>Ga0137409_10008662_pt1 | contig 10380 bp, 10 predicted proteins | sample CZODoug1_16funga_FD_122059 | JGI IMG/M metagenome (GOLD analysis project Ga0137409, IMG submission 122059) | Vadose zone soil fungal communities from Angelo Coast Range Reserve, California, USA - CZODoug1_16fungal (Hybrid Assembly) | ecosystem: Environmental > Terrestrial > Soil > Vadose zone... | reverse complement strand
CTGACCTCGATCGAGATCAACGGCACCTATTACGGCTCGCAGAAGCCGGAGAGCTTTCGCAAATGGGCGCGCGAGGTGCCGGACGGTTTTGTGTTCTCGCTGAAGGGGCCGCGCTTCGCCACCAACCGCCGGGTGCTGGCGGAGGCCGGAGATTCGGTAAAACGGTTTTATGATTCAGGTGTGCTGGAGCTCGGCGACCGGCTCGGGCCGGTACTGTGGCAATTCGCGCCGACGAAAAAGTTCGACGAGGCTGATTTCGGCAAGTTCCTCGAACTGTTGCCGCGCAAGCTCGAGGGCCGCGCGCTGCGCCATGTGGTCGAGGTCCGCCACGACAGTTTTGCCGTGCCTGACTTCATCGCGCTGCTGCGCCAATTCGAAACGCCTGTCGTCTTCGCCGAGCACGGCAAGTATCCGGCGATCGCCGATGTCACCGGCGATTTTGTCTATGCGCGGCTGCAGAAGGGCAATGACGAACTAAAAACCTGCTACCCGCCGAAGGCGCTCGACGCCTGGGCGAAGCGGTTTCAGACCTGGGCCGATGGCGGCGAGCCGAACGACCTGCCGCGCGTCGATCCCACATCTGCGAAGAAGGCACCGCGCGATGTCTTCGCCTATGTGATCCACGAAGGCAAAGTGCGCGCGCCGGCGGGCGCGATGGAGCTGATCGAGCGGGTGAAGGACGCTGCATAAGCCGGCTCCGCACCTCCCTCTCCCGCAAGGCGAGAGGGAGCGCACCACCGCCGCCGAGGCATCGATGCAAATTCGCCCGCGCCTCAATCCAGCTTGATGCCGGCCTCGCGGATCAGTTTGGTCCAGCTTTCGTATTCCGAGGCGACGAAGGCATCGAGCCCGTCGCTGGGCAGATCCCAGACTTCGCCGCCGCTCTTCTCGAAGCGCTCCTTAAGGTCCGGCAACGCGGCGCGAATATCCCCGCGCAGTTTGGCTATCACCTCCGGCGGGGTTCTGGCGGGCACAAAAATGCCGAGCCAGGAGTCTACGTCGAGACCGGGCACGCCGGCCTCCGCCAGCGTCGGCACGTCGGGAATCAGCGGACTGCGCCTGGACGACAGCACGGCAACGCCCCTCGCCTGCCCTGACTGCACATAGGGCAGGCCCGCGGCAATGGAGTCGAAGAACAGATCGATCCGGCCCGCCAGCAGATCGGTGAACGCCGGCGGCGAACCCTTGTAAGGCACTTCCAACAGTTTTACCCCGGCTGCCTTCATGAAGGCAGCGGCCACCAGGTGCTGACCGGTTCCAACGCCGGCGGTCGCAACCGTGATGGAGCCCGGACTGGCTTTGGCCGCCGCGACGATGTCAGCCAGATTGGCCTGCGGCAGGTCCTTGCGGCCGACCATCACGTAGCCGAACCGGTAGACCAGCGCGACGGCGACAAAATCTTTCAGCGGATCATAGGCGAGCTTCGAATACAGCGCCGAATTGAAGGCCATATTGGAGAGCCCGCCGACCAGCAGCGTATAGCCATCCGGCTCGCTCTGCGCCGCGGCCTGTGTCCCCACCACGGTGCCGGCGCCGGGCTTGTTCTCGACAAAGAAGGCTTGCCCCGTGCGCTTCGAAAGCACGTCGGCGAGATGCCGTCCGACCAGATCGTAGCTGCCGCCGGCGCCGATCGGCACGATGATCTTGACGGGGCGGTCGGGATAGCCAGTCTGCGCCTGCGCCATCGCGACACCGAGCGCGAGCGGCGCAAGTGCTGTGGCGATCCATGCCCGCAAGCGGCGAAATCGAAGCATCGTGTCTCCCCCCAGAAGAAATCGACCCTGGACGGGCTCTTGTTTCCTGAGCCGACTATGCGACATGCCGCCCCCGGCGGCAACGTCATGCCGGACCTGGTCGATCCGACCTCGGCGGTTATGGCAATCCGCCGCGCGCTGACATAGCCTCGAAGCGACGACAGCGAATACCGGGATGCGCAGATGGCAAAGGCCAGAAAACTCTTCACCATCGGCTATGAACAGACGCCGTCGAAAGCCGTGCTCGACGAACTCGAGCAGGCCGGCGTCAAACTGCTGGTGGACGTCCGCGCTGTCGCCTCTTCCCGCCGGCCTGGCTTTTCCAAGAACCAGCTCGCCGCCGGGCTCGATCAGCGCGGCATTTCGTACCTGCATCTGCGCGCACTGGGCACGCCGAAGGATGGCCGCGAGGCCGCGCGCGGCGGCAAGTTCGATGTGCTCCACAAAATCTATGCGAAGCATCTGAGGACGCCGCAGGCACGGGAAGAACTCGATGAGCTCTCGGCGCTGGTGAAAAAATCAGGCCCGGTCTGCATTCTCTGCTACGAGCGCGACCATGCACAGTGCCACCGGCAGTGGATCGCCGAGATCATCGAGGACCGCGACGGGGTGAAGGTCGAAAACCTGGTGGCGCCGCAGGCATAATCGTCATTGCGAGGAGCGAAGCGACGAAGCAATCCAGCTTTGCCGCAATAAAGCTGGATTGCTTCGCTGCGCTCGCCTCACCCCTCCCCCTGCAACCGAAACGTCCCCTCCATCATCTGAACACAGCCGCCGCCGACATGCGCGGAAACGATCGCGCCGTCCCGCTTGACGACGCGCGTCAGCAGCAGGCTCGGCCGCCCCATGTCGACGCCCTGCCCGATGCGCAATTTTATCTCGCCATCGCGCTCAGGTGTGAGGTCCGCGAGCAGCGCCGCGGCGGCGACGGTGGCGCTGCCGGTCGCAGGGTCCTCGGAGAGGCCGCTCGAACCGGGATGAAACATCCGCGCCTGCAGGTCGCAAGCTTCGGTCGGCGGCACGTCGCGCGTGTAGAAGTAGACGGCATCGCAGCCATGCTGCGGAAACGTTCGCGCGAATGCGGCGGCATCGGGCTTTGCCCGCCCCAGCCCATCGCGCGAGGCCACCTCCGCCACCAGAAACGGCAGCCCGACCGAGACGATCTGCGGCGGATGCCGGTCCGTTGTGATATCCGCGGGAGTCAGCGAGATACAGGCCGCAGCCTGTTCGGCACTCATTGGCGCGAGCTTGCTCAGCGACTCCGGCGCAGTGAGTTCGGCGCCAACGGCCAGACCCTGCTCGGTCAGCACTTCGACCGGCACCAGCCCTGCCTTCTCCTCGAACAGCAATCGCACCGGTGGTTTGGCGGCCCGCGTCGCCAGCACGAAGGCGGTGCCGACATTGGGATGACCGGCGAAGGGAATCTCCCGGTTCACGGTGAAAATGCGAACCTGCGCGTCATGCGCCGAATCCCGCGGCGGCAAGACAAAAGTCGTCTCCGAATAATTGAACTCCGATGCAATCGCCTGCATCTGCGCGGTCGAGAGCCCGCCGGCATCCAGCACCACGGCCAACGGATTGCCGCCGAAGGCGCGGTCGGTGAAAACGTCCACGGTGATATAACGCCGCTGCATCTGATGTCCTTCCTATCCCAACTGCCACACCGTCATCGGCCGGTCATATCCCCTGATCGCGACCTCGCCGAGCGACACCGCGTCGGTGCCATCCTCGCCCAGCGCTTCGCGCACGGTGGCGGAGACCAGAAGCTGCGAATTGAATTCCTTGTTGAGTGCTTCAAGCCGCGCGGCAAAATTCACGGTGTCGCCGATCACGGTATATTCCTTGCGCCGGGGCGAGCCGATATTGCCCGCCACCACTTCGCCGAAGTGAATGCCGATGCCGATCCGCAGCGGCCAGCTGCTGCCGTGGTTGACCAGCTCCATCGCGGCCAGCATCTCGCGCGCGGCTTCGACCGCATGGTTCGCGGAACCGGCCGTCTCGAACGGCGCTCCGAACAGCGCCAGGAAGCCGTCGCCCAGGAACTTGTTGACGATACCGCCATGGCGGTCGAGAATTTCGACCAGCACCGCGAAGGCGCCGTCGAGCCGCTCGACCACGTCCTGCGGCGACCGCGAGCGGGCGCCGGCCGTAAAACTGCGGAAATCCACGAACATGACCGCGACCCGCCTGATATCGCTGGCGGTGCTGGCGCCCTCCGTGATCAGCCGTTCCACCACCTGCGGCGACACGTGCTGGCCGAACAGATTGGTGATGCGGTCGCGCGCGGTCGCGGCCTCGATGCTGGCCTCGAACTGGCGGCGCAGCTGCATGCCCACGGCCCCCGCCAGCATGCCGCAGACCAGGATGATCATGCAGCGGACGATGTGAAAGGCGAGATCGGGCGCCGGCTCGTCGGCGAATTGCGCCGGCCGATAGAACATCGCCATCGCGAACAGCTGGGCCGCGGCAACGAAGCCGGTGAAGGTCGAGAGCCAGAAATCGAGCCGCAGCGTGGAAAGAATGATGAAAATGAAATAAACCAGCGGCACCATGAAGGCCAAGGCCTGCGCCGGGCCCATCGTCCGCATCTGCAGGTACAGCGCAACGGTGGGCAGGCTGGTTTCAATCAGGGCGCCGAGATAGCGGCGCGCATAGGGCACGTCGCCGCCCTGCTTGAGCCGCGCCTTGATCAATCGCAGCACCGACAGCTCGAACACGGCGAACAGCAGATAGGCAGCAACCAGCGGCAGGATCGGCAGATGACCATGCCAGATCCGCTCGATGATATCACGCGAGATCACATAGGCCACGACATCAGCCGCCAGCAGCAGCGTGATGGTGATGAGGATCGCCTTGACCCGCAGCAGCTCGGTCGACAGGATTTCTCGGGTCAGCGCACGCGCGAAATCGGCCGACACCGCCGGCCCCTGTCCCGCTTGCTTGGCGCCCCGTAGAACCGGCATCGCTTACACTCCGATGCACATTCTGCCTCAATCGAGGGTGCGGCGGAAGCGCGTCACGGCGATCGTCATGGCCAGCAGCATCAGTGCAATCAGTGCAATCGTGTCGTATTGCAGGTTCGGCAGCGTAGCGCCCTTCAGCATGATGGCGCGGACGATCCGCACATAATGTGTCAGCGGCAGGCCCTCGCCGAGATATTGCGCCCAGACCGGCATGCCCGCGAACGGGAACATGAAGCCGGACAACAGAATGCTGGGCAGGAAAAACATCATCGACAGCTGCATCGCCTGCAACTGGTTCTGCACGATGGTCGAGAAGGTGTAGCCGATCGCCAGATTGGTGGTGATGAACAGCGTCGAGAGCAGCGCCAGCAGGGTCAGACTCCCGTTCACCGGCACGCCGAACAGCAACACGCCGATGCCGATGATCAGTATGGCCTGGATGAAACCCACCAGCACGTAAGGCACGATCTTGCCAAGCATCACCTCGACCGGGGTGATCGGCATCGACAGCAGGCTCTCCATGGTGCCGCGTTCGATCTCCCGCGTCACCGAAAGTGCGGTGAAGATCAGCATGGTCATGGTCAGGATGGTGCCGACCAGGCCCGGCACGATATTGAGCCGCGACGACCCCGCCGGGTTGTAACGGGCGTGGGCGCGGATCTCGAATGGCAGCGACGGCGGATCGCCGGTGTGCAGATCGTGCTCCAATGCGGTCTGCAGCACCATACCGAGTGCACCCAGCGCGGAGCCTGCCGCCACCGGATCGGTCGCGTCGGCTGCGACCAGCAGCGCCGGATGATCGCCGCGCCGCACCGCCCGCTCGAAGCCGCGCGGGATTTCGACGCCGAACAGCACCTTGCCCGACAGCAGGAGATTGTCGAACTCGGCAACATCGTGCACTTCCCGGGTGAAGTGGAAATAGGCGGTATTTTCCAGCGCCTTGAGGATCGAGCGCGCAAGGTCGCTGTCCTCCTGCAGCAGCACCGCGGTCGGCAGGTTGCGCGGCGTGGTGTTGATGGCAAAGCCGAACAGCAGAAGCTGCATGACCGGGATCATCACGATCATCGCGAACGACACCCGGTCGCGCCTGAGCTGGATGAATTCCTTGACCACCATCGCAAAACTGCGCCGCCAGAAGCCGAACGGCGGCTCCCTGGTGTCGCGGCTGTGGTCGGGTGTGCTGACGACGCTCATTGGAAATTATCCTTCGAGCGGGTCATCAACTCGATGAACACATCCTCCAGCGACGGCTCGCCGTGCTGCCAATGCCAGCCGTGAGCCTCGCGATAGGGCGCGATGGTGGCCTCGAGCGCTGCCTTGTCGCGGCCGGACACGTGCAGGCTGGTTCCGAACGGCGCCACCATGTCGATGCCGGGCTTGCCGGTGAGTTCGTCCGCGAGCTTATGGAGGTCGTCGCCGGTGACCGTGTAGGTCGACAGCGCCGATTTCGCGATCACCTCGTCCACGGTTCCGTGAACCAGCAGATGTCCGTAGGCGATATATGCGATCTCGTGGCAGCGCTCGGCCTCGTCCATGTAATGGGTGGAGACCAGCACGGTCAGCCCTTCCGCCGCCAGCGCGTGGATCTCGTTCCAGAAATCGCGCCGCGCTTTTGGGTCGACGCCGGCGGTCGGCTCGTCCAGCAGCAGCAATTGCGGATTGGGCAGCGTGCAGGCGCCAAGCGCAAGGCGCTGTTTCCAGCCGCCGGAGAGTTCGCCGGCGAGCTGTTCTTCGCGCCCCGTCAGCCCGAGCCGCTTGATCATGTCGCTCGCGATGCCTCGTGCATCGCGCACGCCATAGAGCCTTGCGACGAATTCCAGATTCTCCCGCACCGACAAATCCTGGTACAGGGAAAAACGCTGCGTCATGTAGCCGACCTGGCGCTTGATCTTGTCGGCGTCGCGGCGGATGTCGTAGCCGAGACAGGTGCCCTCGCCGCGGTCGGGCGTCAGCAGACCGCAGAGCATGCGGATGGTCGTGGTCTTGCCGGAGCCGTTGGGGCCGAGGAAGCCGTAAATGGTACCGCGCTTCACCTGCATCGACAGCTCATGCACGACCTCTCGGCCATTGAACGACTTCGACAGGCCGTTAACATCGATCGCGATGTCGGAGGTGGAAACTGGCGCCGCGGTCATCGCTTGTCCGCTACCGGTATCTTGGCGCCCAGAAACACGCTGATCGGCTGGCCGACACGCAAAACATCGGGCCGCGAGGGCCGCGCCTGGATCAGGTACACGAGCTTGTTGCGCTCATCGAGGCTGTAGATCACCGGCGGGGTGTACTCGGCCGATGTGGCAATGAAATAGATCTTGGCGGTGAGATCGCCGGCGCAGTTGTCGCAAGTCACGCGCACCTCATCGCCGACCGCGAGCTTCGGCAGATCCGGCTCCGGCACGTAAAACCGCACTTTCATATTGCCGGGCGGCATGATCGACAGCACCGGCCGCTGCGCCGGCACCATTTCGCCCTCGCGGAAATAGATCTGCTGAATGGTGCCGCTGACCGGCGCAAAGCCGCTGCGGCGGGTCAGTCGCGTCTGCGAGGTGTTGACCCGCGCCTCGGCCACGCGCAGCGCCGACACCGCGGAGTCGAGATTGGCCTGCGTCCCGGAGCCGGTCTTGTTCAGCGACGCCGCGCGGTCATAGGTTTGCTGGGCGTTGGCGAGCGTGGCGTTGTTCTGGTTGAGATCGGCCTTCTGCAGATCGTCATCGACCGAATAAAGCGGCGCGCCTTGCTTGACCTCGTCACCCTCGCGCACATCGAGCTTGATCACGCGCCCGGATTCGTCGGGGCTGACAAAGATCATGTCGGCTTCGACCCAGCCCTGGTAGCCGGGATCCTTGCGCTGGTTGCAGCCGGCCAGCACCGCCGCCAGCGCAAGCGCCGCAAGAATTCGCGAACTCATTCGCGACGGGGTCATGTCGTCCTCCGTTCGCCAAAAATCAGATCGAGATGGACGCGAAACATCTCGGTCGCATCCAGTGGCGCATGTCTGCTGAACAGGCTTTGCCAGATCACCGCGATGATCGCGGGCGCCACCAGGATCTGCGGAAAGCGGGCCAAATTCTTCTGCTGGATTTCGCCGCGCGAAACCGCAAGCTCGATCAAGGCGCGCATGCCGGCGAGGCCGCGCGAAACCACTTCGCGATAGTAGAAATCGGCGATGCTGGGAAACCTAGGCCCCTCCGCAACGATCAGGCGCACGATGTCGCCGCGCCGGGTGGAGGCGACCTCCTGGATGAAAGTCCGGGCGAAAGCCTCGACCGCATCGCGCACCGATCCGCCGATGGGTGGCGGCGCGTGCAGCCGGCCGATCAGCGGCACCAGCGCCGTCCGTATCAGTTCCTCGAACATCGACTCCTTGTCCTTGAAGTGCAGATAGATCGTGCCCTTGGCGACGCCGGCCCGCCTGGCGACGTCGTCGATCCGCGTCGCGGTAAATCCGCGCGAGATGAATTCATCCAGCGCGGCCTCGATGATGGCCTCGCGCCGCTCCGCCGTGCGTTCCGCGCGGTTCGATGGAGGTTTTGGCGAGGCCGGCTTTGCCAAAGCGGGCTTTGGCGCCTTGACCGGGGCAACCTTCTCCCCTTGTCGGCCAATGGCCGTCTTTTCCCCGCGTCGGCGACTGGCCGACTTCGACGGGGCGGCCTTCGAGGGTCCGGGTGCTGTTCGTGAGCTTGACATCCATTATATGTGACTGACTGGTCAGTCATTGTCAATCGGTCGGTAGCGGACCGATTGTCACATCGCCGTTATCGGAGAATCTGTTGCCCCATTCGTCATTGCGAGAAGCCAACGGGTCGCGCGAATGCGCGCCGATGACAGGGCTCCGCGGACGAAGCAATTCCGCCTTTCGTTGAGCTACGGCGGACAAGTCGCTCCTCGCAAAGATCGTCATACTCCGCCACCGGGTCTCGCCTCCGGCGAGCCCGATGACAGGCTCCAGCGGAGTATCCAGTACGCTGCGGCTTTTCGATTCCATCATTGAGGCCTCGGAATACTGGATCGCCCGCTTTCGCGGGCGATGACGGCTGAGAGCGTGGCGCGTTCGTGCTTTGCGACAGATTCAATTTTCAAACAGCCACAGACGATTCACTTGTAGACCGTCATTGCGAGCCAACGGGTCGCGCGAATGCGCGCCCGATGACAGGCTCCGCGAAGCAATCCATTCTTTCTTCGCGGCAAGATGGATTGCTTCGCTTGCGCTCCCAATGACGGGAAGGGCCAGTGTCGGAATGACGCTAGTAAGTCGCGCGGCCGCCGGAAATATCGAACACAGCACCGGTGGAGAACGCGCAATCCTCCGAGGCCAGCCACGCCACCATCGCCGCGAGTTCTTCCACCAGCACGAAACGTCCTTTCGGAATCTTCGAAAGCATGAAGTCGATATGCTGCTGCGTCAGCTGATCGAAGATCGCGGTTTTCGCCGCGGCGGGGGTCACCGCGTTGACGGCGATTTCGTAGCCGGCGAGTTCCTTGCCCAGCGATTTCGTCAGCGCGATCAGGCCGGCCTTCGAAGCTGAATAGTGCGCCGCGTTGGGGTTGCCTTCCTTGCCGGCGATCGAGGCGATGTTGACGATGCGTCCGTAATTCTGCTTGACCATCGATGGTACGATCGCCTTGCAACAGATGAAGGGCCCGTCGAGATTGATGCGCAACACCTTGCGCCATTCGTCGAGATCGGTTTCCCACACCGTTTTGTTCACGCCGGCGATACCGGCATTGTTGACGAGAATGTCGATCTTGCCGAACGCCCCAAGCGTGGCGTCGCGCGTCTTTTCCACGGCGGCAAGATCCGACACGTCGACCTTGAACGCCGTGACGCCGGATCCGATTTCCTTCGCGGTCTTCTCGGCGAACGGCTGGTCGTGATCCCAGATCGCGACCTTGGCGCCGGAGGCGACGAAGCGCTCGGTGATGGCGCGCCCAAATCCCTGCGCGCCGCCGGTGACGACGGCGCAGCGGCCGTTCAGATCGATCTTGTTCATGGTGAAAATCCTTTCGTTTAATGGTCCTCATGGTGAGGAGCGCGCTGTTGCGCGCGTCTCGAACCAGGAGTGCAGCGCTTCCCTCATCCTTCGAGACGCGGCGAAGGCGCCGCTGCTCAGGATGAGGTTCTTCTGTCTACAGCGTCCAGCCGCCGTCGATGATATGGGCGACGCCGGTCGTGAACGAGCTTTCGTCGCTGGCGAGGTAGACCGCAAGCGATGCGATTTCCTCGGCCGTGCCGAGCCGTCCCATCGGCTGCCGGCTCACGAACATCTCGCGGCCTCCGGGACCTGCGGCTGCGGCGCGGTTGAGCATCGACGGCGTCTCGATGGTGCCGGGGCAGATGCAATTGCAACGGATACCCTTGGTGATGAAATCGGTGGCGACGGCGCGGGTCAGCGCCGCGACGGCGGCCTTGGTCGCGCCATAGACGTAGCGATTGGGCGCGGCCTTGAACACGCCGGCGGCAGAAGAGATGTTCACGATCGAGCCGTGGCCGGAGGCCAGCATGTCCGGCAGGAAGGCCCGGATGGTCCGGTGCATGGATTTGACGTTGAGGTCGAAGGAAAAATCCCATTCGTCGTCGGAGCATTCGAGCACGGTGCCGTGCTGCACGAAGCCCGCGGCGTTGAGCAGGATATCGACCTTGCCGACGCGCTTGGCCATCGCAGCGA
>Ga0137409_10008661_pt1 | contig 10381 bp, 9 predicted proteins | sample CZODoug1_16funga_FD_122059 | JGI IMG/M metagenome (GOLD analysis project Ga0137409, IMG submission 122059) | Vadose zone soil fungal communities from Angelo Coast Range Reserve, California, USA - CZODoug1_16fungal (Hybrid Assembly) | ecosystem: Environmental > Terrestrial > Soil > Vadose zone... | reverse complement strand
TCAAAGTCTTGGACAACTCCGCGAATGAGCGGCCGGATTGGTTCGAGTACTGGCCGATCCGAACATTCTTGATCAACGAGGCCCTCGACGAGGATGCTTACTACGGTTTTCTATCGCCTAAATTCAAGCTCAAGACCAGCCTGAGTTCCGACGTGGTACGCGAGTCCATTCTCGCCGCCGACTCTGCGGCCGACGTCATACTGCTGAGCCCCAGCATTCACAACAGCGCCTATTATCTGAACGTCTTCGAACACGGCGACGCCGAACACCCGGGCCTCAAGAATGTCGCCAAACGGCTGTTCCAACGGCTCGGATTGCCCGACGACCTGGACTCGCTCGTGTCCGATTCGAGGAACACGGTGTATTCGAATTACTTCATCGCCAAACCGCGTTTCTGGAGAGCGTGGCTCGCGATCAACGAGCAAATGTTTGCGATCGCTGAAGCGCCGTCCGATGCGCTCGGCGAGGCATTGCGCGCCCCGACGACCTACCGCGGCGGCTCGACCGTGCAGATGAAAATATTCATCATGGAGAGGATGGCGACGTGGCTGCTGACCTCCGACCGCAGTTTCGCGGCACGGGTGCGCGATCCCTTCGTGGCGCGCTCGCGTATCTACAAACTGCCGGTCGCGATCGTGTGCGATGCGCTGAAAATCGCCTATGTCACCCAGGGCCGCGCGCAATACAAGGATGTCTTCCTGTTGGTTCGGGGTTTGCGAAAATTCTTGAATCTTCAGATTCGGCTCGGCGGCGCGTTGGGATTGCGGCGCGTCGGCCCGTGCCTGCGCGTGTTGAAATCGTACTGGCTGGAAGATGGGCGCTAGCGGAGCATCGATGACCGCGGCCCGCCCCATGACGGATTTCTGGCGCAGCCGGCGATTGCGCAATGCTCGGGCACGGCGCTGCGTCCCGGAAACCGTGGGACGGACCGTCATGCGATACGATCTATCGCAAACGGTGCGCCACGGATGACGCTTCTTCCCGGATGGCATCCGATGGTGGTGCATTTTCCCTTGGCACTCGTATTCACGGCGACGTTATCCCTGCTGGCGGCTCGCCTGCTGCGCGGCGAGAGCTACGCGGCGACACTGGCTACCGTGGGCACGTGGAATCTTTGTCTCGGCGCCGTGGCCGCCTTGTTCGCGCTGGCTACGGGATTGGCTGCGATGATTGATCTGCACGCCGGTGTGACCGCACGCCAGGCCGTCTCCCTGCACGTAAAATGGGCCGTTTTCACCACTCTGGCCCTGGTGTTGCTGGCGGTGTGGCGCGGCGCGGGCAGCGCTCAGGAATCGCGGCCCTCGTGGATTTTCGTGGTGCTGCTGCTGCTGGCAAGCGCCGCGCTGATCGCGACCGGCTATCGGGGCGGCGAAAACGTGTATCGATACGGGGTCGGGGTACAGCGGTTGGCAGTATGAGTTCGCTTTCGTCGACACGTGGGAGGTGGCGGCCCGGATGAAAGACAGCGCGCCCAGCCGGCTAAGGAACGCAACGGATGTATGTGCCGTGGTAGTGACCTATCATCCGAATTCGGAATTACCCGCGCGAATCAACCGCATCCTCCGGCAGGTCAGCGCGTTGGTGATCGTCGACAATGGTTCGGGCGAAGCTGAGATAAAGATGCTGAGTGAACTCGCGGCGAATCCACTGATCACCCTGGTATTGAATTCGGACAATCTCGGCATTGCGCGTGCGCTGAATATCGGCATTCAGCGTGCCGTCGCGCTCGGATTCGCGTGGGTGCTGCTTCTGGACCAAGACAGCTCCATCGACGACGACATGGTGCGGACCCTATTCGCGGTCCATGCGGCCTTCCCCGACCGAGACCGATTGGCGGTGGTTGGGTCCGGTTTCAGGGACGTCAACGCAGCGGCCCGGGAAACGGACGCCGAAATCCTCGGCGACGGCTGGGAAGAGGCGGAATCGGTGATTACATCGGGCTCGTTGATCCCGTTGCAGACGCACGCGGCTGTCGGAGCCTTCAGGGAAGATTTCTTCATCGATTATGTCGATACCGAATACTGTTTCAGAGCGCGAGCCAAGGGCTATCGGGTGATCAGAACGCGAAAGCTGATCATGTCGCACGCGATCGGGGCAATCACCCGGCACAGTGTGTTGTGGATCAACAAATGGACGTTCAACCATTCTGCCGATCGGCGCTACTATATTGCGAGGAACGACACCGTGATGCTGCGTGAGTACGGGCACTACATGTTCGGACTATGGGCACTGAAGAGTTTCGGCCGCTGCGTACGCCTGTGCAAACGGATCGCATTGTACGAACAAATGAAAACCCGCAAGATCCTCGCCGTCGCGCAAGGCTGGTGGGACGGAGTACGGGGACACATGGGGCCGCGGGCACGCCGGCAATCAAGAAAGGCATAGCGATTCAGGCCTGGGAAAAAAGCAACGCCGTGCGGCGCTTGCGGTGCCGCACGGCGGTTCATTGTGGTGCCGGAAGCTACTGGACCGGCGCTTGTCCCGTAAAGTATGCCAGCACATAGGCCTTGAGCGTCCCGTCCGGCTGCGGCACACCGTACACTTTCACCGGTGCGCCGGCGGCAAGCCCAGTGGTCAGAGTCGCGAGACCGCTGCTGGTGGTGACGTCGATGGGGCTGACGGTCACGATGCCGCTGGTGCAATCGACCTGATAGACCAGGGTGGCGGAGCCCGACGTCGTGCCGACATCCACCGTCGCGGCGGCGGCGGCGCCGATGACCGTCATGGTGAATGCATTGTTCGCCAATCCGGTGGCGACGAATCCCAGCGGCAATACCGAGGGCGTCAGAATGGTGGCGGTGGCGGCCCAGCCGTTGGGTTTGGCGGGATCATTCCACGTCGCGAAGCTGATCCCGCGGGAGGGCACCGATCCCACCGAACCGCCGAAATTGACACTGCCGTCAGTGGCAGAGATGAAAGCGGCAATGGCGTTGGTACCGCTCGTTACCAGAGTCGGATAGGCAAAGTTCCACCACTTGTATCCGCTGATGGCGTTGCCGCTGTCGTCGGTTCCGTTCGCGGTTGCGTTCGCAATGTAGTCGAGCGTGTACACGTAATCGTCCGTGGCCATTCTAAACAGGCGCGTCAGCGTAAACCCGGTCGTGTCGGGCGCCGATATCCGGCCGTCGTACGACGCCGTCTCGATATCGATGCTCTGCGCGACCAGAGGCGTCGTTGCGCGTTGTACAGTGGATCGTATTGAACCGCGCGTCGGCGGGCAGTATCACGTTGCGATGAACATGGCCGATGGCAGGAACATCGAGATCTCCGGTGTGTATCGCGAGGTGCGCCGGCCGACAAGACTCGTGTTCACCTGGTTCGCCCACTACAACGATCGAGAGACTCTGATCACCCTGAATTTTCGACCGGACGGCAATGGCACGCTGATGACGTTTCACCAAGAGGGTTTTGGCGATGCGCAATTGCGCGATGGTTACGGCGGCGGCTGGAACGGACCGAATGGATCGTTCGAGAAACTCGACGCCATCCTTGCGCGAGAGTCGGGCGCGGCAGCATCGAGGGCGTAAGACTTCCGGCTGACAGGCTGGAAGACCGTCGAGCACCGAATCATATGTTGCGCGAAGGTTTCCGCTAATGGAGTCGCTCCGCATTTGGTTGTGTTCGCTTGGACTCGACGCTGACGGCACGGGGCCGGCTTTGCAAGCGCATGCGAGTGCCCTACAGTGCCGTAATCACAGATGGGGCGCCGGCCCTCCAATCGGAGCGATATTTGCACCAAAATGATTCCACGACGTCTCGGCGGAGTACTCGACAGCGTGCAAACCGCGTTTGTTGCGCCGTCCTGGTTGGCTTTTTGGCAGCGGGCGCCGCTAGGGCAGGGGAGCAGCCTACTGCCGCGATGATGGAGCCAGTGCAAGGCCTGGTCACGTTCATGAGTACCTTGCGTCGCGGCGAGCAGCCCACGGTGTTTGTGCGCCGCGGGCCGTGCATCGTCGAGAATTTCGCGCCGTTTCTGTTCTGCGGTTCGGGAGCGGCGGCGAACTGGTCGGCGGGTTTCCGAGCGCACGCCGCCGAAGGCGGCCTCAAGGACCTGGCCGCGACCTTCGGCGAAGCCCACGACTTCGCACGATCGGACAAACGCGTTTATTTCTCATTGCCCACGACCTGGACGGGGCTGACGCATGGTAAGCGGTTCGAGGAGCATGGGGCGTGGTCGTTCGTGCTGGAACAACAGAATAACGGCTGGCGGATCGCCGCATATGGGTGGGGAGTCACGGCGTATTCGGAGTCGCCGCGCTGAGTTATTCGCTTACGCAATGCTACCGCGCCAGGACGTATGCGCGGAAGGGGACGCAACGGACCAATCTTCGACCGTGACGACGTAACAACGCCGCGGCTGTTTACGGTAAGAGCAGCCTTCATGGGGCGACAGTGAGACGGCTGTTTGCGCTGCACTCGTTTAGTGTGTCAGTTCTTTGACCAACCGATCCGCGTGATAAATATTCTTCAGCGCTTCGCTGATGCCGGCCACGTCGACGGCGATCGCGCGGTTCTGGCTGCCGTCATAACCGAAATCCCCGCCCAACGATTGGATGTTCCCGTCGAAAATCAGTCCGATCACCTCGCCGTTGCGTCCAATCACGGGCGAGCCAGAATTGCCGCCGATGATGTCGTTGGTCGAGACGAAATTCAGCTGTGCGTTCGGATCGACCGCTTTTTCCGCCTTTATCCAGCTGTCGGGCAGCTTGAACGGGTCGCGCCCGGTCACGTGCGCGTAGGCGCCGGCGAAATTCGTCGTGGGTGCCACAGGGCGTCCATTCTCTTCGTAGCCGGCCACGGCACCGTAGGATAGCCGCAACGTGAAAGTGGCGTCCGGGTACGTGCCTTTCCCTTCCAATGCGAAACGCGCCTTGGCGATCAGCGCGGCGTTCTTGGTTATCACTGCCTTCACGTTGTTTTCGTTGTCCACCCGAACGGCGCGGGCGGGCACGTCGAGCGTGCGGGTGAAATCGATCAGCGGATCGTGATAGGCATCAATCGCGCTTGCGCCGCCTTCCAGCAACTTGGCGCGCAGCGGCGCCTCGCTCAGCTTCGTGCCGGTCACGAGCGCATCCGCGATCTCCTCAGGGCTATTCTTGCCGAGGAGCGCCCGCACGTCGGGGTCGGACGTGCCGAGGTATTCGCGCACCTTGGTGAGCCACCAGGCGAGCACGGTTTTCTCGAGATCGGCGTGAATCGGCGCCGGGGAGACGATCTGCTGGCGCAGCGCAGGGAAATTGGCGTCCGCAAATTCTTCCAAGCGCTGCCCGTCCGGCTTGCCGATTTCCGCCGAGTAGCGGTTCAGGGCCGCGGTGTGGCCCAGCAGCTCGGACATCCACTGCGGAAATCGCTCCAGCAGCGAGTTTCGCACATAGATATTCCGTTGGTGTGCCACCGCCGCCGCCACCGCGTTCCAGGCCCCGCCATATTTTTTCGCGAGCTTGGGATCGGCCGCTACGCGACGGCGAAACTCCTTCTCCGCGCGCGCCTTGTCGGCAATCAGGGGTCCCTCGACCAGGGCAAGCTGCCGGCCTTTGATGGCCTTCAGCGAATTTTCGATGTCGAAGAGCAAAGTTTTCGACGTCCGCGCCTGTTCCGGCCCCTTCGTGGCGAACTCGCTCAATACGCCGCGCAATTCGGAAAATACGTTCAAAATGAAGGGCTGTGCCGCATCACGCTGGAATTCAAGCTCCGCCAGCGTATCGTCGCGCTCGGTCGAACCGGGGTTGCCGCTGGTGAACGCGATATCGCCGTGTTTGACGCCCTTGGCCGAAAATCTCAAGAAAGTATCCGTGTGCAGCGGCGCGCCGTTGTCGTAAATGCGCACGAAGGCCGCGTCCAAGTCGTAGCGCGGGAAGGTAAAATTGTCGGGGTCTCCGCCGAAGAATGCGGCGCTTTCTTCGGGCGCGAACACCACGCGCACGTCCTGATAGCGTTTGTATTTGTACAAATCGTAGACCCCGCCCTGATACAGTTTCACGACTTCGCAGCGCACGTCCGCCGCCGTGCCGCAGGCGCTTTCGATCTTCGCCTTTGCGGCCCGCTCCGCCTCATGGAATGCGCGGTCCGATTTGCCGGCGGTGGCCGCTTCGATTTGGCCGGTCACGTCGGTGATCTTGACCAGTTGGTTGGCCTCCATGGCGGGGCATTTCTTTTCCTCGGCCGCGGTCGCCGCATAGAAGCCGTTGGCCACGTAGTCGTGCTGGGCGTCCGCCAATTCGCTGACGCAGTCGCGCACGCAATGATGGTTGGTCATGACCAGGCCGTCGGTCGACACCAGACTGGCCGAGCAGCCCAGGGTCAGCCTGATGCTGCCGAGCCTTGCGCGCTCGAGCCATGCAGCATCCGGGGCCCAGCCGTACTTCGCACGCATCTTGGCCGCGGGGAAATTGTCGAAAGTCCACATTCCCTCGTCGGCGAGGACAGGGACAGTGATGCTCGCGGCAACGAGCAGCGCCACCGCGCGGATGATCATTCGCATGCGAACTCCTTTCTAAAGATACTTATCGTCGCTCAGTCCATCGGCGATTGCGGCGCAATGGCCCACCGCGATGTTATCTCACCTGCGTGCCGTATCGGAATACTCATCCGTTCGGCCAGTGGAATTGAACGAGCCGGTGATGACTTCGCGCTGCCGGCGGCGCGGACTTGCCGGCGTCATTCTGAATTGTTCGAGCGTGTTATTTGACGTTCAAGAACGGAATCGGCGCACCCGCGTAGATGGCGCTCGGTAATTGTCCGTTCCATTTCTCCGCCTTGGTCTGCTCGACGGTGATGCGCCGAAGTTCCAAGACATCCTTGCTTTGAGCGAGTGCGGCACTCTGGATCTTGAGAGATTCAGCCTCGGCCGTCGCCACTTTCAATCGGGCATATGCTTCGCCGTCGGCGGTCGCTCTGACTGCGGACGCTTCGGCCTCCGCTATGGCAACCTTCTGCTTCTGTTCGGACTCGACGGTCTTGAGCTTGTTGTCGGCGGCCTGTCGCAGCTGTTCCTGCTCGACCTTGCTATTGATCGCCCGCATGTACGATTCCTGGAAGGCGAAATTTCGCATGTCGATATTGATTACCTGAGCGCCGTAGATCGCGAGCTTGTCGGCTAACGCCGAATAGATGTCAGCCGACACCTTGGCCCGCTGCGCAATCAGGTCCGGTGCCGTGTATTTGGCGGTTACAGCCTTGAATATCTCGTGGGTCGCGGTCTGAACATAGGACGACAGATCGCCGGTATGACTGTATTTCTCGAATACCTCGGCAACCTTGTCGGGACTGATGCTGTAGCGAACCGTGAGGCTGACGGTCACCGGTTGCGTATCGCTCGTGGCGCCGGCCGCATTCTCAATGTCTGCCTGCTCTGAGCGGATCGAAAAGAGCGTGAGCTTCTGCCACGGTGGCAGGACTGCCAAGCCCTCGGGCTCAATGCCGACGATCTTGCCGAACTGAGTAATAACCCCCCGGCTCCCGGTCGGGACCGAATAGAACGGCCAGATAATCATCAACAGGATCAAGACGCCGACCGCTATGGCAGCGTCGCGGATGATCGCAGGCCAGCGCGGGCCATCGGCCGTCAAATATCGAGTTGTGGTGTTCATTCATTGCCCCTTGTTGTATGACTGTCTTCCGTGCGCCAACGTCGACTGGCTCGATCAGTTTCCCGGCGTTGTTCTGTCCGACACCATCGTAAGCTATTGATCCTATTGGCGCTCCCTAGCGGGGTCGCCCTGCGGGCGATCGCCGCCGCTGCGCGTCGTCGTCGAACTCGCTGCAGGTCGGCGAAATTGCATAAATTGGCGCTCCCTACGAGATTCGAACTCGTGTACTTGCCTTGAGAGGGCAATGTCCTAGGCCTCTAGACGAAGGGAGCGGTGTTTACTGTTCTGGGCGCCTGAACCCGAAGGGCTGGTAGTATACGGGCCAATTTTTTGGACTCAAGCGGAACCCCCCTTTTTGAACGCATCGTCGACGCCATTCCCCCCGTTGGTAATCCCGCGCTCTGAGCATTCGATATCGCGCACAGCGATCTCGCCGAACGCCTTGAAAGTCCTCTACCGCCTCAAGGATGCGGGCTATCAGGGGTTTTTGGTGGGCGGCGCGGTCCGTGACCTGCTCCTCGGCATTACCCCGAAAGATTTCGACGTGGCGACCAACGCCTTGCCGGAGGAAGTCAGGCGCTTGTTTCGCAATTGCCGCCTCATCGGCCGGCGTTTTCGCTTGGCACACGTGCATTTCGGCAACGAAATCATCGAGGTTGCGACGTTCCGCGCCGCGGCGGCGCCGGAACGGGAGGATGCGGAGGATGTTGAACCGGATTCGGTGAATGAGGGCGGCGTGACCGATCCTGCCGCCGAGCCGGACGTAGAAGCCGAGTTCACTGCGCCGAACGATTCCGAGCACCGTGCCTTTGATCAGCGGGGACGAATCCTGCGCGACAACATCTACGGCACCATTGAAGAAGACGTGTGGCGGCGTGATTTCGCGGCCAACGGTCTGTACTACAACATCGAGGATTTCTCGATTTGGGATTTCGTCGATGGGGTCAGCGACGTACGGGCGCGCCGGCTGAAATTGATCGGCGATCCGGAGACGCGGTACCGGGAAGATCCGGTGCGCATGCTGCGCGCGGTGCGATTCGCGGCCAAGCTCGATTTCTCGATTGCGCCTGAGACCGAAGCGCCCATCAGCAAGCTGGCGTACTTGCTGGACGGCGTGCCGCCGGCGCGGTTGTTCGATGAGTGCTTGAAATTGTTCCTGTCCGGATTCGGCGCGAAGTCCTATCGACTGCTGAAGCAATATGGACTCTTCGAGCATTTGTTTCCTCTGTCCGCCGCCGCTTTCACGCTGCCACCGTACGCGTATGCGCAGGACATGCTCGAACGCGGCCTGATCAACACGGACGAGCGCATCGCGGCGGGCAAACCGGTGACCCCGACTTTCCTGTTCGCGGTGCTGTTGTGGAGTGCGGTGCTGCGCGAACTCAACGAACGGCAGGCAGGGCCGACGCCGGATCTGGCGCAACTCATGCAGGCCTGCGACACCGTGCTCCGCGCGCAGCAGTCGCGCGTGGCGATCCCGCGGCGCTTCGCAATCCCCATGCGGGAATTGTTGATGCTGCAGCCGCGGTTCAATCGACGCAGCGGGATCAAATCCTTGAGTCTGCTGCAGCACCCGCGCTTTCGCGCGGCCTACGATTTCTTGCTATTGCGCGCACAGGTCGGCGTCGCCGACCCTGAACTCGCGAAGTGGTGGACGGACATTCAATTGCTGCCGCAGGAAGAGCGGGTGGCGCTGGTTCAGGCGCGCCCGGCGGAACAGGCGGCGGAGGGTGACGGAGCAGCGACTCCCAGTCGTCGTCGACGCCGCCGGCGACGCGGCGGAGCGGCGCGCACTTAGTTTATGACGTCGTTCTGGCGCCCGGCGTATGTGGCGATCGGCAGCAATTTGAATCACCCCGATGCGCGTGTGCTCGAGGCGTTCGAGCGGCTGGCGGCGCTGCCCGCGACGCGTTCGGTGCTGCGTTCGCGACTCTACAAAACCCGGCCGTTGGGACCGCAGGATCAGCCGGACTTCGTGAACGCGGCGGCGGGATTGTTGACACAGCTGGCGGCGCGCGAGTTGCTCGAAGCCATGCTGGGGATCGAGCAGGCCATGGGCCGAAATCGGCAGGAGCGATGGGGACCACGGGTGATTGACCTGGATTTGATCTGGATGCTGGGCGAGCCCATCGACGAGCCTGGATTGACCCTGCCGCACCCCGGAGTGTCGACGCGCAACTTCGTCCTGTATCCTTTGGCTGACATCGCCCCCTCGCTCGCGATTCCAGGACATGGCAACGTGTTGGAACTATCGCGGCGTGCCGGCGACGATGGAATTTCCGTCCTGGAGCAGCACAAGAGCTTTTGATGGCGAGCGCTATACCGCACCGGTTCATTGTCGTCGAGGGTCCGATTGGCGTCGGTAAGACCAGTCTGGCGCGCCGTTTGGGGCAATCGCTGGGCGGCCAACTCGTCTTGGAGCAGGCGGATCAGAATCCTTTTCTCGAGCGCTTCTACAAGAATCCGCGCGCGGCGGCGTTTCAGACTCAATTGTTCTTTCTGTTTCAACGGGCCAGGCAACTCGAAGAGGTTCGCCAAGAGGATCTGTTCGGCGCCGTGCGCGTGGCGGACTATCTGCTGGAGAAGGATCGGCTGTTTGCGCGCGTGACGCTCGATGATGCGGAATACGCGCTGTATGAACGAGTCTACGAACGGGTCGTCGTGGACGCGCCCAAGCCGGATCTCGTGGTGTATCTGCAGGCTCCGGTCGACGTGCTGGTGGATCGCATCGCGAAGCGCGGCATTCGCTATGAACAACACATCGAACGCGGTTATCTCGACAAGCTTACGCA
>Ga0137409_10008660_pt1 | contig 10381 bp, 7 predicted proteins | sample CZODoug1_16funga_FD_122059 | JGI IMG/M metagenome (GOLD analysis project Ga0137409, IMG submission 122059) | Vadose zone soil fungal communities from Angelo Coast Range Reserve, California, USA - CZODoug1_16fungal (Hybrid Assembly) | ecosystem: Environmental > Terrestrial > Soil > Vadose zone... | reverse complement strand
CTGCAGTGTGGAACGCCTGCGACAATTCGATCGTTTCGGGTGAGGAGCACATGATCGCGAGAATCCTAAGAAAAGGCCCAATGATGCATCCAAGATTTGCATATGCGGCGGTAGCTTTGCTTGCCGGAGTCTTAGTCCCAGCCACGGTTTTTGCCCAGTCCGATTCTTCAAATCAAAACGTGCAGGACTTGCGCAAGCAGCTGGATGAACTGCGGGAGCAGATGAGCAAGCTACAAACGCGCCTTGGCGAGCTAGAAAGCAAGGACTCGGAGGCTGCTACTGCCCCGACAGCCCCATCCGCCCAGCAGCAGGGAACCATTCAAAGTAGCCAGCCTCCGGCTCAAGCTGCCCCTTCCAAACAGGTGGGAGAAGCTACAGCAACCTACACAACATTTTCGGAGGATGGCGTTGCGGCAGCCCGTTTCGATAATGTTCCCCTCGATCCTAAGTACAAGGGGTTTTTCCGCTTGCCAGGAACCCAGACCATCCTCAAGATCGGCGGATACTTCAAGACCGACTTCATCTACGATCTCAAACCCGCAGGAAACTCCGACTCCTTCATTCCATCCTCGATTCCGATCCCCACGGTGGTCGGCGTGAACAATGCAACTGTCTCGGTCCGTCCTACTCGCCTGAATCTCGACTTCAGGATTCCAAGTACTCAGTTCGGCGATGTGCGCTTCTACGTCGAGGGTGATCTCTTTGGAACGAACGCAACTACCCCGCGGCTACGTCACGCTTACGCCCAAGTACGGAACGTCTTGATTGGACAGACATTCTCAAACTTCATGGATCCAGATGGATTCCCTGACACCCTTGACTTCCAAGGGCCTAATGGCATGGTTAGCATCCGCAACCCGCAGTTCCGTTACGGGCTTGCCTTGAGTCCCAGCACGACGTTTTACGTTTCCGTGGAAAAACCCAGTTCTGATATCACCTTCAAGACATCACAATTCTCGTCCCAACCCAATGCTCCCAGTCCTGATGGAGCGATTCGTTTGCGCCAGGAATCCAAAGACCGACTCGGTCTTTGGATGGGGTGTGAATGTGTCCACCGGTGTAAAAACATTCGGCAAGGATAACGTGATCTTTGCTGTTGCTTCCGGGCACGGAATTTCACGGTATCTCCAGGACACATCCGGACTGGGAATTGATGCAGAACCAAAATCGGCCACGAGTTCGAAGGCCACTCCTGCGGTGGGCGTTGAGGCAGCCTATCAGCATTATTGGCTGAAGAATTTGCGCTCCAGTGCGGTTTACTCGTACGCCGCAGTGAACAATACTGCCTTCTTCGCGTCAGCGGCTCCAGGGACGTACAACCACGCAACGTACACTGGTTCGAACCTGATCTGGAACCCCTATGGGTCCCTCAACATTGGAGCCGAGTTTCTCTACGGCTGGGCGATGGAGCAGAGCGGGTTAAAAGCAAGTGCGCCGCGCATTCAATTTAGTGCGAAGTATAGCTTTGTGAAAGTAGATGCAGACCGGTAACAGATCTCGGTCCGTTTGCGTCGGCTCCCAAGAAGAAAATAGCACCCAATGGGCTTACAAAGCTCGCTATCCGAAAATCGTGTGTAGGTTCGGATCTCCCCTGGATTACGCGAATGCCGAGGTCTTAACGAACGCAGTACTCGAATTGATTGGAAGTTCACCTTCCAGGCCTCAATGATGCGTCTTAACATTCGATCATATACAGGAGGTTGATTACGTCGCCGCCAAAAATGCTCATGGAGTTGGCCGACAGCCTGGAGACCAAGCGCGTGAGGCTGGTACTTGTACACATATCTGCCGAGGTCGAAGCGTTCCTCTTGAGTATGAGGGTCGTTTCAACACCAGAATCAGACGGCATGTCCCCGGACCCGCCGACTAAGACGGTTCGCCATGTTCGTTTGAGCGGGGAGCTTTAGGTCGCTGCAAATTCTGCCAGTTTGCTAAATCCCCTGATGCGTAGGTCCCCAACCAGAGAGGCGGGAACAATGGCGCGCCTAAAAAGAAAGGAATATGAAAAAGAGCTCAGTCGGCTGCAGGCCGAACTCTGTAAGCTTCAAGATTGGGTCAAGCATAAAGGGTTGCGTGTGATCATCGTTTTTGAAGGGCGCGACGCGGCCGGGAAGGGGGGCACCATTCGCGCAATTACCGAACGTGTGAGCCCGCGTGTTTTCCGAGTCGTAGCTCTGCCGAGCCCGTCTGATCGCGAAAAAAGCCAGATGTACTTTCAGCGCTACGTGCAACATTTTCCGGCAGGTGGGGAGATCGTAATCTTTGACAGAAGCTGGTACAACAGGGCTGGTGTGGAATATGTGATGGGTTTCTGCATGCCCGAGCAACACCAGAGGTTTTTGCAGCTGTGTCCGATTGCCTAGAAATATATCTTAGACGGTGGAACGATCCTCATCAAGTATTGGATGGAAGTGCGACGACCATGGTGTGGATGCTTGGATGCTTGTGCGAACCGCCTCGGCAATTCTGAAGGAACACGTGATCGTGAGAACCATAATCAACCCGAACAAAACCTCTAAGACTCTCCCGATTGGTTCTAGCAGGGGCTTTCGGGTCTTGGTCTGAGTCTCTAGGTGAAGGTTCAAATCTCCATTATCTTCACGACCTCACAAGTCGATATTGGGATTCTTTACCAAGTTAGTTGCGGATCGGGGATCGGGGCACTCAACCGCGGTTTACAAAGGCCAGCGCCTCAATTACCCTGCCGCCAAAAAGGTGAGCCATAATTAGCGTCAGGTCGCGGTTGCCGCGACCTTGGCTTTCGCGCTCCGCGCAATCGCCGCTGTTTCGATGACTGCGGCCATTTTTCCAAGCTCGAGCGCCTGCTCGGCCGTGGTGCTTGAAAACAGGTGCATCATACTGGCGATGAGACCGGTCCAACCGGTTTGATGACTCGCTCCCAGTCCGGCGCCATTATCGCCGTGAAAGTATTCGTAAAACGAGATGTAATCACGCCAATGTGGATCTTGCTGAAACTTCTTGGTTCCGCCATACACCGGCCTGCAGCCGCCTTTGTCTCGCAAGAAGATACTGCTGAGGCGGCGCGCCAATTCTTCCGCGACCTGATACAACGTCATCTGCCGACCTGAGCCTGTTGGGCACTCTACAATGAAGCCATTGCCGTAATAGGTGTAGTACTGTAGCAACGCTCGAATGATCAAGGCATTGACAGGCATCCAGACCGGGCCCCGCCAGTTGGAATTACCGCCAAACATACTCGTATCAGATTCTGCCGGCAGGTACGACACTCGATACTCTTGGTCACCTAGGTGAAAAACATAGGGATGCTCGGCGTGGTAAAGAGATAGAGCGCGAATCCCATAAGGGCTTAGAAACTCATTCTCGTCCAGCAATTTCGAAAGAACCTTACGGAGCTTCTTCTCGTTCAAGATAGAGGCCAGGCGGCGGCCAGCGTATCCCGTTTGAGTAGGATCGTGAATGAAAACAGTGAGTTCGGGCCGGCCAGCGAGAAACCTTCTCAATTCATCGTTCAAATGCGGATACTTTCGGACGAGTTCTCCCTCAAACACAGTAACTGCGCATAACGGAAGCAGCCCCACCATGGAACGTACTTTTAGGTGCTGAGCCGTCCCGTCGGGCAACCGCAGGACATCGTAGAAAAAACCATCCTGTTCATCCCACATCCCCACGTCCCCGCCTTCATGCGCCAGTGCTGCCGCAATCCAGAGGAAGTGCTCGATGAACTTTGTACACATCTCCGCATAGGACGGTCTCTCTAAGGCTAACTGCACAGCAATCTCCAGCATGTTTTGGCAATACAGGGCCATCCATGCGGTGCCGTCTGCCTGCTCCAGGTATCCGCCAGTCGGGAGCGGCGCGCTGCGATCAAAAACGCCGATATTGTCCAGGCCCAGGAACCCACCTTCAAATGCGTTCCTTCCGGAGCGGTCCTTGCGGTTGACCCACCAGGTGAAATTGAGCAGTAGTTTCTGGAAGCTACGTTCGAGCCACTCTATATCTCCCTTCCCGTGCCGAGCCATTTCAAGGCGGTGTGAGAAAATAGTTGACCACGCGTGAACCGGCGGATTGACATCTCCGAAGTTCCATTCGTACGCTGGCAGTTGGCCGTTGGGGTGTAAATAATGGCCCCGGAGCATCAGGTCCAGCTGTTGCTTGCCAAAATCCTCGTCAACAAGCGTTAGCGCCAAAACATGGAATGCCAGATCCCAAGCCGCATACCAAGGGTATTCCCACTTGTCGGGCATCGAGATGATGTCCGCGTTGTACATGTGATGCCAATGGTTATTGCGTGGGGCAGTATGGGGTGCTTTGAAAGGATCAGCATTATGCTGCTTAAGCCACATGTCGACGTCATAGTAGTAGAATTGCTTGGACCACAGCATCCCGGCGAGTGCTTGGCGCATGACGCTTGCCGCGTCGGAATTCAACGAGTATGGGATCACAGTGGCATAGAAGGCGTCGGCCTCCCGCTCCCGCTTTTGCATTAAAGCGTCGAACGGTTCCCCGAAAGGGACATTTTGTTCCTTATTGCCGGCCATGCGTCCGGCAGGTCCAACGTCGCTCAACCGTAGGCGCAGCGTCTGAAACGTTCCCGGCGCCAGAGTGAGGCGGTAAGCGGCAGCGGCCTTCGTACCGACTTTTTGGGGGTTTACGGCCCCTTCGTGGCCGCGCACTATGTAATCATTGATGCCGTCTTTTACATAGGGCGTTGCGTTAGGCGCATGAAAAAGACGCTCGTTGTTCGTCTCATTCTCGGTGAAGAGCAGTCCGGCCGCGCCGTCACAATATAAGAACCGATCCCCTAATTCCGGATGGGAAGTGCTAATTATGCTGTTGCTCGCCCCGTTCGGCACCTTTTTGAGTACAGGCCGGGAGACCCCCTCTTTCCAGGACCACGTATTTCGGAACCAGAGCGTAGGCAGCACATACAACGTCGCTGGTTCAGGGCCGCGGTTTAATACTGTGATTCTGATCAGGATATTTTCCGGCGTTTCCTTCGCATACTCTACGAAGACGTCGAAGTACCTGTCCTCATCGAATATTCCGGTATCGAGCAGTTCATACTCGAGTTCCTGGCGCGAACGGCGCCGATTGGTCTCCACCAAGTCTCGATAAGGGAACTCCGACTGTGGATATTTGTAGAGATACTTCATGTAGGAATGAGTCGGCGTGCTGTCGAGATAGAAGTAGTACTCCTTTACATCTTCACCGTGGTTTCCTTCGCTGTTCGTCAGTCCGAAAAGGCGTTCCTTCAGGATTGGGTCTTTGCCGTTCCACAGGCTCAGGGCAAAGCAAAGATTCTGCTTGTCGTCGGAAATGCCTGCGAGCCCGTCTTCTCCCCAGCGATACGCTCGCGACCGCGCCTGATCGTGGGTGAAATAGTCCCAGGCATTACCATCTTGGCTGTAATCCTCTCGAACCGTGCCCCACTGACGTTCACTCAGGTAAGGTCCCCATTTTCGCCATGGCAGACCCCGAACGCGCGCCTCCTCAAGACGCTTCGCCTCTGCACTCTTATCCATGGTTGCTGTCTCCCTGGGTTCATCCGAGGGGCCGCAGCCCTCATCAAGAAACCCATCTAGCCAAAGCTTGACCACTCTCTGGCGCTCGCTGTGTCAATCGCTTTCCGTCTTTAGCTAAGTAACAGCTTCTTCGTCGGCGAAGAAAGAATGAACTGTCAATTCTTACAGATGTCGGTTTCTTTTTCGGCTCCTAACCTTCACGATGGTGAGATTCTCGAGTGCAGGGGCGTTTTCATATCGCTGTGTTCCTTAGCGTCTATCTTGCCGCCGACGTTTGTCGTGCACAGGACCTCGCTCCTCGGGCCTATCTCATCACACCCGTTCATTCCAATGCGGTTACGCTGACCTATTCCTTTTTTGACGGGAACCTTCTTTTTGAAGGAACAGCCCCAATCACGGGCGCCACTGCAAGGGCGCATGTCGCTATTTTTAACTATTCTCGTTCACTCAATTTTTTTGGCCGTACAGCAAACTTCACTGCCTCTTTGCCGTATGGGGTTGGGAACTTCCGAGGAATCGTTGTTGACGCGGAAACACTTGCGTACCGATCGGGCCTCTTGCCGGCCACTTTCCGATTCTCGGTGAACCTGATAGGGGGTCGTGCAATGAACGTCGCCGAATTCATGAAATGGCGGCAGAAGACGATCCTAGGTATCAGCCTCAGGCTCGTGCCTGAAACAGGTCAATACGACCCAACGAAGCTGATAAATTTCGGTACGAACCGCTGGTCCTTCAAACCAGAGCTTGGCTATTCGCAGCGCTGGGGGCATTGGATTCTGGATGCATACGGGGGAGCTTGGTTATACACGACAAATTCCGAGTTCTTTTCACACAATCAGTTCTCTCCGGGAACCAACACTCAGACGCAGAGTCCTATTGGCTCATTTGAAGGACACCTCAGCTATGATTTCAAACCACGGTTGTGGGTGTCCCTCGATGGCAATTATTGGTTTGGCGGCACTACAAGCCTAAATGGAGTAGAAAACCCCGGTACTCTTCAGCGGAATTCACGGCTCGGCGGAACCGCCTCGATCCCCTTAAGCAAACATCAGTCGATCAAATTCAGTTACAGCAATCGGGCTTATATCAAGTACGGAGGGAGCTTCCAGAATGTCTCTCTGGCTTGGCAATACTCCTGGTTGGGAAGGCCCTAATAGCCGGAGCTTATGGTTCTAATGAACTTTCCTCTTCTCGTTTTTGCCTTATCCTTCGTTGTTCTGCTACTGGCGGCTTTGTTTGGCGACACGATTCGCACCAAAGTGCATGCCTTAAAGGGAGGAGAGCAAGACGATTTTGATGTTGTATTAAGTGCCACCCTAACTCTTCTCGGCCTCCTTATCGGCTTCAGCTTCTCTATGGCCATTAGTCGGTATGACCAGCGCAAGAATTACGAGGAGGCGGAAGCCAACGCAATCGGTACAGAGTATGTGCGAGCGGATTTCCTTCCGGCGGACGATGCTGCGAAGGTGCGTGATCTTCTAATCAGGTATCTCGACGAGCGCGTGTTGTTCTACACGACTCGCGACGATAGTCAGCTAGCAAAGATCGATGCGGAAACAGCCCAACTGCAAAGCGAGCTGTGGATTGCCGTGCGGCCGGCGGCAGAGGCACATCCTACGCCCGTGGTTGCCCTCGTGGTTTCCGGTATGAACGACGTGCTGAATTCACAAGGATACACGCAGGCAGCTTGGTGGAATCGTATCCCAGTTGCAGCCTGGGGAATGATGGCGGTGATCGCCGTCAGCTGCAATTTGCTGATCGGCTATGGTGCACATGGAAGGGATTGGCGCACTCTACTGATCGTACCGATTGTCGTGTCCATTGCGTTCTTTCTGATATCCGACATTGATAGCCCACGCGGCGGCGCCATACGCGTAGCACCTCACAATTTGATCAGTCTGTCGAAGTCATTAAGGTCGCAATAGACCCGGCGGCATGTTGTTTGGAAGCTTTGCTTGGATAAGGGTTATCAGTGACACGAGCCGTCGTCCACAAACTGGTTGTTCGCCACCATTGCAGCTAAGGAGTGTGCACATTTCAGGATTTTTTGGTCGAGTGGGTCATCGTCTAACGACTTGGGAGAGACATATACTCTGCCCTTGCCGGCTTCCACGAGTCGGTCGCTCAGTTTTCTCATATTTTTAAATTCATTTGTGAGTAACTCAAATGCACTCCGATCATAATCTGTCGAAACTGCCAAAGACACCAATCGGAGACTCTGCTCAGCGCGGGCCCGGTAATTGTCCACCCAGTTTTCGGTCACTGGAAATCCTTGTCCGATTGCATTTTTCAGCGTACTTCGCCATTCCCTGATTACCTCCATTTCCTCGATTCCCGCTTTAAGAAAATTTTTGGAGAATCCAGATGCACCGGACTGCCCGGTCTCCAGATTCATTGCCGGCGTACTCGCTCCGGGTGAGGGCAGAGTCAACACAATTTGATTCCCTCTAATGCTGAGTGAACCATTCGCGAGCCGCGTTAATGCTTCTACATCGACGTAGGAACGTCCGCCTATCTCCACAACGGGGAGCTCTCCTGGATGTCCCGTTAGAACGAGGGTCCGACTCTGCGGAGCGGCTCGTACCATAAGGAAAACCGACAAGCTGAACAGAAACGTAAATACGAGCAAAACAATGAGTATTCCTCGCAGCATAAGATGTTCCCAAAACCTTTGGCCCAAGCCTTGACTCCTTGCTGCGCACACCCGCCAAGCTTCTTCGGCATCCTCTCTCTCGGTTTACGACATGAGAGCAACGATGATGGTGCCCCAGGTGGTGAGCAGGATGTGCCCGAACGCTACCGTATAGGAGTAACCAAGCGTAGCGACTGGGCTGTCGGATTTCTCTTGCACTGCGGCGACGCCTGCGATCATTGTCTGAGCACCAGCGAGTCCGCCAAGCAACAGCACCGGATTTAGCTTCAGGAGGTAGTGGCCGAAGAAGAGACCAGTAATAAGAGGCACGAGAGTCACCACGATGCCGCCCAGGAAAAGGATGTAGCCATATTCCTTTACTGCGCTCACAAAGATGGGACCTGCCTTGAGTCCAACCATGGCCACAAATGCCGCTAGGCCTATGGATTTCATGAAACTGATCGCAGCATCCGGCATTCTCCCGAACCAAGGCTTCACCGATCGCAGCCATCCGACAAGAACGCCAGCGAGCAGAGTTCCCACACTGGTGCCTAGGGCTATTCTCAGATGGCCTATGGGTATTATTAGGATCGCGCCGATCAAGACACCTAGAAACACAGCAATACCCAGCACAACAAAATCACTCTCTTCTGTCGGGTTAATCACTCTACCCACCAAAGGGGCTAGTCTTTCGACCGCGGCTTCTGAACCGGTTACCTGCAGGGTGTCGCCTCGCTCGACGATTGTGCCTGGTCCAATCGGGATTGCTTGACCGCTCCGCGTGATTCCACGTAACAAGACGCCGCGAGCTTCATCGGTGCTTTCCACAAATTCACGCAGAGTCTTCCCGGCAATCATCTTGTTGGTGACGTAAAGCCCATAGGAAGCTACTGGAATCTCCAGTAGCTCCGGATCGATTGCCTCGACAGAGGAAGAAGAAAGCAGATTGATCAGGGCTTCAGTCCTCCCAAGCACGGCAACTGTGTCTCCCGCCTCCAGGACTGTAGTGGGAAGAGGCCAGAAAATTTCGCCGCTGCGCCGAATTCGTTCCACGAACAGGCGGGCAGCCGGCACGGACTTCTCCGCCTCCGCGATGGTCTTTCCAACGACCCGACCATCTGGCCGAATTTTATATGCGCGATAGCCGATGGGCTGCCACGCGGAAGACACACCAAGCTTGCTATGCTTGATTCCCAGTTTCTCTTCAACCTTCCTCGATTCCGCGCGCAAATCAATCCGCAGCAGTTTGGGTCCAAAGCTGGCGCAGACCAGGATCACACCCAAGGTGCCGAAGATATAGCAAATCGCGTCCGCAACAGCGACGTGCGCAATCCATTGCTGCTTTTGGTCGTCAGGTACTGACAAGCCTCGGATGGCCTCGCTTGCAGTGCCGATCGCAGGCGATTCGGTCAAAGACCCTGAAAGCAATCCTGCGGAGTACCCGGGATCAAGTTTCATGGAATGCGCCACGGTATACGCCGTAATGAGACCGATGACTGGAACAAATACGCCAAGAACGGCCCAGCGCCAGCCTTCGCCCTTGAGATTGCTAAAGAAGCCGGGCCCTACGGAGTATCCGATTCCGAAAAGAAACAGTAAGAACAGCATTGCCTTCGCTTGGTCAGATACGGGCACATGAAAAAAGTTCCCGATAAAAATTCCTCCGAGCAAAGAACCTGTCACCGCGCCCAAGCCAACACCGCGAAACTTCAAGCGGCCGATCAGGTATCCGATGCCGATGGCCAGGTAAACTGCCATTTCTGGGTACATTGTGAACACACGGGCTAGCCACTCCATATGTAGTCCTATTCCCTCATGTCAGAGACGCTTCGAGAAGGATTCATCGCTGGGCTCTGGCGTCAGCTTCTAAGGCTGCTGATAAAGCATGCGGCATCATGCGGGCGAACTATCGCGCGGCCGCTGCTTTTGGTTTTTCGGCGCGCTGCGAAGCCTCGTAGGCATCCCGGTAGCCACGCGCGACCGATCGAACGCCGCGTCCGATGTCCTCGTACACTTCGTCGGGCAAATTGGCCAGGGACACGCGCAGGGACCAGTCTGGCGCTTCGAAGCCCCCACCGTTCAGCAGAACAATCCCGTGATCCTCGGCCAGACGGAAGGCAAGATCCAGCGGATGAACGTTTTTCTTTAAGTATTCCACGGCATCCTGTCCGATGTTTTTGCGCGCAAAGAATTCGAAATCGATCAAGCCATAGTAGGCGTTGTACAGAGGGTTCGGAGTGACTTC
>Ga0137409_10008659_pt1 | contig 10381 bp, 10 predicted proteins | sample CZODoug1_16funga_FD_122059 | JGI IMG/M metagenome (GOLD analysis project Ga0137409, IMG submission 122059) | Vadose zone soil fungal communities from Angelo Coast Range Reserve, California, USA - CZODoug1_16fungal (Hybrid Assembly) | ecosystem: Environmental > Terrestrial > Soil > Vadose zone... | reverse complement strand
AAAGGACCGGCTGGAAAGTTCTATCGTCGAATTGCAGAAGCAGCTGCGCGAGTTGCGGGCGGCGGTTCAGGAAATTCATGCCGAAGCCATGCAGTATCGGGCTGAGACACTCGCCCTGCAGAAACAACTCGATGCCACTCGCACTCAAATGGGTTCGATCGCTGCGAGGCCGACAGTGGGGACTCCAGGCAGCCTTGAAGATCAAACAACATCGTCGAGCAACACTAGTGAACAACGGCTGAACAAACTCGAGGAAGATCAGGGTTTGCTGACCGAAAGGGTGAACGAACAGAATCAAACCAAAGTAGAGAGCGCCTCCAAGTATCGAGTCAAGCTCTCTGGCATTGTGCTCTTCAATCTGTTCGATAATCAGGGCCGCGTAGATAACATTGATTTTCCTAATTTCGCGGTCGCTCGCAACGGCCCTGATTCCTCCAGAAGTTTCGGCGGTACGCTCCGTCAATCGCAACTTGGTTTCGAGGGCATTGGGCCGAAGGTGGCGGGCGCCAAGACGCGAGCGGACGTTCAATTCGATTTTTCAGGAGGCTTCCCCAACAATCTGAATGGTGTGTCTGAGGGCATCGTTCGGCTCCGTACTGGGACGTTGCGGTTGGATTGGCGAAACACATCGATCGTTGCCGGTCAGGACGGCCTATTTTTCACACCGCTTGCTCCGACGTCTCTTGCGACACTCGCTGTTCCCGCGCTTTCGTATGCGGGAGATTTGTGGGCCTGGACACCGCAAGTTCGCGTGGAGCATCGGTTCGTCTTCTCGGACACTTCGAGCGTCTCCGTGCAAGGTGGGATTCTCGATTCACTCTCAGGTGATTTTCCGGCGGACTCTTTCATCCGCTTTCCGACCTGGGGCGAAATGTCGGGCCAGCCTGCTTATGCCGCGAGAGTTTCCCTGAGCCAACGCGTGTTCGGACAAAATCTTACCGTGGGGTTTGGCGGATATTATGGCCGGCAGAACTGGGGTTTCGGCCGGATTGTGAATGGGTGGGCCGGAACAACCGACGTTACGCTGCCGCTCGGGAAATTATTTGAATTCACGGGAGAATTTTACCGTGGCAAGGCTGTGGCGGGCTTGGGTGGCGGCATTGGTCAAAGCGCTTTATTTACAGGCTCATTTATTGATCCTGCCACGAAGATTACGGGTCTCGACTCAATGGGAGGCTGGGCACAATTGAAATTCAAGCCGCGAACAAACTTTGAAATCAATGGCGCGATCGGATTGGATAACCCGTTTGCGAATGAGCTGCGAAATTTCGCTTCGAACCCGATCTATCTCGGCGCGTATACTCGAAACTTGAGCCCGCTTGTTAATTTCATTTACCAGGTGCGATCGGACATCCTGTTCTCGACCGAATTCCGCCACCTGCAAACCACCATCCTGGACTTCGGCTCCAACAAGGCCAACCTTATTACTTTTAGTCTTGGGTATATATTCTAGTGGGGTGATTCAGCAAAATGCGGCGCTCACAAAGCTCCATTAGCGTGGCCATTCTATTCGCATGCGCCTGCACGCTGCTCGCACAATCCCAACTGGCGCCGGTCACTGTCCAGGTTGAGATTGTCAATCCGAAAGCAGCCAGGAAAGCCGCATCCGCCGGCAACCACGCCGATTCGTCAAACGTCGTCGTCTGGCTTGCGCCGCTTGGCGGGAACAGCGGATCCGCAGCCGCAACGTCTTCCACGCATTCCGCTCCGCAGATCGCGCAGATTGATAAAAATTTCGACCCGCACGTTCTTGTCGTGCAGGCGGGCACCGGCGTCCAATTTCCCAATAGAGACCCTTTCCTCCACAATGTTTTTTCTCTTTTTGATGGAAAGCGATTCGATCTCGGCTTCTATGAAGCCGGATCCAGTAAGACGGTCCGCTTTGACCGTGTGGGAGTGAGCTATCTATTCTGCAACATTCATCCGGAGATGAGCGCGGCCGTGGTCGCCGTGGATACTCCTTATTTTGGTCTATCGAATCGGGCCGGACGCCTCACTATCCCTAATGTTCCCGATGGACGCTATCAATTGAACGTCTGGTATGAACGAAGCCTGCCGGAAGACTTGAAAAATGTCAGCCGCGTAGTTTCGATCAGCGAAGGCACGCGCAGTCTGGAACCAATTAAAGTCACGGAGAATGTTAATTTCAGCCTGGAACATAAAAACAAGTATGGACAAGAGTACATTCCTCCGGCAAACACCAGCCCTGTCTATGGGCGGCCTTGAAAATAGCGGAAATGCCCTGCGCGGAACCGCGCGTCATACGAATGCGCTCAATCGCAATGGTTTCGACGAAAATGCGAAGAGGGAATTGAGCCTGGTGTTAAGAACGCGCTAACTTTTTTCGTCCGGGAATCTTTCGTATCTGTGGTTTTGATTTTGAAGAGCTGCTATCCGTTTTTGCTTCTTCCGCAAAGCGAAACAATCGGAAACGCGCGAGTCGCGCATTTTCCTTTACCCGCAGACGGGCGGCGCCCACTTTAAGCAGGAGCTGCACCGGCTCCACTCGTCCGCGCAGGTACATCGGCACGTGCCAGGCTCCCGCGCGCAGGAGCCGGTCGTCAGGTTCGATCAAGGCAATCTCATTTTCCGCGAGGTCGATGGATTCATTGCACTCCACGAAATAGCTGCCGCCCGCCAGATCCCACCATTGATAGCTGTCCTCTTGCCGCATTCTTTGCGGCGCAATTTCGATGCGGCCGGCGGCAATGTACTCACTCCCGCCAAAATCAATTTGCCCGGTCGGGTCGATTGAAAAAATCTTGCGGGCCGTCAGATCAATAGAGTAGCCGTGAACCTGATATTTCGGATGAAGGATTCCCGCAATACGCGCCGCTGCTACCTTCCCCGGAAGAATTTGCATGTCGGGAATATACTGAATGCTGCGCGGGGCGTCCATGGGCAATAACCAGAAAGGTTCAACAACGAAGCCCTGCCCGTAGGCTGAACGACAGAGCACTCAGACTGTTTTGTCGCTCGCGTAACAGAGGCGCTCGAGATTGCACTCAATGCAGCGCGGCTTGCGCGCCTGGCAGATCTTGCGTCCGTGCCAGATCAACTGGTGCGAAAACAGGATCCATTTCTCCTTCGGAATGATCTTTATCAAGTCCTGCTCGATTTTTCGGGGATCGGTATTGTGTGACAGGTCGAGCCGCGCCGAGAGCCGCGCCACGTGGGTATCGACCACAACACCGGAAGCGATACCGTACGCCGTGCCGAGCACGACATTTGCCGTTTTTCGCGCTGCACCAGGAAGCGTCAGAACCTCCTCCATCGTGCGTGGCACTTCTCCCCCAAATTCATCGAGGAGTTTCTTGCTGGCACCGATGATGGATTTTGTCTTGTTCCGGAAAAAGCCTGTCGGCCGGATATCCTTCTCGAGTTCGTTCGGATCGGCGTACGCGAAATCTTTCGGCGTGCGATATTTCTGAAACAGCTCCTTGGTCACCAGGTTGACGCGCACGTCCGTGCACTGCGCCGAAAGAATCGTCGCAATCAGCAGTTGAAACGGATTTTCGTGCACCAGGGCGCAGGTTACGTCAGGATAGGCCTCATCAAGCTTCTGGAGGATTGCGCGCACACGCTGAGGATTCGTGCCCGCCGCTTTCGTGAGAATTGCGCGAGCGGTTGAAGGCCGTAAATTAAGTTTGCGCGAGGCGGGTTTTGATCCCCGCGCGCGCTTGCTGGCCATTTTCTTGGATTTTTGTTTCTTCATCGCGACTCGGCGCATGAATATATCACATGGCAGGGACGTTCGGACGTAGGGGTGGCGCCGGCGTCCCGCTGGCGGTTTTGAATTTCTTAATGACGAAGAAAAATCGCCGGCGGGACGACGGCGCCACGAAACGCTCGCCGGGCACGAAATATCTTGTTTTACGTTCCAGGTCTTGCACCGCTCTGAAAATTCCTGAGCCTAAGTGATTTAACAATCAGACAAAAGGAAATCGAGCGCTTTGCGAAAGGCCTTTCCGCGGTGACTATGCTGATTTTTTTCTTTGCGAGTGATTTCCGCAAATGTTTTTCCCAGCGCGGGAGAGAAAAAAATCGGATCGTACCCAAACCCGTTCTCTCCGCGGGGCGCTTCGAGTAACTCTCCCTCAGCCAATGCCGAAAAAATTCCGCGAGCCTCGCCTCGCTCGACAAGAGCGACGACGCATACGAATCGAGCGCGGCGGTCTGCGCCTTTTTTACCGCGCATGGCGTCGACCAATTTATTTACGCGATCCGCATCCGATGCGTCCGGCCCTGCATAGCGCCCGGAATGCACCCCGGGCGCTCCGCCGAGAGCCGGCACAACCAGCCCCGAATCATCGGCAATCACAAGGCCTTCGGAAAAACGGCTGTAGTGCAGGGCTTTGCCCAGCGCATTTTCAGCAAATGTGTTCGCAGCCTCATCAAATTTTGGTAAGGCGTCAAAATTCGGAATCAATTGGAGATCGAGCGATGCCCCGGCTGACGCAGCCAGCGCGCGATATTCGCGCAACTTGCCTGCATTTGATGAAGCCACGATCAGGCGAAGGGATTTATTTTGCGCGGACACGGAAATTCGTCTGCACCAAAGTGGATTGATGTTCGGTAAGACGGCGAATTCCTGCCGCGGCAAGCGCCAGTAGGTCCTGCAACTCCGCGCCGGCAAACGGTTGCCCTTCGGCCGTGGCCTGCACCTCGACAAACTTGCCGTTTCCAGTCATCACCACGTTCATGTCCACTTCAGCGCGCGAATCTTCATCGTAGGCCAGGTCCAGCAGCGCCGAGCCGTCCACGAGGCCCACGCTTGTTGCCGCCACGGAATCGGTCAGCGGCAGCGCCTTCAGGATCCCTGCCGCCACCATGCGCTCCATCGCCAGCACCAGCGCGACGTATGCGCCGGTAATCGAAGCCGTCCGCGTGCCGCCATCCGCCTGGATCACGTCACAATCCAGCCAGACTGTTCTTTCGCCCAACTTCTGCTGGTCCACGATCGCGCGTAAGGAACGCCCAATCAGCCGCTGGATTTCCAGCGTGCGCCCGGAAGGCCGCCCGCGCGTCGACTCGCGTGACATTCGCTGTTCGGTGGCGCGCGGCAGCATGCCGTATTCGCCGGTGACCCAACCTTTGCCCTGGCCTTTTAAAAATGAGGGCACGCCATCGTCCACCGTCGCCGTGCAGATCACGCGCGTGTTGCCAATCTCGATCAGCACGCTACCCTCGGCGCTGGTAATAAAGTCCGGCGTCAATTTCACCGGCCGCAACTGGTCATGAGCGCGTCCATCGCTTCGCAAAATTCCTCCTGGTGACATGGATTTCAGTTTGACCGCCGCTCGCGGCAGTGTCAATCACTCACAGTGAAGCAGTAACTCATTGTGGAACTTGTTTCGTCGGCGACAGTGGCGCTCGTGCAGGCGTCGTGGTCGTCGTTTTCACAGCGCCCGTCGTGACTGGCGCATCAGGAACGGGTGAGGCAGGCGCGGCCGCCGCGGATGGCGGCGAAACAGAAAATAAGCCGGACAAATCGAGATGTCCGGCGAGAGTGTCCGTCTCTTGCCCATGGATAAGTATTTTCAACTGTCGAATCACATTCACGTTTGCGCCAAGTGTCCGCACGATTGAGTCGACCGCCAGTTGTTCGCTCTGAATTCCCGACGGGGTCTCTGCCGACAGCGCATCCGAAAAATCCGCGACGCCCGTGCCATCCGGTTGCAGGTAGAACGCCAGCAATAGCGCATCCGGCGGCAGCGTACGTTGACTCGTCGACGGAGCATTCGTTATCAACGCGAGCAGGAGTTGTTTCGAACGTTCCACTGGATCCGCCGATAGTGGCAGTTCTATCGCGGTCGCCTCGAGTGAAGCCGGCGACGCCGTCGAGAGCCAATACATTTGCGCCTTCACTTTCACGTCGGTCGGGGTCGAGACCGGAACTTGCATCACGTCCCGGCGAGCCTGCTCTTCCGTGCGCTGGGTGGCCGACATGCGTTGCACTGCCTGGCGCAGGCTCGGCAAAGTAATCAGGCCGAACACGACCAGCAGGGCGAGAATCGCAATCGTGGTTTTGAGTCCTCGAGACACGGCGCTACTTGACTCCTGCTTCGTAAACCAGACGGAACGCTGCCACCGCGCGCGCCACGCTATCGGCCAGCACGGGCGCCATCTTGTCGAGCTGTGTGCGGTCGGGCAGGCTCACGCTTGATACTTCAATCGCAACGGCCGGAGCCGCAACGGTTCGCAATTGCCGGACCGCCGCCGTTGTCGGCGTTTCCGCCGAGCCGCGAAAACGCTGCGCCATCTGAATCTGGATCAGTTCGGCCAGCTTTCGGCTTAGATCAAGGTATCCCTGTTGCGCGCGGTCCCAGCGAACAAGTACGGTGCGGGGCTGACCTGTTCCTCGATTCACAGGCGCACCTCCATCCTGCGCGAGCGAGTAGACGCGTGCGGTTCCTGGCTTCCCGGTCGAGGAAACATGCAGCGTGATAAAAACCGCTCCTCGCTGCGCGTTCGCAGTTTTCGAACGGTCATCAAAGGTGGGATCATCATTCGCCTGGCGCGTGAGCAGCACGCGAAGCCCCTGCGCCTCCAGCGAAATTCGAAGCAGGCGGGCAAAACTCAAAACAATATCGCTCTCAGCGAGGCCCGACTCTCCGCGCGCCCCTTGATCCGCGCCTCCATGCGCCGGGTCCAGAACGACCACGGCCAGTGCATTGCGCGGCGGGGCAGGTGGAGGCGTAACTGGTTCTTGAACGGGCTGCGCCGGTTGCTGGGCGGGCTGTTGCGGTGCGGGTGGGGGCGAGGATTGCGCAGGTGGCTGGGGTGGTTGCGACGGTGCTGCACCCTGCGGCGGCGGACTCGCTTGGGCTGACGCTTGAGAGGTCCGCGCGCTAACGACGATCAAGATAAAGAAGAGAAAGAAATATCCGTGGCGCACGGCCTTCAGGATACCAGAATCGGCCCGTCGAGAGAGATGGGGCTCTCCAGAATTTCACAACGTTATGCCCGGACGATAATGTCAGCGCCGCCGTATTGATATATCACGTCGAGCCTGGTTGCTGAGTTTCACTTGCATTGCATCGAATGTCTGCTTAACTTCTTGGTGCTCTTCGCGCGTCATTCTTGACTGACGTATTGAATGCGTGGCCCTTGGGGGAAGTGCATGACAACCGATTCATCAGCGAACGTACGACAGCTCTTCGATCTTGCCGGAAGCGTGGCCATCATTACAGGCGGCTCCATCGGACTGGGGCGCCAGATGGCGCAGGGTCTCGCCGAAATGGGCGCAAACGTGGTGCTCTGCGCGCGTAAGAAAGAACGTTGCGCAAACGCCGCTGAAGAATTGAAAGCACTCGGTGTGGCGGCGTTGGCGCTCGCGTGCGACGTCACGAATCCGGCGAGCATCCAGGAAGCCGTGCAAACGACCATCTCTCAATTCGGCCGAATCGATATCCTGATCAACAATGCGGGCACTTCCTGGGGCGCTCCCACGGAAGACATGCGGCTGGAACACTGGAACAAGGTCCTCGAAACAAACCTGACAGGGACGTTTCTGTGTTCGCAGGCGGTGGGCAAAGTCATGATTGCGCAAAAGCGCGGCAAGATAATCAATATTGCCTCGGTTGCAGGAATGGCTGGGTCGCCGCCGGAGCTTGAGGCGATCGGATACGCTGCCAGCAAGGGCGGCGTGATCACGTTTACGCGCGACCTGGCGCGAAAGTGGGCCAGCCATAACATTCACGTGAACGCCATTGCTCCCGGCTGGTTTCCCACGCATATGTCGGGCGGCGTCATTGAACGAAATCGAGAAAATTTATTGAAGAGCATTCCACTGGGCCGATTCGGAAGCGATGTCGACCTGAAGGGCGCCGCGGTTTTTCTCGCATCCAGCGCCTCGGACTTTGTAACGGGCCAAGTCCTGGTGATCGATGGAGGCCAGACGGCATAATGTTGCGGCGCGTTGGTCCGGCAAAATACCGCAACACTGTCATTCCGAGCGCAGCGAGGAATCCCTCTTCGCGTTGCTTACAATTCAAGAGGGATTTCTCGCAGTGCTCGGAATGACATCGTTCGAGACGTTGGAATATTTTAATCGCTGACTCTGTGATCTCTGTGAACTCTGTGTTTAAAGATTTTCTAGACCATCCAAAAGCAATAAGGACCGGGGAAGAGCTTCCTCTAGCCGAGCTCGGGGAATTCCTGCAACGCCATTTCCCGGACAGCACGGGCCAGCTCACGGCCGAACAATTCCCAAGCGGCCACTCCAATCTGACTTACCTTATTCGTCTCGGCAATCGGGAAATGATTCTGCGACGCCCGCCGTTCGGCAGCAAGGTCAAGACGGCTCACGATATGGGCCGCGAATATCGAGTGCTGTCGAAGCTACATTCCGCATACTCAGAGGCGCCGCGCGTCCTGCTATTTTGCGATGACTTGTCCATCCTTGGCTCGCCTTTTTATCTGACGGAGCCCATTCGGGGAATCATCCTCCGCAAAGATCCGCCCGAAGGGTTGGACTTTTCGCCCGACATCGCGCAACGTCTGAGTGAATCATTCGTTGATAATCTGGCACGCCTGCACGGTTTGGATTACGCAGCGATCGGCTTGGGCGATCTTGGCAAACCGCAGGGATACCTGGAACGTCAGGTTCGAGGCTGGATCGATCGTTACCACGGCTCGCAAACTCATACGCTGCCGGAAGTTGAGCGCATCGCCCCGTGGCTGATCGAGCGCATGCCTCCGATGCGAGACGCCACGCTCATCCACAACGACTATAAGTATGACAACATGATCCTCGACCAGAGAGACGTCACGAAAATTATCGGCGTACTGGATTGGGAGATGAGCACGATTGGTGATCCGCTCTCGGACCTGGGCACTGCGCTGGCCTATTGGGTGGACGCGAAAGATTCGGATGATTTGCAAGAGTTTCGCTGGTCGCCCTCAAATTATCCCGGCAGCCTTACGCGCGCTCAACTTGTCGAGAGATACGCGCAAGCCACGGGCCGCGATGTTTCGTCCATGGCCTTCTACCTTGCGTTTGCCAGATTTAAAGTGGCGGTGATCCTGCAGCAGATCTACTATCGCTTTCATATGGGGCTCACGCAGGATCAACGCTTCGCTTCGTTGCCGCGCAAAATTGAAACTCTGCTGCGAGCTTCGTTGCACGCCGCCGAAACGGGCAAGGTGTGAAAACTTTCCACGGCAACCGAAGTGTAGCGCCCGCCTTCAGGCGGGCAAGGTTCAATCGACAATGCCGGCCTGAAGGCCAGCGCTACGCTGTGCCTCAAAAATAATAACGAACAATCCACTCCGCCACGCAGCACGGCTTGGCGGTGTCCTTGCCCTCGATGGAAACATTAAAGACAGCTTCAACGCAGTCGGGAAGATCCTTCAAGGATTGCAGCGCGACGCGCGCGCGAATTTCCGATCCTGTGCGGACAGGAGCAGGGAATCGAACGCGGTTCAATCCGTAATTGACGCTCAAGCGAACGTCACGCGGAATTTGAATGGCCCGCTTGATGAAATAGCTCAGCAAGGAAAGCGTCAGAAAGCCGTGCGCGATTGTAGCGCCATACGGTGATTCACTCCTGGCGCGTTCGGGATCGGTGTGAATCCACTGGCGGTCTTCGGTCGCTTCGGCAAATTGCCGAATGCGTTCCTGCGTGACGAGGAGCCAATCCGTCGTGCCGATTTCGCGGCCCACGAAATTTTTTAGCGATTCTAATGTTTCCAGCACAATGGGCGGCATGGCGTTCTCCAGCGGCCTTCCAATACCGTGGATATCATCTATGGTCTTTGCTTGAAATTGTAGCTCGCCTCTTCCAGAGGCGAGGGTTTGGTTGCCAATGGTAAGGAAAATCCCCACGTCTAACCCTTCGCCTTCACTCAGGGCAAGAGACGCGGGCTACAAAAAATGTGTCTGCTCAGCGAAACTCAATCTTCCGCCGGTGCCTTCGCAAATTTTCTAAGTTCCAGTTTCGCGATCGTCTCGAGATGCACTTCGTCGGGTCCATCCGCGAGCCGCAGCGTGCGAGTGTGCGCCCACGCTTCCGCCAAAAACGTATCCTGCGAAACTCCCGCGGCTCCGTGAGCCTGAATGGCCCGATCGAGCACTTGCAGAGTGACGTTTGGCGCAACGACTTTGATCATGGAGATCTCAGCGCGCGCCGCTTTGTTTCCGGCGGTATCCATTTTGTAGGCTGCAGCAAGCGTCAGCAGGCGGGCCTGGTCGATCTCGATGCGCGACTTGGCGATGTCAGCGCGTATCGTGCCCTGCTCGGCAAGCGTTTTTCCAAAGGCCACGCGCGATTGCACGCGTTTACACATTGTTTCCAATGCCCGCTCGGCCACGCCGATGCACCGCATGCAATGATGGACGCGTCCCGGCCCCAATCGCCCCTGCGCAATCTCGAATCCG
>Ga0137409_10008658_pt1 | contig 10383 bp, 9 predicted proteins | sample CZODoug1_16funga_FD_122059 | JGI IMG/M metagenome (GOLD analysis project Ga0137409, IMG submission 122059) | Vadose zone soil fungal communities from Angelo Coast Range Reserve, California, USA - CZODoug1_16fungal (Hybrid Assembly) | ecosystem: Environmental > Terrestrial > Soil > Vadose zone... | reverse complement strand
GCCATCTTAAAAATGCGATCGAGATCGAACCCGGCGCCGAGCGCTTTGCTCATCTCGTAGATCTCGCTGAGAATGTTCGCCTTGCGTTGCAGTGATTCAAGTACTTTGTCGCCACGCGGCGCTACCGTACCTCCGCTAATGCCCGGATCTGATTGGCGCAGGACTGTCGTCAGCACGTCCTTGGCGGACATCAGCAACTGGGTATGACCGAGCGGTTTGTCGTCGTAACTTAAATCAGCCGTGCGTTCTTCCTTTGGCTGTTCGAAGCGCAACGTGCTGGCGCCAATGGTGACGCGATCGCCATCCTTAAGCGGATGCTCGAATTTCTGTTCGCCATTGACGAAGACTTTGTTCGCGCTGCGTTTGATCTGGCCATTAGCCATCACCCCATCGACGAGCATGAACGAGCCGTCCTCGGTCGCCCTGATGTGGGCGTGATGTCGTGAGGCACGCGGGTCATCCAGCACGATCTGATTGTCAGGCGCGCGCCCAATCATGCAGTTCACACGGTTATTAAGTTGGTGTTGCGCCTGGCGTCCGCTGGCGTCGGTAACTTTCAGTACGGCCATAGCAATTTATTCGTCGCGATGATTCTACAAGGTAACGCGCATTCAGACTAGCGCAATCATTATGCGTTTGAAACTTGCTTTGACATGCGGACGGTGAAATGATCCAGGCGACTCAGGGGCCGAACTCAAAGCTCGTTGGAGGATTCCCTTGCCCATCCAAAGCAGGCTGCTCTCACTCATCACGATTGTTGGTGTTCTGTTCTTCTTAACATTAATCGTCAACGCCCAATCATCAGAAACGAAACCTAAACCAGACGGATCTATTTCAGGCCGCATAACGATCGACGGAAAAGGCGCCGCCGGTATCCCCGTCGCGGCCGTCCAGGGATCAAACGTTAATCGTCGCGATGCGCCCGCGCGCGCTTTCAGCGCCCACCGCTCGCCGAGTGGTATCAGTCCCACGACATTGATGAGCGGCGCGCTCAGCGTGGTCTTGGTCGTGATGTCGCACCCGCCTGGCGGCCGCCCGGGACAATTGTTAGGAGCCGGACGATTGTCGAATTGGAAGTCGCCGAAATACGCGTAGCCGATTTCGGCGGCAAGATGTCGGTTGAACTGATAGCCAAAGCGAAGCGCGAACCCCGTCGAACCCGAGGTGGTCTCCGATCCGAAGAGCCCTCCGGTGGCGTGCGAGGCGCCGACGTCGAAACCCACGTATCGTTTGTGCACGGGAGGCGCCGACGCGCCATTCCCGGCCATTGCTGGCTGCCAGATCGCCATGACGACAAACAACGTGACAGCCAATAGTTTGGTGTTTTTCATTCACTGTCCCTCCCGAGTCTGATGGTGAGTTTGCCTCACATTTTCCATGCTGCGGCGCATTCCGGGGCGTTCCCAGGCCCTTTTTTGACTTCTGAGGATTCGTCCCTAAACTGCCGCCCATCCAGCCTCTGGCACTAGGCCGCCCCTATATAAGGAGTGGCCGAACCTCGAGGACTCCTTCACAGGAAAGGGTGTTTGCCGGCGTAAGTTCCGGCTCGAAGTCGAACGCTGCGGCCACCTGCCGCCCCGCGTCCGGACTCCAACCCATTTTCCGGCAATGAGGTTGTTAGATGTCCGCCGCTCAGCCCAAAGAAATCACCAGCTACCGCAAGTACTGGGCCTCCCGTTTCGGAACCGCCCCGTTCCTGCCCATGACGCGCGCGGAGATGGACCAGCTCGGCTGGGACTCCTGCGATGTGATCATCGTCACCGGCGACGCGTATGTGGATCACCCGAGCTTCGGCATGGCCATCATCGGGCGGGTATTGGAAGCGCAAGGGTTTCGCGTCGGCATCATCGCGCAGCCGAACTGGCAGAGCGCGGAGCCGTTCAAGGAGTTAGGCCGCCCGAATTTGTTCTTTGGCATCACCGCCGGGAACATGGATTCGATGGTGAACCGCTACACCTCCGACAAGCGTATCCGCAGCGATGATGCCTACACGCCGGGCGGCGAGGGTGGTAAGCGGCCGGATCGCAGCGTGGTCGTCTACGCACAGCGCGCGCGCGAAGCGTTCAAGGATGTGCCCATCGTCATTGGCGGCATTGAAGCTTCGCTGCGTCGCATCGCGCACTTCGATTACTGGAGCGAAAAGGTGCGCCGCTCCGTCTTATTGGATGCCAAGGCTGACATCCTGGTGTTCGGCAATGCCGAGCGGCAGATCTGCGAAATTGCGCATCGCATTGCGGCCGGCGACAAGATTGAAGATGTGAAAGATCTGCGCGGCACCGTGTTCGTACGCAAGGCGCATGACTTCATCGAGATCGACTCCACTCATATAGATACGCCCGGGCGCCTGAACCCGCCGGTGGATCCGTATGCGACCGAAGCCGAGATGAAGGCCAGGTCGGTGCCGGGCCGGGAAACCGGGATAACTCCTGCCGCCACGGGCACTGACCCCGCGCCCGGCAGCGAAGACGGCGCGGAACCCACGCGCGAACAAGTGGTGCGTTTCGTGCGCAAGGTGAAATCCGCCGATCGCGAGCGCAGCGTCATCCGCATGCCGAGCTTCGAGAGCGTGACGAACGATCCGGTGCTCTACGCCCACGCGAGCCGCATCCTGCATCTCGAGTCCAACCCCGGCAACGCGCGCGCGCTGGTGCAAAGGCACGGCGATCTCGATGTGTGGCTGAACCCGCCGCCGATTCCGCTCGCGACCAAAGAGATGGATTGGATTTACGAGCTGCCGTACGCGCGCAAGCCGCATCCTGCATACGGCAACGCCGAGATTCCCGCGTACAAGATGATCAAGTTCTCCATCGCCATCCAGCGCGGATGTTTTGGCGGCTGCACCTTCTGCTCCATCACCGAGCATGAAGGCCGCATCATCCAGAACCGCTCCGAGAAGAGCGTGCTGAAGGAGATCGAGAAGATCCGCGATGAAGTGCCTGGGTTCACCGGCGTGATCTCCGATCTCGGCGGGCCGACGGCTAACATGTATCGCATCGCCTGCAAGTCGCGCGAGATCGAGAGCGCCTGCCGCCGGCCGAGTTGCGTGTTTCCCGGCATCTGCCCGAACCTCAACACAGATCACAGTGCGCTGATCCAGCTGTATCGCAAGGCCCGCGCGGTGCCCGGCGTCAAGAAAGTGCTGGTCGCCTCCGGCGTGCGCTACGACCTTGCGAGCGAATCACCTGAGTACGTCAAGGAGTTAGCCCAGCATCACGTCGGCGGCTATCTCAAGATTGCGCCCGAGGCGATCGGCGAAGGGCCGCTCTCAAAGATGATGAAGCCCGGGGTCGGCACGTACTACAAATTCAAGGAGCTGTTCGACAAGTTCTCCAAGGAAGCCGGCAAAGAGCAGTATCTGATTCCGTATTTCATCGCCGCGCATCCGGGCACCACCGATGCGGACATGCTCGAGCTGGCATTGTGGCTAAAGAAGAATGGATATCGCGCGGACCAGGTGCAGGCGTTCCTGCCGGGCCCGATGGCGACCGCCACCGCGATGTATCACACGCTCAAGAATCCGCTGAAGCGCGTCACGCGCGACAGCGAGGAAGTGATCATTCCGAAGGGATTGAAGCAGCGTCGGCTGCATAAGGCGTTTCTGCGGTATCACGATCCTAATAACTGGCCTGTTTTGAGAGAGGCGTTGCGAAGGATGGGGCGGGCGGATCTCATCGGGAATGGGAAGCTGCAGTTAGTACCGGCGTATCAACCGGCCGGAACCGGAGATGCGGCGGAAGGGAAGCGGGGCGGAGGCCAGCATCGGCCCTTCAAGACCCAGCACACGGGGTTGCCGAAGGTGCCAGGCAAACTACCGCGGCGTTCGCGATGAGCTAACTGAAGAACGAAGAAGCTCGTTCCACCGGCAACATGTTCCAGGCAATCGGCTTCTGCTGGGTGCTTTTGTATTTGTTCGCCCTATGAAGCAGCCCGTGGACCCGGAGGTCGACAGGGTTTACGCGCCCATCGCGTGCTTGCTAACCGTATTCGGGGTGTTTCGATCCTGCCGTATTACGGCGTCTATCACGCTCGTCGCCTCGTAGTTCATATGCGCCCGTAGGTACGCGCCTACAGACCAGTCGCGCAATCGCGAACGAAGTGCTACCAGCCGACTCTGGTCAGCAACATCTGACTGTCGGAAAAGGTCTCTGGCAGAATGCCGGCGCTCCAATCTAACTTCTCGAAAAGGATTTCGTATGAAGAACGCGGTTGCTCGCCTTGGTGCAATTTCCCTTTCCTGGTGCCTGCTTTCTGCGGCCGCGTTAGCGCAGACCTACGAAACCATCGACCCACCGCAGAGCGGCGGTACGCAACCCGCGGGAGTGCACAAGGGAACGGTAGTCGGTTCGTATTACGACACCGTCACCGGGCGTAACACGGGTTTCTCGTTCTCGAGGTCGGAGGGGTACCAGGTCTTCGAAGCTCCCAACGTCGAGCCCAGCGTTGGCACGTATGCCATCGGCTCAGATGACTTCGGCCGGGTTGCCGGCTGGTTCGCCGCGACGGACTACCACACGCGTTCGTTCGTTCGCTCACGATCCGGCACCATCACCCTCTACGAAGTCCCGAAGAAGGACGTCTACACCACTTACACATTCGACATGAACGGCCCCGGCTCCGTCATTGGCCAATATTTTCTGTCTACCGACTCCGCCACTCTGCGCGGGTATGTCCGAGCGCCGAACGGCGTTGTTCAGACGCTCAAGATTCCCGGCAACGAGGTGATGCTTCCCTGGACGATCAATGACGCCGGGACGATAGCCGGCTTCTTTGCGGAAACGTTCGACGCTGAATGGACAGGCTTCATCCGCGCTGCGCACGGGACGTACACCACGTTTGCAGCCGCGCCGGGGTGCGGCTTCGGCGGCGGTGGTCCGACGCTGGTTATGAACAGCAAAGGAGACTTGGCGGGGACATGTGGGATCAGCTCCAGCAGCTTTCTGCGCAAGCAGAACGGTCAGTTCGTGATCATCGACTATCCCGCTGCGCTGGAGACCCGCGCATACGGCATTGCCGCCAACGGGGATGTGTCCGGGTATTTCACAGACACAGATTTCGGCGTGCATGGTTTCATCCGGCGCGCGAACGGGACCTTAGAGTCCTTCGACTTTCCCGGTGCGGTACCGGGAACCACCCAGGTATCTCGCATGGATGACAACGGGGACATCGTCGGAACGTACTACGATGCGGGCGTTCAGCTGCACGGATTCATCCGATACGAGGATTGCGACTGACGATGTCTGTCTCGACTATTTCATCCGCGACACACGGCTCCCATCCGTCGACATCCCATACGGACTGACGTACTCCCTCTCAACCACCGGCGCGTTCTTGTCATCTCCCACTTCCCGCACCGCCGGCAACAGATATTGCGGCACGTACCTGTGCCCAAGCGCGCGCTGACTGCGGCTGCTATAGCTCCCCGCATACGTCGCGACAATCAGATCAAGCTCCGGCACCGCCGTCACGATCTGACCTCCGGCCCCGAGCGCCATGAACGCATGCACGTTGCGGTTCTTGTACGGAAAGTCCTCGCTCCACCAGTTATAGCCGTAGTAGATGTGCGCCAGGTGGTACAGCGGCGCCGTCGCATGCTCCACAAAATCCTGGCTGAGGATCCGGCGGCCGTCCCACTTTCCGCCGTTGAGCATGAGCTGACCGAATTTCAGAAAATCGCGCAACGTGAATTGAGCGCCGCCGCCGCCATACGGATTGCCGGCCGGATCGAGTGGCCAGGCGTAGTTGACGATTCTCAACCGGCGGGCGACCAACCGGTCAAAGGTGTAGATAGGGAACTCCTGCGTCGCGCGCCCCACCATGCCTAACGCCAGGTTCGGGCTCGCGCTGCAGTACACGGCGTTCTCGCCCGGTGGCGTCGCCAGCGGAACATTCATCGTAAAGCGATAAAAGTCCGGCTCGGCGCTCTGATCCCACATCGTCTCTTCGTTGCCGGGCGCATCGTCATTGTTGTCGTCGCAAAAGAAGCCGGATGACATCGTCAACAAATTCTCCAGCACCATCGTGCGCTTCGGAGGCGGAAGATCCTGCGGAAACGCACCGCCGTTCATGACCTCATAAACCGGGCTCGATAGTTTGAGCGGTGCGCCGGCCTGCATCGCTGCACCCACGATGATCGCGCTCACGCTCTTGGACGCCGAGCGCGTCATATGAAGCTTGTCGCGATCCTCGCCGTGGAAATATTCCTCGAGCACGAGCCTGCCGTGCCGCGCGATCACCACGCCATGAACCTGCAGCGCATCCGTCGAATCCATCGGCATGTCGACGATCATCTGGATGAATCGCTCCATCGCCGCGCGATCGATGTTCTGCGCCTCGAGCGTCGAGGTGGGCCAGCCATCGTCGCGGCTCAGCGGCGGACGATAGACATAGCGGCCCGGATTCTTGCCGCGCGGATAGAACTCGCTTGCGTCGTTGGCGCGCGTGAAATCGTAGCTGCCACCGCGGCTGGGGAAGACAAGCGTGATCACCTCATCGTCGGCGTCGTATGTCCCGACGCTGACCTCCTGCTCCTTGCCCCCGCGCTTGCCCATCAGCTTCACGCGGTTGCCGTCGCGTACGAGCCGATCAACTCCTTGCTGCGTTCCGAAATCGAACTCCGGATTGCGCAGCACGGCGCCGAGCGATCCATCGGACCGCGGGTCAGTCAACAGAAGATAGAACGTGAAGGTATCGGCAAGCGGAACCACTTCGCCGCGCCAACGATTGGCACCGTCGAGCTTGAGCAGCACGGGTGTGAGGGCGTTCGGCGTGGTGGAACCGCTGCCATTCACCGGCGTGCCGAACTGAAACCAGTGCCCGAGGATGTTGAGTCCCTCGAACTTGCCGCGAAATCGACCGAGGCGGTCCGGCAGTTCAAAGCTCAACTCACCCGCTTCCACGCGAATTGGCACCCGGCGCCCGAGCAGGTCGGCGCTGTAGGCGCCGCCTTCCTTCTGAATGATCAATGGCCCGCGGGTATCCGGCCCGAAGCGACCCTTGGCTTTCCAAAGGCCGGTGATATCCGCGCCATGCGCACTAACTGCTGCGACGCAAACAAGAATCCCGAACCCGATCGCACGCAGATACAGCATGGCGGACTCCCTTGACCTGAATCCTTAGACGCAGAACCTGGGTTTAGGGTCGCAACGCTGCCACAAATTCAGCGCCTGCCAAGAAAAAGCCGGGCATGGCCCGGCTTCTTCAATGCTTCGAGTGGCAACTCGTGCTTACTTGAGGTCAAGCACCTGCATCGTCGACGAACCGAGTATGCGGCGGATGCTGGCGCGCTCCACCTGCAACTTGTTGGACTCAGCGACGGTGCTGCCGATCGCCTTCGTAACTGCGTCGGCCTTTTCCGTCGCGCCGTCCAGCGCCGCCCAGTTCTTGTAGCGGGTTACGAGCAGTACGTCCGGATCATCGGAAGTTCGCGGCTCAACCGTAATCACCTCATAGCTGAGCAGATATCCCGCCTTCTTGGCGGCTTCCTGTTGCTGCTTCCAGCTCGTGTCGAGCCACTTCATGTAGTCATCGAACTTGCCATCGACCGTGCGAATTCTCGCGACGTTGACGACAACGCCCTCGGTGTAGCTGTGATCGTCGGCGAAGGCAGTGACGCTCGTGCAGGCGAGCGCGGTGATCGCCGCTGCAGCGGCTATGCGATTCATGAGTTTCATTGGAATCCTTGTTAGGAAATGAGAAGAACGAGCTTCTAGATTGTCACTCTGAGGGTGCAATTCCCCGAAGCGGACCTTTCCCTGGATGGCGGCGATGCTACGCGCTTTGCTGCCCAATGTGACCTATTGCCGAGGTTGTCTCAGCGATATTCGCGTACCATGCGCGCCCCCATGAAAACCCCTCCCGGCCTGCAGCCGCTCATCGATGACGGCGTCATCGATCAAGTCCTCCGCTCCTTGAAATCCGGCAAAGAAGCGACGGTCTACACCGTGCGCTCCGGCGCAACGATCCGCTGCGCCAAGGTCTATCGCGACATGGGCCAGCGCAGCTTCCAGAAGCGCGCGCAGTACCAGGAAGGCCGCAAGGTGCGCGGCAGCCGGCAGGCGCGCGCAATGGCCAAGAGCACACGATACGGCCGCAAGGAAGCAGAGTCCGCCTGGAAGAACACCGAGGTCGACGCGCTCTACAAGCTCGTCGCGGCCGGCGTTCGCGTTCCCAAACCCTACGGCTATTTCAACGACGTGCTGGTCATGGAACTCGTGACGGACGCGGCGGGCGACCCGGCGCCGCGCCTCGGCGACGTGGAGCTGACGCCCGAAGTCGCGCGCGAATATCACGCCGTCCTGATTCGCGAGATCGTGCGCATGCTGAGCATCGGCCTGATCCATGGCGATCTGTCGGAGTTCAACGTGCTGGTCGATTCCATCGGCCCGGTAATCATCGACCTGCCGCAGGCGGTGAACGCGGCCGGCAACAACGCGGCCTTCGCCATGCTCGAGCGCGATGTGAACAACATTCGCGGCACGCTCGGCCGCTTCGCGCCGGAGTTGTTAGCCACCGAATTCGCGCGCGAGATCTGGGCGGTGTTCGAAGCGGGTGAGCTGCAGGCGGACAGCGTGCTGACCGGCGTGTTCGCGCGGGAAGAGAGGGTCACCGATCCCGATGCCGTGATGATCGTTATCGACGACGCACGCGAAGAAAATATTCGACGTGAGCTCGGGCGACAGGGCTGACCACGCGGATTTCTCCGCAGACGCGCCTAAAACGCGGGACTGCTTTATTGCGGCGAGGCGGTAATACTTTTGGCGAGCTGACCCGCGCGCGCTTTGACTCTGCTCCGCGGCCGGCGTACGGTAATACCTCGCACACATAAGGTATTACTTCATGGCCACCAATCTCACCGTCAAAGGGCAGGTCACCGTGCCGAAATCGGTGCGCGACTATCTCGGCCTGAAGCCCGGATCGGCCGTCTCGTTCGAGCGCTTGCCAAGCGGCGAAGTTGTTCTGCGTCCGGCGAAAAGACGCGCGAAACGCGCGGCCACTCCATTCGCAAAGCTGCGCGGTCGGGCCACGGTTCGCATGAAGACGCATGAGATCCTGGCGCTGACGCGCGGCACGAAAGGGTGATCCTCGTCGACACCAACGTGCTGCTGGACGTCGTACTCAACGATCCGAAATGGGCGGACTGGTCGCAAGGGCAGCTCGAGTCCGCGAGCCTCGAACATCGGCTCGCCATCAATCCGGTCGTCTACTGCGAATTGTCGATGGCTTTTGCACGCATCGAAGAGCTCGAAGGCGTGCTGGCGGATGCCGCGTTGAACTACGAAGCAATTCCCCGCGAGGCGCTGTTTCTGGCGGGGAAAGTCTTCCTCGATTATCGCCGTCGCCAGGGAGCACGCACGAGCGTGCTGCCGGATTTCTACATCGGCGCCCACGCCGCCGTGCGCCAGTGGCCCATCCTCACACGCGATACGGGCCGCTACCGCAGCTACTTTCCTTCCGTGCAGCTCATCTCTCCCGCGGGCCGCACTCCTTGACACCGAGGCGCACCGACCGCATTACGCCTTCTTCACAAACTCCGACTTCAGCTTCATCTCGCCGATGCCCTCGATCCGGCAGTCGATGTTGTGATCGCCTTCGACCAGGCGAATGTTCTTCACCTTGACGCCCACCTTCACGACGGCCGATGAGCCCTTGACCTTCAGATCCTTGATGACGGTGACGCTGTCGCCATCAGTGAGCACGTTGCCGTGCGCGTCGCGCACGACGAGGCCGCCTTCAACCGCCGCCGGCGCCGCTTCCTTCGACCATTCGTGCCCGCACTCAGGGCACACGAACTGGGCGCCGTCTTCATAGGTGAGCGCGGACTGGCACTTCGGGCATGGGGGCAGAGTGGTCATGGTGCGACAGTCTATCGTTCCGCCGCGCCGAATCGACGGGCCGTGCGGCCGGCCGTAACCGCGGCCCTTCGAGGTGGGGCATCATTGCCCCAGGCGCATTCGTTCTCGAGGCAGTCCGATGGTTACCCGCCGGCAATTCGCTCAAACCGCCGCCGCCATGGGCGCCTCGCTCGCCCTGGGCGTCGCCAACTCACGCACTCCGCCGTGGCGCGAACGCCGCGACCTCTATCCGCAGGGCGTCGCCTCCGGCGATCCCGCTCCCGACAGCGTGATCCTCTGGACGCGGCGCGAGCCCGATGCGCAGGCGCCCCGCTCGACCTATCTACTCACTGTCGAAGTCGCGCGCGATCGGGATTTCCGCCGCATCGTGGTGCGCGACAGCGCGCCGGTCACCGCGCAAACCGGCTGGACCTGCCGCTTCCTCGCGGCCGGACTCGATCCCGCGAGCGAGTACTGGTATCGCTTCACCGACGCGGACGGCAACGGCAGCCGCGTCGGCCGCACGCTGACGGCACCCACCGAGCACGACGAT
>Ga0137409_10008657_pt1 | contig 10384 bp, 6 predicted proteins | sample CZODoug1_16funga_FD_122059 | JGI IMG/M metagenome (GOLD analysis project Ga0137409, IMG submission 122059) | Vadose zone soil fungal communities from Angelo Coast Range Reserve, California, USA - CZODoug1_16fungal (Hybrid Assembly) | ecosystem: Environmental > Terrestrial > Soil > Vadose zone... | reverse complement strand
CATTTCCCAGAACGCGTTTGACACCACCGACTCCTCGTTCCGGGCGCAGGCGGCGGCCGTCGACGTGGCACAGGCGCAACTGGCGCAGACTGAATTGCAGCTCGCCGACGCCGTCGTGCGCGCGCCGATCTCCGGTTTCGTCGCCAAGCGTTATGTGCAGCCGGGCGAGAAGCTCGCGTTCGACGCGCCGATGCTGGCGATCGTCGATCTGACGCAACTGGAAGTTGCGGCGCAAGCGCCGGTGGCCGACGTTGCCAAGGCGGCGCCGGGGGCGGCGGTTGAAATTGAAGTCGAAGGGTTGACCGATCACGTCTACAAGGGTCGCATCGACCGCGTCAACCCGAGCACCGAGCCGGGCACACGGATGATCACCGTGTACGCAGCAATCGCCAACAACGATGCCAAGCTGCGCACCGGCATGTTCGCCAAGGTGCGGTTGCCGATCGGCGGCGAAAAGGATGTGCCGTCGCTGCCGCTGGCGGCGATTCAGGCCGAGGGCGACAAGCCGATCGTCTGGGTCATCGCCGGCGAAAAGCTCGCGCGCCGCGCGATCACGATCGGCCGCCGTGATGAACGGGCGCAATTCGTCGAGATCACCTCGGGTCTCGATCCGAGCGACCAGGTGATCGCCTCCAAGTTCGACAATCTGCGCGACGGACTCGCGGCGCGCATCGTCAGCGGCAACCCGCGCGCTTCGACGATGGCGCTGGGAATCGGCGGCGGGGCAAAGCACTCGGCTGACTGAATCTTGCCTCGGCGACTCGGGGTTTGAGTGACTCTGACCAAGTGGCGGCTCGCCGGGTGTCGTCGGCCGAATGACTCTTGGCCGACCAACTCCGTTGGCCCACCAAACATTCGACAGGCTGTTGAAAGGCGTGGCGAGCAGCGCCGACTCGTTAGCCAAATGAGCGCCGCGCAGCGGACCTGTACCTAACGGCGAGCGACGCTGGCGACAAACCGGCCCGGCCAGTGGTTTTTCAACGGCCTGTTTAATTAAGCACCGCACCCGAATTCAAAGGGGAGACCCTAATGTGGATCACGCGCATTGCAATCAATCATCCGGTGTTCGCCACGATGGTGATGGTGGCGCTACTGGTGCTCGGACTGTTTTCGTACCAGAAGCTCGGGGTCGAGGCGCTCCCCGACATCACGCCGCCTGTCATCTCGATCTCGGTCCAGTACCCCGGCGCCTCGCCGGAGCAGGGCGAAAACGATATCGCCAAGCCGATCGAAAACGCCGTCAACTCGGTCGCCGGCATCAAGATGATCCGATCTTATTCGGGCGAAGGCTTCATCTGGACCGCGGTGGAGTTCCGACTCGACGTCGACCAGAACCGTGTGATGCAGGAGGTGCGCGACAAAGTCGCGCAGGTTCGCGCTGATTTTCCGCGCGACGCCAAGGAGCCGGTGATCACGCGCGGCGACACCGAAAACGATCAGCCGGTGGCGTCGTTTGCGCTGGTGGGCGAGCACTTGTCGCAACGCGATCTCACGTCGCTCGCCGAGCAGGTCGTGCAGAAGCGCTTTGAGCGCGTCAACGGCGTCGGTCGCGTGACGCTGGGCGGCACCGTCAGCCGGCAGGTACAGATCAATGTCCGGCCGGAGCGGCTCACCGCGTTTGGCCTGAGTGTCGATCAGGTCCTGGCTGCGGTGCGCGCGGCCAACATTAGTTTTCCGGTGGGCACGATCGCAACCGATCGCCTGGAGACGATCGTACGGGTCGACGGCCGCATGGCCAACGCCGCCGCGTTCGAAAAGATCGTCGTGGCACGCAAGGGCAACGCGCCGGTGTTGCTGTCGCAGGTGGCGGACGTGGCCGACGGCGAACGCGAGGCGACGTCCTACTCGCGCATCGACGGCAGGCCATCGATCGGCGTCTGGGTCTACAAGGCGCAGGACGCCAACATTGTCGACGTCGGCCATCGCGTCAAGCAGGCGACCGACGATCTGAAGAAACTTCTGCCGGCGGGGTCCGAGCTGAAGTTCCTGTGGGCGAGCAGCGACTGGGTCGAGCGCTCGCTGACCAACGTCAAGACCACGATCCTCGAAGGCGGGCTGCTCACCGTGCTGATCGTGTTCTTGTTCCTTGGCAGCTGGCGCAGCACGGTGATCACCGGACTGACGTTGCCGATCGCGGTGATCGCGACCTTCACTGCGATTTACGCCTTCGGTTTCACGCTCAACTACATGACGCTGATGGCGCTGTCGCTATGCATCGGCCTGTTGATCGACGATGCGATCGTAGTGCGCGAAAACATCGTGCGCCATATTCATCTCGGCAAAGACCATCATCGCGCCGCCCGCGAGGGAACGGATGAGATCGGGCTGGCCGTGCTCGCGACCACGTTTTCAATCGTCGCGGTGTTTGTTCCGATTGCCTTCATGGGCGGCATGGTCGGGAAGTTCTTCTATCCGTTCGGCATTACGGTAGCAGTGGCGGTGCTGGTCTCGCTGTTCGTGAGCTTTACGCTCGACCCGATGCTGTCCGCCGTGTGGCGCGATCCCCCGGAAGGCGCGCGGCGGCTGCCGGTGATCGGTCCGGTCGTGCGCGCTTTCGAGCACGCGATGGATTGGGTGCACCGCGCCTACGACGCCTTGCTGCGTCTTGCGCTCGCGCATCGCAAAACGACGTTGGCGATCGCGATCGCGAGTTTCGCCGTGAGCCTGCCGATAGCGGGTGTCGTTGGCGGTGAACTGATGCCACAGGTCGACCAGAGTTTCACCAGTATTTTGCTGCGGGCGCCCGTCGGGTCGAGCATCGACTACACGAACGAGCGAGTGCGCCGCGTCGAAGAGGCGCTAAGAGATTTCAAGGAAGTAGAGTTCCTGGATACGCAGGTCGGCGCCGAAGGTACCAATACGGCGCGCATCAATCTGCGCTTGACGCCGCGCGCGGAGCGCACCCGCACGCAGCAGCAGATCGAGCAGGCGGTGCGGGAACGGGTCGCGCGCATTCCCGGCGTAGAGCTGCGGGTCGGCTTCAACGTGCCGATTTATGTCGCCCTGCTGGGCAACAACGATGCCGATCTGAATCGGGTCATGAGTGACTTCAAGGAGAAGGTCAAGAAGATCGAGGGCATCCGCGATGTCGACATCACGGTCAAGGAAGGCACGCCGGCGCTCTCGGTGCGCTTGCGTCCGGAACTCGCATCCGAATACGGCATCACGCATGCGCAACTGGGAACGACGCTGCGTGCGTTGGTGGCGGGCGACAGCGCCGGCAACTGGCTCGCTGCCGACGGCCAGAACTACGACGTGGTGGTGCGGCTGCCGCGCGCCAGCCGCGCGGTGATCGATGACATCGCCAATCTCAATGTGCCCACCGGCCGCTCGCTGGCTGACGGTTCACCCGAGATGGTGCCGCTGCGCGCGATCGCGACCATTGAGCGAACGTTCAACCCCGACAACATCCGGCGCCAAGATCTGCAGCGGCGCGTAGCGTTGTTCGCCAATGTTGAAGGCCGCCCCGCCGGCGACGTCGGCAAGGACGTGACCAAGCTGGTCGAGTCCTATGACCTGCCGCCCGGCCTGCGCTTCGATGTGGGCGGCGATGTGCGTGAACAGCAGGAGGTCATGACGGCAATCATCGGCGCGTTGCTGCTCGCGGTGATCTTCATCTATATCGTGCTGGCGTCGCAGTTCGGCAGTTTCCTGCAGCCGCTGGCGATCATGGTGTCGCTGCCGCTGTCGATCGTCGGCGTGATGCTGGCGCTGCTTGTGACTCATACGACGCTCAACATTTTTTCGATGATCGGCATCGTGTTCCTGATGGGACTGGTGACCAAAAATGCGATCTTGCTGGTCGACTTCGCCAACAAGGGTCAGCGCGACGGCATGAACCGGATCGAGGCGCTGCTCGCGGCCGGACAGGTGCGACTGCGGCCGATCTTGATGACCACCGCGGCGATGATCTTCGGCATGTTGCCGCTCGCGTTCGGCCTGGGCGAGGGCGCCGAGCAGCAGGCGCCGATGGGGCGCGCGATCATCGGCGGCGTGATGACCTCGACCCTGCTGACGTTGGTGGTGGTGCCGGTGGTTTATTCGTATCTCGACGCGGTCGGCCGATGGTTCGTGTCCCGGAGGCGCGACGCGAGCGGCGGCGCAACGGTACTCGCCGAGCAGCCGGCCGATCGGCTCGACTGAGGTTCCCGGCATCGGCGCGCGCCGATGCCGCACGCTGCTCGCGCTACAGTTGCGCGTGTGCCTGCGCCCGCCTCGCCACCCGAAGCAACGCCACGGTCGCTGCCGGATCCCGACCGGCGCCTGCGTCGTTGGGGCGATCTCGCCTGGCTGGGCTGGCTGCTGTTCGGCGGCAACCTTCTGCTGCGCGACCTGCGCGAAGGCGGCCTCGGTGTTCTGAACCTCGTTCTAGTGGCGCCGGTGTGGGCGACCTGGTTGCTCTGGCTCGCGATTCGCGTGCGCCAATTCTTGCGCCGGGGCATCGGCGCCAGCGAAGATCGCCTCGATCGTGCCGGCAGCTACTACGAATTCGATGGCCGGCCGATCCGTATCTTGTTTGGCGACGACGACGCGGCGCAGATCTGGATCGACGCGCGCGACGTGCTCGATGCATTCGCCGCCGCCGGTCGGGCGCGCGCTCCCGAGCGCATTCGTCAGATCGCAGGTCGCGACGGCCTGGTGCGCGCGCCGGGCACACGGCGCTTGAGTTTCACCGATCGCGGCCTGCGCGCCTGGCTAGAGCGGCGCACCGAGCCGATCAGCGCGAAATTTCTGCGCTGGTACGAGACGGAGGTCGCGAAGCCGTATCAAAGGCGGCTCGAACTACAGACCGCCGCGCGCTGACGCGTGATCGTCGGCGTCTCGTCCGACAAATGGCGCGACGACTCGGCGCCGACGGAAACCTGTCACTGCAGCGTGGCAATCACCGGTGCGTGATCGCTCGGTTGCTCGCGTTTGCGCGGCGCGATATCGATCACGCACGAGCGGCACTGCGCGGCGAGTGGCGGACTCAGCAATATGTGATCGATACGCAGTCCGAGCTTGCGGCGAAACGCCAGATTGCGATAGTCCCACCACGTGAAGCTGCGCTCGGGCTGCTCGAACAAGCGAAAGCTGTCGCGCAGACCGAGATCCAGTAGTCCCTGGAATGCGGCGCGCTCGGTGTCGGTGAAGAGCACTTGGCCCTCCCACAGCGCCGGGTCGTGCACATCACGCCCGGCCGGAGCGATGTTGAAGTCGCCGAGCAAGGCAAGCCTTTCGTACTGAGCGAGCTCGCCGCGCAACCAATCATGCAGAGCGGCGAGCCAGCGCAGTTTGTATTGGAACTTGTCGCTGTCCACCGCCTGCCCGTTCGGAAAATAGCCGCAAACAACGCGCAAGCCATCGAGCGTGACAGCGAGTAGGCGGCGTTGCTCATCTTCGAAGTTCGGAAGGTTGATTTGCACCGACGTTGCCGGCTGCGTTGTGCTTTCGCGCAGAAGCACGGCCACGCCGTTGTAGGTCTTCTGGCCGGCAAAGACGCTGCGATAACCGGCGCGCTGCAATTCATCGACCGGAAACTTGTCGTCGGTGAGTTTGGTCTCCTGCAGACACACGACGTCGACCGCGTGCAGGGCGAGCCAGTCGAGCAGATGCAACAGGCGCACTTTCAGCGAATTTACGTTCCAGGTGGCGAGCGACAGCGGCACGACGATCAGGTCAACGACTGACTCGATGGATGATTGTTGCGTCTGATCCGGCGCTCGAAATGACGCGTGACGCGGATCGCGTCATCCGCCGGTTCCGCTCGCGCCGGCCGGCATCGTATTTGCCCCGTTTTCCTGGCTGTTGCCCGGTTCGAGCACCTCGGGTTTGCTCAGCTTCGGCGGGACATCGATGACCGGTCGCACGGCCGGCGCCTGCCAGTTCTTTGGCAGTTGCGACGTTGGTGGATAACCGGCGGCATCGAACAGTAAGTTCCAATCCTTGACTTCGAATCCCTGGCGAGACTGGCGCCCGACCGTGAGGATTGGAAAGGTCGGGCCGAAGCCGCGACGCTGCAACTCTTCCAGATCGGCGGGGCTCGTCACCGCGCGCTCGGAAAACGGAATGCCGCGCGCTTGCAGCGAGGCACGCGCGGTCAGGCACGGCGCGCAGCCATCAGCCGTGTACAGCACGACTGGAAAACCGACGGCCGCGCGCCGCAATTCGTACGGCGCGTCACGTAGCGGATCCGGGGCGTCGAGCGCGGCCACGCCGAGTTTCTGCAGATTCTTCGCGTCTGTGGGCGGCGAGTCGCCATACGTCACGTGCCCCTCCGCGTCCGTCCATCGGTATTGCGCGAGCGCCAGTGCTGACAGCGTCGACAGAATCACCGCGAGGAGCGCGGCCGTTGCGATAGCAACAGTGGCTTTAGCGTTGGGCGCCCAAGCGCGGCCGGCCGCCTCCCGTGCTGATATGCTTGTATGTCGCCCCCGGATAGTCATGCTCAGGCCCTTGATGAAAAATCCTTACCCGCCGTTTCGTTGCGCAGGCGCCGGTCGCCATTTTCGGTGGAGTCGACGATCGTGGCAATCGGCCACAAGCTCGATCCCGTGCCACAAGGAAGCAAGAAGTGGCACGAGCTGAGCAGCGGCAAGAAAGTAAAGTTACGCGCTAGCCGCGATCGCCGACGTGCCGGTCGTCACATCCAGGCCGCTTGCACACAGCAGCGCGTCGATCGTGGGTGGCCGCCCGCGAAAGGCGACGAAGGATTCGAGGGCAGGGCGGCTGCCGCCGACGGCAAGAATCTGATCGCGGAAGCGCGCGCCCAGAGCAGCGTCGAGCGGCGCGCCGCCTTCGTCGAATGCCGAATAGCAATCGGCAGACAAAACCTCGGCCCACTTGTAGCTGTAGTAGCCGGCCGCATAGCCGCCGCTGAAGATGTGCGTGAAAGACTGGCCCAGGCGCTGCTCGTCCGGCGGAATCACCACCGCGACTTCGCGTTGGACCGCACGCGCCAGGCGTTGGATCGTGTTGGCATTCGCATTCGCTGGTTGCGACCAATCGATCTCGCTATGAAGCTGCAGATCGAACAGCGCAAACTCCAGCTGTCGCACCATCTGCATTCCGCTCTGGAAGTTGCGCGCCGCGCGCATCTTGTCGTACAGCGAGCGCGGCAGCGGTGCGCCATCGGCGGCGCGCGCGGTCATGCCCTGCAGCACCTCCCATTGCCAGGCGAAGTTCTCCAGGAACTGGCTCGGCAATTCCACCGCGTCCCATTCCACCCCGTGCATTCCGGCAACCGCTGGCTCATCGACCCGCGTCAGCAAGTGATGCAGGCCGTGTCCAAATTCATGAAACAAGGTGATGACCTCGCGGTGAGTGAGTCGCGCCGGGGCGGCGGAGGCGGCGACCGCAGGGCCATCGCTCGCTCCGATCGGAGGCGCGATGTTGCAGGTGAGAAACGACACTGGCGTCGCGTCGTTGCCGCGGTTGCCGCGGTTGCCGCGCCGGCCGCGCGCGTTGCCATGCCAGGCGCCGCCCTGCTTGTGACTGCGCGTGTAGAGATCAAGGTAGAACTGGCCGAGCAGCGATCCGCACGGCGCCTCAATCCGATAGAAGCGAACGTCCGGATGCCACGTCGCTGCTTGGTCCGGCCTGATCCGCACGGAGAACAATATCTCGCTCAGGCGGAACAGGCCCGCAAGCACAGCATCTTCTGAAAAATACTGCCTTGCCTCCTGCTCCGAATAGTCGAAGCGCTGTTCCCGCAGGCGTTCACTAGCGTAGGCCACGTCCCAGGCCTGCAGATCGGACAGATCGAGTTCGCGCGCTGCAAAATCGCGTAGCTCGGCCATCTCTCGCTCGGCGTGCGGCTTGGCGCGACAAGCCAGTTCGCGCAGGAACTCGAGTACCTGCCCGGGCTCCTGCGCCATCTTGGGCACAAGCGACATCTGGGCATAGTTACGATAGCCGAGCAACGCCGCGAGTTGCTGGCGGTCGCGCAGCAACTCCACCATCAACGCGCCGTTGTCCCACTCCGGTCGGCCGAATTCGCTGGCGCGCGTGACATAGGCGCGATAGACGCGCTCACGCAACGCTCGGTCGTGCGCGTATTGCATGATCGGCAGATAGCTTGGCGCGTGCAGTGTGATCCGATGGCCGTCTTTACCTTCCGCCTGCGCCGCGGCGCGATACATCGGCAGCACATCGTCCGGCACGCCGGCCAGCGCCCGCACATCGTCAACGAGGAGCTCGAAATGCTGAGTTGAATCGAGAACGTTTTCAGCGAAGCGCGCGCTCGCGCGCGCCAGTTGCTCGCGCAATGCGCTGAAACGTTGCCGCTCCTGTGGTGCGAGATCGGCACCACCGAGGCGAAAGTCGCGCAATGCATTGGTGATCACCTTTTTCTTCACTGCGGACCACCGGTCGAAATCGGCGCCCTCGGAGAGCGCGCGATAGCGCGCACACAGCCGCGCATCCTGTGCGAGTTCGGTCCAAAACGCTGTCACGCGCGGCAGGTTGTCGTTGTATTGCGCACGCAGGGCCGGCGAGTCGAGCACCGCATTCAAGTGCGACACGGCACCCCACGCACGCGCCAGACGATCGGTCGCGTCCTCGAGCGGCGTCACAACGTTGTCCCAGGTCGCCGCAGCGGTCGTCGCAGCAGTCGCGGCGAGTGTCGCGCGCGCGGCCGCCAGCAGATGATTGACGGCCGGCGTGACGTGTTCCGGCCGCAGCGCGTCGAAGCGCGTCAGCGCGGCGGCGTCGAGCAATGGATTGAGATGGGTTTCAAACGGCATGTTCAGCGCTCTGGGCAGTTGCTTCGGCGCAATGCCAGGCAGCAAATTGGGTTCGGAAATGACCGCGCTCGAACGTCGTGCGCGATTTAACGTCTGGCGCTATGTCGCTCGCAATAACGCTCGCACTTTCGCCCGCAATGGGGCTCGTATTTTGGCGCGCGCTAAGCCTCATTGCGGCGCACGACCCGAGGCGGATGCTTGGAACCGTCGTTCCGCCGCTTCGACTGTGTTCAGGAGCAACATGGCAATGGTCATTGGTCCGACGCCGCCCGGAACTGGCGAGATCCAGCTTGCGACTTCGCGCACGGCGGCGAAATCGACATCGCCGACGAGCTTGCCGTGGGGTCCTCGATTCGTGCCGACGTCGATCACGACCGCGCCTGGCCGAACCATGTCCGCAGTCACCAGGCTGCGCTGACCGACCGCGGCGATCAGCACGTCGCCACGGCGCGTGATCTGCGCCAGATCGCGGGTCGCGCTGTGGCAGATCGTGACGGTTGCGTTCGCGGCGAGCAGTAACAGCGCCATTGGTTTACCGACCATGTTGGAGCGGCCCAGCACGACCGCGTTGCTGCCGGCGAACGCGAAGTCAATCGACTCCAGCATTTTCATCACGCCGTAGGGCGTGCAGGAGCGCACCAGCGGCCGTCCCTGAAACAGCAGCCCCGCGTTCATCGGATGCAGGCCATCGACGTCTTTGTCCACGGCGATGTCGGCCAACAGGCGTCGCGCGTCGATCGTCTTGGGCAATGGCAACTGCACCAGGATGCCGTGCACCAAGGGGTCGGCATTCAACGCGGCGATGCGCTCGCGCAGCGCTGCCTCCGACGTGCTCGCGGGTAGATGATCAAGGCCCGAGCCAAGCCCGCTTCATCCGCTTGCTCCTTTTGGATTTCGGTCTGGTAGTCCTGGATGTCTTTCTTTTCACTGTCGGAAAGCTTGCGTCCTGGAGGGGGCAGAGTGGAGGCCGCTCGCGGAGAGGAGATTAATTCCCCTAAGGAAGCGCCGGCTTTTTGCAGGGCCAGGGCACAGCGCCGGCGAACGACCACATCGCCGTCGCGCAAACCCCTCCCGGCGGCTTGGGCGACGTATTGACTTATCTCGATGATATCTTGGCCCGAGGCCTTGACTCCCCGCCCGCCTTTGTCTTTGGAAAGCACCTCAACGACCTGGATGAGCGACACCAAAGCATCCGCGGCGGCGCGCCTTTCGACGACCGATCCCGACTTCAGCAGGCCTTGCAAGGCCTGGGCAGCGGCTTGCGGGTCGGCATTGACCCGCCCCAGCGCCCGAGCGGCCGATTCGACTACCTCCGGCCTCTTATCCTTCAGGAGAGCTATTAGGTCAGGCGCCAAGGTTGAGGTCAAGCCGCGCGGAGCGCCCGGGCCGCGAATCTTCACGCCGATCTCCGCCAGGAAGTTGGCGGCCGCGATCTGCTGATCCGGATTGCCCGACTTGAGTCCATCGCGCAGGATTTGCGTAAACCGGTTGGCCACTTGTTCGTGAACGGCCCGGTCGATGGCCGTCACCGGGTCCTCCCGATCCAAATCGTCCCCCCATTCCTGAAGCAAGGCCAGATACAACTCGCGCAATCCCTGAAGCGCGTTGACTCGTTCTTGGAGAACTCGCTTGCGGAACTCCAATTCTTCTTTGTTGTTGGG
>Ga0137409_10008656_pt1 | contig 10384 bp, 8 predicted proteins | sample CZODoug1_16funga_FD_122059 | JGI IMG/M metagenome (GOLD analysis project Ga0137409, IMG submission 122059) | Vadose zone soil fungal communities from Angelo Coast Range Reserve, California, USA - CZODoug1_16fungal (Hybrid Assembly) | ecosystem: Environmental > Terrestrial > Soil > Vadose zone... | reverse complement strand
GGTCCGAAGTGATGAAACCGTCGGCGTCCCGATTAGCTATCGCCGCCGCCTGCTCCGTGTAGGCGATAGGTTTCAAGATGCGATCGAGCATGTCCGGAGCAAACCTGGCGCAATCAGGCAGTATTTCAGCCCCGAGCGAGGCAAGCGTTTCGGTCGCCGATTGAAATGCCATACGCACGTCGGGATCGACCGCGGCATAGCCGAAATCCACACTGCTTCCGATTTTCACCCCATTGAGCTTTCCCGGGGTCGAGTCGAACGAGCGGGACGCCACTGGCAGACTCGCTGCATCACGGAGATCATGAGCCGCTATCACCTCCAGTAAAAGCGCGGCATCGGCGACCGTTCGCGCGATCGGCCCGGTATGAGCCAGCGATGCCCAGGATGGTGGCGAAAATCCAGGCGATCTCGGTACAAGTCCGAAGGTCGGCTTCAAGCCAACCACGCCACAGAACGAGGACGGCACCCGAATCGAGCCGACGCCATCGGTTCCGATCGCAAGAGGGCCACATCCGGCGGCAACCGCAACCGCGGCGCCTCCACTCGATCCTCCGCTCGTGCGGGCTCTGTTCCACGGATTGCGCGTGATGCCGGAAACGGGGCTGTCCGCCGTCAGCTTGTACCCGGATTCGCACGTCGTGGTTTTACACGTGACGATCGCGCCTGCCGACTTGACCGCGGCGACCGCGGCGGCATCGACGGTTGGAACAAAGTCCTGGTTCGTGGGAGCGCCGCCGAGCGCTCGCACGTTCGCAACGTAGACGAGATCCTTGACGCTGACAGGTACTCCCGTCAGCCGGCTCTGAGGCCGCCCGGATGCCCACGCCGCGGTTGCTTCGTCGGCGGCGGCGCGCGCCTGATCATACATCGGTGTGACAACGATGTTGCAAGATGCATCGGTCATTTCCAGCGCGGCGATAACGTCTTCAATGACATCCCGTGGTGTGAAATGCCCTGCGCGATATCCATCCAGCAAATCGACCGCGGACAGTTTTGCCAGTTCATTGGCTTCGACCGCGTTGTTAGTACGAGCGCTTCCTTTTTCCACCGGACGCCTCACAGGGTCTGGATGGCCGCCGTAACGGCCTTCTTCGCCATGACGGTTACAAGATGAGCACGATACTCGGCATCGGCATGAATGTCGGAGTTCAGATCTTTCGCGTCGATGCGGATCGATGCCACCGCACTCGGCTCAAAAGAACCGGCAAGTGCGGCTTCCATTTCAGGCACGCGGAAAACGCCGGGGCCTGCCCCGGTCACCGCGACCCGCACATACCCCGGCGTCTTGACGACGCAGACGCCGACAATCGCGTAACGGGAAGCCGGAGATTTGAATTTCGCATACCCCCCTGCGGACGGGATCGGAAAGCGAAGTGCGGTGATGACTTCGTTCGACTCAAGGGCGGTTTCGAACAGCCCTCCGAAGAAAGCGCCGGCGGCGATTTCGCGGCGGTCGGTTACGATGGTGGCGTCAAGCGCCAGCACCGCAGCCGGATAGTCGGCGGACGGATCGTTGTTGGCGAGTGAACCGCCGATCGTGCCTCGGTTCCGCACGGCGGGGTCTCCGATGCCCGCCGCGAGACTGCTCAACAGCGGAATTTTGGCGCGAACGACTTCTGATTCTGCGACATCGACGTGGCGGGTCATTGCTCCCATCGTCAACGCGCTGCCGTCGACAGAAACGCCGAACATCTGCGGAATCTTCGACAGGTCGATCAGCGCGGCCGGCGCGGCGAGCCGCTGCTTGATGGTCGGCAGCAGCGTCATGCCGCCGGCGAGCGGCATGCTGTCGGAAACGCCGCTCAGCAATGCGGACATTTCCGGAAGTGTGTTCGGCCTGTGAAAGGCAAAAGACCTCATCTCAATTCCTCCTATTCTGCGGCGCGCGGCATGACGGCATTCTGAATGACTCTCCAGATTCGGTTCGGCGTCGCCGGCATATCGACGTGATGAACGCCAAGATGCGACAGCGCGTCGACCACGGAGTTGATGACGGCTGCGGGCGATCCGATCGTGCCGACCTCGCCGCATCCCTTCACGCCCATCGGCGTGTGCGTGCAAAGCGTGGAATGGGTCTTGATCGTCATGTTCGGCAGGTGATCGGCGCGCGGCATGCAGTAGTCCATGAACGAACCCGACAATAGCTGCCCCGAAACCTCGTCATAGACGGCGCTTTCGTACAGCGCCTGGCCGACGCCCTGAACGATACCGCCATGCAACTGGCCTTCGACGATCATCGGATTGATGACTGTGCCGACGTCGTCGACCGCGGTATATTTCTCCAGCGTCACGATACCAGTCTCGGGATCGATTTCGACCTCGGCGATGTGACAGCCGCCGGGATAGGTGAAATTGATCGGATCGTAATAGGCCTGTTCCTCCAGGCCAGGCTCCAGCACTTCCAGCGGGTAATTGTGCGGGACATAGGCAGCACCCGCGATTTCCTGGAAGGTCTTGCCGCGGTCGGTGCCCGCGACTGAGAACACGCCGGCCTCGAACTGGATGTCGTGCTCGCCCGCCTCAAGCAGATATGCTGCGATCTTCTTGCCTTTCGTCACCACCTTGTCGCTGGCTTTTGCGAGCGCGGCGCCGCCGACGACGAGCGACCGCGAGCCATAGGTGCCCATGCCGAACTGCACGCGGTCAGTATCGCCGAACACGATATCGACGTTGTCGAAGGCCACGCCGAGCTTCTCCGACACGATCTGCGCGAAGGTAGTCTCATGCCCTTGTCCGTGATTATGGGTGCCGATCAGCACGGTCACCTGCCCGGTCGGATGCACCCGAACGGTAGCGCTTTCGTAGAGTCCGCCACGGGCGCCGAGACGACCAGCAAAGCGCGACGGCGCGAGACCACAGGCTTCGACATAGGTCGAAAAGCCCAGACCGCGGAATTTGCCGTCGCGCTCCGAGGCGGCCTTGCGTGCGCCAAATCCGGCGACGTCGGCCGCGACCAACGCGCCTTCAAGGCATCCCATCGGATCGCCGGAATCATATTCGACCAGCACCGGCGTCTGGTAAGGATAGGACTGCTTCGGAATGATGTTGCGCCGGCGCAACTCGACACGATCGATTCCCATCTCCTTGGCCGCGACATCCACCAGGCGTTCGACCACGAACGTCGCTTCCGGTCGACCGGCACCGCGATAGGCGTCGACCGGCACCGTGTTGGTGAAGATCACCTTGACGTTGCAGTAGATTGCCGGCGTCGTGTAGACGCCGCTCAACAGCGGCCCATAGAGGTTGGTCGGGATATTGGGTCCAAAGGTGGAGAGGTAACCGCCCATATTGGCGAGGGTTGCGACCTTCAGCGCAAGGAATTTTCCATTCTCGTCGAGCGCCAGTTCGGCCTCGGTCACGTGATCGCGGCCATGCCGGTCCGAGACGAAACCTTCCGAACGGTCCGCCACCCATTTCACCGGCCGACCGACGCGCTTGGCCGCCCAGGTGACGACGGCCTCCTCGCCATAATGGAATTGTTTGACGCCGAAGCCGCCGCCGACATCCGGGGCCACCACGCGCATTTTCTGCTCGGGAATCTTGAGCACCAGGGCGCTCATCAAAAACCGCACCACGTGCGGAAACTGGCTGGTGGTCCACAGCGTGTAGTGGCCGGTTCCGCCGTTGTACTCGGCGATCGCGGCGCGCGGCTCCATCGGATTGCCGATCAGGCGATTGTTGACGAGGCTGAGGCGGGCGACATGCGCCGCCTTGCGGAACGCGATCGTCACCGCGGCCTTGTCGCCGAGCTCCCAGTCGCAGCACAGATTGTTCGGCACATCGTCGAATAGCTGCGGCGCGCCCGGCCGAACCGCTTCGAGCACGCCGACCACGGACGGCAGGACGTCATAATCGATCACGACCACTTCCGCGGCCGCGCGCGCCTGCTCCAGCGTATCGGCGATGACGAAGGCGACCATGTCGCCGACGAAGCGCACCTTGCCCTGGGCAAGCATCGGAAACGGCGGCTCCTTCATCGGCAAGCCGTCTGCGCCATGAATACCCCAGCCGCAGGGCAGCGTTCCGAGCTCGTCGGCCGCGACATCGTCGCCGGTCAGGACGGCCTCGACTCCCGGCAGCGCCAGCGCCGCCGTCTTGTCGATGCTGCGGACAACCGCGTGGCCGTGCGGCGAACGGATGAACACGCCGAACGTCATATCGGCCCGCTTCACGTCGGCGACGTAATTGCCGCGACCGGTCAGAAAGCGGAAGTCTTCCTTGCGGCGCGGCGCAGCTCCAATCCCGATGATTTCAGACATGGCTATTCTCCGATCGCGGGTGCATTCATCGCCGCCGCACCGGCCAGGACCGATGCCACGATATTCTGGTAGCCGGTGCAGCGGCAGATATTGCCTTCGAGACCGTGGCGAACTTCGGCTTCCGTCGGCACCGGATTTTTCGCCGTCAGCGCCACCGCCGTCATCACCATGCCGGGCGTGCAGAAGCCGCACTGCAGGCCGTGATTTTGATGAAACGCTTCCTGCATCGGATGCAGCTGATTTGAACCGCCCGGCCTCGACAGCCCTTCGATCGTCACCAGCGTACCCCCGTCCAGCATCGGCGCGAGCAGGGTGCAACTCTTTACGGCCTCACCATTGAACAAGACGACGCACGCCCCGCACTGGCTGGTGTCGCATCCGACGTGCGTTCCGGTCAGATTCAACGTCTCGCGGAGCAACTCTGCTACCAGCGTTGCGGGCTCGACATCGACTGTCCGGGACCGGCCGTTAAGCGTGAAACTGATTATCATGGATGACCTCCGGTGCTGTGGCTGACATCAGGCAAGAACACGGGCGCGGCCCGCCGACCAGGTAGCGAGCAGGATATCGCCGATATTGAACGGATCACGGAAGAAGGTCCGCTCCGGAATGTAGGCGACGAATTCTTCATCGGGTATCGTATCGAGCATCACCTTGACGAACGATCCCTGATATTCGATCGCGACCACCCGGCTCGGCAGAGCCGTCGCCCCGTCTTCGAGGCCGCCCGCACCCGCGCGCATCAGTTCGATGTCATCGCGCCGAACCGCCAGATCGATTCGATCGCCCACCTCGATGCTCGCATTGGGGCGCACCCCAACCAGAATTCCGGTTCGGTTCGGCTGCGATATGACCAGATGGTCTTCGCCGACCTTTTCAACCTTGCCCGACAGGACATTCTGCCCGCCGAGGAATTCCGCGACATATCGATCGCGCGGATGGGCATAGACGTCGCGCGCCGCGCCGGATTGCTTGATCCTGCCCTTTTCCATCACGACGACGATATCCGCCAGTGCAATCGCCTCGAGCTGCGTGTGCGTGACGTGAACGAAGGTGATTCCGAGGTCGCGCTGCATTCGGCGCAATTCCTGTCGCATCTGCACGCGAAGCTGTTCGTCCAATGCCGAAAGAGGTTCGTCGAGCAACAGCACGCGAGGTTCTGTGATGGCCGCGCGCGCCAGGGCAACGCGCTGCTGCTGGCCGCCCGACAGATTCGACGGCAGACGATCCGCCAGTTCCGTCAGCCGCACCTTCTCCATCATCAGATCGACGGTCTTGTAGCGCTCCGCTTTGGACTGACCGCGCACCCGCAACGCGAACGCGATGTTGTCGCGGACCGAGAGATGAGGAAACAGCGCGTAAGACTGGAACATCATCGCCGTCCGACGCTCCACCGGTGCCAGTCCGACGACATTCTCGCCGCCGATGACGATTTCGCCGGCGGTCGGATCCTCGTGCCCCGCGATCATCCGCAGGATCGTCGTCTTGCCACATCCCGATGGGCCGAGAAAACAGCAATAGGCGCCGTCAGGGATCTTCAGATTGACGCCGTCCACCACATTGGTGACGCCATCATAGCTCTTGCAGAGACCCGCCAGTTCGATATCGCCTTGGCCAGGACGCATGGATACGTCCCTCAATGACTTGTCGCGCGGATACCGCGGCGCTTGTTGATGAGAACGATCGCCCCGATGCAGGCGCCGATAATCACGAACGAAACCACCGTGGTCACCGTGCCCAGCGCATACAGCGAGGGCGACGTCACGTTGAGCGTCATGCTCCAGATTTCGAGCGGCAGGGTATTGAGAGAGCCAGCGGTCTGAAGCGTGCGGGCGAATTCGTCGTAGGACAGCGTGAAACCAAACAGCGCAACGGCGACGAGACCGGGCGCGAGAACGGGGATCACGACGAACCTGATGGTCTGCCAGCGGCTGGCGCCGAGATCGCGTGCCGCTTCCTCCCAGACGCTATCGAAGCGAGACATCACCGCGAACATCACCAGTACGCCGAACGGAAGCGTCCAGGATAGCTGCGCGCCCAGGGCGGACGTGTACCAGCTGGCATTGATGCCGACCCACTGGAAAAGCAGGCCGACGCCAATGCCCAGCACCAGACCGGGAGCGACCAAGCTGCCGATCATCAGATAAAAAACAAACGTGTCGCCAAAGAACCGGCGCCGAAACGCCAATCCCGCCATGAACGAGAACACCAGCGTGATCACTGTCACCAGAACGGCTAGCTTGATCGACCGATCGAACGATCCCTTGACATCCCCGGTGCGCACCTGCGTGAAAAGATCGACGAACCAATGCAGCGAGTGCCCCTTCATCGGAAACACCAGGCCGCCGCGAATGTCCTGGAACGAAAGAATGTAGATGCAAATCATCGGCCCGTAGAGCGCGGCCACGTAAAACGCGAAGACGGACGCCAGCGCGTAGAACGTCCAGGGCCGGCGACCGCTTCTGGCCGCCAGGACACCGCGTCGGGCTTTGGTCATTGAGACATCGAACCTTTCCAGTGCGACCGTCATTGGGTGATTTCCCGGCGGATATCGACCGCGCGAAGAATGAGAGAAATCACCCCAATCAGGATCAGCGTCAGAAGCACCGCACTGGCGGCCGCGATCGGATACTGCAGCACGCCGACATTTTCGTAGAACGCACTGACGACGGAGGCCGAACTACCCCCGGACATCACCTTGACGACAAAAAAGTCACCCATCACGATCGAGACCACGAAGATCGATCCGAGAGCAATGCCGCTTTTCGACATCGGAATGACGATGAAACGCATGACATCGAGGCGGCTTGCGCCGGCATCCAGCGCGGCTTCGACAACCCGCTTGTCGATGCGCGCCATCGAATTGAAGATCGGAACCACCATGAAGATTGTCAGTTGATGGACGTAGGCGATCACGACCGCGAGACCGGAATAGAGCAGCACCTCGATCGGCTCGTGGATAATACCGGTCCCCAGCAGCGCCGAGTTGACGAGCCCCTCCTTTCCAAGCAGCGGAATCCAGGAAATCATCCGGATGATGTTCGATGTCCAGAACGGAACGGTGCAGACCAGAAACAGGCCGATCGCGAGCAACTGATTTCTGACGTGAAAGACCAGAAAATACGCGACCAGGAATCCGATGATCAGCGTGAAGAACCAGGTCAGGACCGTAAATTTCAATGTCGCCATATAAAGCTGAAAGGTCTGGGCCGAGGTCAGAACATCGACGTAATTGGCAAGCGTGAACGTCGGCAGCAGCCCGCCGAAACCGTCGGTCTCAAAGAAGCTGGCAGCAAGGACCACCAGGATTGGCAGTAGAAAAAACGGAACGAGCACCAGCATCAGCGGCGCCACGTAAAGCCATGCACTCAGATTTCGCCGCAACATTCCGTATGGCCTGACTCAATTTGGTCTGGATCTTCGAAGGATGGTACCTTCGCCGTCTGCCGATGCTCACGCCGCATCGGCAGCTCGGGTTTGCGGATCAGGCGACCTTGAAATCATTCCATCGCTTGTTCATGTAGGCGGCCTCATCCATCAGAGTGTTCCAGCAAGAAATGTTCTTGACGCGATCGAGGAAGGAGCCGCCATCTCGCCTGGTGCCGGTCTTTTCCATCGGAACACCGTAGGGATCGTTGATGACCGAGGGGGCCGGCTTGCCGTCGTACCAGAAATCCCATTCCGCCGCGGTCAGGAATTTCTTCGCGGTCGACGGCACCGGACTGTAGTAGCCGTAGCGTCCGACGAACCCGCCTTGCCAGCCCGAGAGATACCAGTTGAGATATTCGTAGGCGGCATCAAGCTTCTTGCCCGACAGGTGCTTCATCAGGCCCATGCCGTTGCACCAGCCGCGATAACCCTCCTTTCCATTCTTGACGTTGACAGGTGCGTAAACGCAGGGAATTTCCTTGACGCGCACCGCAGCGACAGCCGGCGACCACATCGACTGGATGACGACTTCACCGGCGGCCATCAATTGCACCGACTGATCGAACGTTGTCCATGTCGCGCGGAACTGGCCCGCTTTCTTCAGTTCGATCAGCTTGTTGCAGGTAAAGTCGATCTCCTCCTTTGTCATGTTGCCCTTGTTGCCGTACTTGATCAGACCGGCGCTTTCAAAGCACAGAGCGGCGTCCATGATGCCGATGGCCGGAACGTCCAGGATCGCTGCCTTGCCCTTGAATTTGGGATCGATCAGGTCTTTCCACTCGGTGACCTCGTGACCGACCAGGTCCGGGCGATAACCGATCGAGTCCGCGTTATAAACTTGCGGCAGGAAGGTGGCCCATTCGGTGACGCCGTCGTGCAGATCGGTTGCATTGGGCTTTGCGATATACATCGCCTCATAGGGAGAAATTCCCTGACGCGGTATCTTGTGTCCGTCGATCTCGCCCTTGGTAAAGATCGGCAGGATGTTGTCGAATTCCTTGATCTTCTTGACCTCAATGCCCTGGATCACCGACCGCTTCGCAGCCAGTTTGGCCTGCCAGCCTTCGAGGTCGGCAATATCCACCGAATCCGGCTGACTGATAAAGCGGTTGATTGCAGCGGACGTATCCAGATTCTGCATTGTCACTTTGAAGCCAAGATCTTTCGCGGCCTGATCGCCGATCGCTTTGACCACCGAATAGGACACGCCGACATGTCTCAATTCGATGTCTTTGATCTCCTGCGCCCAGATCGTTGGAAAGCCGCTGATGACGTCGGATCCGATCGCGGCGCCCGTTGCAGCGACGCCGGCCTTCAGAATCGCGCGCCTTGAAAGCCCCTTCTTCTTCGCCGAAGATGGGTTACTATCAGCATTGTCATTGTCCAACATGACCATCTCCGTTGCGTGTTGATGGAATAGTCCTCGCGTCCAACCGGTTCGTTCTCGCGACCGTGTTGATGCTGAACCGTAGCGGCGGAGATTTCGACTTGTAAAATCGGAAGTAAAAATACTCAGTATAAGGGCGGCTAATGAGCCTGTATTTGCTCATCGCGGCGGCACACCATCCTAAAGTTTAACCTTTACTTCTATGAATGCGTCCAGGCTCGACGCCTTTCTCGCAGTCAACTCGCCCCCATAATCCTACAAGACCGGCGTACACAAGCCGACTTTCTCGGAGCCGCATGCGCTCGCTGGAGTGGCTTGCGCAGCGGCTTCCGGAAGCGGGTTCACGGTTGATATCGACGGCATCGGCAATGTACTCGGCACCAGCACAAAAATTCGAACCGAAACTGTTGGCTGGCTCACATCTCGAAAGCCAGAACTTCGCAGGCTGGCTCGATGGGCCGTTTGGCATCGTCTATGCCCTCGAAGTCGCGGGCACCTGCTGACGGAATGAGCGCTCTGGCTTCGTCATTACGTCGGCGCGCCGCTGACACGGCTCGCGTTCAGTTCGGCCTGCTCACGTTGGTTGCCGCGAGACCTCCTTTGATCTCTCGGTGTGGCTGCTTGCGGCCGTGCCACAAATTCGGCCGTAAGGGCAGACCAAGCCCATGTCATTCGAACCGCTGTACCAACGAGGCGCTTTGGACCATCCGTCTCCGCGACTTGGGTACAATCCGAAACAGCATTATTTGTCCTTGTGGGTTACGGATTTGCGCAAAACTCTACCCGCACCCTTTGGTTTGACCTTTGCGTGCGGGACTTGACCGCCGAATCGCTTTTTGTTGAAAGACACGGCGCCAGAGCCCGCAACAACTTCGACGTCTTCGAGCTGCAAGGGCTTGCCGCGTGCTGACAGCAGGATGGGATACTCGATTTGCCGCCCGCTTGTGCGATCCATGAAAACCACCTGCGGCCCTGCCGGCTCCGCAAGCCAGTCATCGCCCCACTTCTTAAGTGCCAGGTAAGTCGGGAAAAAATCGCGCCCCTTTTTGGTCAATACATATTCGTAACGCCCGCTAAGCTCAGGCAACGGCACGCGTGTCATCATGCCAAGATCAACAAGCTTCTTCAGCCGCGCGCTGAGAATGTTCGGCGCAACGCCCAGATAGTATTGAAACTCGTCGAACCTCCTGGTGCCATAATAGGCTTCCCGAAGCAGCAAGATCGACCAGCGGTCGCCGACCACCTCCATGGCGCGGGCGATCGAGCATTCCTTGTTGAAGGAACGGGAACGCTTCACGGTGTGTCTCGC
>Ga0137409_10008655_pt1 | contig 10384 bp, 10 predicted proteins | sample CZODoug1_16funga_FD_122059 | JGI IMG/M metagenome (GOLD analysis project Ga0137409, IMG submission 122059) | Vadose zone soil fungal communities from Angelo Coast Range Reserve, California, USA - CZODoug1_16fungal (Hybrid Assembly) | ecosystem: Environmental > Terrestrial > Soil > Vadose zone... | reverse complement strand
CGCACCGCCAGGTTCTTCTCCCATACTCTCCTGAGTCGGCGCCCATAGGCGTAGCTCACCGTCGGATCGGCCTCGAGTCGCATCCCCCGTTTCAGCCGGTTGTGGTACACCGCCGAAACGAACGGCCGGTCGGGGTCATAGCGCACCTCCCCCTCGATAATCGACGCCAGCGTAACGAGCTCATGCCGCGAGAAGTGGAGGGAGTCGAGCCGCGCCTGCCACTCCGGGCTCCACTGTTGTGTGAACTGATGCGTCATGACGCGGACCAACTCCCGCCCCCCGATGCCCAGCGGCAGCAGGTAGGTGGTGGGGAACAGGTATCCCTCGGCGCTCGGCGCGTCCGCGGGGAGGCCGGCGGTCACCAGCAGCGTCGAGTCCTCGGCCGCCGCCAGGAAGGAATCCCGGGGGATTTTGAGTTGTGCCCGGGCGAGGTCGGCCACCTCCGCGAGCCGCAAGCCTTCGCGCACAGTAAAGCGTTGCTCGACGCCCCGGCCGCGCGCGAGCGCCGCCACGACGTCGGACCACGATTCGTCTTGCCGCAGCAAGTAGACGCCGCTCTTGAGCGAGCTGGCCAGCCGTACCCTCGCGTAGAACCGGAACAACCCGGGATGGCCGATCACGTGGTTGGCGGCGAGGGAGTCGACGGCGGCGTCGAGGGTGGAGCCGGGCGGGATGGTCACGGTCACGCGGGGTCCGTCGGCGGAGCCGCAAGCAGCGAGGGCGAGGAGCAAACAAGCCCGCACTTTCATACTCCCGACCCCCGCTTGGCATCGAGATAGTGCTGCAACAGCAGCGCCGCCGCGAGCGCGTCCACGTCGTCCTTCCGGCCCCGGGTCGAGCCGCCCATCGCGCGCACGGCGCGGAGTGCGCGCGCCGTCGTGAGCCGCTCGTCCCACAGCTCGACCGGCTGTCCGGAGTGCTGCGCGATGTCGGCGGCCAGCGCCCGCGCGGCCGCGGCCGCCTCGGCTTCGGCGCCCTCCTGGTCGAGCGGCAGACCGACCACCACACCGGTCACGGCGTGCTGCTCGAGCAGCGTGAGGAACGCGCGCATCGGGAAGCGTTTGCCGCTGCGTCGGGTGAGGGTGGTGAGGGGTTGAGCGAGCGTGCGGGTCTCATCGGAGAGGGCGAGGCCGACGCGGCGCTCGCCCCAGTCGACGCCGAGCAGCCGGCCTGCGTCGCGGCCGCCCGTCACCCCTGTGCCATGGTCGCGAAGAACTCGTTGTTCGTCTTGGTGCGCTTGAGCCGCTCGAGCAGGAACTCGATTGCTTCCACCGGCGGCATGTCGGCGAGGAAGTTGCGGAGCAGGTACACCTTGTTGAGCTCTTCCTTGGACAACAGGATCTCTTCCTTGCGCGTGCCCGACCGCTGCACGTCGATCGCGGGGAAGGTGCGGCGCTCGGCGATCCGGCGATCGAGGATCACTTCCATGTTGCCGGTGCCCTTGAACTCTTCGAAGATCACCTCGTCCATCCGCGACCCCGTGTCGATCAGGGCCGTGGCGAGAATGGTGAGCGAGCCGCCGCCCTCGATGTTGCGCGCGGCCCCGAAGAACCGCTTGGGCTTCTGCAGCGCGTTCGCGTCCACGCCGCCCGACAGGATCTTGCCCGAGTGCGGCACGACCACGTTGTGCGCGCGGCCCAGGCGGGTGATGGAGTCGAGCAGGATCACGACGTCCTTGCCGTGCTCCACCAGGCGCTTGGCCTTTTCGATCACCATGTCGGCCACCTGAACGTGGCGGTCGGCCGGCTCGTCGAACGTGGAGGAGATCACCTCGACGCTCGGACCTTTGACGTTCTCCTCCATGTCCGTCACCTCCTCGGGCCGCTCGTCGATGAGCAGTACGATGAGGTAGACCTCGGGGTGGTTCTCGATCACGGAGTTGGCGAGCTTCTGGAGGAGGATGGTCTTGCCGGCCTTGGGCGGCGAGACGATGAGGCCGCGCTGGCCCATGCCGATGGGGCTCAGGATGTCCATCACCCGCATCGACAGGTCGCCGTCCTTGCGCTCGAGCTTGATGCGCCGCTCGGGGTACCGCGGCCGCAGGTTGTCGAACGCGACCCGGTGCTTCGCCTTCTCCGGCTCGTCGCCGTTCACCACCTCGACCTTCAGCAGGGCGAGATAGCGCTCACCCTCCTTGGGCGGCCGCACCTGGCCCATGATCGTGTCCCCGGTGCGCAGATCAAACCGCTTGATCTGGCTCGGAGAGACGTAGATATCGTCCGGCCCGTACAGGTAGTTCCAGTCGGGACTGCGCAGGAAGCCGTAGCCTTCGGGAAGGATCTCGAGGACGCCCTCGCCGCGCAGCACGGTGTCGGAGTCGAGCAGCGACTGCTCGATGCGGAAGATCAGGTCCTGCTTGCGGAGCCCTGAGTAGTTGGTGATGTTCAGGGTCTCGGCCATCGCGTGCAGTTCCGCGACGGATTTTCTCTTCAGTTCAGCGATATCCACGTGTGCCTTTGCTCCATAGGTCTACGGCGGGCGAAACCCCGGGGTGGGGAAGTGAACGGGTCGAAAATGGAATCAGGGAGTTCGAAGGGGTGCGAGAGAGCTATAGTAGGGTTCCCCGCACCTCGAGTCAAGGGTGCGCCGTGGACCTGAGCGCGTTTCTCGTCGCGTGGCGGACCACGTCCCTCCCGGATCGGGAAGTCGTTGATGCGCTTGTACATCCGGCCCATGCCGGGCCCTCCCCCGCGCTCGCCGCGGTGCTCGCGCACTGGCCCGGCAGCTACTACTGGTCGGACGAGCCCGACGGCAGGCATCTCATCCTCACGCGGCCGCTCGCCCGGCGGCGCGAGCGCTGGGGCCTCCATGTGGCGCTGTTCCTGGCGACCCTCCTCACAACGACCTTCGCCGGAGCGGTCGTGGCGGGGACGATCCCCTTCGACGACCCACTTTCGCTCTTCACCGGATCGTATCCGCTGCCCCCTCACCTGGTGAGCGCGTGGGCCGCCGGGCTTTCCTTCTCACTCCCGCTGCTGGCGATCCTACTCTGCCACGAGCTCGGTCACTATCTCGCCGCACGTCGCTACGACATCGACGTTTCCCCTCCGTACTTCATCCCGGTGCCGTTGTTTCCGACGTTCATCGGGACGATGGGTGCGTTCATCCGCTTGCGCTCGGTGCTCAACGATCGCCGGCAGCTGTTCGACATCGGGGTGTGGGGGCCGATCGCCGGCTTTGTGGTGGCGCTCCCGGTGCTCTTGCTCGGAGTGGCCGTGAGTCACGCCGCTCCGGGCCACGGCCCGGCTACCGGGCTGTTGCTCCCGATGGGAACCCAGACCTGGATCTTGGGCGACTCGCCGATCACGCTCGTCGCGCGCCATGTGTTCCATGACGGCGCGCAGGCGGTGATCGTTGGACCGCTCGCGTTTGCGGGTTGGGTCGGGATGTTCGTGACGATGCTCAACCTGCTGCCCATGGGCCAACTGGACGGCGGGCACATCCTGTACGCGCGACTGCCGCAGTGGCACCAGCGTGTAGCCCTCGCCTTCTGGCTGGTGGTCATCGCGCTCGGCAGTTTATGGTTCGGCTGGTACATCTGGGGTGGGCTTGTACTGATCCTGTCGCGGGGTCGCCTCGGGCATCCCCCGGTGCTCGATACGTTACGTCCCCTGCCGCGGTCGCGTGTGCTGGCTTGGTGGGTGGCGGTGGCGTTGTTTGCGGCGACGTTCGCGCCGGCGCCGCTCACCCTGCTGGGGTGACGACGTCCGGCGACGGCGCCGAAACGTATTGCGTAAGTGGGCGACCCTTATATCTTTGCATAAACCAGCCCTAGGGTCAGCATGCCCGGACAACCGGCACGCTACAACGCACCTGATTCGCCCGAAGCGGTCGTCCACGATCTCCCCCCCATCCGATTCGACGGACAACTCATCGCCATTCGCCTCCAGGTACGCCGGTCGGAGGACGGGATCTGGCGCGGGCGGGTGCTGTTCGGCGCGCCCGACACCGAGGCGGAGCGCTCCACGGCGGAGATCTTCTGCGCCACCTCGGAGCCGGACCTGTGGCAGGCGGTGCGCGACCTGCGCGATCATCATTTACGCGATCTCTACCGCTCGCTGCTCTAGATGGTCGACGCGCTGGACCCCATCAGGAAGGTGCGGCACGACCTGTCGAACCCCCTGGCCGCGATCCTCGCCGAAACCCAGCTGCTCCTGCTGGGCGCCGACAAGTATGACGCGGAAACGGTTACGAGTCTGAAGCAGATCGAAGCGCTCTCCCGCAAGATGCGCGACATCCTCGAAGCCCTGGACTGATGAACCGGTGAGTCGGCCGCACCGGCCGCGCTTCTCGCCTCCCCCGCGGTGGTGGTCACGCGGCCGCCTCAGCGTGAGGTCGTGCCGGTGGCTGCGGTGGCCGCCGCGACGGGCGCCTCGCTGGCCCGGCGCCTGAGGTAGGCCCAGCCGCTCCCGAAATAGCACGCCAGGAGCAGCACCGACGCGGCGCTGACCGCGAACTTGTACGCCGGAGCGGCGTCGCTGGCGGACAGGAGGCCCTCGATCGTGCCGGCGAGGGCGAGGAGGCACACGACGGCTCCGATCATGCGCGCGGCGATGCGACCTTCGAGCACGAGCGCGTCGCGGCGCGTCCGGTCGCCCGGGACGAGGAGCGCGCCGGCGGTGCGGAAGCCCGCCCCTCCCGCGATGAAGATCGCCGTGAGCTCGAGGACTCCGTGACCCGCGATGAACGTCCCGAGGTAGGCGCCGGCGTGGTGGTTGACGAACACGCCGAATCCCAGTCCCAGGACCAGCCCGTTCTTGACCAGCACCCAGACCGTCGGCAACCCGAGCAGGATCCCCCCCGCGAAGGCCCAAAACGCGATCATGACGTTGTTGCTAATGATCGCGGAGGCGATGACGGGGAGATCCTTCTTCGGCGACTCGGCATAGCCCACACCGCGCGCCTGATGCTCCGCGGCCTCCTCGGCCCGGCTCACGAGCACCGGCGGCACGAGCTCCTCGGCTCGGTCCGGTCGCGCACGGATGACGCCGTAGCCGATGACCGTCGGGACCGCGAACAACACGAATGCGGCCCCGACGTAGCGCCACGACTGCACCACGGCCGCAGGGAAGTCCCGCAACACGTACCGCCCGACCGGTGCACGCCGGCGCCCGCGGGCGCGGTACACCGCGTTGTGCCCCGCGCTCACGATGCGCTCGAGGTAGTCGATCACGCGGGCATCGACCCCGTAGGTGCGCGCACGGGCGAGGTCCGCCGCCACCTCGCGGTACCGGGTGGCGAATGCGGGGATCTCTCCCGGCGGGAGCGCACCCACGCCGGCGCGCTCGACCCGCATCGCGGCGGCGCGGAAGGCCTCCCACTGCTCTCGCTTGTGCGCGACGAAGCGCTCGGCCGTAACCGTCGTGCGGCCGATCGCGCCGGCCTGTGCCCGCGTTGCGAACTGGCCGCGCCGCTTGCGTTGCTCATCGGAGTGCAGCGCCGTGAGGTAGGCGCTGGCGTCGGGGGCGCGCCGGGGGACGCGCTCCTGGAAGCGGCGCGCCAGGTCCGCCGCGATGCGCGCTTGGACCCCGGGTTCGAGGTCGCCCTCCCGGGCGAGGAACTGGTCCAGCAGCCGGAATTCAGCGTCGGACAGCTCGGGCGGGCCGGCGTCGAGCAGCTCCTTGGGCGAGGCCGCAGCCGGGCCGAGGCTCCAATCGCTGGGACGGTCCCGCACGACGACCGTGCCGGCCGCCAGGTCCCCGGGTCGCTGGTGGCGGCGGTGCAGCAGCACCATGAGGAAGCCGGGGAGGATCGGCAGGAACGGCAAAAAGCAGTCCATCAGCCGCACCAGGTTGCGCACCACCGCGGCGGTGGGCGTTACGGCATGGCCGGTCTCCATGACGACCCGGATCCCGAGCGCCTTCTTGCCCGGCGTGCGGCCGCCATTCAGCGCCTCGAACAGGGCGAAATAGCCAAAGAACGAGAAGACGTAGAGGAGGATCAGCAGCGCAAGCGCCCACCCTCCGACGGCCGCGCTAGACCCGGCAAGCGGCCCGCCCACGAGGGCGATCAGGACCATTCCCCCCACGACGAGCGCGGTGTCGAACAGCGCCGCGGCGGCGCGCGATCCCACGCCCGCGAGCTCAAGGTGCAGCTCCACGTGCTCGGGCGTCTCGACCCCTAGCTGCTCGCGCAGGTCGGACGGAGCCGTGCGGTCTCGCGCGGGTGCGCTCACGTCCCCATCTTACTCCTCGACCCGGACCTGAGCGAGTGCATGACCGACATCAAGCCGATGCAGCTGGGGGAGATTCTCGACGGGGCGCTGACGATCTTCGGTCGCAACCTGGGGCTCTTCACGGCGCTGGGAATCATCGCGCTGGCCGGGCCCCTGATCTACTTCGCGTTCCTGAGCGGCCCGCTATCCCGAGCGTTCGTGCCGCTGGCGGAGCAGATGCGTGTGGGCGTGCAACCGAGCCTCGCTCAATGGCAGCCACTTTTGCCGCTCATAGGCCTCGTGCTAGTGGGGTTGATCTTCTACTACGTCGCGAGCTATTTCCTCGCGGCCGGCACGATGCGGATCATTTCTGATACCTATCTGGGTCGCCGGCCCCAGCTCGGCGATGCCGTCTCCTTGGGTACGTCGAAGATGCTCCCGCTGGTGGGTGTCGCGCTGTGTAAGGTCGCCCTTCTCACCCTGGTCTGGATCGGATGCGTGATCGCAGTCGTCGTGCTCGCGACCGTCATGGGGCTGGTCGGCCCGAGGATCGCCGCTTTAGCAACGTTCGCCGGGTTTGCGGGCGCCGTCTGGTTCGTGGCATTCGTGCTGTGCGGCTACGGCGTGACCGCACAAGTGTTGACTCTGGAGGAAGGCGTCGGCGTGTTCGGGGCGTTCGCGCGCTCCTGGAACCTGACTCGGCAACGCAAGGCGAAGGTCTTCTGGACGGCCCTCCTGAGTGGCGTCGTGTTCTATGTCCTCCCGTACGTCATCGTGCTCGTGGTGGCGTCGGTCCTGCGGGCGACGTTCCCGCCCCTCGGCCGCGTGGTCGGCGTGCTGAGCCAATTCCTGCCCATCGTGTGCGCTCCCCTCCTCGTGTCCTGTCTCACGTTGCTCTATTATGACCTCCGGGTCCGACGCGAGGGCTTCGACCTCCAGGTGTTGAGTCAGCGGCTGGGCGTCGGGTGATCACCGGGCTCGCGAGCCAGGCGGGCGCGGCGCCGCCCGACTCGCTGCGGCGTGCGATAGCAGAGGTCTTCGCACGGCCCGAGTACCGCTGGGCGGATTCGCGGGTCATCCTGCGGTGGCTGGGCACGCAGTGGCAGACCTTCATGGACTGGCTCAACGCGCTCCAGCGGAGCCATCCCACGCAGTACGCGGTGCTCCTCGCCGTGGCGGTCATCCTGCTCGTGGCGATCCTGGTGCATTTCGCCTACATCGCCGTCCGTATCCTCCGGCCGACGCTGTCCACGGGACCCACGTCCGCCGCGCCGGGTCGACCGGTGGACGACGTGCTTAGTCACCTTGGTCGGGCCGCCGACCTGGCGGCCGCGGGCCGATATGCCGAAGCGCTGGCGCATCGATTCCTCGCCCTGCTGCTGCAGCTCGACGCGCGGCGGGCCATCAAGTTTCACGGCTCCAAGACGCCGGCCGAGTACGTCGGCGAGGCGAGGGTCGACGCCGAGGGACAGGCGGATCTGCGGGCGCTCGTCTCGCGCCTCTACCGCCACCTGTTCGCGGCGGTGCCGTGCGACGCACGGGGATACGAGGAATTCGGGATGCTGGCCGCGCGGATCGGAGAGCATGTCGCGCATTGAGCTACTGGTCGGGGCGCTGCTGGCATTGACGGTCGGCATCGTGCTCGTGTTCGGGGGAGAGCCGGAGCGGGAGTCGTCGCTGGACACTCGCCCGTCGACGCTCCGCAGCGGGCCCGACGGCAGCCAGGCTGTGTTCGACGTGCTCGCCCGGCTCGGCGTGTCGACTGAGCGGCGCCGACGGCCGTTGTTCGACTTGAACCACGACGCGCGCCACCGCCCGGCGGTGCTCGCGGTGCTCGATCCGTTCCTCCAGCTCGAGGCCGCGGAGCTCCAGCAGGTCGCGCAATTCGTGCGTGCCGGCGGCACGGTCGTAGCGGCGGGGTCGGGAGGAGGGATCACGCGCTGCGTCGGTTGGGTCACCGCCAATGCGGCACGCCTGCTGCGGGTGGACAGCTTCCCGGTGCAGCCGCCCGCGCCGGGACTCGATCTCCCCCCCGTGGCCGATTACCTGCGGCCGCCGGGCGTGGCGGGCGAAACCGATGCGGGACGAAGGCTGCGGGGCGGCGACGTCGAGGCCGACGAGTGTGAAACGCTCACTCCAATCGCCCGGGACACGTTGCTGCGACTCCGGAACGGGAGGCCCGCCGTCTTGCGGTTGCGCTATAGAGGCGGAGGGAGCATCGCGCTCGTCGCGGACGTCGGCTACTTCCGCAATCGGACCTGGCGCTCTACGGCTGCCCCGGCGTTTGTCGCACCACTGCTCCTGCCCGCCTCCACCCGGCCGGGCCCCGTCGTGTGGGACGAGTACCATCAAGGCTTCGGCGACGAGAGCTCGGTGACGGGGGTCCTGATGACCTGGCTCGGGAGTACGCCGATTGGATGGGCGCTCCTGCAGCTCGCCGCAGTCGTACTCGTGGCGCTCGGTGTGGCGGCGGTTCGGTTCGGCCCGGCACGGTCCGTGATCGAGCGGCGGCGTCGCTCGCCGCTCGAGCACCTCGAGGCGCTCGCGGCGGGTCTCGAAGGCGCGGGCGGCGTGGACACCGCCGTGGGGCTCACCGTGTCGGGGCTGCGCCGGCGGCTGGGCCGCGTCGGATTGCTCCCAGCCGGAGGCGAGCGCGCCTGGCTCGCCGCGCTCGAGCTCGCGCTGCCGACGCCCGCCGGCCGCAATGCGGTACGACGGCTGCAGCGCACGATCACTCAACCCGGCGGTCCCGAGCGCGCGCTCGCGGCCGCCCAAGCCGTGGAGGACGTGTGGGAGGAGTTGCGCCAGCGGACGACGCGCGCCGGATTGTAGAGGCGCTCGACCGGGTGGTTCTGGGACAACAGGCGGCGACGCGCGAGGCGCTCGTGTGCCTGCTCGCCCGCGGTCACGTGCTCCTCGAGGGCGTGCCCGGGACGGCGAAGACGCTGCTGGTACGCACCCTGGCGCTCGTGCTCGATGTCAAGTTCCAGCGCATCCAGTTCACACCCGACCTGATGCCCGCCGACATCACGGGGGTCACGCTGCTCGCCGGCGCGCGGGAGTTCACATTCCGGCCGGGACCCATCTTCGCCGATCTCGTGCTCGCGGACGAGATCAACCGCGCGCCCGCGAAGACGCAGGCGGCGCTGCTCGAGGCGATGCAGGAGCGCACCGTCACGGTGGACGGCACCGGGCACCCGCTTTCCGCGACGTTCACCGTGTTCGCCACGCAGAACCCCGTGGAGTTCGAGGGCACCTACCCGCTGCCGGAGGCCGAGCTCGATCGCTTCATGATGAAGGTGCTCGTGGGCTATCCCGATGCGGAGCACGAGCAGGGGATCCTGGCGCGGACGGTGGCGGGATTCGAGGCGGACCGGCCGGCGACGTACGGCGTGACGCGCGTGATGGACGCGGCCGGCCTGGAGCGGCTGCGCGCGGCCGTCGAGGCCGTGCGGGTCGAGACCCAGATCAGCACCTACATCACGGCGGTGGTGCGCGGGACCCGGGAGGCGGCGTCGCTCACCCTGGGGGCGAGCCCCAGAGCGGGCGTGTCGCTCCTGAAGGCCGCGCGCGCCGCGGCGCTCCTCGACGGGCGCGACTACGTAATCCCCGACGACGTGAAGCGACTCGCGCCCGCCGTGCTCCGCCACCGGGTGAGCGTCGCGCCCGAGCTCGAGCTGGAAGGCGTCACGCCCGACGTGGCGCTCAAGGCGATCCTGGACAAGACGGAAGTACCCACGACGTGATTCTCTGCACCCCGCGGGCGCTGTGGCTCGGCGCGGGGCTCGCGCTGCTCGGTCTCGCGGGACTGTGGCTGCCGTGGGGACTCGAGGCGATGGTCGTCGGGGACGTGACCCTGGCGGCGGCCGTGTGGATCGACGCAGTCCTGGCGCCGCAGGCGGGCCCGAGCCCGCGCCACCTGGTCGCCGTGCGGGACGCGCCGCCGGCGTTCTCCGTGGGCCGCCCGGGCGAGGTGACCTACCGCTGGCGGAACCGCGCGCCCCGCGCCGCGCGGCTGCGGCTGCGTGAGGTGCGCCCCGACCTGCTCGGCGGCTCCCAGCCGCCCCGCTGGATCCGCGTCCCCGCGCGCGGCGAGGCGCGCGAGACGGTGCCCGTCACTCCGGCGCGGCGCGGTCGCCAGAGCGGGGGCGGATTCGTGCTCGACTCGGTCGGGCCGCTGGGGCTGGGATTGCGGCGCGAGCGGATCGCGCTCCCGTGGGAGGTGGCGGT
>Ga0137409_10008654_pt1 | contig 10385 bp, 8 predicted proteins | sample CZODoug1_16funga_FD_122059 | JGI IMG/M metagenome (GOLD analysis project Ga0137409, IMG submission 122059) | Vadose zone soil fungal communities from Angelo Coast Range Reserve, California, USA - CZODoug1_16fungal (Hybrid Assembly) | ecosystem: Environmental > Terrestrial > Soil > Vadose zone... | reverse complement strand
CGCCGTGGCTGGCGCGGCAGGGGCACGACGCGGTCGTCGTCGATCCCTCGATGGACCGCGGCGTGAGCTTCGTCTTCGACCGCCAGAAGGGACTGTACCGGAACGGGCTGTCGCTGGCGAAGCACGTCCTGTTCCGCCTCGCCGGCATCCACACCCTCTGGGGGCTGCCGGGGCGGGACGGCGGGACCCCCGTGCGCTACCTCCCTTACCGGGCCGACGACCTGAAGCTCCCCGACGCCGACTTCGACCGGGTCTTCTGCCTGAGCGTCATCGAGCACATCCCCAAGGCTCTCTGGCCGCGATGCATGCAGGAGCTGCAGCGCGTTCTGCGGCCGGGCGGGCGGCTGGTGATCACGCTCGACATGGAGACCTCGGAGGCGAACGAGCGGCTGCATCGCCGGCTGATCGAGGCGTGCGCGCTCTCGCTGATCGGCTCACCGGACTTCCGGGTCCCGCTGCGGCCGGAGGAGCAGCAGGCGCGGCACCCGGGGCACGGCTACGAGACGATCGGACTGGTCTGGCAGAAGGAGGTTCATGCTCGAGCGACGTAGCGCCCCCCTGGTCCCGCGCCGCGTCTTCCTGCGACGCGTCGCCAACAGCTTCATCCTGGCCTGCGTCCTGGTGCTCGGCTCGCTCGCCATCGGCGTCGTCGGGTATCACCTCACGGCGGGGCTCGCCTGGATCGACGCCCTCCTCAACGCCTCGATGATCCTGACCGGCATGGGCCCGGTGGATCCGATGATCACCACGGCGGCCAAGCTCTTCGCGTCGGCGTACGCCCTGTTCAGCGGCGTGGCGTTCCTGACCATCGTGGGCATCCTCTTCGCGCCGGTCGTCCACCGGTTCCTGCATCGCTTCCACCTGGAGACGGAGGATGACCCGGCGCAGGAACGGCGCCGGCGCTGAACGGGGCGTGGACATGGACGTCGTGCTCGACGAGCTGAGACGGTCGGGCTTTCTCCTGGCGACCGACCCCCGCCTGCCGAGCGTCGCCGGCCTGGTCGCCGGCGGCCCGGTGCGCGGATCGTGGTGGTCACACCCGAAGGGACGCGCCATCTTCCGCGTCCTCGAAGCGCTCGTCGACCACCCCGACGTTCTTCCGGCGCGCCTGGTCGGCGCGAAGATCACCTACGTGCATCGCGACCTCTGGCCCGCGCTCCTGGCCGTCGCGGAAGAGCGCGCCGCGTGGCAGACGCGCGGGCTGACCTCCGCGGGACGCGCGCTCCTGGCGCGCGTCGATCGCGCCGGGACGCTGCGCACCGATCGCATCGCGCCGACGGCGCGCTCGGGCCCGAGGGGCAAGGCCGGCGATGTCGGAAGGTTTCTCGAGGATCGGCTCCTCGTTCACTCCGAGCAGGTGCACACCGAGGCGGGCGCGCACGCGCGGATGCTCGAAGGCTGGAAGCACTGGGCGGGCCGGATCGGATTCCGGCGCGGGACGATGACGGCGCCGCAGGGACGCGAGCGGCTGGAACAGGCACTCGCCGCTCTGAACGAGCGCTTCGCGGCCCGCGCCCGGCTTCCCTGGCGCGCGGAGTGAAGCGCCGGGTGCGAAGAGGGCCCACCCGTGGTAGAGTCTCCCGGATCTTGACCGGGGCATTACCAAACCCTTAGCTTGGAGGTGCAGATGGCCGCAAAGAAAGGTCGCAAACCCAGCGCCGCTTTCATGAAGCCGATGACCCCCGACGCGATGCTCGCCGAGGTCATCGGCTCGAAGGCCATGCCGCGGACCCAGGTGACGAAGAAGCTCTGGGAGTACATCAAGAAGCACAAGCTTCAGGACGCCAAGAAGCGCACGATGATCAACGCCGACGACAGCCTGAAGAAGGTGTTCAACGGGAAGAAGCAGGTCAGCATGTTCGAGATGACCAAGCTGGTCTCCCGCCACCTGAAATAGGCCTGACGCGGCGCCTCGGTCCGGTCCGGCCCCGGCCGGCCGCCGTTTTCATGGAGTGACCGAGCCGGCGGCCTGCCTCCCGCCCACCGCCCCCTTCGGCGGCGGGCGGGAGGCGCGCCCCTCTCCCGCAGGTGAATCGATTGGACCCGACTTCCGCGGAGCTCCCGCACGCTCCGCCGTCGCACCTCAACCCCTGGCTCTCTCTCTGGCTCCGGCCGCGCCCCACGATGCGGCAGATCCTCGACACCGACCCGCGGCGGATGGTCGTTCCGCTCGTGCTTCTGTACGGCGTCCTCTCGGGCCTCACGATCGCCACCTTCCCGGCGCTGCCCGAGTTCGTTCCGCGGGCGATCGTCGGCGCCGTCGGTGTTGTGGTGTTGCCGCTCCTCGGTCTGGTCGCCCTCTATCTGGGGGGATTCCTGCTGCGCCTGACGGGAGGATGGCTCGAGGGTCAGGGTGACGCCGTGGCCGTCCGGTGCGCCCTCGCCTGGTCGTGCGTCCCCGGCCTCTGGGTCGGGGTGCTGTTCGCTCTGCCCCAGAACCTTCTTCTCGCGCGGGAGGGGGGCGGGATGGACCCCTCGGAGATGTTCGACAACCCGGGGCTCCTGCTCGGCAGGCTGGCGCTTCTCGTCCTCGGCCTCTGCCTGTCCCTGTGGCAGATCGTAATCAAGTTGAAGTGCCTCGCCGAGGCCCATCGGTTCTCGGCCTGGCGGGCCCTCGGGAGCGCCGTCCTCGCCTGTCTCCTGGTCGTGACCACGGCCTCGATCCTCGTCGTGGGAATCGCCGCCCTGATCTGGGCGCTCCACCCGTAGGCGGACGAGGCCGGGTTCGATCGCCCCGTTACAGCGACTTCAGGAGCGGCGCGACCTTCCGGAACACCTTGAGGTGGGTCTCGATATCCGCCTCGGTGTGCTGGACGGTGATCGTCCACTGCTCGTCGGGGCCGGGCGGCTGCGGGATGACACCCTCGTTGAGCATGGCGAGGTACCAGGCCTGGGTGGCCCGGCGGTCGAGCGTGACCCAATCGCGGTAGTCCCGGATCACGTCCTTCTTGAAATTGATCGTCCCCATCGAGCCGACGCCGTTGGCGTAGCACGGCATGCCGAGCTCGCGGATGATCGCGGCGTAGCCGTCGACGAGCTTGCGGTTGAGCGCGAAGAGCGTGCGGTAGGCGTCCGGCGTCAGGATTTCCTTCAGCGTCACCTCGGCGGCGGCCAGCGTGATCGGGTTGCTGGCGTAGGTGCCGACGTGGATGACCCGGAACGAGTTGATCTCCTCCATGATCTCCGCCGAGGCGCCGAACGCCGCGAGCGGCAGCCCGCCGCCGATCGCCTTGGCGAGCACGACGATGTCGGGGCGGATCTTGTAGTGCTCCGTCGCCCCGCCGGGGGCGATCTTCACCCCGGTCTTCACCTCGTCGAAGACGAGAAGGGCGTTGAACTCGTCGCACAGGGCGCGCAGGCCGGGAAGAAATCCGGCCGCCGGCTCGGTCACCCCCATGTTCAGCATGATCGGCTCGACGATGTGCAAGCCATGCACGTCGAGAATCACATTGCCGTTGTCAGTCACCACATTCGGGCGCCACACGGCCCGGCCTCCGAGTGCCGCCAATTCGCGCGCGACATAAGCGCGCGCCAGCGGAATCACTTCGACCGGCAAAGGAAATCTACCGAGGACATCGACCCGCTTGCTTTCGTCGGCGATGCAGACGAACGTCGTCGCCACCGCGGCCACGATTTTTTCTTGGGTCAGCGCGGCGCCGCCGCCTTTGATCATGCAGAGGCAGCCATCGATTTCATCGCAACCGTCGACGTAGATCGGGACTGCCGCGACGTCGTTCAGATCGACAATCCGGATGCCCGCGCCGGTCAGTGCGCGCGCGGTCCTCTCGGAGCTGGGCACGGCGCCGGCGATGCGCGCCGCGTGCGGCGCAAGAGCAGCAACAAATTGGTCAACGGTCGAGCCCGTGCCAATGCCCAGAATAGCGCCCGCGTCAAAGTACGGTAGCGCGAATTTCAGTGCGGCGTGGGCGACGGCGCGCTTCTGTTCGTCCTGATTCATCGGTGGCTGCTTTCAATTCACGCGCGATTCCGCACACGCGATTGGCGCAAGGTAGCCAACACGCGCCGGCGCGCGCCGCGATACGAACGGGTAAAGCGCGCCGCGCGCACTCGTCGCGGCGACAACGCCTCAAGCCGGATCCGACGGCAGCAACCCGCTGGTCTTGCGCGCGCCGGCGGTGAACCAGACCGCGCGCGGCCGGTGCTCCGACAGCGCGCGCATCGCCGCGTCGGCATAGCGCACGACGCGCGGGCGAATCGTCAGGTTCGAGGTCACGATGGCTGCGGTTTCGTCGGCGTGATCGACGATAAAGCCATGACCGTATGGCTTATAGATTGCATTGCCTTGCAGCCGCACGTTGCGCGTGCCGATGACAACGACACCGCGCTGAAACGAGCGATGAATCACACAGTCGAGGAGCTCGCTCTCGCTGTCCTCGCCATTGTGATGCCAGTGCAACGGATAGCGGCCGATCCGATTGAATTGGCCGACGTTGCGAAACTCGATGCCGACAAAGCGGCCGCTGGACCCGCGCGCGCTGGCTTCCGCATCCGGTCCGCCGGGTGCCAAGCCCGCAATCAGGCAGTGGGCGCCGTAACTGGATGCCGACGAGTCGCTGGCGCCCTGCACGATCATCGATCGCGTCAGCAACGCTACCTTGCCGATCGCGCCTGGCAGCGCGCCATACACCGGCGCGTTGCGCCCGAGGTGGCGATGCCGCAACGGCGCGTCGAGCGTGACATGCAGCAGGTCGCCGGAAACTCGGGCCACGGTGCGCTCTTCGACCAACGGCAAATCGACGCCGCCCGAAGCAATCACGATTCGTTCACCAGGTTGCCAATCGACCGGATCAGTGAGACAGATCGCCATCGACCCGGGCACGGTGATCGCTGCCAAAACCCGCCAGCTCGCCCGGCGTGGCCCGATCAACTCGATCGTGCCGCCGTCAATGGCCGCAAAGAAACGGCTGCCCAGGCCATCGATCATTTCCCGCTCGGGCGAGCCGTCGAGCGTGATCGTCAGGCGATGCTTGAACGGCGCCTGCGTACTGCCGGCGACGAAGCGGCCGTGGCCGCGCACGAGAATGCCGCCAGCGCGCAGCGAAAGATCACGCGCATCGAGGTGAACTTCGCCCGCAACTTCCAGCGCGCCAACATGAATGTCCTGATCGATCAACAGCGTGCGACCGGGAGGCACGCGCACCACGTCGGCCTCGGTCGGCAATTGCCCGTTCCAGACCGCAGGATCGGACCAGCGCAGTGCGTCGGCCGGGGTGTGCTCGCCCAGGAGCGGCCAAAGAATCGAGCCGCCAATCGCCTGGAATTCAACGAATCCCATTACCTCCTCGCGTGTTCTTGCGACACTTTTGGCGAATGTGCCGCTCGACAAAGAGTAGCAAGAAGCGTAACGACGGAAAAGCGCGCAACGACCGGCGCCGTTACATGTCGCCTCCTGATCTGCCGCCACGCGCAACGTCGCGGCGGCCGCGAAAAGCGGAGCACGATCTCGCCTGCACGCGATCAAGTATCCGAGAAACTAACCACCGAGCAGAAGTTTCATTCGAGCGTGTTGGTCACAGCACCACGCGCCGGAAATCGGCCAGCAGTTGCGCCAGGTGCGCATTGAACCGCGCCGCGCCGGCGCCGTCGACCACGCGGTGATCCCACGATAGGGACAGCGGCAGGATCAGGCGCGGTGCGAATTGCTTGCCGTCCCACACCGGCTTCGTCACCGAGCGGGAGACGCCGAGGATCGCCACCTCCGGCGCGTTGATGATCGGCGTAAATGACGTCCCGCCGATGCCGCCCAGCGACGAAATCGAAAACGTGCCGCCGTGCATGTCGGCTGGCGCCAGCTTGCCGTCGCGCGCCTTGGCCGCCAGCGTTGCCATTTCAGCGACGATGTCGAACAAGCCCTTCTTGTCGGCGTCGCGGATCACCGGGACGACCAGGCCGTTGGGCGTATCGGCGGCAAAGCCAATATGCCAGTAGTTCTTGCGAATGATCGCATCGCCGGTGGTTGCGTCGAGCGACGCGTTGAAGTCAGGAAACTTCTTCAACGTTGCGACGCTGGCCTTGATCAGGAACGCGAGCATCGTCACTTTGACGCCGCTTTTCTCGTTTTCGCGATTTAGTTGCAGGCGAAACGCTTCGAGATCGGTGATGTCCGCATCTTCATTGTTGGTGACGTGCGGAATGCTGACCCAATTGCGATGCAGGTTCGGGCCGGACAGCTTGCGTATGCGCGACATCGCCACGCGCTCGATTGGTCCGAACTTCGCGAAGTCGACCTGCGGCCATGGCAACACGGTAAGTCCGCTGCCCGCGGCGACTGCAGGCGCCGCCCCCGCAGCAGTCCCGGGCGCAGTCGCGAGAGCCGATTTGACATGCGCGCGGACATCGTCTTGCGTGATCCGGCCGTTCGGTCCGCTGCCCGCAACGCGCGCAAGATCCACGCCCAATTCGCGCGCGAATTTGCGGACCGAAGGCGAGGCGTGCGGCGGCGTATAGGCATCGCCCGCAGCGACCGGCGGACGCTCGATCATTTCGGTCGCAAAGGCGGTCGATGCGGGCGACGCCGATGGCGCATGACCGGGCGCAGCGGCCGGAGTCGCTACTGCTGCTGGCGGCGCTGATGCGGCGATATCCGCGACCGCCGGCGATCCCGCCGCACTCGTTGCCAACACCGCGATCGCTGTTCCTTCCGATACCTTGTCACCGATCTTGACCCGCAGCGATTGCACAACGCCCGCGGCCGGACTGGGAATCTCCATCGACGCCTTGTCGCTCTCGACGGTGAGCAACGATTGCTCCTTGGTCACGGTCTGGCCCGGCGCGACCAGAATCTCAATGACCTCCACGTGTTTGAAGTCGCCAATGTCGGGCACCTTGACTTCAATCGAGGCAACCGTGGCGGCCGGAGTCAAATCGGTGGGCGCCGCTGCCGCCGCGGCAAGGGTGACCGGCGACTGCTTGGACACTTGCGCTTGCACCGGCGCCGGTGCGGTGACGACGGGCGCGGGTGCGCGCTCCGCCTCCGCGCCCGCACTCTCCAGCGCTAGGATCGGCGTCCCCTGATTCACTTTGTCGCCCACCTTGACGCGCACCTCGCGCACGACGCCGGCAGCCGATGAGGGAATTTCCATCGATGCCTTGTCGCTCTCGACCGTGATCAGCGATTGCTCCTGCGCGATCGCGTCGCCCGGCTTGACCAGGACCTCGATCACTTCCACATCCTTGAAGTCGCCGATGTCCGGCACTTTGATTTCGACCATGCTGCCCATGGCTGTCTCCGAGGTTGCAGATTCTTCCGGGCGCAACAGGAACTGCGGTAGCACGCCGGCCCGCACTTGGTTAGCGGCGGCGGCCTTGCTGCTGTCACGCATTGCTGTCAGACGGTCACGGGGTTGGGCTTGTTCGCGTCGATCTGGTACTTCTTGATCGCGTCGGCCACTTTCTGCAGCGGCAGCGCACCTTCATCGGCCAAAGCCTTCAACGCTGCCACCGTGACGTAGTGGCGATCGACTTCGAAGAACTCGCGCAATTTGGCCCGCGTGTCGCTGCGGCCAAAGCCGTCCGTGCCCAGCACCCGATAATCGCGCCCGCGCGGAATAAACGGCCGAATCTGGTCGGCGAACAGGCGCACGTAATCGGTCGCCGCCACGATCGGTCCGACCGTCTTCTCGAGGTTCTCCTCCAGCCACGACTTGTGCGGCTTGTCCAGCGGATGCAGCAGATTGAAGCGTTCGGCATCGATGCCGTCGCGGCGCAGCTCGGTGAAGCTCGTCACGCTCCACACATCCCCGGCGACATTCCAGTCCTGCTCGAGCAGCTCTTGCGCCGCCAGCACTTCGCGCAGGATCGTGCCGCAGCCGAGCAGCTGCACGCGCGCAATCGAGCGACCCATGCCGCTGCCCGCGAGCCCTTCGCGCAGCCGATACATACCTTGGAGAATTCCCTGCTCCTGGCCTTTCTTCAGGCCCGGATGCGGATAGTTCTCATTCATTACGGTCAGGTAGTACCAGACATTTTCCTGCTCGCCGATCATGCGCTTGAGCCCATGCTGCATGATCACCGCGACTTCATAGGCGAAGGTCGGGTCATAGCTGACGCAATTCGGGATCGTGGCGCTGATCACATGCGAGTGGCCGTCCTGATGCTGCAGGCCCTCACCGTTGAGCGTGGTGCGGCCGCTGGTAGCGCCGAGCAGAAAACCGCGCGCCTGCATGTCGCCCGCGGCCCACGCCAGGTCCCCGATGCGCTGGAAGCCGAACATCGAGTAGAAGATGTAGAACGGAATCATGATCCGGTCGTTGGTGGAATACGAGGTCGCAGCGGCAATCCAGTCCGCCATCGCACCGGCCTCATTGATCCCCTCCTCGAGAATCTGACCCTGCTTGTCTTCGCGGTAATACATGACCTGATCGCGATCGACCGGCTCGTACAACTGGCCCGTCTGACTGAAGATGCCGAGCTGGCGGAACATCCCTTCCATGCCGAACGTGCGCGCCTCATCGGGAATGATCGGCACGACGCGCGGGCCGATGGTCTTGTCGCGCACAAGTTGCGTCAGGAAGCGCACGAACGACTGCGTCGTGCTGATTTCGCGACCTTCGGCGGTCGGCTCAAGCAACGCCTGGAACGTTGCCAGCGGCGGCACCGCGAACGACTCCGTTGCCCGTCGGCGCCTTTGCGGCAGCGACCCGCCCAAGGCGCGCCGCCTTTCCTGCAGGTACTTCGCCTCCGACGAGTTCTCGGCCGGCTTGAAAAAAGGCACCTCATCGAGCAAGGCGTCGGGCACCGGAATGTTGAAGCGATCGCGGAACTCGCGCACGGCTTCGGTATCGAGCTTCTTCAACTGGTGCGTCGGATTCTTGCCCTCACCGACTTTGCCCATGCCATAGCCCTTGACGGTCTTGGCCAGGATCACGGTCGGCTGGCCAACGTGGCGACTCGCCGCCGCGTAGGCGGCGTAGATCTTGTGCGGATCATGGCCGCCACGATTCAGGCGCCAGATATCGGCATCGGTCATCCGCGCCACCATCTCCAGCGTCTGCGGAAACTTGCCGAAGAAGTACTTGCGCACGAAGGCGCCGTCGTTAGCCTTGAAGTTCTGATACTCGCCGTCGACCGTTTCTTCCATCAGGCGCAACAGCCAGCCATCCTTGTCGCGTGCGAGTAGCGGATCCCAATACGAGCCCCAGATGACTTTGAGCACGTTCCAGCCGGCGCCGCGAAAATCTCCTTCCAATTCCTGGACGATCTTGCCGTTGCCTCGCACCGGACCGTCCAGGCGCTGCAGATTGCAATTGACGACGAAGATCAGGTTGTCGAGTTTTTCCCGGGCCGCCATGCCGATGGCGCCAAGCGACTCCGGCTCGTCCATCTCGCCGTCGCCGCAGAAGCACCAGACCCGGCGGCCATCGGTATTGGCGATTCCGCGCGCGTGCAGGTACTTCAGGAAGCGCGCCTGGTAGATCGCCTGGATCGGACCGAGGCCCATCGAGACGGTGGGAAACTGCCAGAAATCCGGCATCAGTTTTGGATGCGGATAGGACGTGATGCCCTTGCCGTCGACATCGCGCCGGAAATTGAGCAGTTGCTCTTCCGACAGGCGTCCCTCGAGAAACGCGCGCGCATAAATGCCGGGCGCCGAGTGCCCTTGGATGTAGATCAGGTCGCCGCCAAAGTCCGCAGTCGGCGCACGCCAGAAATGATTGAAGCCGGTCTCCATCAAGGTGCCGACCGACGCATAACTTGCGATATGCCCGCCGAGATCGCCCTCGCCGCGATTGGCGCGCACCACCATCGCCATCGCGTTCCAACGCACGAACGAACGGATCCGCTCCTCGAGCGCCGGATCGCCTGGCGACTTTTCTTCCAGGTGCACCGGAATTGTGTTGATGTACGCGGTGTTCGGCGAGAACGGGAAGTAGGCGCCCGAGCGACGCGCCTTGTCGATCAACTTCTCGAGCAAGTAGTGGGCGCGTTGCGGGCCTTCGCGATCCAGCACGGTCGCCAATGCATCGAGCCATTCCTGCGTTTCCAGAACATCGGGATCATCGGGATCATTGGCCGCGGGGGAAATTGGCAGCGCTGACATGTCCATCTCCTGTTGCTTCTGCTGCTTGTACGTTGTAGTGCGTTCGTTGCGCTGGCGCTGTCCGCGCCCGGCGCCGAGGGGCAGAAATCTAACAGGGAGTGTGCACCCTGCCCCCAGTCGGCTGGAATTGCATAAGGCCGGGGTCCGTGGCGGTCGCTCTATCAAGTTGCGGCGTGTCACAGCGAATCAACGCGGCGCCTTGGCGGGTCGGCTGGTTGCGGCGCAGTCCGATCCGCCTTGCACCCGTCTCGAGCAGTTCGGACGGGCGCGCTGTGTTGCCACGATGCACTCGGCCACGAATACAAACAGAGGGATACGCCGCGCG
>Ga0137409_10008652_pt1 | contig 10386 bp, 9 predicted proteins | sample CZODoug1_16funga_FD_122059 | JGI IMG/M metagenome (GOLD analysis project Ga0137409, IMG submission 122059) | Vadose zone soil fungal communities from Angelo Coast Range Reserve, California, USA - CZODoug1_16fungal (Hybrid Assembly) | ecosystem: Environmental > Terrestrial > Soil > Vadose zone... | reverse complement strand
CGAAACCGAGAGTACTAGCGAGAACAGTAATGTTGTGGCCATTATTGGAATTACTCGACCCGCTTTGAAGTGAGAGAGCTTGTCCTGCTGGATCTCCCAGCCGGGCATTGTTGGTCGTACCTGCGGCAAAGGCTACATTGGCGGGGTTGAAGTTGCTAGTCATCGTTCCCGCACCGTGATCGACAATCAAGTCGGAGTCGTTGAAATTCCAGATGGCTATCGGGTCGGCTAGTGCCGCTTTGGTTGGCAACAACAGAACTAAAACGGCAAGCATGAGGTTCAACTGCAAACGTCGGGTGAGACGTCGTTTCGGTCGATTAAACATACACTTTCTCCTTAGATGAGGTTTTGGATCTACTTCTGGCCACGATTGAGAAAGCAGGAGATCTTTCAGTTAAGAGACTCGTGAGGCCTGTTGGCAGCCCGGCTCTGAGGTCAGCCAAGCTTTCTCGGTAGCGGAGGCACAATATTCTGTTTGAGTTTATCCGTCAATAGGAAAGGTTCCACCTAAGCTAATTGCTGACAAGACCGCCGCAGTGGCGGGAAAACGGGACTCCCGGGTCTCCTTGTTTGTCCTGTCACTTTCCCTAAGCTAATATCGGATTGGCTCAAAAGAAGGAATCGACGCGAATGGGGAATATGTTTCTGAGGATGGACGATAAAGAAGTCTTAGAGGATCTGATAAGCAGTTCTCAGAATCGTCCTGTCATTATTTTTAAGCACAGTACCTCCTGCTCCATTAGCGCTGCCGCTTATCGCGAGATGGAGCACGTGGATGCCGAGGTCGAGCAGGATGAAGCGTTCTTCCTGTGCGAGGTACGGCTGGTTGGCGTAGACGTCATAGCCGGTGCGAAACGACACGCGGCCAAACGTGGGTGTGCCGATCGCGCCGGAAAGCAGCACGCGCTGCAGCGCCAGCATCGGCGTCTGGAAGCGGAAGTTCTCGTGCACCATCAGCGGCACAGCCGCCCGCCGGCACGCCTCCACCATCGCGAGGCAATCGGCCCACGTCGGTGCGAAGGGCTTCTGCACGATGGTCGGCACGCGATGCCGCGCCGCGAGTTCGACCAGCTCGCGATGACTCGGCATCGTGGTGACGATGTCGACGAAGTCGAGCTGCTCGTTCGCGAACAGGTCGGCCGCGTCGGCATACACGCGTGGTATGTCGAAATCGGCACTCGCCTTGCGCGCCTTGCCCGCGTCGCGATCGCACGCCGCGACCAGCTGCACGCCGTCGATCTCGCGCCAGGCATGCAGGTGATTCTGCGCAAAGAAGCCGCAGCCGATGAGCGCGCCGCGCAGCAGAGATGGGGACGTCATGTCGCGCGTTCGCCTTCATGCAAAGAGGCGCCACTGTACCGCGGCGCGACACGAGACCACTGGGTGCGCAATAGACCGCCTCCAGTGACGGTGTTACCGTCCGCGCCGGCTGCCGCGTGGAAGGCTTCTGCCTGGCGCGTCGCCGTCGCAAGCATCGAAGCGATACAACACACAGCACAAGAGGAGACATTTCAATGCGCGTTTTCACCGCGAAAAAACTGGCGTCCTGCGTCGTGGCTCTCGCCGCAACGGCGTCCTTCAGCGTCCATGCAGCAGACCAGATCCTGGCTTCAGTGCCAGGTCTCACCTTCCCGTTCTTCGTGCACATGATGAAGGCCTTCAAGGCGGAGGCGCAGAAGCAGGGGCTCACCGTGATCGAGAGCGATGGTCAGGTGTCGTCGCCGAAGCAGACCGCCGACATCGAGGCCGCGCTCACCAAGGGCGTGAAAGGCATCGTCATCAGCCCGAACGAGGTCGACGCGCTTGCGCCCGCGCTCCAGCAGGCGGTCGACGCCAAGGTGCCCGTCGTTACGGTGGACCGGAGGGTCGCGAAGGTCGACGGCATTCTCGCGCACGTCGGTGCCGACAACGTCAAGGGCGGCGAAGCGCAGGGCGAACTGATCGTGAAGCTGTTTCCCAGCGGCGCGACGATCATCAACCTGCAGGGTCAGTCGGGCGCATCGCCCGCGATCGACCGCAACAAGGGCCTGCACAACGTGCTCGACAAGGCGAAGGACAAGTACAAGATCGTGTTCGAGCAGACCGCCGGCTTCGACCGTGCGAAAGGCCTCTCCGTGACCGAAGCCGCGCTGGCCGGCATGCCGAAACCGCCGCAGGTGATCGTTGCCGCCAACGACGACATGGCGCTCGGCGCGATGGAAGCGGTGAAGGCGCGCGGCCTGAAGGGCATCACCCTCATCGGCTTCGACGCGCTGCCCGAGGCGCTGGCCCAGGTACGCGACGGTGGCCTCACCGCGACGATCGAGCAGTTCCCCGGCAAGCAGAGCTCGCTCGGCGTGCAGACGCTCGCCGACTTCATCAAGTCGGGCAAAAAGCCGGCGCAGAAGGTCCTGCTGCTGACGCCGGTCGCCATCACCAAGGACAACCTGAAGACCGCCGAGCGCCTGGGCGAGGTCAAGTAAGGGAGGCGCCGATCCGGCCGCCTGCCCTGGCGGCCGCCGATCGCGTTCGCGATGGCGTCGATGGCCGCGCCGCGCCCGCTGTTGCGCATGACCGGGATCGAGAAGTCGTTCCCGGGCGTGCGCGCGCTCGCGTCGGTCGATCTCGAGGTTGGCGCGGGCGAGATCCATGCGTGCATCGGCGAAAACGGCGCGGGCAAGTCGACCCTGCTGAAGATCCTGTCCGGCGCGCTGACGCCGGACGCCGGCACGATCGAGTTCGACGGCCGCGCGGTGGCGTTCACCGCGCCGAAGGACGCGCAGACGAGCGGCATCGTCACCATCTACCAGGAGTTCTCGCTCGCACCCGACATGACGGTGGCCGAAAACGTCTTCATCGGCCGCGAGCCCGGTTCGCAACTGTTCATCAGCCGCCGCCGGATGGAGGCGCAAACCCTCGAACTCGCTCGCCGCATCGGCCTCGAGCGCAGTCCGCATGCACTGGTACGCGACCTGTCGGTGGCCGAACAGCAGTTGGTCGAAGTGGCGCGCGCGCTGTCGATCAAATCGCGGCTGATCGTGATGGACGAGCCGACGTCGGCGCTCAGCCGCAGCGAGGTCGAAAAGCTGTTCGCCATCATTCGCCGCCTGCGGGCCGATGGCATCTCGACCATCTTCGTCACGCACCGGCTCGAGGAAGTGTTCGAGATCTGCGACCGCTACACGGTGCTGCGCGACGGCCGCCACGTCGGCAGCGGTGCGGTCGCGGACGCGACCATGGACCGGTTCATCAACCTGATGGTGGGTCGCGAACTCGCTCTGCTGGCGCCGCGCACCGACTCGTCGGCCACCGGCACCGTGGCGCTCGCGGTGCAGGGGCTGTCGCGCAAGCGCAAGCGCAGCGATGCCAGCGCAATCGAACTGCATGACGTGTCGTTCGCGGTGCGCAAGGGCGAGATCCTCGGCATCGCCGGACTCGTCGGGGCGGGCCGCACGGAAACCGCGCGCGCGATCCTCGGCGCCGATCGCGTCGATGCGGGGCGCATCCTGGTCGACGGTCAGCCGATGCGGATCACCTCGCCGCGCGACGCGATCCGCGCCGGGATCGGCCTGGTGCCCGAGGACCGCAAGCAGCAGGCGCTGTTCCTCGAACTGGCAGTGCGCACGAACGTGTCGATCGCCGTGCTCGATCGCGTCACGACCTTGCGTGTGTTCATCAGCGGCCGCAAGGAAGACGCGCTGGTCGACGAGTACCGCCGCCGCTTGAACATCCGCATGGCGTCGGCCAACCAGCAGGTCGGCACGCTGTCCGGCGGCAATCAGCAGAAGATCGTGCTCGCGCGCTGGCTGGCGCTGCGCCCCAAGGTGCTGATCGTCGACGAGCCGACGCGCGGCATCGACGTCGGCGCGAAGGTAGAAGTACACAACCTGCTGTTCCAGATGGCGGCGTCGGGCATCGCGATCGTCGTCATCTCGTCGGAGCTGCCGGAGATCCTCGCGCTGTCCGACCGCGTGCTATTGATGCGTGGCGGCCGCGTGACCGGCGAACTGGCGCGCTCCGAGGCGAGCCAGGAAAAACTGATGACGTTGATGGCGCTCGGACAGCGCCACGCCGCCTGACTTCCCCGCGAGGATTCCTGAGATGACCGAGGCCGTCGCTGACAAGCAGCAACCCGCTCCGACCGACATGGCGCGCGGGTTCGACGCGTTCTCGTTCCTGGCGCGTTTCGCGCCGTTGATCTTCCTGCTGGTGCTGATGGCAGTGTTCGCGCTGCTCGAGCCGCGTTTCGTCTCGTCGGTGAATCTGTTCAACGTGATGCGCCAGGTGTCGATCACGGGGCTGCTCGCGATCGGCATGACGTTCGTGATCCTGACCGCCGGGATCGATCTTTCTGTCGGCTCGCTGCTCGCGTTCGCCGGCCTGGCGGCTGCCGCAGTTGCGAAGGGCGGATTGCAGGACCGCTTCACCGTCGGTGACGCGGCGATCGGCTACGGCTGGCCGCTTGCCCTGCTGGCCGCGGTCGCCGTCGGCCTTGCCGGCGGCTACCTGCAGGGCCTGGCGATCACCCGGCTGAAGGTGCCGCCCTTTGTCGTGACGCTCGGCGGCATGTCGGCGTTCCGCGGCGCGGCGCTCCTGTTCGCGGCCGGCGGACCGATCTCCGGCTTCCAGCCCGACTTCGCGTGGTGGGGCCAGGGCCGCATCCTCACCGTACCGGTGCCGGTGATCATCTTCCTGGCGGCAGCGGTGATCGCGCACGTCGTGCTGCGCTACACGCACTTCGGCCGGCGCGTCTACGCGGTCGGCGGCAACCCCGAGGCGGCGCGACTCGCCGGTCTCAACGTCAGCGGCATCATTTGCAGCGTCTACGTGATCATGGGGTTGTTCGTCGGCCTCGGCGCGTTCGTGCTGGCCGCACGGCTGAACTCCGCCGAGGCGGTCGCCGGCACGGGATACGAGCTCACGGTCATCGCGTCGGTGGTGATCGGGGGGACCAGCTTGTTCGGCGGTGCGGGTTCGATCTTCGGCACCGTGATCGGCACGGTGCTGATCGGCGTGTTGCTCAACGGCCTCGTGCTGATGAACGTCTCGTCGTACATACAGCAGATCATCATCGGCATCATCATCGTGCTCGCCGTGGCGTTCGACACGTTCGCCAAGTCGCGCCGGCGCAAGGCCTGACGGCGCCGACGCCGCGGCAAAAACAAAGGACGTTCGAAGCAGAGGACACGCCGTGACGCAAACCGCATCGCCCATCCTCGCGCGCCGCGAGTTCACCAGCCGCTCCGGTCGCCGGATCAGCTTCACCGCGCTCGGCTTCGGCACCGCACCACTCGGCAACCTGTACCGGCCAATCGACAACGCGCAGGCGCTGCAGACGCTGCAGGAAGCCTGGGCGCTCGGCGTGCGTTACTACGACACTGCGCCGCTGTATGGTCTCGGCATCGGCGAGACGCGGCTTGGATCGTTCCTGCGCGAACGACCGCGCGACGAATTCATCCTCTCGACCAAGGTCGGCCGGCTTCTGCAGCGTTGCGCGCCGGACGCGCGTGAAGGCATCGGCAAGTTCTTCGACGTACCGTCGCGCCGCGTCGTCTACGACTATTCGTACGATGGCGTGATGCGCTCGCTCGAGGCCTCGTTCGAGCGGCTGGGGCTCGACCGCGTCGACGTGCTCCTGTGCCACGACATCGACATCTTCACCCACGGCAGCGCCGAAGCGAGCGCACAGCGCACGAAAGAGTTTCTCGACGGCGGCGTGCGCGCGCTCTCCGACTTGCGCAGCCAGGGCGTCGTGTCCGCCATCGGCATCGGCGTGAACGAGTGGCAGGTGTCGGAGACGGTGGCGCGCAACAGCGACGTCGACCTGTTCCTGCTGGCCGGGCGGTACACGCTGCTCGAGCAGGAGTCGCTCGTGTCATTCCTGCCGCTGTGTCAGCGCAAGGGCATGGGCGTGATCATCGGCGGGCCGTTCAACTCCGGCATTCTCGCGACGGGACCGAAGCCGGGCGCTTACTACAACTATGATCCAGCGCCGTCGCACATCCTGGAGCGGGTGGCGGCCATCGAGAAGGTATGCAAAGCGCACGGCGTGCCCCTGCGCGACGCGGCGCTGCAATTCCCACTGTTGCATCCCGCAATCGTGTGCATCATCCCGGGCGGCATCTCACCCGCGGAGGTGCGCGAGAACGCCACCGGTCTGTCACGCCCGATTCCCGCGGCGCTGTGGCGCCAGCTCGTCGCCGACGGGCTGGTGCGCGCCGACGCGCCGATTGCCGCGTAGTTTGTCGGGTGCAGAGCGCGGCAATTTCAATGAGATCCGAAATCAGCGGCGCAAGAAATGCACCCGGCCGCTGGACTTCTCAGCGCCTCATGCTTTTTATTTCTTACCTCTCCGCGGTAGAGGCTGCAGCAGGCTGACCCGATTTCCTTCCGTATCCATGAAGGACACGTACTGGCCCACGCCCGGAATCTCCATCGGCTCGCCCAGGACCTGGCCCTTTGCCTTCGAAACCTTTGTCGTGGCCAGCTTGATGTCGTCGACGGCAATTACGACCGACGGGTATTGATTCGGCCAATCGGGCTTCTTTGGAAAGAAGCCGCCATTGATGCTGCCGGGCTGCTTGGGACGGGAGTTCTCGTCCGATTCGGCTGTAACGGCGGTAACGTAATTCCCCATTTCTTCACCGAACTTCTGCATCTGCCAACCGAAGGCCTGCTTGTAGAAATCGGACATGCGCTCTCGATCTTCGTACGGCATTTCAAAGTGAACGACGGGATTCATCGGTTTCCTCCAGGTAAGGTTTGCCGGGCGTGGCTCCGCGCTGCCACATGAAGTTCGAACGCTGCGCGCGCGGCGAAGTTCCCGCCTGGCTGGAGAGCATTTCGAACCGATCACCCCAATCGACTGCATCCAGGCGCCCGGTTGTTACGTAACTTCCTCTTTGCGATCGTTGGCGCGGCGTCGCAGCCGACAAGCAGCAACGCTTGACGCACCTGGCGCGTGTTTCATCGGCGCGCTCACTGACACGCTGTTTCACGCGGCCGGTCCTGCGACCGCACCTCGCGTGCCCGATCCGGCCTCAATGCCGCCTGCAACGAAGCCTGGGTCGCGGAAACCAAAAAGGAAACTGGTTCATGCAATGGCCGTCCATTGACGAAATTACTGAGCGAGCGCCGCTGCCGAACGGGTACCGCTATGAGTATCTCGGTCGGAGAGACATTGCGTCACTTATCTCCGCCGTCATGCTCAGATGGCGCCAACGCTCCCTGTCACGGGAAGAACGATGCCCGTAATGTAGCCGGCGCAGACCGGCGCCGCGAGAAACACATACGCCGGCGAAAGTTCTTCTGGTTGCGCCGCCCGCTTCACGTCTTCGTCCTTGCCGAATTGTTCGACGTGTTTCGCGTCCGCATCGGCTGGATTGAGCGGGGTCCACACAGGACCCGGCGCGACCGCGTTCACACGGATGCCCTTGTCGACCAGATTCTGGGCAAGCGATTTCGTGAACGCATGAATTGCGCCCTTGGTCGTTGCGTAGTCGAGCAGATGTGCACTGCCCTCGAGGCCTACGACCGAGCCGGTGTTGATGATCGAAGCACCACGACCGAGGTGCGGAACGGCGGCGCGCGCCATCAGGAAGTAGCCCATGATGTTGGTGCGCAACGTCTCTTCCAGACGCTCATCGGTGATGTCCTCGATCGACTCGGCGTGTTCCTGGAACGCGGCGTTGTTGACCAGCACATCCAGGCGGCCGAATGCATCGAGGGTCTGCTCGACCGCGTCGCGACAAAAGTCGCTCGACTTGACGTCACCGCGGATCAGGATGCAACGGCGTCCCTCCGCTTCGACGTGGCGACGGGTGGCTTCGGCATCCTCGTCTTCGCTCAAGTAGACAATCGCGACGTCCGCGCCTTCACGCGCGAACAACACCGCGACCGCTCGCCCGATGCCGGAGTCGCCGCCGGTGACGATCGTGGCCATGCCCTCCAGCTTGCCGCTGCCTCTGTAGTCCTCTGCGAGGAAACGTGGCGCCAGCTTGAGCTCGGTCTCCTTGCCGGGCTTGCGGACGTGCTGAGCCGGCAGCTGGTCCGGCTGCTTGCGCGCACCGGCCTGTACGCCACGCGATTTTTCCTCGCCCTTCGCTGCGGGCTTGCGCCGATCCTTCTCATCCTGCTGCTCTTGAATGCGACGATGCCTGGACGCCGTGCGGGCGCCGGGAGGAGGTTTTCTCATGGCCAGACCCCTTGTGGACGATCACTCGATCGCTCGCGCGGCAAGCCCAGTGCCCGTGCGCACGCTCGATTTGTGCGTCACGCGGAACCGTTGGCGTGCAAGGCGGATGGCCAGCCAAGGCGCAGCCGGGCAGACCTGCAGGTCGACCGCGCGGAACGCTCGCGCGGGGGGACGCTCGCGCGGACCGCTCGAATGATCCGCTCAATATCTTGAAGCGACGTCAAACGGCCTCACAACCAATATGTATGAGTCCTGCTCCCTGGAAGTTTTACACGCAACGCCATGGTTACCGCAACGTCGTGATGGACGGCACCGGGCGTCCCGTAGCCGCTGGCCTGGCCGTCCATGACGGCCTGGTCATCGCCGCGGCACCGGCGTTGCTGCAATTTGTGCAATCGTTGGTCGACCGCGGCGACGATATCGGCAACGAGGCAAAACGAACGCTTGCAACGATGTGGGCTGATCACCCGAATCTCCGCTGCGATCACCCCTGTGACGCCGGAGTGCAGCTATCCTCTCCACTCACCAGGCTCGCCTCAACGGGCTTCTTTCGCATGCGACAAGCACAAAAGTTCGGTCGACGGATATTGGTTGTCGACGATAACGTCGACGTCGCAAGTACGCTTGGTCGCCTGCTGTCCATGGCTGGCCATGAGGTCTCGATCGCCTTCGACGGGCTACAGGCGATCGAGTTGGCGGAGCGGCTGAAGCCCGATGCGGTGCTGCTGGACATCGGCTTGCCGACCGTAAACGGCTACGACGTGGGCAGCCAGATTCGTGCCGAACCCTGGGGGAAGGACGTCATTCTCATTGCAATCACGGCATGGGGCCGCGCCCAGGATCGCGAGAGTGCAGTGAAAGCTGGGTTTGATGGCCATTTTCTAAAGCCATTCAACGGCGGCGAGCTGCTTGGTTTTCTTGCTGGCTGCCTGGCGGCGCGTCACTCGCGGCCTGCGCCAGCATGAGCGAACGCCACGGCGCATGTTTGCGCCACCGTATCGAATCGGCGCGAATGGACAAGTGTCGCCGTTGGCTGTCCATGAGTGCGGCAAAACTTGCCGTCCGAAGTCCTCAGCGTCGCCCATCGCGGGCGGGCACTTGCGTTGCTGGTCCCATGCGATCGCGGGTCGGGTGGTCAAGGGCGCGCTGCCAGCGTCACCACGCAGCGGCGCCGAAAGGATGCGATGGCAAAACGAGGATCGGTCTAGACAATGGAGCTCTCCGATCTTTTCGGCTTCCACGTTTCGCCGCTCGAGTTGATCGTCCGCGGCACGCTTATCTACTGGTTTCTCTTTTTGCTTTTCCGGTTCCTGTTGCGACGTGACACCGGGTCCGTGGGCGTCGCCGATATCCTTCTGGTCGTGCTGGTCGCTGATGCTTCCCAGAACGGCATGTCGGGCTCTTACGCGAGCATCTCCGAAGGCTGTGTTCTGGTCGCGACACTGATCGGTTGGAACTATCTATTCGACTGGTTGAGCTTCCGGTACGCGCCATTCCGCAGGTTCAGCCAGCCGCCGCCGCTGCTGTTGATCGATCGCGGCCGTGTCCATGGGCGAAACCTGCGCAAGGAGTTCGTCACGCGCGACGAGCTCGAAGAACAGCTGCGCAAACACGGCGTCACCGACATCGCGCGGGTCCGCGCGGCCTACATGGAAAGTGACGGGGAGTTCTCAGTTCTCACTGACGATCCCCGCCCGGCGCGCCAGCACGCGGAGAGACGAACGCCGGGTGCCAGCTAGTTGTCGCAGCGCGCACGAGAACGCGCGCGGACACTGCCGAGCCCTGCGTTGCTCTGCCTTCACTTCACGCAGTCAGCCGGACCGCCTGCGCCTCGGCCTTCAGTGCCAGCTCGGTGGCGAGGAAGCAGTGCGCCTGTGACATCGCCGTCTCGGTGCGATTGCGGATGTCGTCCAGCAGGCGCGGGCCGTACGGCAGCGCCTGGTCGGAGCAGTCGATGTGGCGCGTCCGCCTCTGGTCGACGATGAACAGATGATCGATGCCGGAGCGCCCGGCGATGTCGACGTACTTGCGCAGTTCGATGTAGCCGTCGGTCCCCAGGATGGTCAATCGCCCGTCGCCCCAGGTGCCGAGGCCTTTCGGCGTGTACCAGTCGACGCGCACGTACCCGGTACCGCCGTTGCCTCGCAGCAGCATCTCGCCGAAGTCCTCCAGCTCGGGCTTGTCGGGGTTCGCGTGATTGGCAATGTGCGAGG
>Ga0137409_10008651_pt1 | contig 10386 bp, 14 predicted proteins | sample CZODoug1_16funga_FD_122059 | JGI IMG/M metagenome (GOLD analysis project Ga0137409, IMG submission 122059) | Vadose zone soil fungal communities from Angelo Coast Range Reserve, California, USA - CZODoug1_16fungal (Hybrid Assembly) | ecosystem: Environmental > Terrestrial > Soil > Vadose zone... | reverse complement strand
GGCCGTGAGCAGGCCTCAGCGCGTGTGAAAGCGGGCTTGAGTGCTCGGGGGAAGGCGCGCCTCTTCCCAGAGGACGTGAGCGCTGGCGAGGGTCGCGTGACCGCGCAGGTCGACTTCGACGGCCGGCGTGAACCAGCGGAGGCCAAAGCCGCCACTCTGTGGGACGAGGAACGCAGTCTCGGAGAGGTTCATCTCCCGCGCGACGTCCTGCATCCATTCGGTCTCGGCGGCGGCAGGGAGCAGGCAGACGGCGGCGGGGTTGCCCGCGAACGGGCGGTCGGTGAAGGCGTCGACTTGGACGATCGGCAGGCTCATGCCTACCAATCTATCAGCGTTCTCGCGCGAGCCTCCCGGCCGCCCACGTTAGACAAGCCCCCAGGTAGGCGGCCGAAAATGCCGCGAGAAGCGCAAAGCTCGAGTCCGCGGCATCGGGGGGGTCGAAGTAGCGGTCGGCCCCTGCCTTGAGGATGAGTGTCACGACCACGGCCCCCGCCGCCCACGCGGCGAGCGCGAGCGTGGCCCAACGCCACGGTCGTTGCGGTGAGGCGCAGCTCTGTAGGAAAGCGCTGAACGCGACCAGGACGACGCCCAGGCTGTCGGGCGTGAATCCGCCCAGGAATGCAAGCGGTACAATCCACGCGGTCATGCCGGTCAGCGGTTTCATTTCGCGGCCAACGCGAACGTCGTCTTCCCGTGCCCGACGCTGTTTTCATGCCCGATGACGAACCGCGTCTCGAAGTCGTCATTGCGGAGCACGAGCTGGACGTTGGTCATCGCCGCCGGCAGCTCGAAGACGATATCCGTCGTGTACGACTCACCGGGGATGAGGCGGCGCTTGAGGCCCTCCGTGGAGCCAGGGTAGGAGTTCCCCGCGGAATCGAGCAGCGCGACGTATCGACTGTTCGGCGACAGCGCGGCGTCCTTGGGACGTCGGGGCGAAATCGTCTCCTCGTCGAAGCGCACCTTCACGGTGACGGTGTAGCGCGTGCCGCCGGCGGGGTTCGATTCGGTCTTTGCACCGGCCACCGAGTACGCGAGATGACAGTCGAGCTCGCAGATGTGCTTCTCTTCCCCGGGTGCGAGCACGCGATCGCGGCTCGTGACGTCGGCGATCGCAAAGAGCAGCAGGTACGCCCCGGCACCGATCCCACCCACGAGGAGCACGCGCTTCGCGAACGGCGCGCGGCCCACGATTCGCGCGAGGACATAGGCGACCGCCAACGCGCCGCCGCCCAGGACGGCGCCGAGGAAACCGAGCAGCGCAAACGGGTTCAGGCCATCGGTGATCATGGCGTCACTCCGAGGAAGACGGCTTAGCGGAACAGGTGAGAGCGCGCAGCGCGTCTGCCCGCTCGGCGACGAGACGCCGGGCGCGGCTGCGGCTCCAGTTCCAGGTGCGCCAGTCGGCGTCGTTAGGTGACCACTGTTGGAGCAGTTTCGTCGCGACCGCGCATTGGCCAGCGGTGTCGAAGCTCGAGAAGGCGTCGAGCAGCGGCGGTACCGCATCGGCACCGAGCGAGAGCGCGTACTCGACATCGAACGGCCGCTCGGCCGCGTTGCGGTGCAGGTTGGTCCGTACGATGAATGCATCGGGGTTCAGGACGTGTAGGCCCGCGAGCACCGCAAAGCCCTGGATCAGCGCACCGAACGCGAATCTCTCCCGCAGGCCGCGCAGCACCGTCCATCCAAACCACCCGAACACACCGAACAGCAGGACCATGAACCCGGTGGCGTAGAGGCGGTCCTCGGACAGGCCGAACGCCCCCACGTAGAGTCGCATGCGCTGCAGCGCCGAGGCCATGACGACGGCCAGGAGGATGAGGAGCAGACCGGCGAGCCGCCGGAACGTCGTCAGGTTCGCCGCTGTCTCGTGTCGCACCATGTGATCGGCGCCCATCATCACGGGCAGGACGAGCGCGCTCGCGGCCGTCAGCTGGAAGAACCCTTGCCGGGCGTACTCGGCGTAGGTCAGGCCCGTCGTTTCTTCGATGATGGAGGCGCCGCCGAAGAAGTACCGCAGCTGCACGACCACGAAGAGCAGGAACATCAAGTTCAGCAGGCCCAGCGCTGTACCGACCGGGCCGATCCCAAGGGCGCCGGCGGTCGACACCTCGGCGGCTTGCGCGGCACGCTGCCCGATGAAGCTCCAACGCAAATAGCCGGCGGTGAGCGCTCCCCACACGCCGATCATCGCCGTGTGCTGACCGACGGAGTTGAGGTCGATCGCGAACATGTTTTGCAGCACGTTCGCGAAGACGCTGTCCGCGGACGCGAACAAGGCGCCGAACACCACGAGGAGTGGCGCGGCAAGCAGGATGCCGAGCCCGACCGTCCGCAGGCGCCGCATCCGCCCTTCTTGAGGCAGCTCATGCCAGTCGATGTCTTTGCCGACGAGCATCAGCCCACCGCCGATCGTCCCGGCGGCGGCCGTGACGCCTTCGCGCACGTAGTCGAAGGGCTGCTGTCCGGCGAGACGGGCGCCCTGGAGGCTCGCGGCGCCGAGGGCCAGGGCGATGATCATGCCGATCACATCGAACTGCTCCAGCATCGCGGCATCGCGCCGCATGAACGCGGCGCCGAGCAGGACGACCGTGAGTGCGAGCCACGGCGCGTCGGGACCGGGGGTGATGCTGTGCCGTCGGACGAGCAGGGTGGCGGCGGTGGTGAGCGCCAGCGCGCACAGCGTCACGTTCAATCCCCACGGTTGGGCGCGCAGCAACGAGTCGCCAATCACGCCAAGCACGAGCCCGGCGCCGAGGATCTCGAGGCCCATTCTTGTCTTTGTCATCCCGCCGCCCGTGTTGGAGATGGGAGCGCACCGAACCGCCGCTCCCGCGTCTGGAAATCCGTCAGCGCCGCAGCGAGGTCTGCTGCGTAAAAGTCCGGCCACATCCGATCGGTAAACGACAGCTCGGCGTAGGCGCTCTCCCAGAGGAGGAAGTCGGAGAGCCGCTGCTCGCCGCCGGTGCGGATCACGAGGTCTACGTCCGGGAGCAGAGCACCGGCGCGGATCGCGGCGCGGCCGGAATAGTCCACCGCAAGGCGCACGTGGAGCCGGGTGCCACCCGCAGTCGCGTGCTCGGCGCCGGCGATCGCCGTGACCAACGGGACAGGGAGGCGGTCGCGCCGCCCGACCACCGAGAGGCGGACGCCTTGTTCGGAGAGGGGCGCGACTTCACGCTGCAGGTAGCGCGCGAACAGACGCATCAGGATGAAGATCTCCGCCTGGGGCCGCTTCCAGTTGTCGGCGGAAAACGCGTACAGTGTGAGCGCCGTGATGCCGAAGTCCGGAGCCGCCGTGACGACGCGGCGCACGGCTTCGGCGCCGGCGCGGTGGCCGGCACCGCGCGGCAGGCCGCGGCGCGTGGCCCAGCGGCCGTTGCCGTCCATGATGATCGCGACGTGTAGAGAAGTACTTTGTTCCATAAAGCAAATCCTCAAAAAAAGAGTCGGGGTCAGCGCCCGCGGGTGGCGTGGATCAACGCTTCCATGTGGTCGAGATAGCGCTCCAGCGCGCGCCGTCCCTGGGCGGTGAGCCGGTACTCGGTCTTGGGCACGCGCCCCTCGAACGACTTGACGCACGTCACGTATTCCGCGTCCTCGAGCTTGCGGGCGTGCACGCTCAGGTTGCCGTCGCTGGTCTTGAGCAGCGCCTTCAGCTCGTTGAACGTGAGGCTGTCACGCACCGCCAGCGCGCTCACGATCGCGAGCCGCACGCGTTCGTGAATCAGCCGGTCGAGCTCCGCGGGAGCGGCTTGCAATTTCGCTTTCACGGGACGCTCCGCTTCCGCGCGCGTGATCCGCGCCATGTTGCTCTTAGCCACCGTGCCTCCGCGCGATAAGGATGCCGAACGCGATGTTGAGGCCGCCGAACCCCGCCGCCATGAACCAGGGCCAGAGGCGGGCCGGCGCAAACAGCGCCGCCGTCCCCAGCACCATGAAGCACACCCCCATGAGCGGCACGACCCGCACCGAAAACGCGCCGGCCGTCACCACCGCGGTGCCGTACAGCAGCAACCACGTCCCGGGCATCAGGGGAAAGAGCGCCGCCCGGTGCAGCGCGATGGTCAGCAACGCTCCCACGACGATCGGGGGAAGGAAACTGAGGCCGAAGCGCCGGCCGGGTCCCGAGAGCAGGGGATCGTTCGCGGCGCGTGCTTTCTGCACCATCGCCGCTCCGCCGACCACGACACCGAGGACGGCTTCACCCAGCCAGACCGCCAACCAGTCGGCGTCGCGCGAGGTGCGCAGCGCGAGCCACGTGGCGGCGAGGGCGGTGCATCCGACGACGACCATGCCCCAGCCCGGGACGGCCGTGAACGAGCCGGCCCGCTCCATGGTGGAGCGGATGAACTGGAGGTTGTCGAGCGCACGGTCGCGCAGGGGCCGAGGGGCCGTCATGGAGGCAAAAGGTGGGGCGCAGGGCGCATCTTGTCAAGTACTTTGTAACACAAAGCGTCAGCGGTCCTTGAGCCGCCGCACCAGCTTCAGCCCGGACCACACGTCGTCGATCGCGGCCACCTTCACGTCCACGAGGCCGCCGGCCAGCGCCACGGCCCGGACCACGTCCTCGGTGATGTCGGTCGCCACGCCGGACGCGCGCTTGGGCCACGACACCCACAGCGCCCCGGCGGGGGCGAGGGCGCGCACCAACGCCGCGAACTTCGCCTCGAGCGCTTCGCGAGTCGTCGAGAAGAACTGGATGAACGGAAGGGTGCCGCGCGGCCTCGCCGACACGGCCACCCCCGGAGGCAGCTTGCCGAGCGTCGCCCGGTAGTTCCGAGGGGCGCCGATGATCGCGATGCGGGTATTCGGTTTGATGCCCAGTTTTTCGACGAGCGGTCGGCCCGAGTATCCGGCCATAGTGGCGTCACGAACCAGGGTGTGGTAACCCCGGGCTGGCAGCCCGGGGTCAACACACCCGCTTAGGGTTCGCTCCTATTGCCCGCAGTTACCGCGCGGGTCCGGGCTCCCCGAGCGAGCGCGCCAAGATCCCCAGGCCGGCGGCCTGACCTCGGCGCCGCGGCATGGCGCGGTATAGCAGGATGACGAGCACCCACGTGAGCCAGCTCATCCGTTCACCCCAAGACAGCGACCGGAACATGAACCACGGCTGGCTCACCGGCGCCGTCCACGGCAGCCACTCTCCCTGAAGCAGCGCGAGGGGCCGCGCCACGACGCGGTTGGCGCGATAGCCGTGCGCGCCCGCCTGCGACAGGTTCCACACGCAAGTCACTTGTCCCCAGCCGTGGTTGTCGCTCGCTCCCACCACTAGCAGGTCATGCTGCTCGGCCAGCGCCAGCACCTCGCGCCGTAGGGGGCCCGGAAATCCGAGCGCCTTGGGGGCGCAGTTCACGATCTCGAATCCGTCAGCCCCGGCGGCCACGAAGGCATCCAGATCCTCGAAGTGATTGCGCCAGTACTCCGGGAGCGATGCGATCCCCATCGCGCCCTGGCGCTCCAGCTCCCCGAAGAGCCGCAACATCCGGGGGGTGCTGGTACCGAAACTGTCGCGGGCGATCGGCCGCACCGGACCGAGGGCCACGACGTGCTGGCGATACACGCTCCACTCGACTCCCGGAAGCAGCCGGATCGGGTCGGTAATGCGCAGGTTGAAAATGACGTTGTGGTCGGTGACGTAGCTCGCCTCGAACCCCTGCCGCGCATGCCAGGCGGCGAGCCGGGCCCACGTCCAGCCGGATCGGCCGTCGTGCGACGCCTCGGTATGGGCGTGATAGTCGATGATCGTCGCGCCTGAGTCGGCGGCGACCAGGCGGGGTACGGGGCGGGGGAGCAGCACCGTGGCGCCGGCCAGCAACACGATCCCAATCGGCCCGGCGAGCGCCAGGCTCACGCGACGCCGCACGGGACCGGGTCGGAGCGCACCCCACGCGGCGAGCCCCAGCGCCCATACCGCGAGCGCCCAGCGCGCGCGTTCGAGGCTGAAGAAGGTGAGGGCGTCGAGCGTGTCGGACATCGGCGCCAGTACGGTGTAGAGCGCGGGCCGCTCCAATTCGACGTCGCCCGGGGCGGATCCGGTGACGGCGTCCACCAGCGGTGGCAGGGGATTGAATGCCGTGACGAGGAGGAGGGCCACCAGCGCGATCGCGATTGGGTGGCGCCTGAGCAGGTTCACTCCCAGATTCCTGGCATGCCGGTGGCACAAGATAATGCTGATTGAGCCTCAGTGGATTGCGAAGCAATGACCGATCTTACGGGTGTCGTGCTCGGACCCCTGGCGGGGCGGCCCGAAACGGCTTGGCAACAGGCGCCTCCCGGAAAGTGGACCTCGGCCCAAATCGTCGAGCACTTGGCGCTCGCCCTGGAGATGAGCGCCACGACCTTCGCCGCGCGGCGCGGCAAGGAGCCCATGACGCGCCGCGGGACGACGCTGCGGGAAAAGGTTGGGAGAGTCTTCACCTTCGGCCTCGGTTGGTTTCCGCCGGGCCGCAAGGCGCCGCCGCCCACGACCCCCGCGCCCCGAGTCGAGGCCCGAGCTGCCGAAGCCCATTTCCGGGCCGCGCTCGCCACCTGGGAGAGGATGCAGCGTGAGCTGCTCCCCGCCCGGCGCCATGATTTGTTCGTCAAACACCCGAGGCTGGGTGACCTGACCCTCGAAGAATGGGCCCGATTCCACACCGTGCACGCGCGTCATCACGCGCGCCAGATTCGGGCTCGCCTCGCGGGATGACCCGCAAGAGGACGAAGGACAAGGTCGTCGTGCGCGTCCCGAACCCTGACGCACCGGTGAAGGGCCGGCTCAAGACGCCGTCGCACAAGGTGCATCGGTCCAAGAAGGGGTATAAGCGGCGGCCCAAGCATCCGGGAACGGAGGATTGAATAATGCATTTTATGGTCGTGCTTGCCCTGTTGAGTGTTGCCCAGCGCCCAGCCGGCGCGCGCGTGGCCGGCCGCATCACGATCCTCGAGAAGCGCAACAAGCCTTCTCCCGACCTCGGCTCGGCCGTGATCTACCTCGAGGGAGCCGGCCCGGCCGGCACACCCGCGACACTCGACATCACCATCAACGACAAGGTGTACCGCCCGCGCGTCATCGTGGCCCCGGTCGGCTCGACCGTGCGTTTCCCCAACACCGATCCGTTCGATCACAACGTCTTCTCGGCCACCGAGCCGAACCAGTTCGACCTGGGACTGTACGGGCGGGGTGGGGCGAAGAGTCACACGTTCGCGCACCCGGGCCTGGTGCGCGTGTACTGCAACGTCCATCCGCGGATGGCGGCGTACGTCGTGCTCACACCGAACCGCTACTACGCGCAACCGGGCGTGGACGGCTCCTTCGCGATCGAGAATGTTCCCGCCGGCCAGTATCGCCTACACGTGTGGCACGAACGGATCGCCGCTGAGATTGTCAAAGATGTGACCGTCGGGGCCGCCGGCGTGGCGGATCTCCAGGTCGCGCTCGACGCACGCGGCTACAAGTGGCGGGCCCACAAGAACAAAGACGGGCAAGAATACCAGACCAATGCCGGGTACGAGCGCTACTAGGCCGGCGTTCGGGCTCTTCGCGAAGGTCTTCCTGGCCTCGGCGCTGCTGGTCGTGGCCGTGCTGGGCATCACGTTCGGCGTCACCTCCCTGCAGGCGAACCGCACGGCGGACGAATCGATCCAGCGCGCCTTGAGCAACACGCGCGGCGCGGTGGGCGCCTACCTCGCCGCCCGTACGCGCACCTTCGCGGGGATGAGCGCGGTGAGCGCTCAGGTGCCGCAGTTCCGCGAGCGGCTGCTCACGAGCCGCGATCGCCAGAACATCCTCGACCAGGCGGACGAGTACCGCGATCTGATCGGCGCCGCCTGGGTCCTGGTCGCGAACCGCGACGGGATTCTGCTGGGGCGCACCGACTACCCCGAGGAGTACGACATCGACGTGTCGCGCGGCGCGCTGGTCGCCAACGCCCTGTCGGGCGAGCAGACGTCGGGCGCGTTCATCGACGACCGCGACCCACAGGCGGTGAAGCTCTACATGGCGGTCGCGACGCCGCTCGCGTCCCGGGGCGCGGCTCCACAGGGCGTGCTGGTGGCGGCCTACGCGCTCGACGACTCGCTCGCGCAGGTGATCAAGCAAGCGACGAACTCTGAGGTGGTTTTCTTTGCGCTGACGAGCGACAGCACGCCCCGCCCGGTCGTGGTCGGTGGGACGCTGCCGGCCGATGAGGTGGGGGCCGCTCTCGCCAGCACGCTGCACGTCGATTCGCTCGGCGCCGACACCGTGGGGACGCGCATGACCGCGCAGCTGGGCGGCGAGCATCTGATCGGACTCGCCGGACCGATCCGCTCCGCAGGCGGCGACGTGTTCGGCGGGTTCCTGGCGCTGCGCTCGCGCGAGGCCGAGCTCGCCGCGTTCGCGGCGCTGCGGCGGACGATGCTCTACGCGATCGCGCTCGGTGTCTTGCTCGCGCTCGCGTCCGCCGCGATCGTCGCCAGGCAGATCGCGGGGCCCGTGCGCCGCCTCGCCCTCGCCACCCGCCGCGTTCAGGACGGCGACTACGGCGTCGACATCGAGGTTCACTCGGCGGACGAGATCGGAATCTTGTCCCAGGCCTTCAAGAGCCTCGTCGAAGACCTGAAGGAAAAGGCCGCCTTGGTCGAGTACATGATGCAGGCGTCGGGAGGCGGCGCGACGACGCCGATCGCGCGCCCGTCCCTCGCCGCGGCCGGTGACGCCCTGCGCCCGGGGTCGGTGTTCGCGAACCGCTACGACGTGAAGGAGATCCTCGGGGCGGGAGGAATGGGCGTCGTGTATCGTGCCTTCGATCGCGAGCTCCAGGAGCCGGTGGCGATCAAGACGCTTCGACCCGAGGCGTTGGCGGGTGGGAACGTCGCGCTCGAGCGCTTCAAGCAGGAGATCCGGCTGGCGCGCCGCATCGCGCACCGCAACGTGGTCCGCACGTACGACCTGGGCGAGATGGGCGGGACCTACTACCTCACCATGGAATACGTCGAGGGGACGTCGCTCAAACAGCTGATCTCCTCGCGCGGCAAGTTACCGATTCCGGTGACGCTCACGATCGGCAAGCAGCTGTGCCGCGCGCTCGAGGTCGCGCACGCCGAGGGCGTGATCCACCGCGACATCAAACCGCAGAACATGGTGGTCGAGCCCAACGGGTTCCTGAAGGTGATGGACTTCGGGATCGCGCGCCTCGCCAATCCGCCCAAGGGCAAGGGCCTGACGGAGGCGGGCATGTCGATCGGCACGCCGGACTACATGTCGCCGGAGCAGCTGTCGGGCCTCGAGCTCGATGCCCGCGCCGACCTCTACGCCGCCGGTGTGGTGCTGTTCGAATGCGTCACCGGCCGCGTGCCGTTCGAGGCGGAGACGACGTGGGCGCTGGTCGCCAAGCACCTGGAGGAACAGGCGCCGGATCCACGCTCCCTGAACGCTGAAGTGCCAGAGGGGCTGGCGAAGGTGATCCTCAAGGCGATGGCGAAAGCACCAGGCGACCGGTACTCGACCGCGTCGGAGATGCACGACGCCCTGGCTGCAGTGGGATAGCCTAAATGCCGGCGAACCAGGGGTACCCCTGATCCTCCCAATACCCGCCCGGCCTCTTATCCGTGAACGTCAGCGACACGAGATACTTCGTCATCTTGTAGCCCAGCTTCGTCGGCGCATACAGGCGCAGCGGCGCGCCGTGCGCCGGTGGCAGCGGATTGTCGTTCAGGCCGTATGCGAGGATCGTCTGGGGGTGCAGCGCGCTCGCCAGGTCCCACCCGTTCGAGTAGTCGGCGTCGAACGACACGAAGCGAGCGTAGCGGGCCGCCGGCAGCAGCTCGCACCGCTCCGCGACAGCGGAGACCGGCACGCCGTGCCAGGTGGAGATCGCCGTCCATCCCTCCACGCAGTGGTGCTTCACCGTGTACGTCGTTCGCGGCATGCGCATCAGGTCGTCGAGCGACAGGTCGAGCGGGCGGCGTACCAGCCCATCCACCCGTAGCCGCCACGCCGTTGGATCCTTCAGCATCGGCAGCGTCCGAGAGATGAAATAGCTCGGCACCTGCGCCGTGCGCTCGGCTGGGTCGTACTCGCGGGCGAGTCGGCTGGGGGAGTACAGCAGCTTCTCTCCCACCCAGTCGTTCACTCGGCTGATGTCGAGGAGGCGGGGCCGCACGACGTCACCGCCGTCCCACCTGCACGCCGCGGCGAGTGACGCGGTCCCCGCTCCGGCGGCGATGCGGAAGAATGCGCGGCGATCAATCACGACTGGGGAACCTCCCTCGATACCATCCGGTGATCATGGCCCGGAATGACGGTGGGTCGACGGCGAAGACCGGCACCACATGCACGAGCGTGAAGCCGACGAAGATCCAGACCGCCCAGAAGTGCCAGTAGCGCGCCGCCGGGAAGCCGCCGAACAGGGCCGTCAGCCA
>Ga0137409_10008650_pt1 | contig 10386 bp, 13 predicted proteins | sample CZODoug1_16funga_FD_122059 | JGI IMG/M metagenome (GOLD analysis project Ga0137409, IMG submission 122059) | Vadose zone soil fungal communities from Angelo Coast Range Reserve, California, USA - CZODoug1_16fungal (Hybrid Assembly) | ecosystem: Environmental > Terrestrial > Soil > Vadose zone... | reverse complement strand
AAAACGGCCAGGCCACATCCGGCCCGGCCGTTCTTGTCGAGAGCGGCGTCCACGTAGATCACCAGGCACTCCCGCAAACTGCATCCCTCCAAAGGAGAATTTTGGAGAGCCTAGCATGATGTTGCGCCCTTGTCCGGGGTTGGCCACAACATCTTGTGTCACACTGTGGGTGGGAGCTCTGTCCCCATCGCGTGGTAGCCGCCGTCGACGTGCAGGAGCTCGCCGGTGGTGAGGTCCAGGTAGTCGGAAAGCAGGGCGCATGCCGCGCGCCCAACGGGCGATTTGTCCTGCAAGCTCCAACCAAGAGGCGCTCGCTTTTCCCACACCTCTTCGAAGTCTTTGAACCCCGGAATGCCGCTTGCAGCAAGTGTTGCAAGCGGTCCCGCGCAGATTGCGTTGACACGAATTTTGTAGCGTCCCAGATCGCGCGCGAGATAGCGCGTGACCGATTCCAGGGCTGCTTTTGACACGCCCATCCAGTCGTACTTTGGCCACGCTTGTGTCGAGTTGTCGAAATCAAGGGTGACAAGTGAACCGCCGTGCTCCTTCATCAAAGGAAGAAAGCCGGCTGCGAGCTCTTTGAACGAAAAAGCGCTCACCTGCAGCGCGGTCGCGACGCTTTCCCAGGGCGTGTTCAGGAAGTTTCCGCCCAGCGCATCCGCGGGCGCAAAAGCGACCGAATGCACGATTCCATCCAACCTGTCCCAGCGCTCACCGATCGCTTTCGCTGCGGCCGCGATGTCGGCTGGTTTTTGTACGTCCATCTCGAGGATTTCCGGCACAGGACTGAGCTTTTTCGCCGTCATCTGCGTGATGCTCATCATCCGGCCGAAGCTCGTGAGGATCAGCTCCGCACCCTCTTTCTGCGCTTCAACGGCGATTGCGTATCCGATGCTTCGGCGGTCGGACATCCCCGCGATCAGGATCTTCTTGCCTTTGAGGATCACGCCAGAAATCCTAAAACCTAGCCGGGATCTTTGCCGGTGGCCACCGGCGCGTCACGCTGCGACCAGTCGCTCCACGAGCCCGCGTAGAGGCGCCCGCTGCGAAGACCAGCGACGTCCATAGCCAGCAGGTGGTGGGTTGCGGTGACGCCCGAACCGCAGTAGACGACCGCTCCTTCGCCCGCCCCCAGGATGGCGAAGCGCTCGCGCAGCTGCGCGGCGGACTTGAAGCGCCCGTCCGGGCCGAGGTTGTCCATCCACGGCGCGCTCACCGCTCCCGGGATGTGGCCCGCCTTGGGGTCGACAGGCTCTTTCTCACCGCGATACCTCTCCCCTGCGCGCGCATCCAGGACCGCCACGCCGGCCAGTGTGCGCACGTCGTCGAAGTCGAGAATGCGCGTGCGATCCGGTTCCCTGGACTGAAAGGAACCCGCCGCGGGTGTCGTGACTGCGGTCTCCAGAGGCCGGCCCCAGGCCTGCATGCCTCCGTCGAGCACCGCTTGCGCACCATGGCCGAACCAGCCGAGGAGGAACCAGAGCCGCGCCGAGATTGAGCCGCCGGCGTCGTCATAGACGACCACCTTCGTTTTCTCATCCACACCTGCTTTTCGCATCTCGGACTCGAACTGGGTGGCAGTCGGGAGGGGATGGCGGCCGCGTGCATTCGAGTCCTGTTTGCCGGTCACGGCCTCGAGGTCGACGAACACCGCTCCTGGGATGTGGCCGCGTGAGTACTCGTCACGGCCATTGCGATCGAGCAAGTACCAGCGGAAGTCGATCACTCTCACCTCCGGATCGTGGAGGTGCTCCCGCAGCCAATCAGCGCTGACCAGAGGACCGAAGCTCACCGCGACACGACTCTGGTGTCGTGGCAGAAATGCACCGTGTGCGGATGCATGCCTTGCAGCCTGTGCAGAGAATCCGACCAGGCGGCGCGGTCGCTGTACTGGCCGCGCCAATTCGAAAGGTCCGCCTCGTCGGCTTCGCGATAGATGTCCGCCGTGTAGGCCGCGTCGCCGATCATCACGGCCCCGCCGTCGGGTGTGTCGACGATGACGCTCTGGTGGCCGACGGTGTGCCCTGGTGTCGCCACCACCCGCACGCCTTCCGCAATCTGCGCGTCACCCTCGACCAGCTCAAAGCGCGCGCCGGCGAAGTCGAACCACTCGGACACATCGGATTTTTCGCTCCTGGCGCGGTCGAGCTCTGAGCGCTGGACGTAGAAAGGCGCGTGCTTGAAGACGGCGTTCTGGCCACAGTGATCGAAGTGCAGGTGGCTGTTGATAACGATCCGTACATCGGCCGGGCTGAGATCGTGCTCCGCCAGCACGTCGGCGGCGTGACGGTTGACGATTTTCCATTCCTTCAAGAGCTCGGTCGGCCATCCGACGCCGGTGTCGACCAGGATCGCCCCCGCTTTCGGATGCTTGATCACAAAGCCGTGCACCGGGATGTCGTTGAGAGCGCCGATCCGCGCGAGGTGGAGCCTGACTATTTCCATCAGGGAAGGAACGGTGAGACGGCGAACAACGCGAAGAGCAGAGCCACGTAGGTGATGGAGTAGGTGAAGACGCGCTTCGTCCACCGGCGACCTCGAAGGTCGAGCACGGTGAGGCCGACCAGGCCGACGCCCAGCACCGTCGCCCCGGCGAGATAGATGGCGCCGGCCGACCCGGTGAAGAACGGGACCACGCTTGCGGCCAGTGTCAGAGCGGCGTAGACGATGCTCTGGCGCTTGGCGGAGCTGTCGCCGCCGACGACGGGCAGCATCGGGATGCGCGCCCGCGCGTAGTCCGACTTGATCATCTGCGCCAGTGCCCAGAAATGTGGCGGTGTCCAGAAAAAGATGACGCCGAACAGCGCGAGCGCGGTCGCATCCAGGTGACCCGTGGCCGCCGCCCAGCCAACCAGCGGCGGCACCGCCCCGGCTGCGCCGCCGATGACGATGTTCTGCGGCGTGTACCGCTTGAGCCAGATCGTGTAGACGAACACGTAGATCAGGGTGCCTGCCAGCGCGAGGGTGGCCGCGAGCAGGTTCGCTCCTGCCCACAGGACTGCGAATGCAACAACGTTCAGGACGATGCCGATCGCCAGCGCATGCCACGGCGGAATCCGGCCGGCGGGCAATGGCCTTCGGCTGGTGCGGGTCATCTCCGCGTCGATGTCACGGTCGAACCAGCAGTTGATCGCGTGCGCGCCACCGGCGGCCAGGGTGCCGCCGACCAGCACCGCCAAGACCGCGACCACGCGTGGATGGCCGTGTGCGGCGGGGATCATGACGCCGATCGCGGTCGCATCCAGGAGCAGGACGATGCGCAGCTTGAGCAGGCTGACGTAGTCGCGAGCGACGCTCGCCACGCTGCGTGCGGCCGTCGCTGTCACGACGCTCATGCGGACCCTTTCTCGACGGCGAGGCGCGAGAGCTGGGCGTCCCGGTCGGTCCGCGGAATTGTCAGCAGCGCCACGGTCAGCACACCGGACCACACCAGCGTGGCGAGGGCGACATGGAAGCCGTTGAACAAGGCCGCGTCGGTCAACGCGGCCGCCGCTCCCACCGCGACCTGGAGGGCGAAAACACCGAGGGTCACGATGGACACCGCTGCCAGCCCGGGGACCCTCGCGCCGCGCAGCAGGACGATCACCAGCATCAACCCGATCAACAGTACCGAGCCCCGGTGCAGCATCGTGAAGGCGTTCGCCCCAGTGAAGTCGGGCGCGAAACCAGAACCGCACAGCGGCCAAGCCCGGCAGGTGTCCTCCGCCCCGCTCGCGACCACGGTCGAGCCCGTCAGCAGCAGCAGATATGTCGCTCCCGCTGTGATCGCGGCCAGGCGCCGGAACCGCGGATCGGTCTGGCCGGCCGATGGAGGCATCGCCATGACGGCGGCCGCGACCAGGAAGCCCAGGATGATCATGGCGAGGCCCAGATGGGCGACGACAAGCCACGACGAAAGCTCATTCGCCACGACGACCCCTCCGAGGATTCCCTCCCCCACCACGCCGATGAGCGACGCAGTGGCCAGCCACGCGACCACGGGACGCCGGCTGCGCCAGACCACCCACGCGGAGATCACGGTGGCGATGATCAGAACGCCGGTCACGCTCCCGACGGCACGATGGGAGTACTCGATGATCGCGTGAGGGTCGGCCGGCGGGTACGGACGTCCGTGGCACAGGGGCCAATCCGGACAGCCAAGCCCGGAGCCTGACACGCGCACCACGCCACCAAGGGCGATCTGCAGGTAGGCGAAGACCGCGGTTACTACGGCGAGACGCCGAAAGACCACCACGGACACCCGCGAAGTCTACTGAGACACGAGATTCGAGATCTGCGCAGCCAGGACGCTGTCATCGAGCTGGCCGATGTGGCGCGCGGCGATGGTGCCGTCTGCCCGCACGAACACCGTCGTGGGCAGGGCGATGGCGCCGTAGGCGTGACCCACGCTCAGGTCGGAGTCGAGGAGCGCGGCCTGGTGAATGCCCAGTGAGTCGAGGAAATCGCGGGCTGCCTGGCGGCTGTTCCCCTCGTTGATGTACACGAGCTGCACGCCTGACTGCGGCCCTGCGCGCTTCTGGAGCAGAGGCATCTCAGCCCGGCATGGCGGGCAGTAGGTGGCCCAGAAATTGATCACCAGCGCTTTGCCCGCGAGTTCGGCCAGGCTGACCTTCGAACCATCGGTGCCCGACAACGAGAACGCGGGTGCCTTTCCTCCGGCGGTGGGCGATGGCTGCTCGGGCCGCGCGATCGTGAGCAAGGCCTTCAACACGTCAGGCGCGCCCCAGCCGTCGCCGCCGGAGGCGAGCTCGTGCAGACCCTGCGCGCTCAGGCTCGTGATCAGCGCAGGGGGAATCGAGCTCCCGACGTCGGGCACGCCCCGATAAACCAGGCGCACATATCCGTGACGATCGACAAGCGCGAGCGTCGACACGTGCGAGTCGCCCGTGGCGAGCTCCACGCCGAATGGTTTCCAGAACGCCGTCAGCGCTTCGGCGCTCCCGGTCGCGAAGGTCCAGCTCGCACCGATCTGCTTCGAGTAGCTGGTCAGAGCCGCCGGAGTGTCGGTGGCCGGATCCGTCGTCACCTCGGCCAGGGTTACCCCCGGCGGCAGGTGCTGGGAGATCTGAAAGAAGAGCGCGGTGTAGAGCGGGCATGTCTCGTGGCAGGTGGTGTGAAATGCCGCGATCACCAGGTCCTTGCCGGAGGTGGTCATCGGATTGAACGCACGTCCAGCCTGGTCGACCAGGTCGAACGCGGGCATGGCGACGAACTTGCCACCGAGCTCGCCGAGCCCGAGATTGACCTCGTCGTTGCCGGCGTACGCGGCGCCGGGAATCAGGTGGCCGGAGTCGATCCCCAGCAGCAGCGGCTCGACCTGGCCCGCGGTGATCGTGATCGCCACGTCCTGCAAGGCGCCTCCCAGCCGGACGCCGTCGTACTTTCCGGTCGGGATGGACAACGCCGCCACCTCGCGTTCGGCTGGGGCAGCTGGGACGGCGCCGGACAGGTCTCCCAGCGCGACCCATTGCCCGTTCTTGTGAATCATCAAGGCCGACTGTTGCAGCGACCCGGCGGTCCTGCCCGAAACCACGACCACCAGCGTGCCGGTGGGCGGTTGAAGTCGGGGTACCAAGAGCATCAGTCCGAGCGCCAGGACCGCCACGCCGGCGGCGCCAAACCACAGGACCCGAGGGCTCGGCAGCTTTACACGACCTTGAGTGGAGCGCCGCCGTACCGGGCGGCGACGCGGTCGATGTAAGCGGCGCACATGTCCGCCACCGCGGCGCTCTCGATCTGGATCACGTTCTCGGCGTTCTCCTCGCCGCTGTGCGAAAGATTGAAGCTGCCGGTGTAGACGTAGTCGTCAGCGACCAGGATCTTCGCGTGCATGAAGTCATGCACCGAGCCCTTGGCGTACGGAATCGAGCGCTTGGCGCCGAATTTGACGGCGGCGACGATGGCGCGGAACGCGCCGATCTTCCATGCGGCTCCCGGCACCGAGGCCCACTGGTGCTGCACCTCGTCCATCTGCGTCGCATCGTACACACCACTGATGTCGACCCCGGTCGGCCTCTCGACGGCCTCGGCAAGCGTGCCGAGGATCGGCCCGGACGTGATCACCGGAGAGCAAATACGGATGCGCGTGCGGGCTGACGACAGCGACCGCGACATCGCGTGCACCATCTTCAGTGCGCGCCCCGGACAGAAGTAGGGGCGCACGCGCGTGCCCTCCGCCAGCGCCGACCAGGGTGACGAGATGCGGCCGGAAACGGCCACCACAGGCTTCTGCCACAGCTCTTCGAAGTTGGTGAGGAAGTCGCCGGCTATCTCCACCGAGGCGAGGGTCACGATGAGGTTCTCCTCGCGCGTCCACGAGTCGTTGGTCCAGTTCGTCGAACCGGTGAGGACGGTGGCCTGCGGGGTGCTCGCGTCGCGTACGACGTACTTATGGTGCATGAGGTCGGGAACGCCGTCGATTGGCTTGACCTGTACGCCGATCGACCGCAGCTCGTCGATGAAAGTCCAGTCGATCTCCGGCGGCGGCGGGACCGGGATCACCTGCGCGGAATCCTGGTTGAACATGAGGCGCACGACCACGCCGCGCTTCACCGCCGCCTTGAACGCCGCGAGCAAGATGTCCCCTGGAGCCGCTTCCAGCCGAAGGTCGTAGAGGGCGATGTCGAGCGTCTTCGTCGCACCCCCGAGGAAAGAAGCCACCCTCTGGGCGACGGCTTCCGCATTCTGCCCGCCGTCGGTAAGAAAGAAAAAGTCGAGCGGAGACGCGGCGATCAGACGTCCCTCTTCGGTTCGCCTGTCTGCTCGCGCGGCACCTCGACTTTGACCGGGAGCGGTCGGGTCGCCAGCTCGGCCGCCTCCTCCGGGTCGTCCGTGAAGCTGAGGAGGTCGAGGTCCTCGGCCGCGATGGCGCCGGCTGCCAGGACGACCTTTTTCATCCAGTCGATGAGGCCCTTCCAGTACTCGGTGCCGAAAAGCACGATCGGGAAGTGCTCGATCTTTCCGGTCTGGGCGAGCGTCAACGACTCGAAAAGCTCGTCAAGCGTGCCGATCCCGCCGGGAAAGATGACAAACCCGCGCGCGTACTTGACGAACATGTTCTTGCGGACGAAAAAGTAGCGGAACTCGACACCGAGGTCGACGTACCTGTTGAGCGACTGCTCGCTAGGCAGCTCTATGTTGCAGCCGACCGACAGCCCGCCGGCCTCGTGGCAGCCCTTGTTGACCGCTTCCATGATCCCCGGCCCGCCGCCGGTTATGACCGCGAATCCTCGGTTCGCGAGCGCCGCACCGAGAGCTTCGCCGGCCTTGTAATAGGGATCGTTCGGTTTCGAGCGCGCAGAACCGAAGACGGTGACGGCCGGGCCGACCTCACCGAGCGCGTCAAAGCCCTCCACGAATTCGGAGAGGATGCGGAGCACCCGCCAGGGATCGGCGTGATGACTGAGCTCCTCGATTGCGTCGCGCTCGAGCAGCGCCTTGTCGGCCGGGGCCTGTGCTTTCGGGACGACAAGACGGCCTGCGCGGCGGCGATCGGCCATCGCGCTTAAGCCTCGGGCGCGGGTTCCGAGGGAAGAGACTCCTGGCCGCCGTTGGTCTTCACTGCAGCCGGCTCGGTGGGTTCGGCCGCCACGGTGAGGGTCGCGCGCTTGGAACGCGAATTCTTGCGTGTCATCTCTGCGTCCGCATCGCCTTGTGGCAGCAATGCGGCGGGCGTTTCCGCGGCGGCCGTGATGGTCTTGCGCGCGGGGCGGCTCGACGCCGACTGGTCCGGCATTTCGAGCACCTGGTCCATGTGCGCCCTGAGCGAGGCGACCTCGGCCTCGAGCTCATGGACGCGGTGGCGATGTCGCATGTGCTCGGTGAAGTGGTGAAGGCTGTTGGACCAGTGGTAGAGGGTCCCCGCGACCACCACCACCGCAAGCGGAACGATCGCGACGGTCCAGAGGGGCACGCTGTTGAGGTGCAGGACTGAGAAGTGGACATTCACCGTCTCGAGGTTGCTGTAGCCGAAGACCGTCGCTCCGGCGCCGATGACAAGGCCCACCAGCAGCGAGCTGGCGAGAAGAAACCGCTGCCAGAGGTGGCTCAGGTTGGGCACCCGGCGAACGTTACCCGGTTTGTCACGGATTTCGGAGGGTTTAGGCCTGCTTCCAGCTCATCTCGCGCTTGGCCGCGTCGGGACGCAGCCAGGCGTGCAGGCGCTCGGCCTCGCCTTCGACCGCCCGGCGATTCCTGGCCGAGAGTGACGTGAATGCCTCGAGACTCATCGTCGCGCGTCCGCGAAGCGGCGCCTCCCAAGCTCCGGCGACCATGCCGTCGACGAGGAACGTGGGCAGGACGTCGCCGTTCTTGCGGATGACGGTCTTGCGCAGCGCTTCGGGAAGGACCCGCTCGCGGCGGTCGTACGCCAGCAGGAGGTTGTCCCACTTGGGCAGAAACCGAACCGGAGATGGGACGTCGGGATCCGGGCGTGGCGCGTGTGGCAGATCGACTAGCTTGCGCCCATCTTCAGCCTGGAACGTGACCAGGTCGAGCGAGTCGAGGGCGCCCGAGAACACGCTGACCGATCGACCCAGCCACTGCGCCAGGTCGCCGCGGCTCGCCGGGCCGAAAGCGGCGAGGTACGCGGTGACCACCGCTCGCATGGCGTCTTCCGGATCTGCTTCCGGCAGCGGCGCTCGCCGGTAACGGCTGCCGGCGAAGTGTCCGAAGCGCGCGTCGTCGTGGTGGTTGATCGCGGCGCCGACCGAGACGATGACGCTGAAGGCGACCCAGTCGGGCAGCTCGGCCGGGACGCGATGGCGGAAGGCGCGCTCGAGCTCGGGTTTCTTGAGCGGCCGGTCGTCGAGCGCGACCAGGATGTCCTCGCGCAGCGCATCGACGTCCACGCCTCTCTCTTTCAGCTGTCGCGGACCTTCCGACCAGACGTGGCGAGGAAACCTCGATGCGAGCCGGAAGAGGTCGAACTGGCGCGCGCTGACCAGGTGAAGGGTGCCTCGCATCAGCGTGGCCTTGTAGACCAGCTGCGCTTGAAGGGCTGCTTCCAGCTCTTCGCGCTTGAAATCGCCGAGCCTCGACCACAGCCCGATGTAAGGCGACGGTGAGTACTGCGCCTGCATGCCGGCGAGCCGCTCGATGGCGGTCACGGCGTCGAGCTGGACGCGCTCGAGAAGCAGCTGGCGTGCGAGCGTCCAGCGATTCAGCTGCCGGACTGAGACCGTCCCGGTGGCAGCCTTACCTGGAATCGAGGCGCTCCAGGACTACGACGGGGATCTGGCGCGTCGTCTTCGTGCGGTACTCGAGAAACTGCGGATTGATGCTCGAGTGCTGCTGGTAGAGGCGCTCGTACTCATCGGCGGTCGGTATGTGGGCGCGCGCCTTGAACCTCTCCCCGTTGACTTCGACGGTCACCTCTGGATGCTTGACCAGGTTGTGGAACCACGACGGGTGCATCGGGGCACCGCCTTTTGAAGCGATGACGACGTAGTGCTTGCCGTCGCGGGTGTATACGAGCGGATTCTCACGCTCGGAGGCGGACTTCGCCCCCTTGGTGGTGAGGATCAACACATCGCGGCCCATGAAGGGCCCGGATGTCGCCTTTCCCTTGTTCGCGCGAAGGTCCTTGATCAGGTTGCGATTGAAGTCAAGAAAACTTGAGCTCACGGAGAAGTCATACCCATTTCATGGGCCTTCTCATTCCACGCGCTGTCTTATAGTCGGGTCGCGATGATCAACGTCCGCTCGGCGGAACTTGCCGAGCAGTACGAAGCGGCCCACGACGAATTCGTCCGCCTGGTGGAGTCACTCACCCAAGACCAGTGGCACCTCACCGGCAAGAACTTTCCGCAGCGCATCAACGACGAGGACGAGGGCCGGCAGATCGGCGTCATCGCCTACCACGTCGCCACCAATGGCGACTGGATCGTGCAGCGGATCCAGACGATGCTCGCGGGCGGCCCACTGGCTCCAGTCAACATGCGCGACATCAACGCTGAGGAGGCCAGGACTCACGCCAGCGTGAAGAAGGACGAAGTGCTGCGGCTCCTGCGTGCGAGCAGACCCCGAATCGCCGGTGCAGTGCGGGCTATACCCGACAACCAGCTCGACGTCCAGCGGGAGACGCCGGCCGGTCCAATGTCCGCCGCCCAACGAGTCGAGAGGGTGCTGATCGGGCACATGAACCAGCACAAAGGATCGATCGAAGCAGCGATCGCCTAGGTTTTTCTGCGGCGTATGCTCGGGGCCATGGAAGGCATCTACTTCCCCGCGGGGCTTGTCTTGCTCGCGCTCGGCTGTCTGGTCATGGGCCTCTTCGGCGCTGAGTCGCGGCCAGGTTTCGTAGCAAGCCGAAGCGACAACAAGGAACGCTGGTTCCCCCACTCGAGGATCGACTGAGCATGGGCATCAAAGGTGTTTTGAGCCGGA
>Ga0137409_10008648_pt1 | contig 10388 bp, 7 predicted proteins | sample CZODoug1_16funga_FD_122059 | JGI IMG/M metagenome (GOLD analysis project Ga0137409, IMG submission 122059) | Vadose zone soil fungal communities from Angelo Coast Range Reserve, California, USA - CZODoug1_16fungal (Hybrid Assembly) | ecosystem: Environmental > Terrestrial > Soil > Vadose zone... | reverse complement strand
GTTTTCCCGCTACTGCGGCGTTTTGCGCGGCCACCACTGAACAGGCGCGCGCCGCGGCGCAGGCGGACGTTTTCGGCACGCTCGCCGCCTACCCAGTCAGTGATCCGGGTATTCGCGGCGCGGCGGTACTCGACGCGTCCGGGCGCGTCGCGATCGCGACCCAGCCGGAGGTGATGGGCCTGAAACTCGGCGACCGCCCTGCGGTGCGCAATGCCTTGCAGGGTCGCGCGGTCATCTCCGATCCTTACGTATCGCCTGGCGCAACTGGTTCCGTGCCGACGATTGCATATCTGACCCCGGTGTTCGACGCCGACAAACATGTGGTGTGTGTCGCTGCGCTGTGGCTGCGCGCGGCCACGCTGTGGGACAAGGTGAAGACCTCCAACGCGCTGGCAGGACCAGGCAGCTTCGCCGTGCTGTTCGACCGCGAAGGGATTCGCATCGCACACACCTACAGCGACGAGATGGTGTTCCATCCGGGCGGCCGGCTCGATCCGGCGCTCGTCGAGAGATTGGTCGCCGAACGGCGGTTCGGCGACCGCACGCGCGCGCTGCTCGAAGACGTGCGCGACTTTCCCGAGCAGTTCGAGCGCGCGCGTGCAGCGTCGCCGGATGCCGGCGTATTCCGTGGTTTTGCGCCGGCCAATCAGGGTTGGAACTATGGTGTTGCGCGCCGCTTTCAGACGGTGCCGTGGACCGTGTTCTACATGGTGCCTGAAGCCACGTTCGCGTCCGAGATCGCGCAAGCCACGCGCGCACGGCTGCTGTTCGCCATCGCGATCATCACCGTGGCCGCAATCGTTGGGCTCATGTTCGCGACCAACATCCTGCGGCCGGTTCGCGCGCTCGATAACGCGGCGGCGGCGATCGCAGCCGGTGACCTTTCGGCGCGCGTCCCTGCGCAGCGCGGGGACGAGCTGGGACGCCTCGCTGGTGGCTTCAACACGATGGCCGAGCGCATTCAAGCCCAGTCGGCGAGCCTTGAGCGCTCGCGCGACCAACTCGATGATCGTGTGCGCGAACGAACCGCGAAACTCGAGGAAGAGATCGTCGAGCGCCGCCGGATTGAAGGCGAGCTGCGCGAGCGCGATGCGGCACTGCGCCGCGCACACGAGATGGCAAAGCTTGCACACGTGATCACCGGCCAGGACGGGACCTTCATCAGCTGGTCGGAAACCCTTCCACCGCTGATCGGCGTGGCCAACGCCCAGATGCCGCGCACCACGCGGGAATGGATGGCTCTTCTGCATCCGGACGACCGCCAGCTTTTTCGCGGCGCCAGCATCTCGGCGGGCCGCACGAGTCTGCGCAGCGACGTGGAGTACCGGCTGCGGCGCGCCGACGGCGTACTGATTCACTTACGCCAGGTGATCGAACCGATCCCGGGAGACACGGCCGCCGGCCGCCCGACTCGTTGGTTCAGCACACTGCAGGACATCACCGAGGAGAAACGGGCAGCGGTTGAATTGCGCGCAAGCGAAGAACACACGCGCCTTGTGGTCGAATCGGCGCTGGATGCAGTGATCTCGATCGACAGCGCGGGCGTTATCAGCGGATGGAATCCACAAGCGGAGGCGACCTTCGGCTGGACCCGCGCCGAGGCGATCGGACGTGTGCTCGCGGAGACGATCGTGCCGGCGCATCAACGCGATGCGCACCGGCGCGGCATCGAGCGGTATCTCGCGACGGGTGTCGGCGTCGTGTTGAACAAACGCATCGAGCTCGCCGCCCTGCATCGCGACGGCCACGAATTCCCCGTGGATCTCGCCATCACCCCAATCCGCACCGGCGACACCGTGACATTCAGCGCCTTCGTGCGCGACATCACCGAGCGCAAGCTGGCCGAGTCCAAGCTGCGCGTGCAACTGGAGCGCCTGCAGCTGCTGGATCAGATCACGCGCGGGATCGGGGAGCGCCAGGATCTGCAGAGCATCTACCAGGTGGCGGTGCGCAGCCTGGAGGACAACCTGCCGGTCGACTTCAGTTGTGTCTGCCAGTACGACCCGGCGGAGGGCGAGTCGCTGCAGGTGATACGTGTCGGGGCCCATAGTGAGCAGCTGGCGGCCGAACTCGCCATGGACGCGCAGGCCCGCATCGAAATCGATCAAAACGGTTTGTCGCGCTGTGTGCGCGGCGAACTTGTGCACGAGCCCGACGTTCAGGCGGTCCCGTTCCCGTTCTCGCAGCGGCTCGCGCGCGGGGGTTTGCGCTCATTGGTCGTCGCCCCGCTGCAATCGGAGAGCCGCGTTTTTGGGGTTCTGGTGACGGCCCGCCGTGCGCCGCACTCGTTCAGCAGCCTGGACTGCGAGTTCATCCACCAGTTGAGCGGCCACGTTGCGCTGGCAGCGCGGCAGGCGCAGTTGCACCACGCCCTGCTGCAGGCGTATGACGATCTGCGCCAGAGCCAGCAGACGGTGATGCAGCAGGAACGGCTGCGAGCGCTTGGCCAGATGGCAAGCGGCATTGCGCACGACATCAACAATGCGATTTCTCCGGTCGCGCTGTACACCGAGAACCTGCTGGAACACGAGCGCAACCTGTCCGAGCGCGGGCGCGAGCAGTTGTCTACGATCGCGCGCGCCATCGACGACGTGGCAGCCACGGTTGCGCGCATGCGCGAGTTCTACCGTCAGCGCGAGCCTCAGCTGACGTTGCTGCCCGTGCAGTTGAACTCGCTCGTGCAGCAGGTGACCGAACTCACGCGTGCGCGCTGGAGCGACATGCCGCAGCAGCGTGGCGTCGTGATCACGCTGCAGACTCAACTGGCGCCGGACCTGCCCAGCATCATGGGCATTGAAAGCGAGGTCCGCGAGGCGCTCACCAACCTGATCTTCAACGCGGTGGACGCCATGCCCGATGGTGGTGTCCTTGTGCTGCGTACACGCGTTACGCCTCCGAACGATCTCGGCCGGCGTTACGCATTGGTGGAAGTGGCCGACAGCGGCATCGGCATGGACGAGGAGACGCGGCGCCGGTGTCTCGAGCCGTTTTTCACCACCAAGGGAGAACGCGGCACCGGCCTGGGTCTGGCGATGGTGTACGGCATGACGCAGCGACACGGCGCCGACATCGAGATCGACAGCGCGGCCGGAGACGGCACGACCGTGCGGTTGCGCTTCCTGGTTCCCGTGACAGCCACGGTTGAAGTCGCGCCGGCGCCGCCGGAGGTGCCGGCTTCGCGGCTGCGCATCCTCCTGGTTGATGACGACCCGCTGATGCTGAAGTCGCTGCGCGAGGCACTCGAGCTTGACGGGCACCTCGTCGTCGCCGCCAATGGAGGGCAAGCCGGCATCGACACCTTTGCCGCGGCCGACGGGCAAGATGCCTTCGATGCCGTTATCACCGATCTCGGCATGCCGTATGTGGACGGCCGCAGCGTCGCCAGCGCGGTCAAGAACATCGCAGGCCATGTTCCGGTCATCCTGCTCACCGGGTGGGGGCAGCGGTTGATGTTCGACGGTGAGGTACCGGCAAATGTGGATCTGGTATTGAGCAAGCCGCCCAAGATGAAAGAAGTCCGCGCTGCGCTGGCGCAGCTCGAGGTTCGCGCCGCACGTTTTGGCCGTTCAAGTCCGCCGCGGGATCCAGCATGACCGAAACAAACAAGGCACGCATTCTTATCGTGGACGATGAGGTGGCGCATATGCGAGCCTTGTGCGACACGCTGAAGGATCGCGGTTACGACACGCTCGGATGCACGAACGGCGAGTCCGGCGTGGCGGCGTTGCAGCAGGCGCGCTTCGATCTGCTGCTGGCCGATCTGATGATGCCGGGGATGAACGGCATTGCCCTGCTGCGCGCAGGCCTGCAGATCGATCCGATGCTGGTGGGAATCATCATGACCGGCGAAGGGACGATCGGCACCGCGGTGGAAGCCATGAAGTCCGGCGCGATGGACTACATCCTCAAGCCCTTCAAGCTGAGTGTCGTCCTGCCCGTGCTGGCACGCGGCCTGGAGATGCGCCGGCTGCGGATGGAGAACGCTGCTCTCGAGCGGCAGGTGCGCGAGCACGCCGCGGAACTGGAGGCCGCCAACCGCGAGCTCGATGCGTTCACGCGCTCGGCATCACACGATCTGCGATCGCCGTTGAATGCAGTGCTGGGCTTCACGTCCCTGTTGATGAGCAACCGCGGGCCACAGATGACGGACCAGCAACAGGACTGGCTGGCTCAGGTGCAGCGCTCGGGCGACCGCATGCTGCAACTGATCGACGACTTGATGCGGCTCTCGTACGCCGGCCGCCAGGCGCTGAATCTGCAGCCCGTGGACCTGGCAGCCCTGGTGCAAGGTGTCGTTGCGGACCTGCTTCAACAGCAGCCCGAGCGCCAGTTGGCGCTGGATGTCGGCGCGCTGCCGGAGGTCGTGGCCGATGCGTCGCTGCTAAGGCAGGTGTTCGTCAACCTGCTGTCGAACGCGTTCAAGTTCACCCGCAACACGGAACAAGCCGTGGTCAGCATCGGCTTCCAGCGGGGCCCCGATGGCGGCGCATTCTTCGTGCGCGACAACGGCATCGGCTTCGATACGGCAAACGCTGACCGGCTGTTCGGCGCCTTTCAACGCCTACATCGCGCCGACGAGTTCGAAGGCAGTGGCGTTGGACTTTCGATCGTTGAACGCGTCGTGCACCGTCACGGCGGGCGCATCTGGGCCGAGTCGGCACCCGGCCAGGGTGCCGCGTTCTATTTCACGCTCGGCGACGCCGAACTGGCTCCGGCAGCAAGCGCATAGAACACGTCAGGCAGCGGGCGCCGAACCCATGCCCTGCCAGCGCGCCGCGAGGTCGTGCGCGATATCGAACTGATCGAGCACGCGCGCCAAAGTCTGATCGACCATCTCGTCGATGTTGCGCGGGCGCTGGTAGAACGCCGGCACCGGCGGAAAGATCACGCCGCCCATCAGGGTCACCGCTTCCATGTTGCGGATGTGCGCCAGGTTGAGCGGCGTTTCGCGCACGAGCAGGAGCAGGCGGCGCCGCTCCTTCAGGCATACGTCCGCCGCGCGCGCGATCAGGTTGTCCGCAAGACCGAGCGCAATCGCCGCCAGCGTCTTCATCGAGCATGGCGCAACGACCATGCCTTCGGTGCGGAACGAGCCGGATGCGATCGACGCCCCGACGTCCGCAACGTTGTGCACGACATCGGCCAGCCGTTCAACATCGGCACGTTTGCGGCCGAGCTCCTGGAACACGTTCAGCACACCGGCCGGCGACAACAGCAAGTGCGTTTCCACCGCGCGCAGCGCGCGCAGATGTTCGAGCAGGCGGACGCCGTAGATCGCGCCGGAGGCGCCGGTGATGGCGACGATGAGCCGGCGCGGCGAATCGCTCAAGCGACCTGGGCCTGTTTGAGCAGGTCCTGCAGTTCGCCGTTTTCAAACATCTCGGTCAGGATGTCGGCGCCGCCGACGAGCTGGCCCTTGACGTAGAGCTGCGGGACCGTGGGCCAGTTGGAGTAGTCCTTGACGCCCTGGCGCACTTCGTCGTCTTCAAGCACGTTGACGGTGATCAGACTCTTCACGCCGCAGGACTGAAGGATCTGCACTGCCCGGCCGGAAAAGCCGCACTGGGGAAACTGCGCCGAGCCCTTCATGAACAGCACGATCGGGTTCTCGGTCACGGTCTTGTGAATGAATTCCTTAGCATCCATGGCTGGCCGCCTGCAATGGGGGGTTGACTGCGACCAGTGTAGGAAGTGCGCCGACGCGCGTCAAACGCGCGCCAACGCATCGGCACGCAGGGCGAAAACTTGAGTCGCGCCATCGTGAGCAAAGCAGACGACGCGGGGATCTACTCGCAGCAATCGGGCGGTGCGCCAACTCTATAAATCGCCCTGCGCCACTGAGTTCCGTGGTGCATCGAACTCAAGGGTCTGCCTCCGCGCGCAGGCGTTGCGAAGAAACGGGAGGGGTCGCAAGGCCCCTCCCGAGCGCGCAGGCCGCGTGCGGCCGGCACGCTCGTTCCTCGCTGGGCGCCGAAGGCGCCCGCTCGCCGCGTTATCCCACGGCACTTTCCCCCTACCCCCTCGCGCCCGGCGAGAGAGGGCGAGTCTCGCCTGACGGCTCTACTCGCGGCTCGCTCTGCTCGCCTGGACATGCGCGCACCGTCCCGTTGTGACGCGTTCGATGTTCGCGTGGTCGCGGGCGGTCTGGATCGCGTCGAAGCCGGCGCGTTCGAATAGCTCGCGCACTGCCTGCGCCTGGTCATATCCGTGTTCCACCAATAGCCAGCCGCCCGTACTCAGGTGCGCAGGCGCGCCGTCGATGATCCGGCGCAGGCACGAGAGGCCGTCGCCGGCCATCAGTGCGAGTTCGGGTTCGTATTTGAGGTCTGACAGGTGCGCATCACCCTGCGCGACGTAGGGGGGATTGGAGGCGATCACGTCGAAGTGGCCTCTGATCCCGATGTACCAGTCGCTTTCGATGAACGCGACACGGGCGTCGAGGTTGGTTGCATTGGTGCGCGCGACGTCGAGCGCGCCAGGGCTGATGTCGGTGCCGAAAACCTCGGCTTGCGCGACGTCCAGCGCGAGTGAAATCGCAATGCAACCGGAGCCGGTGCCCAGGTCCAGTACGTTGGGAGCGAACAAGGTCCTGGCGCGGTCGAGCGCAAGTTGCACCAGGAGCTCGGTCTCCGGCCTGGGCACGAGCACGGCAGGGCTGATCGCAAAGCGGCGACCATAGAACTCGCGCGCGCCGAGCAGATAAGCAAGCGGTTCGCCCGCGCGGCGCCTTGCGGTGCGTTGTTCGAATCGTTGCGCCTCGCCGGCCGCGACCTCCAGCTCCGGATGCGCCACCAGCGCCTCGCGCGTGCGCGCGAGTTCGTGTGCCAGCAGCGCTCGCGCTTCCAGCAGCGGCAGTCCGCTTGTCTTGAGCAGCGTTGCGACGGTGGGCACGGTCACGGACCTACCGCTCATGCTTCACCGAGCGCGGCCAACATTTCGGCCTGGTGCTCGGCGGTCAGGGCGGCGCTCAGCTCGTCGAGATCGCCGTCCATGATCTGCTCGATCTTGTAGAGCGTCAGATTGATACGGTGATCGGTGACGCGGCCTTGCGGGAAGTTGTACGTCCGGATCCGCTCGCTGCGATCGCCCGATCCGATCAGGCTGCGCCGCGTCGAGGCTTCCTTGGCCTGCTGCGCACGCAGCTGCTGATCCTTGATGCGCGCAGCGAGAATCTTCAGCGCACGCTCCTTGTTCTTGTGCTGGCTGCGATCGTCCTGGCACTCGACCACGATGCCGGTCGGCAGGTGCGTGATGCGGACGGCCGATTCGGTCTTGTTGACGTGCTGGCCGCCGGCGCCCGAAGCGCGGTAGACGTCGATGCGGATTTCCGTTGGATCGATCTTCACGTCGTTGATGTCGTCGGCCTCGGGCAACACCGCGACCGTACATGCCGACGTATGGATGCGACCTTGCGCTTCGGTCTCCGGCACCCGCTGCACCCGGTGTCCGCCGGACTCGAACTTGAGCTTCGAATAAGCACCCGCACCGATGATGCGCGCGATCACTTCCTTGTATCCGCCCAGATCCGAGGGACTCTCGGAGATCATTTCGACCTGCCACCGCTGCCGTTCGGCATAACGCAGGTACATGCGCAGGAGATCGCCGGCAAAAAGCGCTGACTCGTTCCCGCCCGTTCCGGCGCGGATTTCGAGAAAGATGTTGCGCTCGTCGTTCGGGTCCCTGGGCAGCAGCAATCGCTGCAAGTCGGACGCGAGCGAGTCCATACGCCCGCGTGCGACGTGCACTTCCTCCTCGGCAAGCACCTTCATATCGGGCTCACTGAGCATTCCCTGGGCGCTTTCGAGGTCGGCCGCGGCGCGGTTGTAGTCCTGGAAGCGCACTACAACCGGCTCGATTTCCGCTCGTTCACGCGACAGCGCCTTGAAGCGCTCCATGTCGCGCGTCGAGTCCTCGCGCGCCAGCAGGTCATCGATCTCACTCAACCGGCGCTCGAGCTGGCCGAGTTTGTTGCGCATCGAAGGTTTCATCTTGGGTTTCCGTACGGGCGAACGCGCGCGCCGGCGCGGCACGGGCGTCCCGACCGCGCGGCACGCGGCCGGCTAGTTCTCTGCGTCGGGATAGAAGCGCGCGAACAACGCGAGCAGGCGCGCGCGCTCCGCCTCGTCGGTGTCGGACGCGTGATGCAACGCCGATATCGGCGAGTGCAGCAGTTTGTTGGTGAGCGCTTGTGCCAGTTGCTCCAGCACGACATCAGGCGTGTCGCCGCGCGCGAGCGACTTGCGCGCGCGATCAAGCTCGAGCGCGCGCAACGCATGCGCGCGTTCGCGCAAGCCCTGGATCACCGGAACCGCCGCGCGCGTCTTGAACCACGACTCGAAGTCGCGCACGCGCGTTTCGATGATCGCCTCTGCCTGCGCTACCGCGGCCAGGCGCGTCTCGGTCCCGGCCTGCACGACTTTGCCAAGTTCGTCGACGGTGTAGACGTACACGTCGTCCAGTCGCGCCACTTCAGGTTCCACGTCACGCGGCACGGCGAGATCGACGATGAACATCGGTCGATGGCGCCGACTGCGAACCGCTCGCTCCACCATCCCCAGTCCGATGATCGGCAGCGTGCTCGCGGTGCAGGAAACGACGATGTCGAACCGGGCCAGCTGGCCCGGCAACTCGGCGAGTTGCATCGAGCGCCCATGCAACCGTCCCGCAAGCGCCTCGGCGCGCTCGAGAGTACGGTTGGCCACGGCGATCGACTTGGGATGGCGGGCGGCGAAATGGGTCGCGGTGAGCTCGATCATCTCGCCCGCGCCGACGAACAGGACGTGGCAGGCGCTCAAATCGCCGAAGATCCGCTCTGCGACCCGCACGGCGGCTGCGGCCATCGAGACTGACGCGGTACCGATTTCGGTGCTCGTGCGAACTTCCTTCGCCACCGCGAAGGTGCGCTGGAACAGGTGATGCAGCAGCGGCCCCATGCCGCCGGCCTCGCGCGCGAGCTTTTCGGCCTGTTTCATCTGGCCCAGGATCTGCGGCTCGCCGATCACCATTGATTCAAGTCCGCTCGCCACGCGAAAGGCGTGGCGCACCGCATTCGATTGCGGCAGCACGTACGACGCTTTGCGAATCTCGCCGCTATCCAGGTGCTTGGCGCTGGCGATGAACTCGGCCAGCGCGATGCCTGCCGCTTTCGGCTCTTCGACTGCGCAATAAAGTTCGGTGCGATTGCACGTCGAGACAATCGCGGCCTCGCTCACCTGACCGGCGTCGCGTGCGGCGAGCCGATCGCGCAGGCTGGCGATGGCGCTGCCCACCTCGTCCGGCACGAACGCCACGCGCTCGCGCAAGGCGAGCGGCGCTGTCTGATGATTCAGGCCAAGGGCAAGCAGTTGCACGGTTGATCCGGATTGCCGGCGCACCAGCGCCAGCGTGCGCGGATTATAGGTTTCCAGTCGAGGTCAGAACGCAAATACGCCGCCGCGCCGCAAACGGATGCGCGTCGCACCAAACCGGGTCCGGCCCTGCGATGACCGCAGCGTGCTTCATCTGTACGGCCTGCCGGCTGCGGTAGGGCCGTTCCTGAAGTGAACCTGGCGGGAAATCCTCATTAGGCAGCACGCCTGGGCACTTTTCCTGCGATGGATGACCCGCAATGGCGGGAACACTGCACAACTGCCAGCCGAGCGCTCGTGGTTTGCGTGCGTGCGCACCGGGCTGTGGCTTTCAAGGAGAGAACTCATGCGGCGTGCCTCCGCGACCATTGCCCTCTTGATCTGTGGCGTGCCGGGTGTTGCGGGCATCGCGGCGGCGGCCGACGTCGCGAGCCAGGATGAAGCCGTGTCAATGGTGAAAAAAGGGGTCGAATTCATCAAGGCAAGTGGTCCCGAGAAGGGGTACGCCGAGATCACGAGCAAAAAAGGCCGCTTTCAGGACCGCGACCTGTACCTCGTGGTCTACGGGCTGGATGGCGTGGTGTACGCACACGGCGCCAACGAGAAGATGGTGGGACGCAACCTGATCGACGCGAGAGACATCGACGGCAAGTCGCCGGTGCAGGAGCAACTCGCGCTTGCGAGAAGCAAAAACGCGTTCTGGCAGAGCTACAAGTTCACCAACCCGATCACAAAGAAGCCCGAGCCCAAGCAGATGTACTGCGAGCGACTTGAAGCGACCGTGGTGTGCGGCGGCATCAACGGCAAATAGCGGAACGCAACTCACACGGAGCCTCGATCGATGCGCATGATGTCGAAAATGCTGGCAGCGCCTGTTGCTGCAGTAACGCTGATGTCGGTCATCGCCGGCGTAGCCGTTTGGGGCATGCAATATCAGCGCAAAGTGCTGGCCGATCTGAAGGGGATCTGCCTGGAAAACCGGCGCATGACCAACAACGTGCGCTACGAGCTCGCTTCAGCATCGGGTCAGGTGTTCCGCCT
>Ga0137409_10008647_pt1 | contig 10389 bp, 8 predicted proteins | sample CZODoug1_16funga_FD_122059 | JGI IMG/M metagenome (GOLD analysis project Ga0137409, IMG submission 122059) | Vadose zone soil fungal communities from Angelo Coast Range Reserve, California, USA - CZODoug1_16fungal (Hybrid Assembly) | ecosystem: Environmental > Terrestrial > Soil > Vadose zone... | reverse complement strand
CGCCGGCACGAAACTCCAACCCAGCCACGGATCGGCCTGGCGTCGCGGCTCCTGTTCCAGCGGATCGGCATCGTGCGGGTGCGGCGGGTGGGCGGGTAGGATCAGCTCGCTGGCACCCAATGCCAGCACGACCGCGAGGAGAATCCGCAGCGCGCCGCCGATGGTCGCCCGGCTCAGGATGGCGGCGATCGGGCGGCGAAACACGAGCACGAGCGCGGCACCGGCCAGGGCAATGAGCCCGCGCGCCGCCTGTTCCGCCGCAATCATGGTGGCGCGTTCGATTGATGGTGGCGCAACCTTTAGCCCGCCGGTTCGAATCGCCGGCATCAATTCAGTGACAGGCAATCCTCCTGTCGGCTATGATCGGTCACTACCGGACGACATCTCCCAAATTGCGGTGGCCCGGACCGGAGCACACCAGGGCAGGGTTTTCTCCTGCTTTTACAGCGCCGCTGCTCCTGTCCCTTTCTCGCCAACTGAACAGTCGCTTGTCTCTACACAAATCTTTCTTTCGTACTCGGACGATCAGGGAAGAACTTGGACTATGCCGACTGTGCCAGTGGCAGATGTTCCCGCAACCGGCGTCAAACAATTCTGGCCGGCGATTAGCGTAACTGCCAACGGCGAGGTCAACCTGGTCTACTACCGAAGTGAAGAGAGACAAGCTACAGCCGACCCAAACGACATCGAGTGCGATGTGCTACTGGGCGATGGCGAAGGCGAGCGAATAGGCAAAGTCAGTTCGTTGGTGGATACAATGTGGGTTCATTCCGAGGATGGCGGAGTGACCTTCAAGGCTCCGCTTAAAGTGAGTACGGCGACATCGAACTGGTGCACCGTGAGCAGTAACATCTTTCCGACCTTTGGCGACTACATTGGCAGCATCAGCGGCAGCAATCATGTTCTCGCGGTCTGGACCGATAGTCGTAACGGTGTGCCGGATGTGTATTTCTCCAATATCTTTGCGCCTGGAAAAAACCCTTGATTCCCGTTAGCGTCAGGGTCGTCCGATTACCTGGCAGATTATGCGCGGGGTTACTTCACAAGATTTTCAGAACCTTGCGAGGTAACCAGCACTGCTGGTTCAAACGTGAAAGCGAAACTTTTTGCGGGCCGCAGGTGGTTGCATCTGTTGGCGGCAAACATTGAGGATGGTGATCGTGTATGAAGATTCTTTCCTTTCTCCTGCGTAACTCTCGCGGGATTGTAGTTTTGGCGGTGATTGCGGGTGTTATCAGTGGCGCAAGCAATACAGGCTTGCTGGCTGTGATTACCGCCGCCCTGGGCGGTTACTACTCAAGGACCACTTTAATCTGGTACTTCGTTGCGCTTTGTATCATTGCGCCGCTGTCCAGAATAGGTTCAGAGATTCTGCTGGTGCAACTGGGGCAGAAGGCCATCTTCGATCTGCGGATGAAGCTCAGCCGGCAGATTCTCGGCGTCTCCTTGCGACAACTGGAAGAGCTAGGCCCACACAAATTGACGGCTGCACTGACGGACGATGTGCTGGCGATTTCTAACGCGATTATCTTTGTCCCGATTCTCTGCATCAACCTGGCCGTCGTTATCGGCTGCCTGGTTTATCTCTGCTGGCTCTCATGGCTCGCATTTCTGGCAGTTCTCGGCTTTATCGTTTTGGGAATGGCCAGCTATCAATTGCCGATTGTTGCGGCAACGCGTTCTTTCCGGCAGGCGCGCGAGGAAGAGGACAACCTGTTCGGTCATTTCCGCGCGCTGGTCGAGGGCATTAAGGAACTGAAAATCCATCGCCACCGCCGCGAGGTTTTTCTCACCGATGCTCTCCAATCCACCGCGACCTCCTTCCGTCGGCACAACATCAAGGGGATGGCGATCTACACGGTCGCCTCCAGTTGGGGACAACTACTTGTTTTTGTCGTCATCGGGTTGTTGATCTTTCTGTTGGCAGGTGTCGGGGATGTCACCACGCTAACACTGACGGGCTTTGCGTTGACCATTCTTTACATGATGACGCCCTTGCAAGTCATCATGAATACCCTGCCCAACATGGGACGGGCCAGCGTTGCCTTGAATAAGTTAGCACAGTTGGGTCTCTCGCTCGCCGCCAGTACCGAAAATGAAATCGCCGTTGAAGACGAGACCACTGCGGCGCAGGACCGCGAGCTTGCCTGCGAGAGTCTGGAACTGGTCGGCGTCAAGCATGCTTACTATCTTGAGGGTGAGGACAATAATTTTAACCTGGGTCCGGTGGACCTGACCTTTCAACGCGGAGAGGTGGTCTTTCTGGTCGGCGGCAACGGCAGCGGCAAGACCACACTGGCAAAGCTGCTAATCGGCCTCTACAGTCCCGAGGAGGGCGACATTTGCTTGAACGGACAGCGCATCACCGACGCCAATAGAGAATTCTATCGGCAGCATTTTTCCGTGGTCTTTTCCGATTTCTACCTCTTTGAAAGCCTGCTCGGCCTGGATAGCCCGGAACTGGAAATTAAGGGCCGTGACTACCTGAAACGTCTGCAATTGGATCATGTAGTCCAGATCAAGGACGGGGCGTTGTCAACCACGAAATTGTCTCAGGGCCAGCGCAAGCGACTGGCCCTCCTAACCGCGTATCTTGAAGATCGGCCCATCTACCTGTTCGATGAATGGGCGGCGGATCAAGACCCGCTCTTCAAAGAGATCTTCTATCTACAATTACTTCCGGAACTCAAGGCCAGGGGCAAGACTGTTTTCGTCATCAGCCACGACGATCACTACTACTTCGTCGGAGACAGGATTATCAAACTCGATTACGGCAAGCTTGAGTACGATCAGCGAAATACCGATGCTCGATCTTCCTCTGCTGAGCTGGCGGTGGCGTCCCCATCTTCAGACCGCTCGCCGCGCGTGCTGTAGGAGGATGAGTTGAAACCCCGGCGCCAGCAAGCCGCTCGGTGCAACACGAAAGCTGAAAGGTGACCGAACGCGTGGCGAACTTTCTATCGCTGTAAAATAATTGGACCGCGTTACACTAAGGAGACAACATGAGTCGAGAAGAGAGAGAAGACAACACAATTTATAAAGTCGTGGTCAATCATGAGGAGCAGTATTCAATCTGGCCCGCCGATAGGGAAAATGCGTTAGGGTGGAATGATGCCGGTAAGAGCGGCACGAAAGAGGAATGCCTGGCCTACATCAAGGAAGTCTGGACCGACATGCGGCCCTTGAGCCTGAGAAAGAAGATGGAAGAGACCACGCTTCAAGCAAGCCAAGATGAATTGTCATCCTAACTCTTTATCGTGCCCGCAGGTTCAAGTGCGGAAAGGTTTTCCTGAAGCTTGATGATGATGGCCGGCACACATGCGCCCAGCCCCTGGCTCGCTTTTCACAGGACGAATCCAACGGCAAAGCTGCGTCTCTTCTGCTTTCCCTATGCGGGTGGCGAGGCCACGCTTTTTCAGTCGTGGTCCAAGGGCCTTCCGCGAACGGTTGAAGTCTGTCCGGTGCAACCGCCGGGGCGCGGCAACCGTTTGCGAGAGCCACCCTTTACCAGGCTTGGGCCATTGGTCCATGCGGTGGCAGAAGGCTTGTTGCCATATCTTGACAAGCCATTCGCCTTCTTCGGCCACAGCATGGGAACGCTGATCAGCTTCGAGCTGGCGCGGCTTTTGCGCAAAAAAGGGCAAGCGCAACCCGCGCACCTCTTTCTGTCCGGCAGCAACGCTCCGCAGTTGCCTTCAATGAGCCGGCCCATCTACAACCTGCCGGAGCCTGAATTAGTTGAAGAGCTACGCCGCCTGAACGGGACACCGCAGGAGGTTCTGGAACATCCTGAATTGATGCACTTAATGCTCCCGATCATCCGCGCGGATATGGCTGTTTGTCAGACCTACAGCTATTCGGCAGAGCCGCCACTAGATTGCTCCATCAGCGCCTTCGGAGGATTGCAAGATGTAGAAGTGCCACGCGAGGGCGTCAGAGCATGGCACAGCCAAACCAATTCATCCTTCGCTATGTGGATGCTCGAAGGAGACCATTTCTTTCTTCGTCGTTCGCTCTCGCAAATGCTCAGGATAATGTCGCAAAGCTTGATCAGTTGAACCAGGCTTTCCGACTTTAGTCCCACTGTGAGACTTCCCTGGATCCTCAGAGACATTTGGCAGCATCCTGTCCCCCAGGGAATTGGTGGCTCTGATTTTGGCCTTACTCCCCCGACCAGATAACACCCCTTATCGAGGTCAGTCGCTTCGCATGAGGGTAAGGGGTGATTTCTGCCGCGCTGTCCGCGGTCGCAGACCTCCCGGTCAAAATCTACAACCATTTTTCAAAGACGCGCAGACGAACTGTCTGACCCCCGGAGTTGCCCCACATAAACAGAAGTCCCCACCTGAACTGAAATCTCGGAAATAAACTGAAACCTCTGCGCTCTAAACAACACTTACTATTTTCTCTCGGGGTTTTGTCAATCATTCAATCAAATTAAGTGCCGCAGATCACAAATGCTTTCATGAAAACAGCACTCACACTACTCGTCGTGATCTTAATAGACTTTTACGTTGTCAGGGGGCAGTCGCCAGCGACCAAGTCTGCGACGCAATCGACTTCTGCAGGCACAGCGGCCGTCAAAGCACCGGCCGCAAATTCGGCGGCCAAACTGCCGCCCGAAAAGTCCGAACCGGTTCGCCTGCCACGCTTCGAAAAAGCGCCCGTCATTGACGGCCGGCTTGATGACAATGTGTGGCAGCACGCCGCTGTGCTCAATGATTTCTACCAGACACAGCCCGGCGACAACATCCCGCCCTCTGAGCCGACCGAAGTTCTTCTAGGCTACGATGAGAAATTTCTATACATAGGCTTTCGCGCTTTTGATGAACCGGGAAAGGTGCGCGCCACTGTGGCGAAACGCGATCAAGTGTTCGATGACGACAACGTAAGCGTTTACCTCGATACCTACAATGACCAGCGCAAGGCATACGAACTCATTTTCAATCCACTTGGCGTGCAGGCCGACGCGATCTTCACGGAAGGCAATGGCGACGACTTCAGCGTGGATATCGTGATGGAATCAAAAGGGACTATCACAAAAGATGGCTACACCGTTGAGGTGGCGATTCCTTTTAAGTCGCTGCGTTATGAATCCGGCAAAGACAGTCTCTGGGGTGTACACTTCTTTCGACGAATCAAACGGCTGAACAACGAGCAGGATTCGTGGCTGCCGATTTCGCGTGATATTTCCGCCCTGCTCAGCCAGGCTGGACACATCACGGGCCTCGAAGGGATTTCAGGAGGTCGCACGTTGGAGATTATTCCGAGCCTTACGCTCTCGGAAACGGGCCAGCGTGTTCGCAGCATTCCACCTTCGCTCTTGCAGGCTGACCCGTCGCTCCTGGACCCGGGGCGCTTCGTTAATCGTCCTCTGAAATCTGATCTCGGCCTAACCGCGAAGTTGGGCATCACGCCGACAGTGACACTGGACCTGGCCATTAATCCTGACTTTGCACAGGTCGAAGCGGATCAAACCGTAGTCACGGCCAATCAACGTTTTCCCATCTTTTATCCTGAGAAGCGGCCATTCTTTCTGGAAGGGAAAGACATTTTTGACACACTCCTTAATGTTGTTAACACGCGAACAATTGTTGACCCGGACGTTGCAGCAAAGTTGACGGGGAAGCGCGGGCGCAACACCTTTGGACTGATGCTGGCGAGCGACAATGCTCCTGGTAACTTCAGCGAAGAGGAGCGAACAGACCCCAACATCCTCCCTAAAATTCAACGTTTCTTAGATAAAAACGCCTACGTCGGCGTGCTTCGTTTGAAGCACGACGTCGGCCAGCAATCGAAAATTGGCTTGATCGCGACGACCTACAACTTTATCGAGAAGCATAATCATGTGGGTGGCTTTGACGGTCGCTTGCGCGTCAACGAGCAGACTTATTTTGATTTTCAAGTGCTGGCCACCACAGCGCGCGAGTTTTTTTTCGACGCCGACGCCGGAAAGGATATTTTCCGAACTGGAAACGGCTTCGGCTATAGTTTCAGGTACGAGAATTCGGGTCGCCACTTCGGCTACCGGTTCTCCGGGAGCGGACGGACCCGTGAATACAGAGCCGAGGTCGGCTTTACGAGTCGCACCAATACCAACCGGGAAGATCTCTTCGTCCGCTACGATTCCGAACCGAAACCGAAAGCCAAGCTCATCGCGTGGCACGCATATAACTCGTTCCGACCGGCCTTCGACTGGCAGGGACGAACGCAGAATTGGACCAACGAATCTCAGGTCTCTTTTAGTTTAAGACGACAGACCGACCTTGGCATCGGAGTCACGGGCGGTTACGAGCGTCTGTTCGAGGAAGAATTTGGTCCGAAACGTACCCAGACGCGCGCGGGCGCGTTCGCTGGTGATGATCCGGAACGTTCGACGGGGCGTAAATCCATATACGGGTTTTTGAGCACGACCCCCAGCAAAAAGTATTCGATGTTTATTTTCGGCAGCTACACATTCGGAGCTTTCGATTTTGACTTTGGCGCCGGTCCAAAATTTCCGCGCGTCAGCCCCGGAGCGATCCTTAACCCGCAAGCCCTGCTCGATCCCGGTGCGGGAAAAGCGCTCGACATTTCCGCGACATTCACTTATCAACCGACCAACGCGTTGCGCGCTTCGCTCGATTACACCAAGAGCAGGCTGGTGCGCTACGATACCGGGCGAGTCGCATTTGACGACAACATCTATGCTCTCAAAGCAACCTATCAATTCACGCGCTTCACGTTTGCGCGAGCACGTCTCGACTATGATACGTTGGCCGCAAACGTGCGCGGACAATTTCTGTTAGGCTGGACGCCCAATCCAGGAACGGCTTTTTATGTCGGCTACAACAACGACCTCAATCGCAATGGCTTCAGCCCCTTTACGGGGCAGTTCGAGAGGGGGTTCAGGCGTAACCGGCAAACATTTTTCATCAAAATGTCTTATCTGTTCCGGCGCGATCTCTAGCGCTAATTTCGGTAAGCTCCTGCCTAAATTTTCTTTCAAGACAAAGATCTCAAAGCAGACACGCTTCGGAGGGGCAACTTTTCCTACCGCGGGCCGAGTCGAACCTGAAACTTTTTCGCCGCATCTGCCACTTACTGCCTGGAACGATGATAAAAGCACTATCGATCGAAGTCTTCAGGCTGTCGAGCCGGTCTACCACAAGTGCCGGGGCGCTAATGAACGGTTCTGAGGAATTAGTTGAACGGGTTCGCCACGGAGACGATGAAGCCTTTCGGTTGATTTTCGAGCGGTATCATCGTCCCATCATCAGTTTTGTGTATGACCTGGTAGGCGAGCGTGGGCTGGCTGAAGAATTAGCGCAGGAAGCTTTCATGCGCGCCTATAAAAATGTCAACGCGCTGAGGGATCAGACGAAGCTCGCCGTCTGGCTCTTTGGGATTGCTAAGAATGTTGCGCGAGAATCATTGCGGAAGCGTCTTCAGCAAGGGCGCAAAGTTGAGCTGGATGACCGAACAGTAACGCGACTGCACGACGTGAGTCTATTGCCTGACGGCCAGTTGTTCAGTAAAGAACTCAACCGCGCCATTCACGACGCGCTCGCAACGCTGGATCAAGACAAAAGGCTGGTTTTTACCTTGAAGGTTTTCCAACAAAAAAGCTACCAGGAGATCGCGGAAATTACGGAGTTCTCAATCGCCAAAATCAAGACCGATCTGCACCGCGCCAGAATTGAGATGCGCCGCTTGCTGCGCCCTTGCACGGAGGCGAGCTATGAGATGTAAAGAATGCTTGCCGCTCCTTGAAGAATATTTCGACGGCGAACTTGAGACTGCCATATCCGGCCGCATCGCCGCGCACGTCTCTACCTGTGCTGAATGTGCCAGCGTCTACACGGAGCTTCAAAGGGACCAGGAGATTTATTCGCATTACCGGCGCGAGATGGCCGCGACGTCTGCGCCGTGGGAGGTCGTTCGGGCCGGGATTGAAGAGCAACGAGCGATCATTTCTTCTCTCACGTTGTCAGCGCCGCCAGCGCGTCTCTTGATAGCCACACTCGGCATCATCCGCTCGCTGTTCAGCTCTCGATATGCACTCGTGCCAGCGTTCGTGATAGCAGTCGCAATCATTGTCGGGCTGCTGATGCACTTCAACAAGAATGCTAATCATCCGCAGTTGGCCTGGCAACCACCCAATGTTGAGAGTGCCGGATTAGCGCCGAAACAAGCGGACAACATTTCACCTATACCAGCCCGATCTCCTGGGCTGGTTGCTCATGGTGCTTCAGGGAAACGGGATGAGACGCAGGTCGTTTACGCTGGGAACAGAAGCCCGAACAGCAGGACCGTTTCCTCGGTAAAGTCAAAGCGCGCAAATGACACTGAAAACAGAACTCGTCCACACAGCCTTGAGCTGCGAAGGGAGGTTGGGGAGTCTTCTGAGTCAGCTTCTCTCGGTGCAAAGACTGATGTGCGGCAGCCCGTTCGCATTATTTTCGCCGCGCACTCTAACGATGACGTAAGCAAGCATGCCAAGGAAGCGCAGGCGCTTTTGCGTTCATTCAGAAACGAGAGTGCGACGGGAAAGGATGAAGCCCTTGATCTAGGCTATGAGAGGCAGCTGGCGAGGAACGTGCTGGACCGTAATATCCTGCTCCGGCGTGACGCTGAGAACCGGCGCAATCTTCCGGTCGCGGATTTGCTAGGTGGCCTCGAACCAGTCCTGCTCGACATCGCCAACATAGAGGAGCGGGCTTCGCCGGATGAAGTTCGCGCGATCGTCGGGCGGATTGAGAGAAAGGGCCTCGTCGCAAAATTGCAGATTCACACGGCGCGAGGCGCCGGGCCGAATTTTCGGAATGGATCACTGGACCAGAATTGATGCTCAAACGAACTGGACAACATCAGCCGCTCATCAGGAGGAACTACTTCAATGCCCTTCTCACTTTGGCGCTCATGATTGGTGTGGTCGTTCAATTGCCGGCCTCAACTCGTGGTTCTGCGATTGGCAACACCACCTCCAATAATTCAAGCCGCTCAGCACAGCAGCCGGACGCGGGGGCCGCCACAGTCAAAGCCATACGCGAAGCCAGAGATTTGATTGCGGATGAAAGATGGGCCGAAGCGGTTGTTAAGCTGAGCCAATTGGTGGATGGGCACGCCCCAGGCGAGCATGTTGACACGGCGCTTTACTGGCTCGCCTTCGCGCTTAAGAAGCAGAATAAAGTCAAGGAAGCGGACCGCGCCCTGGTTCGTTTGATTAAGGAGTTTCCAGATTCAACGTGGGTGGCCGACGCGAGCGCGCTGCGTGTCGAAATCGCTCCGCAACTCTCAAACGCAGGAATTATCAACGACGAAGCGATCAAAGGTAATAACGATGAAGTGAAGCTCATCGCTTTGCAGAATCTCTTTCAGACTGACCCGACGCGGGCCGCAACGCTTGTGGCCAACATTCTGAAGCCAGGCTCAGGAGCAAGCAGAACTTTGCGAGAGGGAGCCATCATCTTGCTCGGACAGCAGGACGACCGGCAAGCTTCTGCTTTGCTGCTACAGACTGTTCACAGTGAGACCGACAGCAAGCTTCGCAAGCAGGCGATCATGGGGTTGGCCGACAACGATGACCCTGCCGTGCTCGACGTGCTCAAAGATGTGGCGGAAAGTACCGCTGATGCGGACTTGATAGAGGCGTCGCTCTATGCCATCTCCGAACACCAGGGGGAACCTGCGCTTGCCCTGCTGATAGAGCTTGCGAAGAACGCAAAATCCCCTGTGCTGCGCGAAAAGGCCGTGTTCTGGATGGGCCAGAAAAATGGTGATCGGGTCGTCGACGAGTTGATGAAGATTTACGAGGCCAACTCCGACTTCGAAACCAGGCAATGGGTGCTGCTGGCTTTGTCTGGGCACTACGGCGAATCGTCGCTGGCCCAAATTCTAAAGCTCGCCGCAACGGAAAAGAACCTTAGCCTTCGCCAGCAGGCGATTCATCTGGCCGCACAGCGCGATACTCAGCAGGCCATAGATGCGCTCATACACGTTTATGTGGCTGACAACAGCGAGCAGATTAAAAGCCAAATACTTCTTGTTCTCAGCCAATCGAATCAGGAGCGCGCTCTGAAGCTGTTGATGGATGTCGCCCGCAGCGATGCGTCCGCAGTAATGAGACAAAAGGCGATTTTCTTGCTTGGTCAGAGTAACAAGCCGGAAGCTGCAAAGTTTCTGGAAAGCATTCGCAATCAGAACCCAAATCAGTAAGAAGACACAGCGGAGGCATTAAGATTATGAAGCAACTGAATTTGTTAACCTCAACCGCTCTACTGGCAGGGATAGTTACTCTCGCCTGTGCCGGAAGGTTGAGTTCGATGACCGTGGTCCAATCCAGTCCCAACCCGGATTCCAAAGCAGCAGCAGGAACAGAAATGACAAACAACTTAGAAGTGACCGAAC
>Ga0137409_10008645_pt1 | contig 10392 bp, 8 predicted proteins | sample CZODoug1_16funga_FD_122059 | JGI IMG/M metagenome (GOLD analysis project Ga0137409, IMG submission 122059) | Vadose zone soil fungal communities from Angelo Coast Range Reserve, California, USA - CZODoug1_16fungal (Hybrid Assembly) | ecosystem: Environmental > Terrestrial > Soil > Vadose zone... | reverse complement strand
AGATACTGAAATCCAATGGCGCGGCGCTTTAACTGTAGCGGCGGTCTTATGACCGACAATACGACAATTTGCGAGGTAAGCGGCGGTCATAGACCGCCGCTACAGTTACTTTCCTCCTTTTGCCGTTTTCTCCGTCGACCGTAGCGAAGAGGGTTCAGACCTATTCCTGGGCGACGCTTTTTGCAACACACTGACCAGACGCTGCCTTGAGCCCTTGCCGCCCCTCACGATCTCGCTCGCTGTGATCTTCCGTCCATAGAGTTTTTCGTTGGCTTTGCTGTCTGGACGCAGCGTGGAACCTTCCAGTGAGACACCGGCAAAGAGCCCGCGCGAACGGGAATACGTAAGGATTTCAGCTCGCATGTAGGCGTCAGTGGCAGCCATGGCGGCACGTCCTTTTGGCCCTGCCGCGACCGCGGCATCGGCGCCCAGCTTCACTTTACTGCGCAGCAACGACTCTACGCCCCTTGGGTTCATGACCAGCAGGAGAAAATCGGTTGCCTGGCCTCCCAGTTGGAGACCGATGCTTCCTCCCTCCAGGCGATACATCGCTGGCGCACCCCAGGAACCACTAAAGTTGCTTCCTGTCCGGCAGACCAGGGCTCCTCGCCCGTAACTCCCGCCTATGCCGATAGCGAATTTCTTGACGGACGGCATAACCGCCACACACTCGGCCTTGTTCAGCAGCTCCCGTGGCAGGGCGTCGGGAATGTTGAGGATTTCTTCCATCGCCTCAGCGCTGTTCGCGAGCCGTTCCTGTTCGGTATCGGCCGCCAGCGCCACCGGCGTAGCGATAATCAGACTCAAAAGACTAATAATCATGTACCGCATGGGTTGTTCTCGCATAAGGTCGGCCACTATACCGTGGAGGCATTTTCGCGCATCCAAGAGTTTTTACTCTGAATGTCAGTGCGAACTGGATTACCCAAAATGAGCAGTTTCTATCCCTGCCCATCCATGTCTGGCAGGATTCAAATAGACTCGGGACAGTGACCAGAAACTACTCAACTCTAGCATCAGGTCCTCCTTGCGATTTTCCAGGACTTCGCCAACCCGCAGGTGCGACGCTGGCAGAGTGGTGGCTCCGGCAGCATGAGTGCCTTAGCTGGCGCGCCTGAGAAGTGCTCGTTTCAAATCCTTGGAATCTCCAGCTTGGGTAGCCTGAGGGCGTTCTCGACTGTGCTTCCGAAAGAGGTGTATGGACAAAGTCCTTGCGGCCGAAGGCTCCTCCTGGCGCCCGGAGTAAGCCTAACCTTTGTCTATTTGTGCCTTCGCGAGTTTGGTGTTGACAGCAACACGACACGAACCGACAAAGGTAGTTTGCGAGAATTAAGCTTTACGCCGCTGCCACCAAGGAAGGCCCCGGTAAGCATCTGCAGGATAAGAACATGAGCATAAGTTTCAGGATCTTTAGATTTCCTCGGCTGAACATCTCTGTTTCAAGGGTTCAGACTTTCGTCGGTCTTGCCGCAGGCATCTTGTCGATCACAGGCGCTCTCGTCGCCTTCATCAGACCCGCTCCCGACAAAGCCGAACTCGTGGCGATTGTGCAGGACGCCAAAACAGAGAAGGCCGTGTCCGATGCGACGATCGAGATCCTGACACCGCGGGATGCCGTCATTACAACACTAAAGCCGAACGGGTCCGGGAAGGCGCGCTACGCGTTAGATGAGGGTCATTATCGGCTCCGCGTGAGCCATCCCCGGTACGGCTCAGAGATCCGCGAGGTGCAATTGATGGCGAGTCAGAGCACCGAGGTTCGCGTACAACTGCGCGCGGCCTCTATCGGTGGCGCCATGCGGCGGCTGTTCCGCCACTAGTCGCCCTCGATTCATGCCGTGCTGTCGATCGAAGCCTTGGAACAGTTTCGTAGATTGTTACCTCAATATTGCATCCGTGTGACAAACCAGATGTCCGCTGACTCCCTCGATCAGGCGAAGGCGAAGAATTTAGAAGTGGATCGCCTGTACGAAGGTTAGACGTTTACAAGCCAGCTGATGTTCACACGTGCCGGGAACGATGACTACCGCTGGGCGACTCCACGGCCAATCCGCTATTGCCTTTAGCGGAAAGAGCTTCCAGTCAGGTATAAAAGATCGACCAGTCGGTCGAAAGATTCTCCCCTCGGGGACAAAAGAGGTACCGCCTGGTCGAAAGACTTTCCAGTCAGGTACAAAAGATCTACCGCCTGGTCGAAAGACTTTCCAGTCGGGTACAAAAGAGGTACCCGTTGGTAGAAAGACTTTCCAGTCGGGTAGATAACAGGAACCGCTTGGTAGTGTTCGGTCCGAATGCGGCTTCGGTGTAGATCTGCGCTACTCGCCACGGAAGCGGCCGGAAAAATCCGGCCGCCTCTAGTCGGTTACGAATTGAAGGCATCAGACGCCGTTCCGGCGCTACTAATGGATCTGGATGTTGCCTCCGATGAGAGTGCTTGGCCCGTTCGAATAGGTCGTCGTCTTGATGCCGAAGGTGTCGGAAGTCCCGGGTTCGCCGCAGTCATCGACATCAACGGTGAACGGCTCCGTGGTTGTGCCAGTCGACCGAATCACCTGGGCCGTACCAGTGAACTCGGCGTGCTTACTTCCAGGTGTCGCCGGGCAGGAAGTGCCGGGGCTGCTGATAACCAGTGCATCAATGGATTGGGCCTTTATTCGTACGTCCGTCTGATGGTCGTTGTATTCCAGGTTCCCGGTCGCAGCGCAGCACTTCACGGTGAAGCCGAAAGTGGCCCGCCCGTTGGGATCGGCTGGACTGGGAATCAAGGCCGGCACGGACACGAGGACCCCGAGCGGGGAGAAGATCGGGTCTCCCTGGATCTGGCCACCGCCGGTTACCTTCCCGGGAGTAGAGGGTACGCCGCCAAGGCATGCCCCGCCCGGGGCTGGCGCCGTGAGCCAGGGGCTGAAGTCGACGTTGGGGCTGACCCTTGCGCCGCCGTCAGGACCGACTGGACCTGGCCCGCCGGCGTCGCCCCACCAGTTGCAGGTGCCATCGACGCTCAAGGCCGGATAAGCCAGGCTGTTGGCGGGATGAACCGCGATCCCATATGCGGCGATGGTGACGTTGAAGTTGTTTTGGTTAACTCGTCCGGTCGAGAAAGATGGATTGTCTTCGAACCAGACTGCAACTGAGTCAACAGTTGGTGCGAGCAGGTTGCTGATGGAGTTATCCACGACAATAACGCCGGGGGTGTCACCCTCCAATCCGATGGCATGTGTCCAGCCACCACCAACCAAGTTACTGATGGTGTTGTTCCGTATCGTTACTGTTGTATAGCCGGTCGCGGACGAAGCGGTGCTAGCTCCATTGTTGACATGGATCGCGTACGCTCCTCGGTTCACGCTATGTATGTCCGAGATTGAATTTCCTTCGATCAGGATGTTCAGGCTTGGATTTCCCGACGTGCTGTCCCCGATGAAAATGCCACCGTTCGAAGATGCTATGCCCTCGACGCCGCTGACCTTGTTACCCACCACGCTGACATCATCCGGACCGTTTTCGAGATAAATAGCCTGGGTATTGCCGCTGAAGGACACACCGCCGATTCCCTCAATGATGTTGTTGGTGATCAGCGCTTTATTGCCGATCGTCTTGATCAGAATCCCCGTGGCTTGTCCCGGATTGGTCAGCGAAAAACCGTCGATGGTGACACCTGCCGCCTGGATAGTGATCATGCCGGTCACGGTCGACTCTACGACGGCGAACGTTCGTCCGGCGACGGGATTGCCTGCCTGCGCACCGTTAAGAACGAGAGATCTGGGAATTGTTACATTCCCGGGATACCCTCCCACGGCCACATTGATTGTGGTGCAAGTTATATCGTTGACTGCATCTTGAATCGTTGCGTACGGAACTGGGACTGTGCAAGTCGCGGCCTGTGCCGTGCCTCCGCCAAGCGTGAAGACGGTTGCGAAAGCCGCCAGCAACCGTCGCATGGTTACACCAACCTTAGGACAACCAGTTGATTCCATTTTCCTTTCCTTCCTTTCTAATTTTGATTTTGGGATTACTGTGGGTGAACCAGCGCTCGGACCGCCCCTTTCCAACCGCGAGCACTCGCCGCAGGTCAGGGACTAGAGACATCAGTGAATTCTTTTCGCTGAGACTTTGACTAAAGTCCGGCTCTTGAAACTCGAACGCAGCCGCGTTGCGAGCACATCAGTAGCCACCGCGGCCGGGCAAATCGACTATAGGAAACTCAACGACTTAGCTTTTCCTGGGGGAGTTTGTTTTGCCCCTGATTATTCGGGTTGAGGTATACAGGGTGGTTCGGTGGTACCACCGGACCGACATATTGCTCAAGTCATGTAGCGGTTCATGGGAATAACTGGAGGACAGTCGAAGTAAGAGCGCAAAAAGCCGCCCCAATCCGACCCCGATACCGATCGCGACCGGAAGAAGTGATTCGCGGATCACAAGGCGGAGCACGTATGAAGGCGACTTGAAAAACATCCTGGCACTGCTGGACGATGTTGCCCGCGACATCGCCGGGCAAATCCAGGTTCGCGTGACCCCTCAGGAGAAAGCGCTACTGACGACCGACCTTAGCCAAACACCGGGTGACGCCGCCTATAATTTCGCCGCAGTTGCAATTCGGCTGGGAAAAGAGCGGGACGCCCTTCTGTACCTGGAAAGGGCCCTGGTCGAGCGCTCCTACTGGATTCCTTTCCTCAACATTGATCCGAGATTCGACGCTCTACCATGAGCTTCATGAGCGGTTGAAGCAGCTCGAGAAATCAGTTCGGGTGTACTGCCTGGCGCACATCGATGCGGCCATATCCCAGTTGATTCACATAACCGGGATTTCTCGAGTTGATGTTGACCGAGCCCGCTGAAATGGATGTCGAGACTCCGGTTGTTCTCAGCGAACGAATCAGGGCTGCCGTCCCCGCAACCATGGGAGCACTGAAGGACGTACCGGAAACGACACTGTAGTAACCACCGGGATAAGCCGAGAATATCTTCACGCCTGGCGCAGTCACGAAGAGTGAACTACCATAATTCGAAAATGAGGCCTTCCAATCCAGAAGGTCGGTCGCGGCTGTCGCCAATACTCCGCTGAGGGCCGCAGGATATTGCGGATTGGACGTATTGTTGTTACCGGCAGATGCGACCATTACGACGTCCGCATTCCTCGCATAATTGATCGCGTTACGAAGCGCCGGCGATGCCGTCAGCGTGCCAAAGCTCATGTTGATCACCTGGGCTCCATGCTGTACGGCGTATCGGATTGCCTTCGCGATGGTAAAAATGTCTGAGCGTCCCGCATCATCGAAGACTCGCAGCGGCATGATCATGCTGGCCGGCGCGATCGCGGCGATGACGCCGGCGCAGAGCGTACCATGGCTGTAAGCGGGATTGAGGCTATACAGGAAACCCGCCTGGGAACGATCAAGGACGCCGGCGCCAAACTGGTTCATGAACCCTCTTTCCGAATCCAGAAAACCGGTTTCAGCCTGGTCCAAAAAGCCTGTTTCGGCTTGATTCAGAGCGGTCGAACCGGCCGGACGTGCGGTCACGAAGTCGTAGCCGCTGGTCAGGTGACCGCGAAGTGCCGGGTGCCCGTAGTCCACCTGAGAATTGATATCGGCTACAACAACGGCCTGGCCGGTCGAGTACGGCAACGCTGCCCCGGCCCGTATCAATTGCATGGAGGGTTGATACTTGTACCAGTCCGATACCGTGGTGCCGGGAACGGTCAGGATTCCAACTTGAGCAAAGCCCGGCATTGTCACTCCCGTATTCAGTTCCATCCACTCAATGCCGAGCGAATACGCCATCGGTGATGACGGCACGGCCGGCACGTTGAGCAAATGAATATTCGCACGGGGAATTGTGTCGACAAGCGTGGCACCGAGCATGGCAGCGACGTTGGTAATGTTCGCCGTTGGGGAAATCTGAACGATCAGCGGGAGGGGATTGGCTGGCGCCGACACGCTGAAGGCCAACAGCAGAATAAGAGTCAGCGAGAAATTACGTCTTGTCATAGTCCCTTACACGTCGCATTGAGATACAAACGGAGTTCTTCTCATTACGACTTGCCTGTCTCCATCCATTAATTCGATGTGTGCTGACAGGTGGCCCCGCCTAATCCCGACCGCGTGACCTATGAAGATCCGCTGCCTGCCATCTGGGATAGCACACGGCCAATATGAATTGCACGAGACATGCCCGACTCGAGATCGATCTGCATGTAACAGCGCCACATCATTTTCCCCATAAAGAGTTGATTCGGTCTGAAGCCAGGCAGGGTGGAATTTCCCCAGCCTGCAGAACAAAAATTGGCCGATTCCCCTCCATTCCGTGAGGAGGGGAAGCCGTGTTCCTCTAACCTGTGGCTTAGGTGTTTTTTCGACTATCAGCTCGTTACCCAGGCTCAACACTCCCGGCACGTTGCGTGCGGCGGTGTAGGCGAGTTGCCTGGAAAGCTTCTGGCTCGTCGTTGTGTGCTACGCGACAGGTTCCTTTTTCTTTGCGGTTCGGGCGGGCTTGGGATTGCTGAGCGGTTGACGGAGGAAGACGCAGAAAACGCTTTGACACACTTCACACAGATGAAGATGTTGCCGTTCCCAATCTTCTAATTTGACAGTTCCGGTCGCAGACTCAAAGAGGCGGCGATTCTCTATATGAGTCACAGCAATGTTCTTCATCAGATTCCTTCCGGTGCCACATATGCCGTGTGTTTGCAGCAGGTGCTGCAAATTAAACCAAAACCATTGGCTTTCCAATGGTGTTAAATAAGCATAGCATGGTTGGTCGTCGTCGCAACAAAGCGGCAAACGCTGCCACGTCCTTGCCGCCTCAAGATAGAAGTTTAAGTTCCCATTTCTTGCTAATTACTCGTCTAATAAATTCATGTAGGGAGAGGTGATCGATTCGGGGCCCCCGATCGTACACCAGAATCCGTCATGCAACGCTTCGATATAGGCGATCCGATTGTGATTCTCCCGAGATTTGCGGACCTGTATCCGGTCTATCGGGGCACAGTCACCGGCATGAAGTCGGATCCGTTTCGTCCTGCGTTCACTGAATACACGATCCAGTTCCCCGACGGATCAACAACCAACCTCTTTGAATTTCAAATTCTTGAAGCTGAACCGAACTGCGAGACTTTCCTCGCAGCTTTTGTACTTGACAGTCACCAGGATGGGGCAACGGCGGAGCATCGCGGACAGACGCCCGACCGGCGGATCATTCTTCAAACACAAACCATCGACATTGATATGAAAATAGAGGCAAGGCAGCACGAAGCCTCGATCATCGGTCAGATTCTGGAAAGAGAGACCACAAATTTCGTAAGCAGGGCAGTAGTCACTTTGATGAGAGACAACATTCCGATCACCTCAACTACAACCGACAACGCCGGTACGTTCAGGTTCGCTGCTATCGGTCGAGGTGCTCTGAATATCCAGGTTGTAATTCGCGCAGACTCGTCACGGATCCTGGGCGCGTTTCCCACCTGATACTGACTTCATGGAGCAGTGCTCACTCAGGCAAAGCCTGCAACATTTCCATGAGTTTTCATGCGAGTTTGATCCCGTTTGAAGCAGCATCAGAGCCATCAGAGACATACGAACCGGCGGAGTGGCAACGATGATGCATTAACCACGGTGCAGAATCCGCAAATAGATTCCGGGAATATTGTTAGGGTTTAACTAAGTTGCTCTCCTACGGTTCCCATAAAAGGAAGGTATGGGGCATGGAGCCCAACCACGTTGAGGCCCGCAAACTGTATGAAACAGTCGCGGGAAATGCAGTGCTCGAAGAATCAGAAATCCAACACCTGGGAACCTGTGAAGAATGCTTGCAGGTGATACGCATCCTGGTGGAACAACTACTGCCGCGCTCGAAGAATGCAGCCGGGTGAAGATATCTCGGCTTCCTGTTCAGCTACGGGACAATCGGAAACCACAAGAAGGACAAAGCGGCAGAGCCGCAACCAAATCGAGATTAGCCTCAGGCGAGAGTGTTCCCCTCCTGGGACAGGAGGGGTGGACGCGCCATCAAGAAAATGCCGCGAAGCCTCCTTTTGAAGGCGCGGCCGGGGTGGTCAGTTCGGCGAAACATTTCGTGCGAGCGACCACCCCGTCACCCCTCCTGTTCCAGGAGGGGAATATCCCGCCTGACGATCTTCGCTCACCCGAGAAAAAGTCTTTCTGTGGTTCCGTCTTTCGCTTATGAGCCAATCGCGCGAGCGGCTTCACGGCCGGCTATGCGGCCAAATACCGTGACTCTCGGCAGCCCATGCAAAGCGAATCCTCCTGCGGTTTCACCACAGGCATAGAGACCGGTTATGACCTGGTCATTACGGTCGATGACCTGACACTTTGTGTTGATCTTGAGGCCGGTCAGCGTGTCGTGGAGGATGGGCGTTGACCATGCCGCGTAGAACGGCGGTTTCTGGATCTTGTACATCGGAGCCGGCTTTCCAAATTCGGCATCTTTCCCCGCGTCCACGCAGGAGTTGTACTTGTTTACGGATTGTTCCAGCACGCCGGCCGGGATTGGCCGCACTTGATACGGGTTTTTGATTTTTCCGGCCAACTCCGCGATCGTGTCTGCGCTGAAGAACCAGCCATTCACATCGACATTGGGCGGCCTGGGATCCCACTCTTCGCGCCTGACGGCATCCGCATCGAAGATCGCCCAGATCGGCCCGCCGCCATTCGCTTTTCCGTTGCGTCCGAGGTTGCCGTTCGTTCCAAGACAAGCTGAGAGGAACGCGTATGAATTGTCCATTTCATTCCAGAACCTTTGGCCCGCCTGGTTCACGAAGATCAGATTTTGAAAACTTCGAATGGTAAGTCCGGAACCGCCTGCCTGAGCAAACAAGGGGCTTTTCGGGTTCCACTTCAGATTCTGGTAACCATAGCGGACTCCAATGTGACGGGTTTTCTGGACCCCGCGGCCGGTATCGTTACTTTGGTTGGACGTGCCCCAAAGCGAGGCGCCGATTGCCATCGCCAGCATCTCGCCATCGGCGTTTTGTTTGGTCCAGGGCTCGCCGGCCACCTGGTATTCCTCGGTCAGCCGCGGATCGAACATTCTTCGGAACGCCACGTTGCTGGTATGGCCGCCCGTGGCAAGGATCACGCCTTTTCTTGCCCGGATATTCACATCTTTGTCTTCGAATCTTGCCGTGACTCCAAGCACTCTTCCGGAAGTTGGATTTTCCCTGATGATCCTGGTCATCTTGTGCTTCAGGAGAATCTCGGCGCCTTTGACTCGTGCGCTTTTTTCCAATGGGCGGACAACGCCGGATCCCGGACTTCCGTTGATAGTTTCTTTGAGATCCGGCGAATACACCTGCGCCACACACAACCGCGGGACGGTTCCCTCATTTACGAAGTCGGGCTTTTCGTCGTTGAATTTGACGCCGTTTTCGATGAGAAATTCGAAGGTCGCAACGTTTTCATCGGCCCACATTCGGACGAGATCTCGATCGCAGTATCGGAACTCGCTGTCCTTGTGATTCGTGTGATCCAGATAAACCTGGTCCGCCGAGTCCACGATTCCGTATTTCTTCTGCATACTCGTGCCGCCGCCGAGCGGCACTCTTCCTCCGCTCAGCATGGCGTGTCCGCCGATGTCATGGTTGGCTTCGAGCACGATTACTGTTGCTCCTGCATCGCGCGCCATAATCGCTGCCGGAAGACCGGAGGCTCCTGCTCCGACAATCACGACGTCCGCCGTTCGATCCCATCGGATTGGGGCCTGTGCCGCGGCATCGCCCTCCTGCGTGACACCTGCCAAGGCCGTGGCCCCAACACCAATTGCGGTACCTTCCCTGATGAACTTCCTTCGACCAGGATTGAATTTCATGCGGCGGCCTCAACTTTCAGTCGAACATCTCCGGAAAGTAAAACGTAAGAACCCGGTTCTGAAGGGCGCTGGCTATCATGATCTCTTTGTGTTTCGGAATCACAGCAATCCCTGAGTTCTGTCCGCCTCCGGTAATCTGCCTGACGGGGATCCTCCAGCGTGGAGCAACGTCTCCATCATCGTTGATGCTCCAGACGGCCCAACCGTCCATGGAGTTGGTTAAGATCAACCCCTTTTCCGCGTAGACCGTAATCTGGCCGCCACCGAACCCGCCGGTCTTTGGTCCCCGAATAACGCGCAAAGGTTTGGTGTTTCCGCTGGCGTTTCGATCAAAGATCAACAGACCGTTACTTTTTACGACGAGAAGGTTGTGGATCGGATCGACAGCGACCTGCGGAGTCGAAGACTTTATCTGCGTGTCGGGCCCGGCGAGAATTCGTTTCGGCGCAACGTCTCCGCTCGCCGTTCGATCGAACACCAGAACGCCTTCCGGTCCGCCGGTTCCCGCGCCTCGATATCCGCCTGAGCCGACGGGAAGGAAGATCTCATCGTGTGCCGGATCCGCCG
>Ga0137409_10008643_pt1 | contig 10397 bp, 8 predicted proteins | sample CZODoug1_16funga_FD_122059 | JGI IMG/M metagenome (GOLD analysis project Ga0137409, IMG submission 122059) | Vadose zone soil fungal communities from Angelo Coast Range Reserve, California, USA - CZODoug1_16fungal (Hybrid Assembly) | ecosystem: Environmental > Terrestrial > Soil > Vadose zone... | reverse complement strand
CCCGCCTTTAGGCGGAAGCTTCAGCTACAGATCCATTCCGTGATACCAAACTATTCCGCCTAAAGGCTGGACTACGAACTTTTCATCGTTTCCGGGCATCGCAACGCGACATGTTGAACTCCTGCGATTAATATTTGTTTCTGATCTGGTCTGCGGCTCATCATGTCGATCAAAAGAGGCAAGGCAGGCGCCACGTCGAGAGCGGCGCCTGCCTTGCTCGTAAACTCACTTGAGTGAGACGGAACAAACGAGGACTGCAATGACAATTCAATCCATCAACCCCGCGACCGGCGAGAGGCTGCGCTCTTTCGAACCGCTCACCGAGTCGCAGATCGAGGAAAAGATCGGCCGCGCGGCCGAAACCTTTCGCCGCTATCGTCGCATCCCCCTGGCTTCCCGCGCGCGAATGATGACGCGAGCGGCGGAGATTCTCGAAGCGGAGAAAGAGAAGTTCGGACGTCTGATGACGACCGAGATGGGCAAACCCGTGCGGGCGGCCGTCGAAGAGGCCGCGAAGTGCGCCTGGAATTGCCGATTTTACGCGGAGAAGGCCGCGGAGTTCCTCGCCGACAAGGAGATCCCGACGGGCGCGACGCGGAGCTTCGTACGTTACCAGCCGCTCGGGCCTGTGCTCGCCGTCATGCCGTGGAATTTCCCTTTCTGGCAGGTCTTTCGTTTCGCCGCGCCGGCGCTGATGGCGGGCAACGTCTGCCTGCTCAAACACGCCTCCAATGTGCCGCAATGCGCCCTCACTATTGAAGAGATTTTCCGGCTGGCGGGATTTCCCGAAGGCGCGTTTCAAACCTTGCTCATCGGTTCCGGTCAGGTCGAACGCGTGCTCGACAACCCGCGCGTCGTAGCCGCCACGCTGACTGGGAGCGCCGCGGCTGGCAGCTCGGTGGCGAGCGCCGCGGGCGAACGAATCAAAAAGACCGTCCTCGAATTGGGCGGGAGCGATCCTTTCATCGTCATGCCGAGCGCCGACCTCGATGAGGCCGTCAAGACTGCGGTCAGGGCGCGCTCCATCAATAATGGGCAATCGTGCATCGCCGCCAAGCGCTTCATCGTCGCCGAAGAGATCGCCGATGAATTCGAGCGCCGGTTCGTCAAAGGCATGGAATCGCTCAAAGTCGGAGACCCGATGGACGAGACGACTGATATTGGCCCGCTCGCGACGGTGGACATTCTCGAAACTCTCGAGGAACAGGCGCGGGAGACCATTGCTCAGGGCGCCCGCGTCCTCACCGGAGGCGAGCGGCTGATGCGCGCGGGCAATTACTTCGCGCCGACGGTTCTCACGGATATTCCCCCGAATTCGCCGGCCTATATCGAAGAGCTGTTCGGCCCGGTCGCCTCGATCTTCCGCGCCCGCGACCTGGACGAAGCGATCCGCCTGGCCAACGACACGACCTTCGGCCTGGCCGCCAGCGCCTGGACGAATGACGACGAGGAGCGTGACCGCCTGATCGATGAGATCGAGGCGGGCCTGGTCTTCATCAACAGCATGGTCGCGTCCGACCCTCGGTTGCCCTTCGGAGGAGTGAAGAGTTCGGGCTACGGGCGCGAGCTTTCGCGCGAAGGCATTCGCGAATTCGTCAACATCAAGACGGTGTGGATCAAGGAAGAGCCGGAGACAAAACTCGCCGAGACTGAGTGATATAGGGCGGACTGATGGTTTTTGAGAAATAAATACAACAACAAGTGTGGCGCGAGTTGTTTACTCGCGCTACTTCCCGCCGAAGCGGCGCGAGTAAACAATTCGCGCCACATCCACTGTCCGTGCGCTTACGTACCGACCATCCGAGCGGAGGCGAATTATATTGTCCTGCCCATGTCTCCGCTCTTGAACATGCCCGCAATCCATCTAGTGACGCTATGGCCTTTGGCGGTCTACTTCGCCGCCGTGATTCTGCTGGTGGCGGGTATGCTCGCGCTCTCCTATCTGCTGGGGCAGCGCCATCAGGCCAGGGCGACTGGCGAGCCTTACGAATCGGGCATTGTCTCGACCGGCTCGGCGCGGCTGCGTTTCTCCGCTCAGTTCTATCTGATCGCGATGCTGTTTGTGATCTTCGACCTGGAAGCGGTCTTCATCTTCGCCTGGGCCATCGCGTTCCGCGAAGTAGGGTGGACCGGTTACGTCGGGGTATTGGTGTTCATCGGCGTGCTCGTCGCCGCTCTGATCTATGAATGGCGGCTGGGCGCGCTCGATTGGGGAAGCAAGGGGAGAAAGGCCCGACAAGTCGGAGGGCAAATATGAATGGGCGGCCATATTTCATATGCCATATGAAATATGAAATATGGCATATGAAATATGAAATATGAAATATGGCAATGGCATTGATGACGCCGATTCTTTTGAAGACGCCGCGCGCCGTAATCTACTACTTGCGCGTCTGCAAGACCTGCTGGCCTGGGGGCGCAAGAATTCGATCTGGCCGTTCAATTTCGGCCTCTCGTGTTGTTTTGTCGAGATGGCGACCAGCATCACCAGCAAATACGACATCGCGCGGTTCGGCGCCGAGGTGATTCGCGGCACTCCGCGCGAGGCGGATCTGATGGTCATCGCGGGCACGGTCTTCATCAAGATGGCGCCGATCATCAAGCGGCTTCATGAACAGATGATGGAGCCGCGCTGGGTGATCTCGATGGGGTCATGCGCCAATTCCGGCGGGATGTACGACATCTACAGCGTCGTCCAGGGAGTGGATCAGTTTCTTCCGGTAGACCTCTATGTTCCGGGTTGCCCTCCCAGCCCCAGCGCGTTTATGGAAGGACTGACGCTGCTCCAACAGGCCGTCGGAAAAGAGCGACGCCCTTTGAGCTGGATCGCCGGGCCGCAGGGCGTGATCCGCCCGGAGCCTCCTTCCATGAAGGATCTGAAGCGAGACGAGAGACGGCAAGCCTCCACATTACGCCCTCCCAACGAAATTTGATCACTCTCTGATTTTTTCTATGCGCAGCGACGCGATCTTCCAGGAGTTGCAGCGGGTCTTCGGCGAAGCGTCCGTCAGGCCACAGGCCATATGCGACGGGCGCGACGGGATACCTGCGTTCTGGGCTCCGCGGGATAAAGCGCGCGAGATGCTGCGATATCTCAAGACGGAAGCGGAGAGACCATACCGCTTCCTCTATGATCTGACGGCCATTGACGAGCGCGTCCGCGCTGACCGCGGCGGCCAACTCGCGAGCGACTTCACGGTCGTCTATCACCTGCTCTCCTTCGAGCGCAACCAGGACGTGCGGATCAAAGTGGCGCTCACGGGCGAACGGCCTTCGCTCGACACCATCACCGACATCTGGCCCTCGGCCAACTGGTACGAGCGCGAGGTGTGGGACATGTTCGGCGTCACCTTCAACGGCCATCCTCACTTGAGACGCATCCTGATGCCGCCGACCTGGCAAGGCCATCCCCTGCGTAAAGATCATCCGGCGCGGGCCACCGAGATGGGGCCGTTCCGTCTGCCCGAAGAGAAAGAAGAGTTTGAGCAGGCAGCGATGCAATTCCGCCCGGAAGATTGGGGACTCGAACGCGGCGGCGAGGACACCGATTTTATGTTCCTCAATCTGGGGCCGCAGCATCCCGGCACTCACGGCGTGTTGCGTCTCGTGTTGCAGCTCAGCGGCGAAGAGATTCTGGACGTCGTGCCGGACATAGGCTTCCATCACCGAGGCGCCGAAAAAATGGGGGAACGCCAGTCGTGGCACACCTACATCCCTTACACCGACCGCGTAGATTACCTCGGCGGGGTGATGAACAACCTCGCCTATGTCCTGTCGGTCGAGAGGCTCGCCGGGATCGAGGTCCCCGACCGCGTGAAGGTGATCCGCGTCATGATGGCGGAGTTCTTCAGATTGGCCAGCCACCTGGTCTGGTACGGCACGTTCGCGCAAGACCTCGGGGCGCTCTCGCCCGTGTTCTATATGTTCACCGACCGCGAGCGCATCTTCGACATCGTCGAGGCCGTCTGCGGCGGGCGTATGCATCCGAGCTGGTTCCGCATCGGCGGCGTCGCGCAAGACCTGCCCAAGGGATGGAACAGGCTGGTCGGCGATTTCATCCCTTACTTGAGGCGCAGGCTGGACGAGTACGACAAGATGGTCATGCAAAACAGCATCTTCAAAGCGCGCACCGTCGGCGTCGGCGCTTACACGCTGGACGAGGCCATCGAGTGGGGCGTGACCGGCCCGGGCTTGCGCGCCTGCGGATTCGAGTGGGATTTCCGCAAGATGCGTCCTTACTCCGGCTACGATTTATTCGAGTTCGACATTCCCACCGCCGAACGCGGCGATTGTTACGACCGCGCGCTGGTGCGTGTGGCCGAGGGTGCGCAATGACACCAACCGTGCGGGTCATCGGCGCTGGATTGGCGGGATCAGAAGCGGCGTGGCAGTGTGCGCGCCGGGGTGTTGCTGTTGAGCTCTGGGAGATGCGCCCGGTGCGCTCGACGCCGGCGCATCAGACTGCGGATTTCGCGGAGTTGGTCTGCTCCAATTCGCTCAAATCTGACAGTGAGAACACGGCGCCCTGGCTGCTGAAAGAAGAAATGCGGCGAGCGGGATCGTTGCTGCTGGAGATTGCGCGCGAGTGCGCAGTTCCGGCCGGACATGCGCTGGCCGTAGACCGTACGACCTTCGCCGCCCGAGTCACGGATGCCCTCTCACGCGAGCCGCTAATTGCAATCCGGCGTGAAGAGATGACGCAGATCAATGAAGATCAGATCACGATCATCGCCACCGGGCCCCTGTCCTCCGACGCCTTGTCCCAGGAGATCGCGAGGCTGAGCGGCGCAACCCACTTGTATTTCTTCGATTCGATCAGCCCGATCGTCGAAGCCGATTCCATCGACATGTCGAAGGTGTACTTGGCGGCGCGTTACGACAAGGGCTCGGCCGACTACATCAACTGCCCGATGTCCAAAGAGGAGTACGACCGTTTCTGCGATGTGTTGATTTCGGGGCAATCGGTCGAAGAGCGCGATTGGGAGAAGCTGAACTACTTTGAGGGCTGTCTGCCCATCGAAGAAATTGCCCGCCGCGGCCGTGACACGCTGCGCTTCGGTCCCATGAAGCCGGTAGGATTAAAAGACCCTCGCACCGGGCGAATTCCCTACGCCGTGGTCCAGCTCCGGCAAGAGAACCTGCGGGCCGATTCGTACAACCTGGTGGGCTTCCAGAATCATCTGAAATTCGGAGATCAGGCCCGCATGTTGCGGCTGATTCCCGGCTTGGAAAATGCACGCTTCCTGCGTTACGGACAAATCCACCGCAACACATACATCAACGCGCCGACTCTGTTGTCGGAATCGTTACAAATGAAGAAATATCCGCCGGTGTTTTTTGCCGGCCAGATCTGTGGAGTCGAAGGGTACGTCGAATCCATCGCAACCGGCCTGATGGCGGGCATTCACGCCACCGCGCTGGCTACGGGGGGCGAGCCCACGCCGCCGCCGCGTCCTACAGCTTTCGGCTCCCTTGTCCATTATGTGACCCACGCCGATGCCAGGAACTTCCAGCCTGCCAATGTCACTTTCGACCTTTTACCACCGCTGGAGTGCAAAGTTCGCGATCGCAAGGAGCGGCACCGCCAACAGTGCGAACTGGCATTGCAACAGTTCGAGGGCTGGCTGGAAAAGTGGGGCGCGGACCCTCTTGTCCGCCGCCTTTTACTTCAGGTAGTTCCCAGGCATTGGACGTCTGTTGCCGGAAGTAAACTGCCAAGATCAACCGCAAAGGCGGCGGACAAGAGCGTCCGCCCCACACTGTTTCGACACAGGCACTGCCATCCTTGAACAAAATCAGGCTTACTCTCGTATATGGATGTGGGGGCCGGTGCGTCTTCCGGGCTTACGTTCGGGCGGCGTCCGCGTCCATAACAATATGGTCTTGCGCGATCTGGTTGGCGATGTGCTGAGTACGCTCTGGGCCCACAAGCTGCGCACGTTTCTGACCATGTTCGGAATCGCCTGGGGAATCGTGTCTATCGTTCTGATGGTGGCGGCGGGAGAAGGATTGCGCCAGGGGCAGGAAGTACAGGCCCGGAATCTGGGCAAAGATATTCTGATCGTGTTTCACGGACGCACCAGCATGCAGGTCGGCGGCGCTCGCGCTGGACGCGAAGTGCACTGGGAAGACGCGGACGTGGTCGCAGTGCAGGCGGAGTCGCCGGATTGCGAGTACGCCATTCCGGAGCTGGAGCGAAACGACGTCCGCGCTCACAGCAATTATAACAATGCCGCATTTACCGTGACTGGATCTCATCCCCCGTTTGGCTACATTCGCAGCCTCGACGTGGGTGAAGGCCGTTTCTACAACTGGGATGATCAGAAGGAGGCGCGTCGCGTGGCCTTCCTCGGCAGTGACGCATCCAAACAACTTTTTCCCGGCCGCAATCCGGTCGGCGAGAGCGTCTATCTGAACGCGTTCCCGTACGCCGTGATCGGCGTAATGGCAACGAAGAAGCAGGATTCCAGCTACGACGGTTGGGACGTCAACAAAGTATTTATTCCGTTCGCGGCCATGCGGCGCGATTTCCCCGACAAGCCACCAGGCACCTCCACAACTTTTGACCAGCTACTGGTCACACCCAAATCCGTGGAACAGCACGAGGCCTGCAAGCGCGAAATACAGACCGTGCTGGGGCGGATGCACAACTTCGATCCCGACGACAAGGAGGCCTGTCCTATCTGGGACACGGTGCAGGAAGCCAAAGCTTTCCGCCAGATGACCAACGGAATGAAATATTTTCTGGGCGCGGTCGGCATCGTAACGCTGTTTCTCGGCGGCCTGGGCGTGATGAACGTGATGATGGTCGCGGTGCGAGAGAGGACCCGCGAAATCGGCGTGCGCAAGGCTTTGGGTGCCCCGGCGCGCACCATCCTCAAACAATTTTTTATCGAAGCTCTGCTAATCGCGTTTCTCAGCGGCGCCATTGGGATGGGAATCGCATACGGCATTTGCTTTCTGGTTAACCTGCTGCCCATGCCCGATTTCTTTGCCGGACTGGTGGCGACCTGGCAGTCCGGGCTGGTGGCTTGTGTGCTGCTGGGGATCATCGCGATTTTCTCGGCGCTGTATCCGGCGCGCAGGGCGGCGTCGATTGATCCAATTGAAGCGCTGCGCTATGAGGCGGGAGGGTGAAAAGCTTGAACCACGGAGGACGCGAAGGTTCACCAGGAAAGCCCCAGAACCCGAGGACTTTCTTTTGTGTACCTTCGTGCCCTTCGTGGTTTATGGGTTGAAGCATGCTAACTGAAATCATTCTCGAAGCCTGGATTGCTCTCAGGCGCAACTACACCCGCAGCCTGCTGACCATGCTGGGTATCGTCTGGGGGATTGCGACGGTCACCCTGTTGATCGCTTATGGCAGCAGCTTCCGCCGCATCCTGGTGGGCGGGTTCGATGCTTTCGGCAAGAGTGTCGTCATCTGCTGGCCGCAGCAGACCAGCGAACAGCCTGGCGGACAGCGTGCCGGCAAGAAAGTGCGTCTGGAGCAGGCTGACCTCGACATTGTCAAGGAGACTGCTCCCCTGGTGAAGCATGTGTGCTTGGAGACCGTGAATCGGCCCGGCATCAGCTATGGCGAGCGCATGGTGGGGACGGCAGCGATACGCGGCGTCTGCCCGGAGTATGGCGAGATGCGCAATGAGGTCCCGTCCGAAGGGCGCTGGATTTCTGTGGGAGACGAACTGGAGCGCCGGCGCGTGGTGTTTCTGGGTGGACGGGTGCGCGAACAGTTATTCAGCGGCCGGCCGGCGGTGGGCGAGACGGTGCAGATCGGCGGCGTGCACTTCACCGTGATCGGCGTGATGGCTCGCAAGATCCAGTTGAGCAACTATTTCTCCAGCGACGACGATTCCGCCTGGATCCCCTACAGCGCCGCCGGCGACGTATGGAATACGAAATATGCCGCAGTAATGGTCTTCGAACCAGTTGCGCCCCAATTTGAAAAAAGGGCCCAGGCCCAAGTGCTGGCCGCCATTGCGACCCGCCAGCAGTTTTCGCCCACTGATCCTAAGGCTTTTCAGATGTTCGGACGCGACGAATTCCGCCCAGTCATCGACGGCCTCACCATCGGTCTCCAGGTGCTGCTGACGTTTGTCGGCACTCTGACCTTAGGAATCGGCGGTGTTGGCGTGATGAACATCATGCTGGTCTCGGTGGATGAGCGTATCCGGGAGATTGGACTGCGCCGGGCGCTGGGCGCCAAGAAGTGGCAGATCAAACTCCAGTTCCTGGCCGAGACGCTCCTCATCATGCTGCTGGGCGGCGCCGCCGGCGTCCTGCTTTCTTATGGGATCGCCGCAGCCGTGGGCACACTGCCGCTCATGGGCCCGTTATTTGAAGACGATTCCGGCAAGGCCGACATCCATTTGCAGATTTCCCTGGCTACGGTGATGCTCTCCAGCCTGGTACTGCTGGCGGTAGGAGTTGCCAGCGGCCTGGTGCCCGCGCTACGCGCCTCGAAGCTCGACCCGGTGGAGGCGCTGCGATACGAGTGAAGCGTTCTCAACTGCTGTCATCCTGAGGAAGCGGAGCTCTTCGCTACGCGAAGAGCTCCCCGGCGAAGGACCTGTGCATTCATTGGCGATAGGAGCGCCAAAACCCTGCGAGGTCTCCTGTGCTCGTTTGGCGCAATGCGCACGCCATCGAAAGCCTGGCGAGGAATGCACTGGTCCTGCGCTTGCTTTCGTCGGGCTTCGCCGGTCGAAAGACTGCGATCAGGATGACAGCTTTGCGTGACAATGGAGCCGGGTGGATGTTGTTTACTACTGACCCGCCACACGCCTTTCCTAACTTGACGTCCATCCCGCTTCGCAGTACCTTGCAGCGAACCGTGATCTCCTGAGGTGCTTCTTGCCGCTTTCCGCCGTGGATGCAATTTCTCCAGCCTTCGAGCATGCCCGGCAGCAACTGGTGCGGCCGTTCCGGGCCAGCCAGTGGGCCAAACTCGGGCTGGTCGGCCTGCTGGCCGGCGAAATGGGCTCGGGCGGCGGAGGCTGCAATCCCAGCAGCTTCCAGATGCCGACGCGTCCCCATAATTCCCAGCATTTGTTCGCTGCCCTGCCCACAGCGAACCCCATGCTCTATGCTTCACTGATTGCGGTGCTCGTCATCGCCGGGTTCATGCTCCTGGTGTTATTTCTTTATGTGAACAGCGTGATGCGCTTCGTGCTGTTCGACAGCGTTGTCGCCAAGGAGTGCCGCATCTGGCATAGTTGGAGCCGTCGGCAGGGTCCGGGGCGCCGCTTCTTTATCTGGCAGATTGTACTGGCCGTGGCGTCGATCGTGGGTTTGACCATTTTGGTTGGAATCCCAGCGGGTTTCGCTTTCCTGGTGGGTTGGCTCAGAAATCCCAAAGAGCACATGATCCCGCTGATTCTCGGCGGTATGGCCCTGTTTTTTGTGCTTCTGCTTTTTGTAGTGGTCCAGCTGCTGGTCCACGTGATGACCAAGGATTTTGTGGTTCCGCAAATGGCGCTGGAAGAGATTGGCGCCATCGAGGGCTGGCGGCGGCTGTGGCCCCGGATAAAAAGTGAGCTGGGCGGTTATGCCGCGTACATCGGAATGAAGATCGTGATGGCGATCGGCGCCGCGATCCTTCTTGGCGTCGTTTCTGCCATCGTGATCCTGTTGTTTCTGATTCCGATCGGTGGACTGAGCGCTGTGGCCGTGATCGGTGGCATGGCCGCCGGACTCACCTGGAACCTTTACACCATCACGCTGGCGGTAGTAGCAGGAACCATTGCGATTTTCACTCTGCTGTATGTGATTTCGCTGATTTCGGTGCCCGCCGTGGTGTTCTTTCCGGCGTATTCCATCTATTTCTTCGCCTCGCGTTATCCCGCGCTGGACGCACTGCTGCATCCGGCTCCGCCACCGCCGATGCCACCGCCTCCGCCGGCAGATCCGCCGCCATTGTTGCCAACGCCTGAGCCGATCGGATGAATTGTGTCATCGGTTCGGGGCTGCAGCAGGTCTTAGTCAGCGGTGGCGTGGTGCCCCCAGGAAAAGCGCGTCCGATAATGCACTTGATGATGAGATGATCGGTCGATCGTGTTACGCCCACCCCAACCCCAAAGTTGAGTTCCCATTGCGGTCCCAGGTCGAGGTCAATGGAAGGAAAGAATTGCTGTTGCTGATCTTTCAGGGGATCGAACCCGTTCAGCGATCCATAGGCCGCGTAATACTCCAGTCCTCCACTAATTCGTTTGTTGAAGTCAAAACCCGCTTTTGCGTTCGGCGAAAATTCAACCCCCGGTTGACGTTGTCGCCATGTAACGAACGCTCAAGTATCGGATTGAATGACAGGTACCAGCGGCCGATTTTCCGGTCTTACGATGGAGCGAATTTCCCAGGTCCAAGTGTCGGGAGAGAAGTCCCGTCGCTGGTAACCGAAT
>Ga0137409_10006290_pt2 | contig 10397 bp, 11 predicted proteins | sample CZODoug1_16funga_FD_122059 | JGI IMG/M metagenome (GOLD analysis project Ga0137409, IMG submission 122059) | Vadose zone soil fungal communities from Angelo Coast Range Reserve, California, USA - CZODoug1_16fungal (Hybrid Assembly) | ecosystem: Environmental > Terrestrial > Soil > Vadose zone... | reverse complement strand
CCTTGTCGTTCAGGAAACCGTAAATCAACCCCGACGCGAACGAATCGCCGCCGCCGATCCGGTCGAAGATTTCAAGATTTTCGCGCAGCCGGGCCTGATAGAATTCGCCGTCGCAATAACAGACCGCGCCCCAGTCGTTGATCGTCGCGGTCTTGGCGTTGCGCAGCGTCGTCGCCACGACTTTGAAATTGGGATATTCGCGGACGGCCCGCTCGATCATCTTCTTGAAATTGGTCACGTCGAGATTCGAAAGACTCTCGTCCACCCCGTCGACCTCGAATCCGAGCGCGGCGGTGAAATCCTCTTCGTTGCCTATCATCACGTCGACCATCGACGCGAGGCCGCGGTTGACCTCCTGCGCGCGCGTGGTTCCGCCGACCCCCTTCCATAACGATTCGCGGTAATTCAAATCGTAGGAGATGATCGTCCCATGCTTTTTCGCGACCTCCATGGCCTCGCGCGCCACGAGCGGCGTGGTTTCAGACAGCGCGCAGAAGATGCCGCCGCAATGAAACCATCTCGCGCCCTCCTCGCCGAAGACCTTCTCCCAATCGACGTCGCCCGGCCCGAGCCGCGACACCGCGGTGTGGCCGCGATCTGAACATCCGACCGCCGCGCGCGCGCCGAAGCCCCGCTCGGTGAAATTCAAACCGTTGCGCACAGTCCTTCCCACCCCGTCATATTTCATCCACTTCAGGTGTGATTGATCGACTCCGCCCTGATAGATCAAGTCCTGAACCAGGCGGCCCACGGGATTGTCGGCCAAGGCGGTCACGACCGCCGTCTCCATTCCGAAGCAGCGCTTCAATCCGCGAGCGACGTTGTATTCGCCGCCGCCTTCCCACGCCTGAAAAGTCCGCGTCGTGTGAATTCGCCCATCGCCAGGATCGAGCCGCAGCATCACTTCACCGAGCGCGACCAGATCCCATTTGCATTGATCTTTCTGCTTGATCTTTAAACTCGCCATATTTCAAATCTTGGATCAGTACCGCGAGCGGTAGCGAGCGGATCATCTGTTGTGAGCGACCCGCTCGCGGTATTGATCTGAATCCTCAATTACCGCGCGACTCGCGCGCGAGCGCCACGGCCTCGCCGGCCAACTGTCTCACCTTTGCGAAATCGCCCGCCTCGAATAGTTCAGGCTTGACCATCCAACTTCCGCCGCAAGCCACCACCTGCGGCAAAGCCAGATACTGGCCGATGTTTTTGGTATCGATTCCGCCGGTCGGGATGAATCGAACGTTTCTGTAAGGCGCGCAGATCGCCTGCAAAAATTTCACGCCTCCCATCGGCTCGGCCGGAAAGAACTTCACCACGTCGACTCCCTTCGACAAGGCCATCTCGATCTCCGTCGGCGTGCAAACGCCGGGAAAGATCGTGACGCCTTTCGATAAACAGTAATCAACGACCGTCAGGTTCGTGCCCGGAGAGACGATGAATTCGGCCCCCGCGCTGATCGCCGTTTCGGCCTGCTCGGTCGTCAACACCGTTCCCGCGCCGAGAAAAATTTCGGGAAAGCGCGAGCGAATCCCTGCGACGGCCTCGGCCGCCGCCGCGGTGCGAAATGTGATCTCAGCGCAGGGCAATCCTCCTTCGAGCAGCGCCTCGGCCAGCGGCAAGGCGTCTTCGAGTTTTGGAATGGTGACGACCGGAACGATCCCGATCTCCCGCGCGCGCTCGACAATGGTCATAAAAACTCTCCTGGAAAGATAATAGAGCCTATAAGCCCTATAGGCCCTATTTATTATGCATTAATCCGCCCTCGGCACGTCGAGGCGCCGCACAAACATCTCTTCCTATTAGAATGATACGACTCGCCGTAATCGAGCAGTAGCTCCTCGCCCGGTTCGATGTCCCGCAAAGCGAAGAAAAGGATGTGGCCGTGGATGACCTTGCTGTAGCAGTTGGGTTCGCAGGAGTGATTGATGTATTGCGTACCGTTGCCGCCGTGGCTCCCGTCGATCGCCCAATAAAAGTCAACGCCGCAGATGTAGAGCCGCCGTTTGTTCTTCAGACGGCGCGCGACTTCGTGACGGGAGATTCTTTCGCCTTCGTACTCGGCTACCTTGCGCCCCTTTTTGAAAGCGACGGTGGCGAAACAGCCTCGGCCGTCGATCCTGGACGGTCTGATTTCAATGCCCGGGGCGAGCTTTATTTGTTGTATCCTCTTTTTTATACTCAAAGTACCGATAATGGCCGGTGATTTTCCATGCGAACAATACGTCTTCAATCCGCGCGCCGAGGCCGATGTTGTGGACGACGGCGTAGCGCTCCGTTCCTTCGACCTTGATCTTACTGACTATTCCGATGTGCGGCAATCCGGGCGTCATATCCCATGCCACCACGTCGCCGGGCAGATAATCTTTTGCCTCTTTCGTGATCGGCTGGGACTTGCTCTGGCGGTCGAACCAGGTCATCAGATTGGGCACGCGGCGGTGATCGATGTTGGCGTCAGGGCTGTGCAGACCCCATTTCCGAGGGTATTTCGCGAAGTTTTTCTTCATGTCCTCGTGCAACTCTTTTTGCAAATCGATCCCGCCCTTCCGGAACGCGCGCACGACGACATCGGCGCAAACGCCGGTGTCGAGAGGCACATCGCCGTTCGGGTAATCCAATTTCACATACGAGGCGTCATAGCCGGTCGTTTGAGTCGTCTGCTCGATCGCGCCCGCGTTGATCTTTTCAAGAGGAGTCGCATCGGCCTTGACCTGCATCGCGTCGGCCAGCGCGCGTTGTGGAACCTCGACCGCGCGCTGCGAGCCGCGAATCTCCTGACACCCTGTCAGTGAAGATAGCGCCAGAAATAAAACCGGCAAAGCTCGAATCAAAATCATTGAGCCTCCCTCCTGCGAAGTGAGTTTGCGTCACTTCACGCTATAATCGCAACCGTTATGGACGATTTACTCTCATTCTTTCCGATCTTGAGCGAGTTGAGCATCAAAGCCGGCGCCATTATCCGCCGCTATTACAACTCGCAACTCGAAGTTGAACTGAAACCCGATGACAGTCCCGTCACCCAGGCGGACCGGGAAGTCGAAATCTTCTTACGCGAATCGCTCGAAAAACGTTTCCCCGATTTCTCGATCCTGGGCGAAGAGTTCGGCGAGACCAGAAAATCGAGCGCGTACCGATGGATCATAGACCCGATTGACGGCACGAAATCGTTCGTGCTGAAGACTCCGCTCTTCGGGACGATGATCGCGCTCGAACGCGACGGCGCGCCCCTGCTCGGCTCGATCTATCTTCCGATTCAGGATCATCACCTGATCGGCTCGGCTGAAACCGGGACGTTTCTGAACGGCGCGCGATGCCGCGTCTCAGAAACATCGCGACTCGCCGCAGCGACGCTCTTACTCACTGATCCGCGCGTCCTGATTGACGGCGCCGAACGCGAGCGGGTCGTCAGGCTGTGCGGAAGCGTGCGGCTAGTGCGCGGGCTGGGAGATTGCTACGGCTACTACCTGATCGCGCGCGGCCTGGCCGACGTGATGATCGAACCCGCGGCGTTGAAATATTACGACGTGGCGCCGCTGCCCCCGATCCTGGAAGGCGCGGGCGGAACTTTCACGACGCTGAGCGGCGATTTCGATTTGAGTTCAGGACAAGGGCTGGCGACCAATCAAGCTCTGCGCGAACAGATTTTGCGCGTCCTCAATGGCGATTGAACCTCCTGACTTCGTCCACGTGACGCGGCGGCAGCAGCAACCAATGAACCAGCTCCTGCAGGTTGGGCCGCGTGAAAAGACCGTAAGCGCGGAAGGCCTCGAAGAGCAGCGGGAGACGCGTAAGGCCCAACAATCGTCGCACCCTTTCGGGCGCGAGCTGCGCCTGCGTCAGTCGCAGTATTTCATAACGCCAGCCGCCCAGATGCTCCCGGTACTTTTCATAAAGCCGCCTCGTGTATTCGCTGTACTCCAGGTCGCGTTCAAGGTGTCGCCGCCGGTCGTCCCGCCATTCGGCGTAGCTCGCGGGCAGTTCCGGGATGCGCAATCCTTTACCGACGCGATGAAACACGTCGAAAAGCTCGCGCCGCTCCGCGTCGTTGAGCGGGCGATGCAAAAGAGAGTGCGCGCGCTCGGAATAATCGATCAGCATGTAGAGCACATCGCGGAAGGCCCAATCGGGCATCCGCGCGCCGCGCGCCTGTTCTACGGATTCGTGGATTGAGTGGATTTGATCGAACGTCCGCCGGGCAGTGGCTTCGTCGACGAAGACGATCTCCTGCGCGTAGCGCACCGTGGAAAAGAGCCGCCCGACCGGGTCTCGCGGAATCTGCCCCGTGAAGAACAGCCAATCCACCGCGCGATTGAGCGCGAACTCCGCCGCCGAGCCGGCGAAGATCAGCAGGATCAGATCGGAACTCCCCCAGATCGAACGAACAATCGAACCTCGGGAAACAAAGTCACACATTTCCGCTTTGATGATTTTGCAAAAGCCCTGCCGCGCCCCCGGCCTGACTATTTTTTAAGTGTTGATGAAGGGCAGAATTTTTCCAGGCTGCATTTTTCGCACATCGGCTTGCGCGCCTGACAGATTCTGCGCCCGTGCCAGATCAGTCGATGGGAGAAATCTATCCATTCTTTTTTAGGCAGAAGTTCGATCAGATCGGCCTCGATCTTTTCGGGCTGTTTGTTTTCGGTTAATCCCAGGCGCTGCGACAGGCGCGACACGTGCGTGTCAACCACCACTCCCGTGGGAATGCCGAACGCCGTACCGAGCACGACGTTGGCCGTCTTTCGCCCGACGCCCGGCAGTTCGACCAATTCTTCCAAAGTCCGCGGGACCTGCCCGTTGTGCTTTTCGATCAGCAGCCGGCTGGCTTCCTGAATCGATTTCGCCTTGTTGCGGAAGAACGTGACCGAGTTGATGTCGCGTTCAAGCTCTTCGCGCGCGGCCGCCCCGTAGTCTTCCGGCTTGCGATACTTTCTGAAGAGATTTGCGGTGACGATGTTGACGCGTTCGTCGGTGCATTGCGCCGAAAGGATGGTCGCGATCAGCAATTCAAACGGGTTGGCGTGATTCAACGCGCAGGTGGCCTGCGGATAGGTTTTCTTCAGGGCGCGTATGATCTGCCCGACTCGCGCGCGCAATTGTTCTTTAGTCTCTTTCATTTCTTTTTCGCCTTCTTCTCGGCCAGATTGTTGACAATCTTCCACTCGGCGTCCGTCACGGGCTGGACCGAGAGGCGCGAGCCTCGGCGCAGCAGCTCCATCTTCTCCAGCCCTTTCATGTCGCGCAGGTCTTCGAGCGTCAACGGTTCGTCGAACTTCCGCACGAACTTGATGTCGACCATCTCCCAGATCGGATTGGCGGGAGTCGCCTTCGGGTCGTAATGCTTGTCCTTCGGATCGAGCGCAGTGTGATCGGGATAAGCCTTCTTCACGACCTCGGCGACGCCAACGACGCAGGCGGGCTCGACGCTGCTGTGATAGAAGAAAACCTGGTCGCCGATCTCCATCGATCGCATGAAATTTCGCGCCTGGTAGTTGCGCACGCCGTCCCAGCAGGTGGCCTTCTTCGGCGCTTTCGCCAGATCGTCAATCGAGAAAGACTCGGGCTCCGATTTCATTAACCAGTATTTCAACATGATCCTCCGAAAATCAGTTCGTAGTCCCGCCTTTAGGCGGAAGCGCCAGATACAGACCCATTCCGCGATACCAAACGCTTCCGCCTAAAGGCGGGACTACGAACTGCGCTTTCATTGTTCGATCTCGACCCACTTCGCGCCTCTGCCGCTTTCAACGAGGGCCTCGATCACTTTCATATTGGCCACGGCGTCTTCGAGCGGCGTCGGAACCGGCGTGTCGTTGATGATGGCCAGCGAAAACAGGTCGCCCTGGATCGTGTACTGATCGCAAACGTCGAAAGTTATCTCTTCAACGCCGGCCGACGTTCCATGCCACATCCTGCAGGCGCGGTCGGGCGGGGCATTGAACGGGATTTCGATCTCGATTTGGCCCGCATCGCCGAAGATGTGGGCGCGCTGATACGGCGCGAGCTGCGTCGAGCAGGTGAAGGTCGCCGTCCCGCGACCGAAATCGAGGACGCCCGACGCGATCCGATCGGTCTTGAAATTCGGATCGTAATCGAGAACGCCAAGAACGCGCCGAGGCTCTTCGCCGAAGATAAGCCGCGAGAGCGAGATGTTGTAACAGCCGATGTCCATCAGCCCTCCGCCTCCGATCTCCGGTTTGTTGCGGATGTTGTTCGGGTCGTCGTTGAAGTAGGAGAAGAACGAATGGATCGTCCGCAAGGCGCCGACGCCGCCCTCTTCGACCAACCGCTTCGCGCGCCGCCATTGCGGGTGATGGCGATACATAAAGGCCTCCATCACCTTCAGCTTCGGATATTTTTTCGACGCGTCGAGCAGTCGTAGCGCTTCGGCGGCGCTGAGTCCGATCGGCTTCTCGCACAGCGTGTGTTTGCCGGCTTCGAGCGCCTTGATCGACCAGTGTACGTGCAAATGGTTCGGGGCCGGGTTGTAGATCACTTCGATTTCGGGGTCTGCCAGCAACTCTTCATACGAGCCGTAGGCTTTCGGAATGCCGAACCTCCCAGCGGCTTCATAAGCCCTGGCCTGATCGCGCGACGCGATGGCCGCAACCTCGACGCGCTCGCATTTCAGCAGCGCCGGGATGACCTTCGCCTGCGCGAAATTGGATGTGCTCAGAATCCCCCATCTGACCTTGCTCATCTTGTTTTACCTTTCATACAGCGACTGTATTGACGAAGTAAGCGCATATTCCATATTTCATATTTCATATGAAATATTGGATTTCAGAAACGGCTTCCATTCTCCTTCCCAATCGTAATACTCCGACCCGGCGAAGTTCTTCTTGTAATCGTAAACGGACGACTCGCGGTAGGCGTAGCCGGGATAGTAATACTTGCAGCCGAGATCGCGCGAATACCGGATTGCTTCGAGCATCGTGAAGACGCCGAGGCTGCGCTTCGATTCCGAAGGCTCGAACATGGCGTAGACCGCCGACGTGGATTGGCCGCCGACGTCCAGGAAGCTGGCGGCGAGGAGGCTGTCGCTGTCATAGACGCAAATCTCCCGGTTACGGCAAGGCTCGACCGCCGGCTCTTCGGAAAGGAAGTCGTGTATCGAATCCGGAACATTCTCTTTGAACCGCTCGCGATGGCGATAGAACAGACCCTCCTTGACCTCGTCTATGACCGTGTCGCGGACGACGACACTGAGATCGCGATTTCTGGCCAGAGCGCGTCTCTGGCTGCGCGAAGGCGCGAATTTCGACAGATCGACGCGCAGCGGTATGACCATGCGGAACCCGCCCCAGTGACGCGAGGCCGAATAGCGAAAGAAGTAATTTCCGAAATGGCGCCAGCCGAGCGCCCACAGAAAATCCATCTGTTCCGGCGTCGCCCTCGCGCGCACGAAATGCTCTTCGATGAATCTCATTTGAACTCGGAGCGGATCATCGCTTGGGAAATCTTTTGACCTGATAAATTCCCCCTTTATCAACGCGGCTGTCGGCCGAGTTGATCAGCGACTTATTCTCCAGGTAAACCATACAGAAATCGCCTCTCGGCATAACCTCTGGAATGCCGTCGTGCAGCCTCTCCTGTTGAACCGCGTCCAGGTTGCTCGACCTTGCGGAGACCGGCCAATGATGCTGGTAAACCTCCAACAAGTAGTCGAGCATAATTACATAATCTCCTTCTTCCATAGCCTCTTTTTTTAACGGTTCGAACTCCATATCTACTTAGCCAGGGGAGCGTTTGGTCTATAAGGCGCTTCCGCCTGAGGGCGGCGCTACAGCAGTTGGCGATTGACTTTGAGCGGCGCTGTGCGGCGAAGCCGCCAGCGCCACTATCAAGAAAAGCTCTGAACGTTCGGCCTGAGACGATCCGCTCAGGACGAACGCGCCTTTTTGCGGCAATTTCTTATACGTATCGAGAGTTCAATGAAAACCAAAGCTGTGGCTGCCCGATTGTACTTTGAACACGACCGCCTTGTCTTCCCTTGATGGAAATTTGCTTGGAGGAAATGACCGAACGCAAAAAGGCAAGACGTCAAATCACCTGTCATTCGTTGGCGCTTCGTCCGCGAAGGGCTCCACATCGGGAACCACTTTGACGCCGGTTGTGAATTTAAACGGCGCCAACAGCACTCCACTGGGGAAAGTCATCTCGACCATATAAGCCGTCCACCCGCGCTTCGGCGGCGCGACCTTGGCCACGTATACGCCGTCGCCCTGTTCTTGCAGCGGCGAGCTTTTCCACTTCGGCCCAATGCTGGTTACACGGAAATCGCGCGCGCCGGGGTTGGTCGCCTGCCAAAGCTTCACCTCGGACGGTTTGGTCTTCGTCTGCACTCGGATCGTTCCGTCCTTCTCGATCTTCCAGTCGTACCGCGGCAATTCGGCGCCGGTCAGAATGGCGTTGTAGCAGGCCAGCAGCGTCATCCATGCGTCAGTTCCGCGCAGAGAATGGCCGGTGTTCGGTACGTAACGCAGGTATTTCACGCCGGGCAGGTCGTTGTAATAGAACTGCCACGAATCGGGCAGGAAGAATTCGTCCCCGGTGGCGTTGATGATGAACTTCGGCATCGTGAAGCGTTGGCGGTATTCGTAGGGCTCGACGATTTTCATCAGGGCGCGGTACTGCGGCGTGCCCTGCCACTTCATAATGCCCATCTCCTCGTAATCGCCGACGGCCGGAGAGTAATAGCCGTAGACCGCGAAGTGATGCCTGAACGAAGGCTCGACGTTGAGCAGGTCGATCACCATCGGGACAATCGCCACCACGCGCTTGTCCACCGCCGCAGTCGTCCAGGTAGTCCAGCCGCGCTTTGACGCCCCGGCGACGACGAAGCCGTCGATCTTCGTTTTGCCTCCCTCTTCGCCGCCGCAGAACGAAATCACCGTGTCCATCGCGCGCACCGCGGCTTTGGTCATCGGCAAACGCGCGGGCCACGTCTCATCGCCGGTCCTCAGAAATTTATCCCACGTGTAAGCGATGAACTCATCCTCTACGCGGGGCTTTTTGTCGTCGCTGAACGTGAGCGGCTGATTGGGAACCATCCGCAGTTCGGTTACGACTGATTTGGTTGCCGTCGCGATCTGGATGATCGTCTGATCGGCGTCTTTCGGCGCCGCGCTGTTGTTGTTTCCGCCGGAGATGTAAAGCAACGACTTGCTGCGAGGCGCCTCATCCGGCTTCACCATGATCATCCAATGGCTCCAGACGTTGCGGTCAATCTCGTTCGTCGAACGCCAGGTCTGTGAAGTCATCTTGAGGATGTATGTCGTGTAGCCTTTGCCTTGAACTTTGCTGACCAGTTCGTACTTGTAGCTGGGGTCGGGCGCTTCGACGTATTTATCAAGCGCGGTCTTGACGCTCGCCGGCGCCTGCGCAAGCGCAGTGAAAGTCAACGTATTAAGTATGAGTAGCAGAAATGTCGCGTTGAGCAGTTTGTTCATCTTCTTCGGTGAGCCTTGGCGCATTGATTTTCTCCATGTTTTGAGGATTAAGCGGCGGCGAATTCGGCGCTCTCGACAGAGCCTGCCCGGACACCGGGCAGGCTCTCGAATGATTCTACGCTGTCCTGGCGCTCCTCACCATTCCAGCCGCAGCGTGCCCTGAAGCTGTCGTGGTTTGAAGCCGTTTTGGTTGTTCGGATTATACGAATTGCTCAGACTGACAATGCCTTCGGCGTTCGGAGGGTTCAGCCCCTGTATGTTAAAGACATTGAAGAGGTCGAAGTTCACTCGCAAACGGACTCGCTCTTTGATCGTAAAGATCTTCAGCAACGAAACGTCCATCACCCAGTTGTAGGGCCCGATCATGTACTGATTCCGCCACGGATGATAACCGGTGTCGACACTGACACGCTGGCAACTCACTCGCGGCCCTTTGCTCAGATCGCAATTGGCGTTGGGGTTGCTGTTGATGAGCGGGATATAGACCACGTTTGTGTCGTAATCCGCGCTGTTCGGATCGCTCGTCCCCCCGCCCACCGGCCAGGGAATGACCGGCTTCTGCGCGGGTTTGTAATTGTCCGGCAGGCCATAGACGCCACTGCGAAGTCCGGCGGCGTTCTTGCTGTTGATGACGCGGTTCGAAATGTAGCCGTTGAACCATAGATAACCTGGCGTGCAGCGTTCGTCCGCCGGGTTTGTAGCCGTGGCGGGCGTGGCGCGACAGTCGAGAATCTTGTACTTCTTGCCGTAGACCTCGAAATTCTCGGCGACCTGGGCCGCCAATTCGCGGGTCGGCTCGATGATCAGCGAGCGCGGCATCCGGGCGCGGGCGCGGCCGCTCGCCAGGATATCGATCATCGGCAGGGTGAAGGCGGCGGTCTTGCCGGTGCCGGTCTGGGCACAGCCGAGCAGATCGCGGCCCATCAGCACGACGGGTATGGCCTGCGCCTG
>Ga0137409_10008641_pt1 | contig 10398 bp, 9 predicted proteins | sample CZODoug1_16funga_FD_122059 | JGI IMG/M metagenome (GOLD analysis project Ga0137409, IMG submission 122059) | Vadose zone soil fungal communities from Angelo Coast Range Reserve, California, USA - CZODoug1_16fungal (Hybrid Assembly) | ecosystem: Environmental > Terrestrial > Soil > Vadose zone... | reverse complement strand
CAGGTTCTATTACCTACCCCCGTACGCTTCACCTAAGTCCTTTATTTCTAATACTTACGCAAATAGGGGAGGGGTACCCCTCCTACGGTGTTACCCGCAGCACGACCGTTTCGTGCGAAGCCATTCTCGCGGCAAACTTGCCTGACATCTTGCCGAGGTCTTTCGCAGCCCAGAGGTCACGGACGCTTGCCGATAGGTGTTCCGGATAGCCGAGATCGGTCCAGTTCACTGCGATTTCCGTCTCCGCGGTTCCGCGGTTGAACAAAATCACGGCACGGCTGCCGTCCTGCAATTGTTTGACCCAGATTTCTTTGTCGCCGTCTTTGCGAACGCGCCGCCCTTGCATGCCGAGCGGGTCCTGATTGATCGCGATTACTTCTCTATTTGTCAAAATTGCCTTGATTTCCGGCTTCATCGAACGCAAATCATTTCCAGCAATCAGCGGCGCAGCAAGCATCGCCCACAAACCGAAGTGCGAACGGTATTCGAGCGTGGTCATGCCACCGTTGCCGACTTCGAGCATGTCTGGATCGTTCCAGCGGCCCGGGCCGGCCGCTCCTTCGAGGCCTACTTGCATGTCCACAATGTCCAACATTCCCAGCGAGCAACAGCCGCCATCAGCCCATTTCTTCTTGCCTTCCCAGTGGTCGTTGATATCTCCGGTTGTCCGCCACAAATTTCCGACACCTTGCGCCCATTGCCACGGCTTCGCCGTTCCCCATTCGCACATGCTAAAGACTATCGGGCGCCCCGTGGCCGCGAGCGCGTCGTGCATCGTGGTGTAGGCCTCCTGCGCGTTGCGCGTCTCCGTGCCGCACCAGTCGTATTTCAAATAGTCCACGCCCCACCGCGCATATTGAATCGCGTCCTGAAATTCGTGGCCCTGGCTTCCAGGACGCTTTGCGCATGTCAGTTTTCCCGCGTCGGAATACAAGCCAAATTTCAATCCTTTGGAGTGAACGTAGTCGGCGAGCGCTTTGATTCCGGAAGGGAATCGCTGTGGATCGGCGACGATAAAGCCGTTTTCGTCTCGGCTCACTTGCCAGCAATCGTCAATCACAACGTATTGATAGCCGGCGTCTTTCATTCCGCTTGTAACCATCGCGTCGGTCATGGACTTGATCATGTCCTCGCTCACGTTGCAGCCGAATTTGTTCCAGCTGTTCCAGCCCATGGGGGGAGTAAGTGCGAGGCCGTTGTCCCACGAGCGAGCAGCGGGAGCGATTGCAATGCAACAAGTTAGAGCGAGAGAAAAAGGAAGGAATGCTTTTACAAATGAGTTTTTGTTCACGGCAGCCTCCAAGACTTCCGGCGCGGAAATGATACCGGATTTGCGGCATCAAAGTTAGCAGTGAAAGCAGCTAGCCGCGAAATTGAGCTAAGACTGTTTCAATCGGAGAATCAACAGAGCCCCCGCGAAGAAGAGACTGGCGGAGACACCGAACGCGGCTTCGACATTGAATGCGCTCCACAACGCCCCAACCAGGAGACTTGATGCGAAGTCGCCAACAGCATTGACGGCCGCTAGCGTTCCAAACGCCATGCCATGTTGTTCTTTAGGAGCACAGCCGGCGGCGACTGCGTCTTCGAGCGCGTCTTTTGCCCCTTCGAACATTCCTGCGAGAAGAAAAATAACACCCAACAAATAGAGCGAATGGGTTTCCGTGCAAAGCAAGATTGCCGTCAGTACTGCGACGCCATAGCTTCCTGCGAGAACAAATTTTCGTTGCGGTAGGCGGTCGCTGAGCCACCCGCTCAAGTAGGACGATGCTGCGGAAAAGCAGTTGTGAATCGTGTAGAGCGCAATCGCAAGTGTCGCTGCCCACGCGGTGCCGTGCTTCGCTGCAAGTATTCGCGTCGCGTAAAGGATAAGGAGTGAGTGCGAAAAATCGCCGGCTCCAAAAACACCAACACCGATCAGGAATTTCCGGAATTCCACAGGCAGGGAACGCAAGCCCAAGAAGAAACTTTTCGATTCCTTCTTCTCAATCGGTCTTTCCCGCACGAGGAACAAGAAGCAGAACGCGGCGATGAGCCCTGGTACAAGCGTCCATAAAAACACCTTGCGAAAATCGTGCCCGGTTTTCTGCAGCAGCCAGAGCGCGGTGATTGGTCCGGCAATTGCGCCGACTGTGTCCATCAAGCGCTCGAGGCCGAAGGCGCGGCCGTAAGCCCACGACGGCGTGTCGGCGGTGAGCAAGGCTTTTTTCGCAGGCGAACGAACGCCGCGTCCGAGCCAGGCCACCGAACGGGCGATTACGAGTTGATAGGCTTGCGTGACGAACGCAAAGGCGCCGGTGGCAAGCGCCGTGACTGCGTAGCCGAGAACTGCGAGCGGCTTTCGTTTCTTCAAGCGGTCGGTGTAGTGGCCCGCGGCAAGTTTTGTGAAGCTGGAAAGCCCGTCTGAGATTCCTTCGATCGCGCCGAGCCATCCCGGGCCTGCCCCGATGACCGCAAGAAACGCAGGCAAGATAGCTGTTGCCGCCTCGTGGCTCCAATCGGAAAGCAGGGAAGTGAGCCCGATGCCGAGAACGGTTCGATTGAGCCAGGAAGTTTTGGTCTGTGTTTCAGGCATTTTCTAAAAGCGATTCGCGAGGCGGATTCCCGCAACCGAGAGGAGCAACCCTGCCACAACGCTTGCTCCCACGTAGGTTGCCGCGTGAAGAATTTCGCCCTTTTCGAGAAGTTTCGCCGTTTCCCAGCCGAAGCTGGAAAAAGTAGTATATCCGCCAAAGAATCCGATACCGATCGCCAGCCGCCACTCTTCGGGAAGTACGGTGTGATTCAGAAGAAATTGACCGAGGAGGCCTAGAAAAAAACATCCAGTGAGGTTGATGATGAGCGTGCCGTAAGGGAATATTCCGTCGCTGCGGCCATGCACAAAGGTTTGCAGTCCGTAGCGCGCGAGCGTGCCAGCTGCTCCAAAGAGCGCAATCAAGAGAATCTTCACGCATTCACCTCTCGGAGAATTTGCCGCGTCAACAAAAAACTCCTGGCGCCACGCGGCAGCCAGGAGTCATCAGAGCCGATCGGTTACATGGGCCCGGTTATGGCGAACTCCATCGCCTATCAATTTCAAGAAAAGTGTAGCGTGGCGCCCCTAAAAATGAAAGCGATAGCGGATTCCACCGGAAATCTGGCGCGGATAATTCCAATGGGTTCCGCCGAAGGTGTTGGAATTGTCGAGCTGGTAGCGTGAATCGCCGATGTTTTGCGCGGTGAAATTCACGATGAACTTCTCCCCGAAGGATTTTCCCGCCGACAAGGAAAACTCCGTGTGATCGGAAAGGTGCGACGGACCGTCGCCGTTCAGAAAACCGGAGCCGTATCCCAAATTTCCGGATACGAACGCTTGCCATGGCAGGGAAGCGTGAAAACCTGCGGCGAGCGTGTTGCGCTGGTCGTGGTCGAGATAACAGAAGCCGCCGCCATCGCAGAGTTCGCCCGGCTCGGCGATGAGCCCGCCCGTGACCACGCCGGAGCCTTCGACCATGAGATTGGAGTAGGTCACGTAGACGTCGAAGCGTTTTGCGATGCGTGGAGAGCGAACTGTCGATTCCCAGCCATGAATGCGGGCGCGTTCGATAGTGAGCGGTAGGAAAATATTGGAATTGCCCAGCGCGTCATGGTCGAAAAAGTTGAGCGCGTGAGTCTGGAAGTTGGAGAAGTCGAGTGTCCAGCCATAAATCGGAATGGCCAAGCCGAATTCGCGTTCTTCGTCGGTCTCGCCACGCAGCGGGAGAAAACCCGAATCAGTGGCGGTAAGCAAATCCCCGGAAATCGTTGTAAGAGGAGGCGCTTGATAGTAGCGGCCATACGATGTGCGGAAGACCCAATTCAATTTGGGAATGCGCAACACGGCGCCTAGGCGCGGGTCGGTTTTGTCTTCCGTGACGTCACCCGAAAAATGTGTGTAGCGGAATCCGCCGTTAAACGTGAGCCAATTCGTGAGCCGTATTTGATCTTCGGCAAACAGGCTGAAGAGCGACCCATGCGGCTGGCTGGATTGCGGCGAAGGGGACGGTGTGCCGTCGGTGTTGACGATGCGGAAGAAGGCATCGTCCTGTTGCGCGAAGCCGTAAAAGCCAAGACGCGCGTTGTGACGTCCGCGCGTAACGGCGAGATTCGCGAGGCCGCCTTCGTAGTGCGAATCGTTGTGGTTTGTGGTGATCGGTGCGTCGTCCAGAGTAATGCCGGCCGAAGGAAGATAGCCGTCGTAGGCCGCGCGATTCCAGTGGAAAAACGGCGCGACCGTGAAAAGCACGCCGGGATTGACCGTGTGTACCCAGGAAAAATTGGCAAAGACGTCGCGCTCGCGTTCTACGTCGTGCATGCCAATTTCTTGCTGGTCGAGCGTGTTCGGAATTTGGAAATAGTCGCCGCGCGTCGAACCTACGAAGCGCAACTGGTCTTTTGGCGTCGCATTGAAAATCAGCGAGGTGAAGAGTCCGAGACCATTGTTGTTGTCGTGGAATTCCTGCTGCTCGGGCGGCATCAAGCCGACATCGGACCGTGTGCCGCTCACGCTGGCGTACCAAGCGAAACGTTCGGTGTGATCGCCGAAGCTGAGCTGGCTGTCGGTTGAATGATAGCTGCCAAAGGTTGCGACAAGTTCGGCTTCGCGGTCGCGCTCAAAACCAGAGCGAGGAATTACATTGAACGCGCCGTAGGTGCGGTCGCCATATTCTGCGGAAAAGCCGCCGCGCTGGATTTCGACCACGTCAATGTCCTTGGGATCGAATTGCGCGCCGACGTTGGCGGCAATGTTTGTGTTCGGTACGGGAACGCCGTCTATAAGCCAGGAGACTTGGTGACCGCCGCGAATGTGAAGCTGGTCGTGAACCATGTACGCGCCGGGTGTGTAGCTGGTGATGAAGTCGAGGCTATTGGTACGCGTTGCGCCGGGAAGTTCGGCAATTTCCGAGCGCGTGACCGTTGCGGAAGATGTGGACGAAGTTGGATCGATAGTATCGGCTTCTGAATGAACTTCGATTTTCTGGTTAACACTGGCGAGTTCAAGCGGGAAGTGGCGGACTGGCGCCGTATCCGCGGCAACGACAAGCTTGAGTTCGGAATCGCGGAACCCGTCGCGAGAAATGCGCAACGTGTAGTCGCCCGCAGGAACAGCGTCAATCTGGAAACTCCCTTCGCCATCGGTAACGGCGGAGCGCTTCCAATCCGTTTGTTTGGCGTGGAGTTCGATCTGTGCTCCCTGGATTGGGCGATGCTGAACGTCATGAACGATGCCGCGCACCGTGCCGAAAATGCCGGCGCGCGCTTTGACGAACGGAAAATAAATAAGGGCAAGCAAGCACGAGAACAAGAACGTGAACCGGCGACTGCGAAGCATGGAATTTACTCCCGAATGGAATAGAGCCCGCGGCGACGCGCGCCACAGGGTTAGAGGAATTGGGTGTTACGGAGAATTTAATGTGTCAGGAGAGAGAAGCTCTTGGAGGAGGAGACTGAGGTTTGTAAGAACGGGAAATCATTTGCGGCAAGAACCGTGAGACACCAGAAGTCTGGTCCTGCATTTCAAGAATGACTGCGGAGTACGGCAGCACGAACGACTCCACATTAATTGCGGTTTCGTCCGAAGTCTTGCAGCAGGACATTTTACAGTCTGACATTCTTGACATGTCGTGGCCGCAGTCCATAGGCATGCCGTTCTGCTGAGTTTGCTGTGGCTTACCTTTGTGATGATGGCCGGGAACGGGGCACTGGTCACCCGTGCAGCAAGCTATGCCGCTGGACATCCAGGCAGCGCGGGCAAACGGAGCCTGCAACAGCAAGACGGCGAAGAGGCATGCGAGTCCTCTCCATCTCGGCGTGGTTTTGTTTTCTGGACCAACCATTGTCGGACGCTTTCTAACTGGCCCTTCTAGAATACGCCAATTTCGTGATGAGCGAAACGCGGTCAGCGGACCTGGGTTTGTACCCATGTGGCAAACGAATGCCACATGGCAGTCTTTCCAATGGGGATGCGCACCTGTTGGACAAAAATCAGGAAGATGCCGGACCACACCGTCGCACGGTGAATTTTGCGCGTGGACCAAAGATCGTATGCGATGGGCGCGAGAAGAAAAAGATCGGAGAACGCACCGACAATGGGATTCTTGCGGCTGAGAAATTGGAAGGGCAGGCGTGCGATGGCAGCTACGAGCAGGGCGGTGGTGGCGAGAAAAATGTAGCGCTTGCGTGGGGCAGGATTCATGCGATTGCGAAAAGCAAAATAGATGAAGGTGCCGAACGGGAACATGCCCGATAGTGGCACAATGTAAAACATTTTTGGATCGCGGCCGGCAAGGCCGTGCGCTCGCAGCAAATTGTCCGTACCAGCCATAATGCCGAGCACGAACATCGAGCAAGCGAGCAGAAAGCCAGCAATACCGAGTTTTCGATGAATGTCCGTGCGGTCGGCAGCGACGAGGGAAGTTTGCGTGACTAACAGCAGAATCCAGCAAGTGAACGCAGCACCGTGAATGTGAATGATCAGGCCGGGAAGAGGAGCGCGGAAAATCCCTGCCAAATAATAAGTGCGAGCAAAACCGAAAAAGGCCGTGAGCAGTGTGAGTACCGACATTGAAGAAAAGAACAGGTGTTCGTAGCGCAAGTCGGGGATCCTGCGGACAGATTTCGAGTTTGTTGCAGGAGTTGCGGCAATCGTCGCCATGATTTTTCCAGCTGAGAGTTAGATTGGGCGATGTATTCCGAAAAGAAATTGCAAAGAGTCTAGTGGGCGATTGGCCTTTAGGCAAGGCTCGAAAACAGGTTTTGGAGCCAGAACCTTGACTTGGAGAGAGACGCGCCGCAGACTAATTTTATGGCTCACACATACCTGACATTTGAGTTTGGCAACGACGAAGAAAAAGCACAGCAGGCGCGGCACAAGCTGGAATCCCTGAAGCAGGCGTTCAAGCTGGACAAGAAGATGCTCCTCAAGCTTGACCGCAAGGAGGAGGAAACCCCGGCCGTAGCAGAACTGCCGAAAGAGAAGGCCCCCAAGGCTGCGGATCCAAAATCGAAAGATTCCAAAGGCACAAAAAGCAGTAAAAAGGCTGACCCCGAACCGGCCAAATTGGCCTCTCTGAAGGCCGATATCAAGTTTCTCCTGAGGATCGCGCTGCCCAATCACGAGAAGCTCACGGAACAGCGGCTACTAAAGCGGATTTCTACCGAAGAGCTGCTCACCAGCGCTTCGCCGAAAACAATCCGCCAGGCCGACAAAGGTTTTGCCGACCTCGACGCCCGCTTCGAAGAGTTGGAATAGCGGCACGAGTTTTTCCGGCCCGCGATATGCTCCGGTATAATCAATAGCTGGATGGGATGTTGCATTCACGCTGCTGACTTTTTTAGTTCGGGGTTTGTAAGTACAAGCCCCGAGCCCCGCGAGGTTGCGCAGAATGGCCGTACAGACCCGCGTCAAGCCCACCAAGGCCGACGCCCCCAAGAGTGACCGGCACGCTGGCCTTAGCCGGGATTCCCTCATAAAGCTCTATCGCACGATGTATATGTCGCGGCGGCTGGACGACAAAGAGATCCAGCTGAAGCGGCAGAACAAGATTTTCTTCCAGATCTCCAGTGCCGGGCATGAAGCGGTTACGGCAGCCATGGGGTTACTTCTTCGTCCCGGCTTAGATTGGCTTTATCCCTACTATCGCGACCGAGCGTTCTGCCTAATGATGGGTGTCACGCCGCTCGACATGCTTTTGCAGGCGGCTGGCGCGAAAGACGACCCAAGCTCCGGTGGGCGGCAGATGCCAAGCCACTGGGGCCATCCGAAATACAACATCGTTAGCAAGAGTTCCTGCACTGGCACGCAGTTTGTGCAAGCCGTAGGCGCTGCGGAGGCAACGCAATATTTCGACGCACACCCTAAAGCTGTGGCGCAGGCGAAGAAAGCACCGCTCGGCGATTTGGCACGACATGATGCCGAAGAGATTATTTACGTTTCTTCCGGCGATGGTGCGACGAGCGAAGGTGAATTCTGGGAATCGCTGAACGTCGCTTCCGCAAAAAAACTCCCTATTCTCTATTTGGTCGAAGACAACGGCTACGCCATCTCCGTACCCATCGAAGTGCAAACCGCGGGCGGTAGCATTTCCAAACTGGTGACCGGCTTCCCTGGCCTGCATATTTCCGAAGTGGACGGCACCGACCCGATCGAAAGCTACCGGGTTTGCAAAGAAGCGGTCGAGTTCGTGCGCGAACGTAAGGGCCCGGCGCTTATCCATGCAACAGTCACGCGACCCTATTCTCATTCTCTTTCCGACGACGAAAAACTCTACAAGGTTCCGGAAGAGCGCGAAGACGAAGCGCACCGCGACCCGGTCTCGAAATTTTCCTTGTTTCTGATTCGCGAGGGCATTCTCGACCAGAAGCAGATTGAAGCACTCGAATCGCAGGTGGACCACGAAGTTCGTAACGCTGCGGACGAAGCGCTTGCCGCCGAGCCTCCGTCCGAAGATTCAATTTACGTAAACGTCTATTCGCCGGATGTGGATCCAACGGCGAGCACGTTTGAAGCCCTGCCGCAATTGCATGGTGCGCACAAAACAATGGTGGAAATGGTCTCCGCGACGCTCAACGATGAAATGTCACGCGACGAGCGGATTACCGTCTTCGGCGAAGACGTTGCCGATTGCAGTCGCGAAGAAAATTTGAGGGAAGTGAAAGGCAAGGGCGGCGTCTTCAAAGCAACCTCAGGCTTGCAGCGCAAATACGGCTCAACCCGCGTCTTTAATACCCCCATCACCGAAGCCGCCATCGTTGGCCGCGCAATTGGCATGGCTACGCGCGGACTAAAGCCCGTGGCGGAAATCCAGTTTTTCGACTACATCTGGCCCGCCATGATGCAGATTCGCGATGAACTCTGCGTCATGCGCTGGCGTTCTAATGGCGCCTTCAAAGCGCCCGTCGTCATTCGCGTGGCCATCGGCGGATACTTGACAGGCGGAGCCGTTTACCACAGCCAGTCCGGCGAATCGATCTTCACGCATTGCCCAGGATTACGCGTGGTGATGCCTTCGACGGCCTTGGATGTCGCCGGCCTTTTGCGCACCGCGATTCGCTGCGATGACCCCGTAATGTTCCTCGAGCACAAACATCTTTATCGCCAACCCTACAACCGCTCGGAATACCCCGGGCCGGATTTCACCATTCCGTTCGGCAAGGCGCGCTTGGTGAAGGAAGGCGAAGACGTCAGCATCATTACTTACGGCGCGTTCGTCCACAGAGCCGAAGTTGCCGCAGCGCAACTCGAGCGCGAAGGCATTTCCGCCGAAATCGTCGATTTGCGCTCGCTCTCGCCCTACGACTGGGAAGCGATCGCAACGACCGTTCGCAAAACCCATCGTGTGATTGTGGCCTATGAAGACATGCAAAGCTGGGGCTACGGCGCGGAAATAGCTGCCCGCATCGCGGAGGAGCTCTTCGATGAGCTTGACGCACCGGTCAAGCGTATCGCGGCCACCGACACGTTCTGTGCGTACCAGCCCAAACTGGAAGACGTAATTCTGCCGCAGTCGGATGCCGTCGTTGCGATGGTCAAAAAGCTGATTGAATACTAACACCCGAATACTCAAGGAACAGGCCCTCATAGACCACCCAGGAACCCAGTGGAACTTTCTCCTCAACCTATCGTATATATTGGTAGACGGGCGAAGCGTGCCCGGCGAGAGGCGACATCATGATTTGCTCAGCATGCCAGAAAGTCATCATTGATGGATCCACGTACTGCTACAACTGCGGTGCGAAGCAGCAGGAAAGCGGGTCGGCGCAGACGCCGCCACCTGCAGCCCACGCTCCACGAAAATTGATGCGTTCCACCACCGACAAGAAAGTGGGTGGGGTGTGCGCCGGGTTAGGAAGCTATTTTGATGTGGACGTCACGCTCGTGCGCGTGCTCTGGCTCCTGGCCGTCTTTTGTGCGGGAACGGGATTGCTGCTCTATTTGATCCTCTGGATTGTGCTGCCCGTTGAGCCGGTGTATGTACCAGTCACAAGCCAGACCACCGCGACGCAGTAATCTTTGGGGCGGCCCTAGGGCAGCTACTCTTTCGCTTTCTTTGGCACGCGCGATTTTCGCCTGCCAGAACTCAGCAAACTTTCATCTACCGAAACCAAGCCGGCTCCCACCGTGGCCAGCGCGGCGCAGGCTGCGCAAAGCGCAAGCGGAAATTCGTAGAGATGCACGGCCATGATTCCGCCAGTGCTGTGAAACTTCCAGATAGCCACGCCCATTTCGATTGCCAGCAATAAGGCAGCCGGGCGAGTAAATAATCCCAACACAAGAAGCGCGCCGCCGAATGCTTCCAGCACTCCGGCAACGTACACAAACTGCGCCGGCAGCCCGTGTTGCATCCTTAAGCTCGCACTTTAGCGGCCTCTCGAGTTGTT
>Ga0137409_10002214_pt2 | contig 10398 bp, 5 predicted proteins | sample CZODoug1_16funga_FD_122059 | JGI IMG/M metagenome (GOLD analysis project Ga0137409, IMG submission 122059) | Vadose zone soil fungal communities from Angelo Coast Range Reserve, California, USA - CZODoug1_16fungal (Hybrid Assembly) | ecosystem: Environmental > Terrestrial > Soil > Vadose zone... | reverse complement strand
AATTGTTTTGCGGACCCGACCAATCCCGACCTTGGCATTCATCCGAATCTCGGTGCGGACCGCGAAGGCGTCCCGTACGTGAATATTTCCGGCGGATTTTCGATTGGCAACAATTTTGAAGGCGAGTTGCCTCAGCACGGAAACACTTACCAGATTTCGGACAGCTTTGGAAAAGTGATCGGAAATCACAGCATCAAATTCGGTGGCGACTTCCGCGAACAACAATTTGACCAACGTCTCTATTTCAACGTCAACGGCTCGTACTACATCTATGGCGGAAGTAGCCCGAACGACCCGCTCAGCGACAATTTATTTCCAAATTATCTGTTGGGGCTGAATGACAACTACATTCAAGGTTCGGCGCAGGATGAATTGATACGTTCGAAGGCTTTTTATCTCTTCGCTCAAGATAGCTGGAAGCTGAAATCCAATTTGACCCTAAATTATGGCCTCCGGTGGGAGTTGAATACGCCACTTGCTGATGTCGGGAAAAAGGTACAGACCTATCGTCCCGGACAGAACACCACGATCTATCCCTGCCAAATCGGGCCGAACGATCCACTGTTTGCGACTTTCGGGAATGACTGTGGCGCAGCTGGTGTGATTCCCACAGGACTGGTTGTAGCGGGCGATAAAGGAGTGCCGGTTGGACTGACGTCCACCTACTATAAATCGTTTGCTCCGCGCATCGGGCTGGCGTGGAGTCCAAGCGCAAAGGATGGAGCTTTGGGGAAGCTGTTCGGCGGGCCTGGGAAGACAAGCATTCGAGCGGGCTTCGGAATTTTCTACAATCCGATCGAACAGCTCGTGATGGAACAGTTCAGCGCCGAGCCTCCGTTCGGCGGAAGTTCCAGCATTTTCAACACCATGTTGAATCTGCCGTTCCAATATCAGAACGGATCGACCGCCCCGAATCCTTTTAATGGGATCCTGAACCCGCCAAGGAATCAGCCAGTGGATTGGGCGATGTTTCGGCCGATCCTTCTCTATGGGCAGGCGGCGCCGCATATCCGCTCCCAATACGCGGAGCAGTACAACCTGTCGATCCAGCGAGAATTCGCGAAGGATATGGTATTCCAGATTGCGTATGTAGGCCGGCAGGGACATCGATTATTGGCGACGCAGGAAATAAATCCCGGAAATCCGCAAACTTGCCTGGATCTCAACGCGAATCTTGGCGTCGGAACGTGCACCCAGTTTGGTGCCGACAACTCTTACTTCATTGATCCTGGAACGGTTCTGACAGCGGATCTGCATCTGCCTTACGGAGCGACTAAGGTACTTCCTGCAGGAACGACGATTGGGCCCAACGGCCTTACTCTGGTCGGACTTCGTCCGTTTTCTTCTCCCAACTGCGAACCGTCAACGGGAGCGGGCTGCCCGGCCGACGGTCTTCCGATGTTTTCCAACATTTTTCAGCAGGGGACGATTTCAAGTTCCTCATATCACGCTTTGCAGGCCAGTCTCGAAAAGCGGTTCTCGCACGGCCTACAGTTCACCGGCGCGTATACGTTTGGCAAGTCGCTGGACTATGCCTCGACGTTTGAAAGCCTGGTAAACCCATTCAATCCGAAAATTGGGCGTTCACCTTCGCTGTTTGATGCCCGTCACCGGTTTGTATTCAGCTATTACTGGGACCTGCCGATTCCGAAGTATGAGGGCTTCGCCGGAAAGGCGCTGAACGGTTGGTCCATGTCCGGTACGACGATTGCACAAACCGGTTTCCCGATTCGCATCACGCAACAAGATGACAACGAGCTCTATACCAGTTTCGACTTCGAAACTTCCGGCCAGCCGAATCTGCTTGCGCCGTTCAAAAAACTTAATCCGCGGAACCCTGGCAATCAGGGTTTCGATCCGAACTCATTTAGCACAGGGTGTATCGATCCTGCGGACAACACTAACACTCAAGCGATTTGCTCAAACGACCCCGGCGGCGTTGTGCTTGGCACCATCGGTAACGCGCCGCGAACAATCTGCTGCGGGCCGGGCGAATTTCAGACCGACATCGGAGTCTTCAAAAACACAAACATCGGCGAGCACAATCGTCTGCAGTTTCGTGCCGAGGTTTTCAATCTGTTCAACTACGCGCAGTTTTACCAGCCGGATGGCAACGTTACCGATGGTTCTGACTTCGGTCGCGTAAAACGGGCGCGCGAGCCGCGACTGGTGCAATTTGCCTTGAAGTTTTACTTCTAGGCAAGAAACATAAAGACTGCATCTCCGCAGGCGCCCCGGGTTGGTCGGGGCGCTTGTGCGCGTCTGAGGAAAGAATTTTGGAAGGATACTGACGGCAGGGAAGAGACCTGCACAAAGGCTCTCCGCAACACGGAGGGCTGAATTCAGGGAGAAGTTATGTACGAAGCACTGCAAAAGGAAATCGCAACTTATGAGAAGAGGACGCCGAAGTCCGCAGCGGCGCATAAGCGTGCGCTGGAGCGGATTCCACTCGGCGTCGCGAGCAACTACCGGCACTACGAGCCTTATCCGATTTTTGTAAAGGACGGAAAAGCGGGCCGGATTCATGACGTTGATGGAAACGAGTACGTGGATCACAACCTGTGTTTCGGCGCGTTGATGGCGGGACATTGCCATCCTGCCGTGGTGAAAGCGGTGAAGGAACAGCTCGATCTCGGCACGACGTTCGGTATGCCGCACGACCAGGAATGGGAACTTGCGGAAGAGATTTGCAAGCGCTACCCGGTCGAGATGGTGCGGTTCGGCTCAAGCGGAACCGAAGTCACGATGCACGCGTGCCGCATTGCTCGTGCGGCGACGGGTCGCGACAAGATCGTGAAGTTCGAAGGGTCGTATCACGGGCTGCATGACACGGCGCTGGTGAGCGTCAAGCCGAAAGAGACAGAGTATGGTGATGAAAATGCCCCCAACTCCGTGCCGGGTGGCGGTGGCGTGCCGAAAGCGGCGATCGACAATGTTCTGATTGCAAGCTTCAACAATCTGCCCAGCGTCGAGAATCGCTTCAAGCAATATCCCGGGCAGGTTGCCGCGATTATTCTTGAGCCCATTTTGATGAACGTGGGCTTGTGCATTCCTCAGCCGGGATTCCTGGAAGGGCTGCGGAAGATTTGCGATGCGAATGGCGCGCTGTTGATCTTCGACGAAGTAAAGACCGGTGCGAAGCTGGCGTGGGGCGGCGCGAGCGATTATTTCGGCGTCAAGCCGGACATGGTTTGCCTTGCGAAATCAATCGGCGGCGGATTGCCGCTCGGCGCGTTTGGCGCAAGCCGCAAGGTGATGAACTTAATTTCAGACCACAAGGTCTTCCATGGCGGAACGTACAACACGAACCGTGTGGCCATGGCTGCAGGCTTGGCGACGTTCCGCGAAGTGCTGACTCGCGACGCGTACGCACACGTCGGCAAGCTCAGCAAGAAGTTAACGGAAGGCTACCGCACGATCGTCGCGAAAAATGGATTGCAGGCCTACGTCGCAAGCGCTGGAGTCAATGGCGCCCTGATGCTGTATTCGAAAGAGATCCGCAACTACCGCGACTGGACCAAGATCGACGTCGATTTGTGGCGCCACTATTGGTTCGGCATGGTGAACCGCGGCGTTCTCGCCCAGCCCTATTGGTGGGATGAGCAGTGGACGATCTCCGTGCAACACACGGAAGCGGACATTGACAAGCATCTCGCGGCGTTCGAGGAAATAGCGCCCGGACTGGCGAAAGCGCAGGCGGAACGCGGCATGGTCACAGCGGCGGCGGGCCACTAACTAAAGCGGCGGAATTTAGCAATCAACAGCCAGCGCAATCCCTGGAGCGTGCTGGCATCGAGGAGAAAGATTGGCGGACGGGATCACGGAAACGCAGCCACACCTGAAACGCGTGCTGGGACAGCGGGATCTCGTCCTTCTTTTTGTTGTCGCAGTTTTTAATTTGAACGTGCTGCCATCGATTGCGGCCAATGGTGGCGTAACAATTTGGCTCTGGATTATCTCGCTGATTTTGTTCTTCTGGCCGCAGGGAATTGCCGTGATCGAATTGTCACAACGTTATCCCGGAGAGGGCGGCGTCTATCTCTGGGCCAAAGAAGTGTTCGGCGACTTTCACGGATTTTTGTCCGGCTGGTGCTACTGGACGAACAACATGATGTACGTTCCGACAGTGCTGCTGTATTTCGTAGGCGTCTCGGTGTTTGTTCTGGGTGAAAGCCACCACGGGCTGGCCGACAACCGCGCATTTGCGTTGAGTGCTTGTTTGTTCCTGCTGACGGTGCTTGTTGTGCTGAACGTGGTCGGGCTCGGCGTCGGAAAGTGGATTAACAATATTGGTGCCATCGGAACGTTTGTCGCGGCGGCGCTCTTGATGGGGCTCGGTATAATTGTGTGGTCGAAGTTTGGAACGACTGTGACTTGGGCAGATTTTCAAATTCCAGCGAATCCGCGCTTCGTGCTGAACTCGTTTGGCGTGATTTGTTTTGGTCTGGTGGGACTGGAATTGGCGTCAGTTATGGGCGACGAGATTCAGGAGCCGGCGAAAACTCTACCGGGAGCCGTGGCGTGGGGCGGGCTTTTGTCCGGCGCTTTGTACGTCGGCGCGACGTTGACGTTGCTGATCGCCGTGAGTAAATCGCAAATCAGCGTGTTGCAGGGAATCGTGCAAGCAGTGGCGCACATGGCGTCTACGGTCGGCGTCAATTGGATCGTGGCGCCATTCGCGTTTCTGCTTAGTTTATCGATCGCTGGAATTGGTTCCGCATGGCTCGGAGGTTCGGCGCGGATACCGTTTGTCGCGGGGCTCGATTCTTACATGCCTGCGTGGCTCGGGCGAGTGCATCCGCAATATCGCACGCCGTACGCGGCACTGATCGTACATGCGGCGGTTTCGTTGGCGCTGGTGCTGATGAATTTCTGGAGCACCGGCGTACAGGAATCGTTTCAGAGGCTGCTTTCTTTGGCGGTCGTGCTGCAGCTGATCCCTTTTCTGTACATGTTTTATGCGCTGATTCGCATTGCGGCGGCGCCATCGTTTCAACGGAAACGTTATGGCAAAGGAACGCTGCTGGTTGCCGGAGCGAGCGGATTGCTGACGACGATTCTTGGCATTGCCCTGGCATTTTTCCCGGCACAGCAAATTACGTCACTGTGGTCGTACGAAAAGTGGATGGTAGGCATGACCATGCTATTTATCGGCGCCGCGGCGTTTTTCTTTTTTGTGTACGGCCGGCGGAAGCAAGCGGCTAAAGTGGCGGTTTGAGCCGGCGAGCGTTTTAGCGGGAGGAAGTTATGTCGAGCGGTGCAACAGCAAGCGTGCGGACTTATCAAAACTACATAAATGGAAAATGGGAAAGCGCTTCGAACGGAAAGACGTTTCCAGTCTACGACCCGTCCACTGAGGAAGTGATTGCGCAGGTTGCCGCATCGGAGGCGGTGGACGTGGATCGTGCAGTGAAAGCTGCCCGCGCGGCGTTTGATTCTGGCTCGTGGCCGCAAACGACAGCGCAAGATCGCGGCAGAATTCTATTTAAGCTGGCGGAGAAAATCCGGCAGAACTCTGCGATGCTTGCCGAACTTGAATGTCGCAACACAGGCAAGCCGATCGTCGAAGCGGAATACGATATCACCGACGTGGCGACCTGTTTCGAGTATTACGGCGGGCTGGCCAATAAGGTGACAGGCCATGTGAATCCCGTTCCAGCCAACGCGCTGAGCTTCACGCTGCGTGAGCCGGTCGGCGTCGCGGGTCAAATCATCCCGTGGAACTACCCCCTTTTGATGGCCGCCTGGAAATTGGCGCCGGCCATTGCGGCGGGCTGCGCTTGTGTTCTGAAACCCGCGGAACAGACGCCGCTCACTGCGCTGGAATTTGCGAATTGGTTTGAGGAAGCCGGTCTGCCGCCCGGAGTGGTTAACATCGTGAATGGCTTGGGAGAAACGGCGGGCGCTTCGCTCGTGGCGCATCCGGGCGTCGACAAGATTGCGTTCACCGGCAGCGCGGCGGTCGGCAAAATTATCGTGAAGAGTGCTGCGGACACCCTCAAGCGCGTGACGCTCGAACTTGGTGGAAAATCACCGAATGTTTTCTTTGCCGACGCGGACTGGGAAGCGGCAGTGGACGGCGCCTTGTTCGGCGTCTTCATCAATCAGGGAGAAGTCTGTTCCGCCGGCAGCAGAATCCTGGTCGAGAAAAAGATTTATTCGAAATTCGTCGAAGCCATGACGGAAAAGGCGAAACGCATCAAGCTGGGCCCCCCGATGGAGCGTGAAACGAAAATGGGCCCACTCGTCAGCAAAGAACAATATGACCGCGTCAGTTCGTATCTGGAAATTGGAAAAAAAGAAGCGAAGACGGCAATCGGCGGCGGCCGCCCGAAGCAGATCGGAAAAGGCTATTACATCGAGCCGACGATCTTCTACGATGTCGACAATAACGCCCGGATTTCCCGGGAAGAAATCTTTGGTCCGGTGGCGTCCGTCATTCCGTTCGAAGGCGAGCCGGACGCGATCCGCATTGCGAATGACACGCCGTACGGACTCGCTGGAGCGGTCTGGACACGCGACATTTACAAAGCGTTTCGCGTGGTGAAATCGTTGCGCGCCGGGATCGTTTGGGTGAATCACATGCAGCCAACTTATGTTGAAGCCCCGTGGGGCGGCTATAAACAATCCGGTTTCGGCCGTGAACTCGGCCCCTGGGGGCTTGAGGAATATCTGGAAACCAAGCAGGTCTTCGTCAATCTGGATGAAACTCCGATTGGCTGGTACTGAGCAGGAAGGAACACGCATATGGGAACTATTCAAATTCGAACGGCAATTCCGGGTCCGAAATCGAAAGCGCTGATGGACCGGCGCAACGCGGCGGTGGCGCGGGGGCCGTATCACTCGACACCGGTCTTCGTCGCGAAAGCGGAAGGCGCCGTACTGGAAGACGTGGACGGAAATCGTTTCATTGATTTCGCCGGCGGTATCGGCTGCCTCAACATGGGACAGCGTGCACCGCGCGTCGTCGCCGCTTTGCGAGAGCAGCTCGACCAATTTCTCCACGTCTGTTTCAGTGTTACACCATATGAAAGCTATATCGCCGTGGCTGAGAAATTGAACGCGCTCGCGCCGGGGAATTTTCCAAAGAAATCGGTGCTCGTTAATTCGGGCGCCGAAGCCGTGGAAAACGCGATCAAGATCGCGCGCGCTTATACAAAAAGGCCCGCAGTGATTTGTTTCGAGGATGCATTCCATGGCCGCACGCTCATGGCGATGACCCTAACAAGCAAGCCGCATCCCTACAAAGCCGGCTTTGAGCCGCTCGCGACCGACGTCTACCGCATTCCATTTGCGTATTCCTATCGCAGCGCTGCGGGCACAACTGTTGATGAGTTCGTGCACCACTTGGAAGACGCGTTCAAACGCCATGTCGCTGCAGAGAACGTCGCCGCGGTGATTGCGGAACCTGTGCTTGGCGAAGGAGGATTTGTCGTGCCGCCGCGCGGCTATTTTGCCGCCTTACACAAAATCTGCAAGAAACACGGAATTTTATTTATTGCCGACGAAGTGCAGTCCGGCATAGCTCGGACCGGAAAATGGTTCGCGTGCGAGCATTTCGGCGTCGAGCCGGATCTTCTCATCAGCGCAAAATCGCTGGGCGGCGGTCTGCCACTCGCTGCGGTCACCGGGCGGGCGGAAGTAATGGACGCGCCCGGCGTCGGCGGACTAGGCGGGACGTTTGGCGGAAATCCGCTCTCTTGTGTCGCGGCGCTTTCGGCGATTGAGACCATCGAGAAAGAGGGGCTGCTAGTCCGCTCGATGGAAATTGGCAGACGTTTCGAAGAGCGTGCACGCACTTGGGAGAAGAAGTGGGAACTCGTCGGCGAAGTGCGTGGCCTTGGCGGCATGTGCGCGATTGAACTCGTTCGCGACGCGCGAACGAAAGAGCCCGCCGACACCGAGACGAAGGAACTGTCCAAGTATTGCTACGAACATGGGCTGATCAATATTACGGCGGGCACATACGGCAACGTGATGCGAATTCTCGTCCCGCTCGTCGTAACGGACGCGCAGTTCGACGAAGGTATGGATGTGCTCGAAGCGGGTCTTGCGTCTGTGGCGGAAAAGAAACGACTGGCGCAAGCGACAGTTTAGAGGTCAAGCGATGCAGGATACAGAGACAAAATCCGAGAGCGTCTCGAATCAGTTGAAGGACAAAAAACTGTTTCGCGAAGCATGCTATGTGGACGGCGCGTGGATACAGGCAAAGTCCGGCGGCGCTGTTCAAGTTGACAATCCCGCGACCGGAGAAATTATCGGCAGCGTGCCGAAGCTCGGCGCTGCCGAGACGCGCGAAGCAATCGAAGCCGCTAACCGCGCGTTTCCAGCATGGTGCAAAAAGACCGGCAAAGAGCGTGCCATCGTGCTGCGCAAGTGGTTCGACCTCATGATGGAAAATCAGGAAGACTTGGCGCGTTTGATGACTATCGAGCAAGGCAAGCCGCTAACTGAATCGCGCGGTGAAGTGGCCTACGCCGCATCGTTCCTCGAATGGTTTGGTGAGGAAGCCAAGCGCGTTTACGGAGATACGATTCCAGGCCACCAGGCCGACAAGCGAATCGTCGTGATAAAACAGCCGATCGGCGTCGTGGCGTGCATCACGCCGTGGAATTTTCCGTTGGCGATGATTACGCGCAAAGCTGGGCCCGCGATTGCTGCCGGATGTACCGTTGTTCTAAAGCCTGCGGCGCAAACACCGTTTTCCGCCCTCGCACTTGCTGAACTCGCCGAGCGGGCCGGCGTACCCAAAGGCGTGTTCAACATCGTTACCGGCGCCGCGCGTGAAATCGGCAGCGAACTGACCTCGAACCCGATCGTGAAGAAATTGTCGTTCACCGGCTCGACCGAAATCGGCAAATTACTCATGGCGCAGTGCGCCGGCACAATCAAGAAACTTTCGCTCGAACTTGGCGGGAATGCGCCCTTCATCGTCTTCGATGACGCCGATTTGGACGCAGCCGTGGAAGGTGCGGTCGCGTCGAAATACCGCAATACGGGACAAACATGCGTCTGCACCAACCGGTTGCTTGTGCAGGAACCGGTTTACGATGCGTTCGCGGGAAAATTGGCCGCGGCAGTTAAAAAGTTAAAGCCCGGATTCGGTCTGGAAGCGGACGCCACGCAAGGCCCGCTGATTGACAACGCCGCGGTAGAAAAAGTGGAAAGCCACATCCGCGACGCGCAGGAAAAGGGCGCTAAGGTGCTCCTCGGTGGACACCGGCATATGCTCGGGGGCAGATTTTTCGAGCCGACGATTTTGACCGATGTCACACCGGCAATGGCCGTTGCGCGAGAAGAGACGTTTGGCCCGGTTGCGCCGCTTTTCCGCTTCAAAACCGAAGCCGATGCGGTCGCGCTTGCGAACGATACAGAGTTCGGTCTCGCCGCGTATTTCTACGGCCGCGACATCGCCCGCGTCTGGCGCGTCGCCGAAGCACTCGAATACGGAATCGTTGGCATCAACACCGGAATCATTTCTACGGAAGTCGCGCCGTTCGGCGGCGTGAAAGAATCCGGACTCGGCCGCGAAGGCTCGAAGTACGGCATCGGCGAATACGTCGAAATTAAGTATCTCTGCTTTGGCGGCATTACAACGTAATTTGCGGTACGCCTTGCAACGCCACTGCTACCGCGGATTGATGTTTTCTTTCTTTTCGAGTCGTCCAATCAAGCCCTGGATCTGTCCCTTGGTACCATCCGGCGCGCTCGCTTGCGCAAGCTTCATTTCTTTAACGGCAGTGTCGAAGTCGCCCTTTGCCGATGCGATCCGCGAAATTTCGCCGTGCGTATACCATTCATTCGGCCGTTTTTTGATGTTGATCTGGAACACTGCAAAGCCTTCGTCCTGTTTGCCCTGAATCTGCAGTTGACGGCCATATACATGTAGTTGCACACTGCTTGCGACTTCCATTGCCTTCTTTTTTGACGCTTCCGCTTCCTGCGTCTTTCCCAACGCTGCCAGAAGTGCCGATTTGTTCAGATTATTCTCGAAGCGGTCTTCGTTCTGAATCGATTGATCTTCCCACTTCATCGCCTGTTCGAGCTCGTAGTTGTTGTCCAGAAGCCAGTTCGCCGCTTCGTCATAACCCGCCCACGAGAATCCGCCCGTGTTGCGAAGCTGATTTTTGATGCTCCGCAATGTGCTTGCCTTGACGTCTGCTGACACGCGAAAGGGAACGGCCAGCTTTTCCCAACGCAACGTCGCCAGAGCAGAATCTGGTTTGATGTCGTCAAATGTGTACGCGAGCGATTCACGAAACTCTGCATCATGAGGTTTCACCTGGACGCGTAGCGCATCTTCCTTATCGTCATAGCTGAAGCTGCCCCACGACGTTGAGTTCTTCGAAAAAATAATGGTCCACTGATCCGCGGTCGGAATCATGTGCAGACCGTACG
>Ga0137409_10008640_pt1 | contig 10399 bp, 6 predicted proteins | sample CZODoug1_16funga_FD_122059 | JGI IMG/M metagenome (GOLD analysis project Ga0137409, IMG submission 122059) | Vadose zone soil fungal communities from Angelo Coast Range Reserve, California, USA - CZODoug1_16fungal (Hybrid Assembly) | ecosystem: Environmental > Terrestrial > Soil > Vadose zone... | reverse complement strand
CCCGCGTGCCGGCTCTCGTGGTGCCATTCGCGGATGGCGGCGACAGCGAGCAGGCGGACCGCGCACGACGGCTCGAGGTGCTGCATGCGGTCCGGACGCTCCCGGCCGATCGCCTGAGCGCGCCGGCCCTGGCAGCCGCCATCGCCCAGATGCGCGAGTTTCAACCTGCGCCGGTTTCGCTCGCGCTCGACGGCGCTGGCCAGACGGCCCGTCTCCTGAAAACACTCCTTCGCGCACATCATATGGCGCAGGTGACCGCTCCGCACGAGCCGCGTCATGAGCAGCTGGCTTGATCCGGTTCGCCGTGCATTTGATGCCGCTCCTTCACCCATCACGTTCTTTTTTCGTGACGATGACGCCGGGTGGGAGGACGAGAAGCTGTACCGGCTGCTGGACGTCATGATGTACTTCGGGGCGCCGGTTGCGGTCGCGGCGATTCCAATGGCCATTCACTCGCGCCTCGCGGCCGACCTGCGAGCGCTCGTGACGGCACCGGCGACCGTGGTTTCGGTGCACCAGCATGGCTTCGCGCATCTGAATCACGAGGCAACCGGTCGCAAATCTGAATTCGGTCCATCCCGAAGTCGAGATCTCCAACGACAGGACCTGGCGGATGGCAGGCAGTGTCTCGAGGATGCACTTGGGCTTCCGCCGTCATCGATGTTTACGCCGCCGTGGAACCGGTGCACAGCGGAAACGGCCGAATGTCTGCTGGAGCTCGGCTTCAAGCTGCTGTCGCGAGACGCCTGCGCGGAACCGCTGAAGACAGGCGGGCTTCGTGAGCTGGGAGTTCATCTCGATTGGACCGGTCGCCATGGCGCAAGAACTGGACCCTCGCGGTGGGGCGACGCCATCGCCGACGCGGTTGCGGCAAACACGACCGTGGGCGTCATGCTGCATCACGCCGTCATGTCGGCCGAGGACCGCGGCTTGCTGGCCGAGTTGCTCGAAGTACTCGCAAGCCGTCCGCGTGCGAGATTGCGGCAGATGGCCGCTATCGCGAGCGACTCCTCGGCACAATCCTGAGGGCGAATCATGCGCGTGCCGACGTTGGCCTTCGTGTTGTGTTTGGTCGCGAACGTCTCGTGGACCCAGGAGCTGACCGTGCACGGCGTCGTGATCGACGACTCGGGTGCGGCGCTGCCGGGCGCGATGGTGGTGCTGACGCGCGACGGCGGGAACCCGCGTGAGACGACCAGCGATCCGACCGGCAATTTCGCATTCGCCAACGTCGGTCCCGGACAGTATCGCGTGCGGGTCGAGCTCACCGGCTTTCAACCGGCCGATCTCGCGCTGGTCGTCGGATCGACCGAGCCGCCCCCGGTGCCGGTGCGCCTGAAGATTGGGTTCGATGAAGAAGTGACGATCGCGGCCCAGCGGTCGGGCGACCCTCTATCGCCGTCCGGCAACGCAGACGCCGTGGAGTTCGATCCCGACGCGCTGCGGCGGCTGCCACTGGACATGCAAAACCTTCGGATGCTGATCGAGAACTTCACCGCCGCAGGTTCCGCCGGCGGGGCGTCGTTCGTGATCGACGGGGTCGAGACCGATGCCGCCGACGTTCCCCAGGCTGCCATCCATCGCCTGACCATCAATCGCAATCCATATACGGCCGAGTACAAGACGCCCGGGAAAGCCCGTGTGGAAATCGAAACCGAGCTGGGCTCGCGTCGTTTCTTTCACGGCGTCGCGGCGCTGTTCGTCCGCAACTCGGCGCTCGATTCCAGGAACGCGTTCGCGGTCACGACACCCGACATGAGCCGCCTGCTGTCGGAGGCCAGCTTCGGCGGTCCGCTTCCGAGACCCGGCTGGTCGTTCTTCACCAGCGGTCAGGCGCTCGCGGACAACCAGGCGGCCGTCATCCGCGCGCGAACGCTCGCGGGCCTCTTGACAAGCAACGTGGCGACACCGGAGCGACGCTCCGTACTCTTCGGGCGTGTCGATTTTCGTCCCGCCAAAACCCACGCGGTCTCGGCCCGTTACGACCTGTTCGACGATGTGGAGCGAGGGCACGGCGTGGGCGGACTCCGACTTGCCGAGCAGGCGTTCACGACGACCGAACGGCGCCAGCGGCTCCAGCTCGACGATCGCCGCGTGGTGTCGGCCACCTTCGCAAATGACCTGCGCGTGGACGCAGCCCATTCGAATCGTCATGACGGCACGCCAGTGGCCGGTCAATCAATCGTCGTCGCCGGAGCATTCATTGGAGGCGCATCGCAGACGTTCACTGTGAATCAGTCGCGCTCGGTCCAGGCCGCAGATGTCGCGAACCTCACAATCGGCGGGCACGCCCTCCGAATCGGCGCGCGGACAAAGGTGCGCTGGCTGGATGTCGTCGATGGCAGCAACTTCGGCGGGACGTTCAGTTTTGCCAGCCTCGGCGATTTCTCGCGGGGCCGGCCGGCTTTGTTCTCGATCAGGCGCGGAAACCCGCAGGTGTCTTTCGCCGATATCGACGCAGACGTGTTCGCCGAGACCGATTTTCGACCACGCGACTCCATCGGCATCACCACGGGACTTCGGTATGACTGGCAGTCGCGCGTCGCCGATTCGAACAACGTCGCGCCGCGGGTCTCGATGGCGTTCGCGCCGGGCGGCAAGACGCTCGTGTTCCGCGTCGGTGGCGGACTGTACTACCGCTCGGTGCCCGAAACCGCCGTCGCGCGTTCGCGCCTGTTCGGCGCCGGCGGTCTGGAGGAGACGACCATCGCGGCGCCTCCATTCCCACTGAGCGCATCGGCTGTCGCGTTTCACGACGCCAGCCTGAACGCCTGGCAGCTCGATCCCGCGCTTCGCGCGCCGACGACAACGCAGGCGACGATTGGCGCCGAGCGCGTCTTGTGGCGGAGGAACTCGATCGCCGTCGAATATCTCGCCATGCGAACGGTGGGCGCGCTCAGAGCTCACGACATCAACGCTCCGGCTCCGACGACCCTCATCCGTCCGAATCCTCGCCGACTGAACGTGAATCAGATCGAGTCGACCGCTGAAAGCCGGACCGACGCGATGACGGTCACGTTTCGTGGGCGGATCCGCGGGTTCAAGGGATCGATCCAGTACGCGTTGGCCCGCGCCATCGACAACAGCTCCGGCCCATTCGATCTCCCGGCCGACAACAGCAACTTCGCCGCCGAGAAGGGACTGGCGGACTTCGATCGGCGACATCGGCTCAGCGTCGCAGGCACGCACGGGTGGGGCAAAGATCGTGTGCGGCTCGGGACGTCGTTCACCATGGCAAGCGCCGGACCGTTCGACATCACCACCGGATCCGACGACAACCACGATCTCGTGGCCAACGATCGGCCGGCGGGCGTGCTGCGGAACAGCGGCAAGGGTTCCGGGCTGGCACAGCTCGACGTCCGATTCACCACGGTGTTCCGGGCGCCGCGACCGCCGTCGGCCGATCCACAGTCGGCCAAACGGGAACAGACGGACAATCTCGAATTGAATCTCGACGTCTTCAACGCCCTGAACGCCGTCAATGCAACCACGTTCGTCGGCGTGATCACTTCCCCACTGTTCGGCCAGCCCGACGGCGCACGTCCAGCACGATCGATGCAGTTGTCGCTGCGCTATCGCTTCTGATTCGTGGCTCCCGTACCGGCACCCTGCTTTCGCGTTTCGAAAATAGTTTCGTGGTTCGTGTTCCGCCGCACGTCGCGGTTCGTCTCATTCGGTATGGTTGGTTGGAAGGCCTATACTCCGCTGGATGGACGCGATCTCGGACGAGGAGCTGGTTGCCCAGTACCGTCTGGCGCCGGCCTCAGACCGATCTCGTCAGTTGCTCGACGAGTTGTTCCGTCGTCACCGCGCCCGGGTGATCGCGTGGTGCCACCGGCTCACAGGCGACAGCAGTCTCGCGCCGGATCTGGCACAGGACGTATTCGTCAGGGCGTATTCCAGCCTCGACATGTTTCGACGCGATTCCAAGTTCACGACCTGGTTGTACGCCATCGCGCGCAATCGTTGCCGCGACGAGCAACGCGCGCACGCGACGCGGCCGCGCGAAGCGCCGGAAGACGCCATGGTCGACGCGCCGTCGGACCGGAACGCTGCTCTGGCAGCGCTCGAGGCCCGCGACGCGCGAACCGTCGTGCGGACGATGATGGATGAAGTGCTGAATGAGACGGAAAAACGCGTGATGACGCTGCACTACGGCCACGACATGCGGCTCGACGCGATCACGACGGCGCTCGGCCTGACCAACACGAGCGGCGCCAAAGCGTACATCGTCAGCGCCAAACGAAAGTTGAATGCAGCGGTGAAGCGATGGAACGTGAAATCCTGAGAACGGCGCTCGCTCCGAGCGCGGAGTGTCTGTCGATTGAACAGCTCGGACGCTACGCTGACGGTGCGCTCGGCACTGACGAACAGACGGCGGCCGTCATGCACATTCGCCGCTGTCTCAACTGCCAGGCGGAGCTCGCGCTGCTGCAAGCGGTGACGTCGAGCAGCGTTCGACCCGGGGAAGCCGACATCCTACGCGACGGCGTGGCACGACTGGAGCAACGCACCACGGAGATCTTCGCCGGTCGCGCGGAGACATTGTCGCGGCGTCGATGGTTTCGCTTCGGCTCCCTTCTTCCTGTAACCGCCATGGCAGCTGTTTTGCTGGTGGGACTCGTAGCGGGCAGCTTTTACCTTCTCCCCCGGAAGGCACCCAAGCTTCCCAGCCGGGTAACGACCGGAGACGAGGTCACACGTTCGCTGGCGGTCGCGGTGCGAGGACCGGTCGGCGACCAGGTAGAAGCGCCGCGACGGTTCGAATGGCTCGCCGTCGATCGGGCGGTTCGCTACCGCGTGCGGCTCATGGAAGTGGATCGCCGCGAGGTCTGGTCCACATCCACATCGGCAGTCGGAGTGGACCTGCCGTCGTCAGTACGAACGTCGATCGCTCCCGCCAAGACACTGCTCTGGGACGTGACGGCGTACGACGCGTCAGGCGCGGCGATTGCTGAATCGGGACCCCAATCCTTCAGGCTCGCGCCACGGTGATAACGCATGCTACGGGGCAAACCGCTTACTACAGTGATGTGCCTGTTGGCGCTCGGGGCGAGCGCGGCGGCGCGCACGCGAGCGACAACCGGACTGTCGTTCCCCATTCCGGACGAGACAGCGACAACCGGACTGTCGTTGCGCATTCTGGACGAGACGGCGCCAGCGGGTGGCATGGTCCAGATGAAAGTCAGGAGCTATGAGGTCACCCCGATCTCCGGCGGCCGTCCACTATTCAGCTTCAACACGGAGTTGTTTGACGGCGTCGCCGGAGTCGGCATGTTCGCGTCGACCGGCGAACTGGCCGGCGCCGCCGTGGTCGACGGCAACCATGTGGCCATCGCGTACGTGACGACGGCGCCGTTCACGGGCGACTATCCACTACTGACCGTGGCGTTACGTATCCGGCGAGACGTAGCGGCCGGCAGCCGCACACTGTTCACCCTCGATCCGTCTTCGCTCTGGAATCTGAACGGCACAGTGCTCCGGACAACAGTGTCCGGCACAATGGTCGGCACGGCAGCGTCCGGTACAGTGGCCGGGATAAGAAGAGTGTCCCAGGCGACCGTCACCGTCGGCGGGAGTGTTGCGATCAGCAACGTCATTCCAGGCGAAGGCTCGTTCCCGGCTGGAACGGTTGTGTCGGTCCGCGGCTTGGGATTCAACAGCCGCTCGCGGCTGAGCGTCAGCGACACGGCTATCACCGCCGTGCGAGTCATAAGCTCCACCGAGATCCAGTTCACGCTCGCCAAGGCGGCCAACATGACCGGAGCGATGCTGCGGGTCGTGAATCCGAACGCGTCGACCACCTATTACTCGTACATGCGCGGCATCCCCGCGGCGACGAGCGGCCGGACGCTTCTGTCGAGAACTCAACCGATCTTTTCCGGCACGACGCGGTCTTCGGCAACGTTCGGCCCGATACCTGCCCTGAACGGCATTCAATACGCGGCGCTGGCGCTTCAGAATCCCAATCTCGCCAGCGCGAACGTGACCATTGGGTTGTACGCAGCCGACGGCACACTCCTTCATGCCTCGTCGCGCTCGCTCCAGAACGGGTATCGTCTGGCGCTCGAATTGTCCGAGCTCCTCGACGGTGTGGCGCCGCCACCTGGCGCATCCGTGCGTGTGACTTCATCGTTGCCGATCGAAGTATTCGGTCTGCTCTGTGATGAGGGGACGTGGACTGTCACTCCCCGCCTGCCGGCCGAGGCAACGCCCTGATGGTTGTTGCTTGTCTGCGGCTTGCTTGATTCGGCACGCTGATCGAACGCGATGGACACAAAGGAAAGTCAGCGCCGCTACGCCGAATCGAAAACCGATCTAAGGGCCCGTCAAAGAATAACGTCTACATTCTGGACGCCGATGCATCCCGCCGGGCTGCGTTGCTCGTCACTTGCATACGCCCGGTATGCGCGCTCCTCGCGCCTTGCCGGGCGGGCGCCTCGACGCCCAGAATGCAAACGTTATTCTTTGACGGGCCCTAAGCCCGCGAGCCGCTGCGACTCAGCGACGCCGCGTGAGGAATCGATAGGCGCCTGTCGCGATGGCGAGCGCGCAGAATAGCAGCGCTCCCACCACCACGCTCCACGGCACCACGCGCGGGAGCCGTTCTCGACCATCTCCATTGAGCACGTACCCGGCCCAGTAGCGCGGATGTGACCACGCGAGCTGCGAGTGAAGGACCGCCAGCTTCGCCCGTCGCAGCGCGGACGCTTCCGACTGGCCCTGCGCGAGGGCGAAGTAGAACTGCTTCATGAACTCCGCGCTGGCGCGGTCGACCACATCCCACAGCGTCGTCACCGCCGATGCTGCGCCAGCCGCGAGCAGCGCGCGGCTGAATCCCTCCACCCCTTCCCCTCGGATCACCTTGCCACGTTCCGTTTCGCACGCCGACAACGTGGCCAACTGCACACCGGTGAGGTCGAGATCGTAGATCTCGCGCAGGAACAGATAGTCGGCCGGCCCACCGGTCACCGCCGGCGCGAGCAGGATGCGCGACCTGTCAGGATCGCGCGTGTCGGCGATCGCGTGCGTGCTGAAGTGCAGCAGCGGCACGCTTCGCAAGTCCTGGTGGAGAAACCGCTTCTGAGCGCCCGCGCCCACGTGCACTTCCGCGCGCCCCGGCAGGGATTCGGCAATGCCTCGAATCTCTTCGTCGGCATAGGAAAGACGCGGCAGCGCCGCTCCGGCATCTGAAGGAGCGGCCGGGATCGGCGGCGGATCGCCAAAGGCAACCAGCTCGCGCTGCCATGGCCACTTCCATGGGCGGTCTCGCTGCGTGTTGCGGCGGACCAGCAACGCTGCCGACGGCAGATAGCTGATCTCGAACCGCTCGACGAGCAGATCGTGTGCGTTGGGAATGGTGAGCACTTCGAACGGAACGGCATGCAACGGCCCGTCGGGAACAACGAGTAGTCGGGTCACGCCTTTCGAGTCCGGCACTCCGGAGAGCAGGATACGTCCGGCCGCGATTGACGCTGTCCGCCAGTCATCGCCAGCGCGCGAAACGGTGTCGGTCAAACGCTGAATGGTCTTGATGTCATCCGGACTCGCCGCTTGCTTGACGATGCCGGACGCGGAGGAGGAAACCCAGAGCAGCGCCGAGGCCGCCGCCCCGCTCCAGTACTCGAGCAGCAATGCGTCCGGGGCAATCTTCGGCTGCACGTCGCCAAGCGACAGTCGGTGCGCGCGTGGCTGTAGACGGTCCTGCCAGGTGCGCGCGCGGCTTTGCTCGATGAGCTCGAACACCTCGGCCGCCGAGGTCGTCGGTTCCGACAGCCGGAGCGCGATCAGGGCATCGTAGACGTCGCGCTTGTCGGCAAGAAACTCGGACCTGAGCGCCACGGTCTGAAGATCGGCACGAACCGATTCGATGGCGGCGATGGCCTGCTCGTACGACCGGCGGGCATCATCGCCGCGGCCTTCGGCCTCGACAACGCGACCGACGCCGTAGAGCGCCTTCCACTGCTCTTCGACGAGACCAACCCGTGTGGCGCCGCTGAGCGCGGCGTGAAGCTCGCGCGCCGCTTCGGCAAGCCGCCCGATGCGGCGAAGCGTCTCGCCTCGGTACAGAAGCGCCTGGACTTCTCCTCGCTGGTTCGACGATTCCTGCGCCAGCTTCAACGCCGCGCTGAACGCGTCCAACGCCCGCTGGTTATCGTTCAGGTCCAATGCGTACGCGATGCCGATGTTGCGCCAGGCGCCGATCTCGCCGTCGCGATGCTGCCCACGGGCGAAGAGCGCTTGCGCCTGCCGGTACGTCTCCATCGCTTTGATCGGATCGCCGAGACGCCGGAGGAGCGCACCCTGATTGATCAGCAGCTGCGCTTCTTCGCTTGGCTGCATCGTCTCGCCGGTCCTGAGCCGCGCATACAGGTCGAGTGCGCGCTCGTCGGCGCCGAGCCGTTGATAGAGCGCGGCCAGGTTCGAGATCGTCATCTTCCGCAGGCGCGCACGGGAGCGCTCGGACGTCCGCGTGTCGACCTCCACCATCGCGTCCTGATACAGCCGGAGCGCGTCCGAATACCGGCCCCGCATGTACTGCACGTTCCCGATGTTGTTCAGGCGGGTGACTTCGCCGTCGCCGTCGCCACCCGCGCGATCCAACGCCAGCGCGCGCTGATAGCTCGCAAGCGCGCTGTCGTAGCGGCCTAGATACAGGTTCGCGAGCCCGACCGCGTTGAGGTCCCAGGCCGCTTCGGCTCGCTGACCGAGTCGCTGATGGATGTCGAACGCCTCCTGCGCCTCCTGAATCGCCGACTCGTAGTCGCCCAATGCGATGGAGGCGTCGGTCACTGCCGTGAGCGCACGGGCCAGCGCCGCTCGATCGGTTGAGACGCGAAGTTCGGGCAGCAGCGCGCGGAGCGCGCGCTGCGCTTCGCGGTTTCGGCCTTCACGTTGGAGGCGAACGGCGTCATCGAGCGGCGTCGCCGAAAAGGCCGGCGTGGCGGTCGTCATCACGATGATGAGGACGAGCGGCCGGACGATTCGCCTGCGCCGGTCCATGTGGGCTGCTCGATCGCGCTCTCGTCAGGCGAGGTGCAAGACGTCTTAAAGTTTCCGGAAAGCAGATTCGAAGAACGCCAGTATAGCAGGAGCGTTATTGAGATCGGCGGACCAACCAGTGTGCGCGCAATCCCCCCGGGACAGTGTCCTTGGGTGCCACGCTGTGGGTGCCACGCTTGTTGACCAATCCAGTTTGTCGGCGAGCACCGAGAAGGCAGCCGATCGAATCACGGACCCTAAGGTGCATGTAACCGTATCGACACGGTTACCCCGACAGAAAGCGCAGAGCGGCGACTAAGATCAGCCGACTCCGCATGAATCCTACCGCGCTACGCGCGTCTGAGCCACAGCCACCTCAGACCGCGACGAACACGGCACGCCTCCGGCCGACGCATGTGCGCTGGATGCCCATCCTTGCCATGGTCGCGATCGGCACGATGATCAACTACCTCGATCGGACGGTGCTGGGGATTGCCGCGCCGTTCCTCACGCGGGATCTCGGCCTCACGGCGGCGCAGATGGGTCTCGTGTTCTCGGCGTTCTCATGGAGCTATGCGCTGCTGCAGATTCCTGGCGGCATCTTTCTCGATCGATTCGGGACCCGCGTCACATACTGCCTCGCGGTCGTCTTCTGGTCCCTTTTCACCGCGCTGATGGCGGCCGTGCGCTCGCTGAATGGACTTCTCATCACCCGCATCGGCGTGGGCATCTTCGAGGCGCCGTGCTTTCCTGCGAACAGCCGGATTCTCGCGACGTGGTTTCCTCAGAGCGAACGTGCGCGCGCGAATGCGATCTATTCGGTCGGGCAGTACGCGGGACTCGGTTTCTTGAGCGTGCCGCTCTTCTGGTTCACGCAGCAGTTCGGCTGGCGCGGACTCTTCGTGGCGGTCGGCGGCTTCGGCATGCTCTTCGGGCTTGCGTGGTGGATGCTGTATCGAAATCCCAGCGACAGCGCGAGCGTGAACAACGCTGAACTGAAGCACATCGAAGCGGGAGGCGGTGGCGAGTACAAGGGTGACCCGCTGAGGTTCGAGTGGTGCCACATCCGTCTGCTGCTGCGCCGGCGGCAGATCCTGGGCGCCTCGATCGGGCAGTTCGGCGGCAACTCGACGCAGGTCTTCTTCGTCACGTGGTTCCCGACATACCTCGTGACGGCGCGAGGCATGACGTTCATCGAGGCCGGCTTCATGACCTCGCTCCCCTACATCGGCGCGTCGATTGGCGTGCTCGTCGGCGGCCTGATTTCAGACACGATCCTGAAACGGACGGGATCGCCGAACCTGGCCCGGAAGCTGCCGATCGTCAGTGGGATGCTGCTCGCGTCGACGATCGTCGCCGCGAACTACGTGCCAGCCGGCAACAACGCCGCCGTGATATTGATCATGTCGATTGCCTT
>Ga0137409_10008639_pt1 | contig 10399 bp, 12 predicted proteins | sample CZODoug1_16funga_FD_122059 | JGI IMG/M metagenome (GOLD analysis project Ga0137409, IMG submission 122059) | Vadose zone soil fungal communities from Angelo Coast Range Reserve, California, USA - CZODoug1_16fungal (Hybrid Assembly) | ecosystem: Environmental > Terrestrial > Soil > Vadose zone... | reverse complement strand
ACGCCCTCGTAGGCCTGGACGCGCTTGCGCTCGCCTTCGACGACGCTCACGTTGACGATCACGGTGTCGCCCGGGGAGAACTCGGGGAGCTTCTTCCCCATGCGCTTGATTTCTTCTTGTTCGATCTGCTGTATCACGTTCATCGTTCTACTCCTTGTTCATCTCTTGCTTGAATTCTTCGAGCAGCTTGCGCTCGGCGTCGTTCATTCCGCGCCGCTCGAGCAGCTCGGGCCTTCTCAACCACGTGCGCCCCAGCGACTGCTTCAGCCGCCAGCGCTCGATCTGCGCATGATGCCCCGACATCAGCACCGGGGGCACCGCCTTTCCGTCGTACACCTCCGGCCGCGTGTACTGCGGAGCTTCGAGCAGTCCGTCCACGAACGACTCCTGCCCCGCCGAATCCTCGTCCCCCAGCGCCCCGGGGAGCTGCCGCACAACGGCGTCGATCACCACCATCGCGGCGAGCTCGCCGCCCGAGAGCACATAGTCGCCGATCGACAGCTCCTCGTCGACCGCGCCCTGTATCAGGCGCTCGTCCACTCCCTCGTAGCGTCCGCACAGCAGAATCAACCGCGCTTTCGCCGCGAGCTCCATCACCTTGCCGTGGTCCATCACCGGCCCCTGGGGCGAGAGATGCACCACTCTTGCTTCGCCCGGCGCCGCCGCTTTCGCCGCCGCGATCGCCTTGGCGAGCGGCTCGGCGAGCATCACCATGCCGGGCCCGCCACCGTACGGCCTGTCGTCGACCGTGCGGTAGTTGTCGGTCGTGAAATCCCGCGGATTCCACAATGCGAGGCTCCACAACCCGCCTTCCCTCGCCCGCCGCGTGATGCCGAAATCGCCGACCGCGGCGAACGTCTCCGGGAAGAGCGTCACGCAATCGAAGCGGATCACCAGTCCGCCTCCCACTCCACCTCGATCCTGCCGGCCTGCAAATCGATCTTCCGGATCACGTCCCCCGCCACCGGCAGGAGCCGCTCACCGCCCTTGTGCTCGACGCGCATCACATCGTGCGCGCCGGCACTGAAGAATTCCTTCACCCGTCCCAGAACCTCGCCCCGCGCGTTCACCACCTCGAAGCCGATCACATCGGCTTGATAGAACTCGTGCGCGGAGGTCTCGGGGAGCTCTCCGCGCTCAAGACCGACCTCGGCCCCGCTGTACGCCTTCGCCGCCTCGGGATTCTCGCAACCCTCGAAGCGCGCGACCAAATAACCGCTGTGCTCGCGGCACTCCGCCACCGCGATCTTCTGGTGCCTCCCCGGCCAGCCAACCCACCACGTGGAAAACTTCCAGAGGTTGCGGCCGTAAGGCTTGATCTTCACCGCACCCTTCACGCCCCAGGGCGCGAGCACCAACCCCATCACCACCAGTTTGGTTGGCGCAGCCAACCAGCCCGCCGCTTACTTCGCCGCGGCTTCGGCCGGCGCCTTGTAGCCCTTGAACAACCGCGCCACCGTCGGGGACAGCTTCGCGCCCTTGCCGCGCCAGAACGCGAGGCGGTCGGTCGCGAAACGCAGCGACTCGCGGCCCTCGGGCGCCTTCGGGTCGTAGAAACCGACGCGCTCGATGAAGCGCTTGCCCGCGGCCTTGTGCGAATCGGCGACTACAACGTTGAAAAAAGGCCGCTTCTTGGCCCCGCCGCGCGCCAGTCGAATCACCACCATATGGGAAAACCCGGAGTCGAAAAGGGCGTGATTTTACGCGAGCGAGGCTCTGATTGGCAAGGGAAAACGGCCCTGACGGCTCAGCAGGCCCGTTCGAGGAATCTCGCTATGGCCTCGTTTACTCGCTCGGGATGAGTCACCGGGCCCATGTGGCCGAGCTCCCCGAACCCCACGAGATCGACTCGCGGCAGGGCATTCACGAGAATTCGCGCCACCCCCTGGGCCGACACCGGAGAGCGCCCGCCCATCATGTAGAGCACCGGAATATCGAGCGAGCGGAACGCCGCCAGAGGCGTGGGCTCGGTGAACAAGGCGTGTCCCCACCGGCGGATGTTCTTCACCGACGACGCGATCGGCGCCTTGCGCTCCTCGGGAGTGCGCTGCCAGCTTCCCTCGCCCATCCAGTAGTCGATGAAGCGCTCGGCGGCGGCGTCCGTGTCCCCGGCATCCAGGGCGGCGCCGGCGTCGGCAACTCCGCTGCGGATGCCGTCGGCGTCGTTGGGCCGACGCGCTACCTCATCGACGAGGGAGAACAGCGTCGGCTCGTAGAGGGCCAGCGCGCGCACGCGGCCCGGATGCGACAAGGCCGCCACGAGCGCGACCGCGGCGCCGTACGAATGACCGACCAGCGCCAGGGGCGAGCCGGCGCGCTCGAGCACCGGCTCGATGAGCTCGACCTCGTCGCGAAGACTGATGACGCGGCGCGAGGGCCATTCGGGACTCTTGCCGGAACCGTACGAATCGGGGGCGAAGACATGGAATTTCGGCGCGAGGAAGTCCATGAGCCCGCGCCACTGGCCCGAGGTGCTCGCGTTGGCGTGGATGCACACGACTCCGGGGCCGCTTCCGGCCTCGCGAAAGAAGGGCTCGACCCGATGCGCGGACATTACGGCGCTCATTGCGCCTTCCGGCCAGGCAGCAGCATCCCGACCTGCTCGCGATAGCGGCGGTACTGGTCGCCGAATTGCAGCAGCAGGTCGCGCTCCTCGAACCAGATGCCGACCAGGATGTACCCGGTCGTGGCGGCGGCGAACAGCAGGTGCCCGGCCGTCATGACCGGTGTCCCCCAGAACGCGAGCAGAAAGCCGAGATAGATGGGATGGCGCACGTAGCGGTAGAGGAGCGGCGTGCGGAATTTCTGCTCGGGAGGCTCGCGCCCGGAGAGGCGCGCGAACACCTGGCGCAGGCCGAAGAGCTCGAAATGATTGATGAGGAAGGTGCTCGCGAGCAGCACCGTCCATCCCAGCCAGAACACCGCCCGGAGCGCCTGCACGCCGGCGGGGTTCTCGACGCTCCAGACGACCGGCTCTGCGATCGGCCGCCATTGCCACAGCAGCAGCGCGAGCGCCAGGGTGGCGGCGAGCACGTAGGTGCTGCGCTCGACGGCGCTCGGCACGATGCGCGTCCACCAGTGCTTGAACGAGCGCCGCGCCATGACGCTGTGCTGCACGGCGAACAGGCCGAGCAGGTGCAGGTTGACGATCAGCGCCTGGGCGAGGGGCGCCGGGTCGCCCGAGTCGATCGTCTTCGGCACGACGACATTGCCGACGAAGCCGATCGCGTAGAGAAAAGTCGCGAGGAAGAAGGCGTACACCGCGACGCCGTACACGAGCGAGAGGAACGCTCCCATTGCAGTCTCCTAGAATGTGCGATTCAGCGAAAATCGCGCAGTCTAGCGAGCGGCTGCGTCAGTGCAATTTCAAACGGCGGCCGTTCTTGTTTCGTTTGTTTCGCGCGCCGGCGCCTACGGTCTCTCGGGCAGCTCCGTCGCTTCGCTGCGATGCCGGTAGTACCCCACGTTCACTTCGGCAACGTTCCCCAGGAAAATCCGCGCCACAGGGTCGGCGTACCAATTGAAACGCGTGCTCACGCGGTACTTCATCCGCACTTTGAGCTCGGTCTGCTCGCCCATCGGCGTGAGGGTGTACGAAGTTTCGATGAGATCGAAATACTCTCCTCCTACTTCGACGTGCTCATCCAGAGCTTCCGGAGGAAACGAGTCCTCGTAGAAACGGTAGAGCCACCTGATATAGCGATTTTCCCGCCAGTCCGTGATGACCTCGTCGAAATAGATGCCCTTGCCCATCGTTACGCGGCGTACCGGACCTTCGGGCGTATCCTGCGTGACGCCGGCAAGCGGCACGGGAACGCCGATCCTGAAGAGCCATGCGCGGTCGACTTCCTGCGGCTTGATGTCGGGCGCATTCAGGATCCGTCCCCAGATTCGCTCCGGCGTTGCATGGACGATCGTCGCCCGTTCTACCGTTCCTATTCGGTCCGGCAACGGCAGGCCGGTTTCGACGAAGCCGAGGACGAGCGGGAGGACGCTGAGGCCGAGAACGGCCTGCCTGGGCCAATTCGTTGCCCGGCATACGGCGCCCATGATCAGCCCGCCGACCGACCCGAGGGCGGCGAACAGAGGAAAGATCACGACCGCACAGATCCATCCCTCGATCATCACCAAGAGCGTGCCGAACACGTAGAGAACGTTGGCCAGGAACGAGGCCCCGATGTAGTAGCCCCAACTGCGGCGCTGGCGGGTTTCCGCGACGTATACCGTGACGGCACCGACGATCGCCGGTGAGAGATAGATGAATGTAGCCATCGTCGAGGCATAGGGGCTGCCCGCCTTTCCCATGAATAGAACGCGCAGCGCCAGCCCGGCCAGAGCGCCGGCCAATACCGCCCAACCTCCGGCGAATGGCAACAGGCGGGGCGTCGCCTTGCGCGACGGAGTCGGCGTTTCCAACCTATCGGTATTCGATTTTTCGTCCATCCCGCCTTCCTCGATCCATCGATGCTGTTGCGGTCCGCCGTAGATCTTCCTGTGCGTGGACATCCCGTGGGAGTCCGACATTCCACACCAGGCCGATGCTCTGCAGTTTCGAAATAACCCAATAGCCCGGATCGGGCTGGTTGCGCTCGATCCCCATTCGCGCCGACTCGGGGAAAGCGTGATGATTGTTGTGCCAGCACTCTCCCATGGTGACGACGCCGCACCCGTTCAAATTCGCGGCCTGCACGCCCGCGCCGAGCACGTGCCAGGTTCCGGGTCCGGGGTTGTGGCAGAAATACGTGACCACCCAGTGTCCGATCACGCTGACAGAAACCCGGCAGCAGACTCCCCAGACTAACCAAGGCCATCCGCCCAGCGCATAGAGAATTGCCGCAAGGGGTATCTGCTGCAGCATCCACGTGCGCTCCATCCACCTGAGCCAGGGATCGTCGAGAAACTTCCTCTCGATCTTCAGGACCGGCGGCTTTTTGAATTCGAACCGGCAGTGCAACTGCCAAAACGCGTCGACCCACAGAGACCTGCGGTGAGAAAAGAAATCGTGGCAGGCGGGCAAGCGCTGAGCCCAGTCGCGAATGTCGTGAATCCTCAGAACTCCAAAGGGGCCCGCCATCCCGACGAGAACCCCTACGTAGATCAGAAGCCGCTCCAGCCATCTCGGACATTCGTAGGTGCGATGGATGAGCAAACGGTGCATGCCGACGGAATGTCCCAGCAGGAGCGTCGCATACGTGAGAAAGACGAAGAGGACGATGGCATCGAAGGCCGCGGTAGGCGGTCCGGCAACTAGCGCGATCGCAATCATCGACGTGCTCCACAAGGACTTGGTCGGGGCCCAGACCACGCGCCCTTCGGTTGCGCTGGCTTCTTCCCCGCTTACACGCCAGACTTCTCTACGCATTTTCCCCGACTCTCACGTTTAGCGAGACGCGCGGCTTCTCGCTTCTCGCAGCGGCCGCGTCGGCCTGAAAAACCTCGACTTCGGGCCGCGCCGGAAGGTGAATCGGAAGGCGCAGGTCCCACACCAAGCCGGCACGGCGCAGCAGCAGCAAAGTCCACCATCCGGGATCCCATTCTCCGGGAAACAGACCCAGGCGAGCGGATCCCGGAAAAGCGTGGTGGTTGTTGTGCCAGCATTCCCCCATCGTCAGGAGCGAGGTGAAGCGGATGTTCCGCCCCTGTACCGCGGCGCCGCTGACCCTGTAATGCATGCCGCCGCGATTGTGCGCGAGATACCCGATGAGCCAATGACCGAACACTCCCGCGGTCACACGAGCGCACGTGCCCCAGAAAACGAATGCCCACCCGCCCCAGAGGTAGAACAGCACCGCTGGGGGTACCTGCTGGGCCATCCAGGTCAGCTCGAGAAGTCGGTAAAAACGATCGTTCGCGATGCCTGCCTCGATCCGCAGCTCGGGCGGCTTGTCCAGCCTGAGCTCGCAGTTCAACTGCCACCAGGCATCGACCCAGAAAGAGCGTCCGTGACGAAGGTAGTCGTGGCAGTCCGGCAGGCGCTGGGCGTAATCGCGCAGCTCGTGTTGGCGCAAAAGACCCAGCGGCCCGGCGAGACCGACCTGAACACCGCAATACACGAGCGCGTACTCGAGGCATTTGGGGCACTGGTAGCTGTTGTGGACCAGCTTGCGGTGGCTGCCCAGAGAATGGCCGAACAGGAGCACGCAGCCGGTCGTGGCCAGGAACAGCAGGAAGGCACTCAACGAGAACGTCCAGATACCGCCGACGACCGCGGCAGTAGCCATGCCGAGAAACCAGACCGACTTTGCCGGTGAGTAGCGCACTTCGCCGACGCGGACACTGTCGAGGCCTACCGTTCTGACGCGGTGCGCTTCGAGACTCGCCGCCAAGTTGTACATGAGCCCTCCCGTTTGCGCGAATTTCTACGTCGCTTGCCGCCGCTTTGCCAGCGCCCGCGATTCTCGCTTCAGCGGTCGCCCCTCGGGGCACAGCTCGAAGACGAAGCTCGTCAGCGTGTTGGCGAGATTGTCCCGATTGATGCGATAGAGAACGCGCTGTCCCTTGCGCTCGCTGGTCACGAGCTCGGCGTTCTCGAGAACCGACAGGTGACGTGAGATTGCGGGAGCGCTGATCGAAAGGCGCTCGGCTATCTCGGACGTGGTCAATTCGGCGTGCGAGAGGTAGGCGAGGATTCGTCTCCGCGGGGTGGAGGCAAGCGCGTCGAAAATCCTGTCGAGCTGCATGGATGCCTATTATTAACGGATTCGTTAATTATTTAACCAAGAAATCTTCTCGAAGTCAAACGCAGGATCTGTTCGGCGCAATCCACAAGATTGGTACCATGATGCCGAGACAGCCGAAAGGAACCCTCATGACCCGCCGACTCGTAGTGTGCATGGACGGCACCTGGAACAAGCCCGGCCAGAAGGACGAAGGCGTCCAAACCAAGACGAACGTTCTCAAGCTTTCCGAGGCGCTCTCCAAGCTGCCCGATCAGATTAGCGGGTACTTCCGCGGCGTCGGCACCGACCGCGGCGAGAAGGTCACCGGGGGCGCGTTCGGCTGGGGCCTGTTCGACCAGATCAAGGACGGCTACCGGTTTCTGCGCGAGCAGTTCCAGCCCGGTGACCAGATCTACATCTTCGGCTTCTCGCGCGGCGCCTACTCCGCCCGAAGCCTCTCCGGGATGGTCCTGCGCTGCGGCATCATCAAGCGGGATGCCAACCCCCAGTTCCCCGAGATGACGTCGGCTCTTCTCACGACCCAGCAGGACGGCAATCTCAAGATCGACGTCACCGACCAGGTGTTCGCGCTGTACAAGGAGGCCTACGATGAGAAACGCCGCCCCGAAGTCGAGCGCTTCAAGCAGCAATATTGTCACGATACCGGCGTGCGCCTGGTGGGGGTCTGGGACACCGTCGGCGCGTTGGGCATTCCGGACGGCGTCATACCGTTCCTGAAAAAGGCCGACAAGGCGCTCGACGAGAAGCTCTACGGGTTTCTCGACACCGATCTCAGCCCGCGCGTGGAAGCGGCATACCACGCGGTCGCGATCGACGAGCGCCGCAAGCCTTTCCTCCCAACGCTGTGGACCGACCCTCCGAAAGTCGCGCCCCGCGTCAACGTCGCGGGCTCGAAGGTCGAGCAGGTGTGGTTCACCGGCGCGCACTCGAACGTCGGCGGCGGCTACGCCGATACCGGGCTCTCGGACATCGCCCTGAAGTGGATGGTCGATCGGGCGGCTCAAAACGGCCTGAAATTCGAGCAGGGCGCGCTCGCCGCCATCCGCCCCGCGCCGCTCGCGAAGCGGCGCGATTCGCTCGGCGAATTCATCGATCTCGGCAAGAACCGGTTCGTCGCCTGGATCGACAGGTTCGCCACCAAGTTCATGGCCGTCAATCGACCGATCCGCGACGGCTCGTGCGTTCACGACAGCGTCAACGGGCGGCTGGCGGCAGCGACCGTGGCCGAGCCCGATTCAGACTGCGCGTATGCCCCGGCGAAGACCCTGAAAACAAGCCAGGCGGGCGGCGCGAGGGCAGTCGATCAGTCGCTGCGCGTGGTCTCCTAGGAATCTGCGCGGGAACGCGGGGTTACCGCATCCCCGGCATGAAGCCCTTCATGCCGCGCATCATGCGCGCGAGGTTGCCGCCTTTCATCATCTTCATCATCTTCTGCATCTGCTCGAACTGAGCGAGGAGCCGGTTCACCTCCTGCACCGGAACGCCGGCACCGGCCGCGATGCGGCGCTTTCGCGAGGCCTTGATGATCTCGGGGCGCGCGCGCTCGGCGCGCGTCATCGAGCAGATGATGCCCTCGACGCGGCGCAGGTGCTTCTCCTCCAACTGCGGCGACTGCAGGCCTCCCGCGAACTGGGCCGGCAGCTTGTCGATCAGCGACGCCATCCCGCCCATCTTGCGCATCTGGCCGATCTGCTGCCTGAAATCGTCCAGGTCGAAGCCCTTGCCTTTCTTCACCTTCTCGGCGAGCTTCTTCGCCTCTTCCAGATCGACGTTCTTCTTCGCTTCCTCGACGAGCGAGAGCACGTCGCCCATTCCCAGAATGCGCGAGGCCATGCGCGCGGGATGGAACGGCTCCAGACCGTCCGGCTTCTCGCTCACGCCGGCGAACTTGATCGGCTTGCCCGTCACCTGGCGCACCGACAGGGCCGCGCCGCCGCGCGCGTCGCCGTCGAGCTTGGTGAGCACGACACCGGTGAGGGGCAGGGTCTCGTTGAAGGCGCGCGCGACGTTCACGGCGTCCTGCCCCTGCATCGAATCGACGACGAACAGCGTCTCGACGGGCGAGAGCGCCGCGTGCAGCTCGACAACCTCCTGCATCATCGGCGCGTCGATCGCGAGGCGCCCGGCGGTATCGACGATGAGCACCTCGTAGTAGCGCTTTTTCGCATGGTCGAGCGCGGCGAGCGCGATGGCGAGCGGCTTGTCCCCCGCGTGCGAGGGAAAACAATCGACGCCGATCTGGCGCGCGAGAACCTCGAGCTGCTCGATCGCCGCGGGTCGGTAGACGTCGCAGGAGACGAGCAGGGGCTTTTTCCCGCGATCGTCCTTGAGCAGCTTCGCCAGCTTCGCCGCGGTCGTCGTCTTCCCCGAGCCCTGCAGCCCGGCGAGAAGCACCACCGCGGGAGGCGCGACGGCGAGATCGAGCTCCGCATTTTCGCCGCCCATGAGCGCGGTGAGCTCGCGCTGAACCACGCCGACCAGCGCCTGCCCCGGGGTCAGGCTCCCGACGACTTCCTGTCCCAGCGACGCCTCGCGCACGCGCTCGATGAAGGTCTTGACCACAGGAAGCGCGACGTCCGCTTCGAGCAGCGCGACGCGCACTTCGCGCAGCGCCTCCTGGATGTTCGTCTCGGTGAGGCGCGCCTCGCCGCGAATCGTTTTCACGACGCGCGCGAGCCGCTGGGTCAGATTGTCGAGCACGAGTCGTGGAGAACTGAGGCGCCGCCCCGGTGTACACTTCGCGGATGCCGGCGATTCTACTCTACGGCGCGGCGTTTCTGCTCTACGCGGCGCTCGCGTTTCATTTCTGGCGCACGCGCTGGCGCGGCGCGGACGCGGCGAAATTCGCGCGCTGGGAGCACGCGGCGATCGTCGTGCCGCTCGCGCTGCATACCTGGCTGGTCTACGACATGCTGCTCACCTCCTCGGAGCTGCGCTTCGGGTTCGGTCAGGCGCTGTCGATGATGCTGTGGCTCGCCGTGATCTTCTACTGGCTCGAGAGCCGCTTCCTCGAGGTCGAGGGCATGCAGGCGCCGGTGCTCGCGCTCGCGGCCGTGTGCGTCCCGCTGCCGGCGCTCTTTCCCGGCCTGGCCTCGCCCCCGTCGACGGCGATGCATTCGACCGAATTCCGACTGCACCTCGCGCTCGCGATGAGCGCCTACGGCCTGTTCACCATCGCGGCGCTTCACGCGCTTCTCATGACCCTGATGGAGCGGCGCCTGCACGGAGGGGCGCTGGTCGGGCCGCTCGCGGCGCTCCCGCCGCTGCTCACCATGGAGCGGCTGCTCTTTCGCGTGATTCTCGCGGGGTTCGCGTTCCTGACGCTGACGCTGATCACCGGGATCGCGTTCTCGGAAACGCTCTTCGGCCGCGCAATGTTTTTCGACCACAAGACGGTGTTCGCGGTCGCCTCGTGGTTCATTTTCGCCGCGCTCCTCGCCGGCCGCTATTTCTACGGCTGGCGCGGCCGGCTCGCGCTGCGCTGGACACTCGCCGGATTCGTCGCGCTGCTGCTCGCCTACGTCGGCAGCCGTTTCGTGCTCGAAGTGATACTACGGCGCGGTTTCGTCTAACTTGGACAACGTCCCCTTACTCGCGCTGTTCGGATCCCTCGTCCTCCTTCTGGTCATTTCGGCGTTTTTTGCGATGGCCGAGACCGGGATGATGGCGATCAACCGCTACCGCCTGCGCGCCCTGGAGCGCACCGGCCGCCGCGGCGC
>Ga0137409_10008638_pt1 | contig 10400 bp, 5 predicted proteins | sample CZODoug1_16funga_FD_122059 | JGI IMG/M metagenome (GOLD analysis project Ga0137409, IMG submission 122059) | Vadose zone soil fungal communities from Angelo Coast Range Reserve, California, USA - CZODoug1_16fungal (Hybrid Assembly) | ecosystem: Environmental > Terrestrial > Soil > Vadose zone... | reverse complement strand
TCCGACACCGAGACCGAAATTAACTTCCCATTTTGGAGAGATGTTCAGATCTATCGCCGGGACAATCTGCTGTTGTTGCAAGCGGAAGGGGTCGAACTCGGTCGCCGGCCCGACCGAACCATAGTATTCGATTCCGCCCGTGATTTTTTTGGTGAAGTCGTAGCTGAATTTCACATTCGGCGAAAAAACGAAACCCTGGTGGACACTGGGGCCGTGAAACGATTTGTCGAACGTGGGATTAAATGAGAAATACCACCTGTTGATTTGCTTGTCGATGATCGGCCGCATCTCCCACGTCCAGGTATCCGCGGAATATTTGGCGCGTTGATAGCCGATTTCGTTCGAAAGACTCAAGCCGACGGGCCATTTCCATTTGGGCGGGATACGGAAGCGAGGACGAATATGATCGCCGACCCAGTCGACGCCCTGGCCGTTGTGCGCGGAGGTAAAAATGTAGAAACCGGTTTCGAACCAGTCGGTGAAGCCGTGGGTGATCTCGATGGTCTCGTGGAGCTGGTGATTGGTGGGAAAGGTTCCGTCGGTGGTGGACTTGGAGCCCTGAAAGGTGAAGTTGCTGTGGACTTCGACCATCGTGTGGCCGGGTTCGACGGTCTCGTACGGATATACCTGAATTTCGTAATTGTCCTGTGCGAAGAGTGGACGCGGCGAGGCCAAGATTATGACTGCCAGCACTGTGATGTAGGCCGTTTTCATCAAAGTCATGGAGCTTGGATGGTTCGGCGGAGACAAATGGATACACGGAAAATTTCAGGCATGCGGATGGGCTTTGTCGTAAATATCCATGAGCTGGCGGATGGACGCGTGGGTATATTTTTGCGTCGTGGTGAGCGATTGGTGGCCGAGTAGCTCCTGAATCGCGCGCAAGTCGGCGCCGTCGGCGAGCAGATGTGTGGCAAACGCGTGGCGAAGCGAGTGCGGATGCAGGTCCCAATTGACGTTCACGAGGCGCACGTACTTTTTGACGATGCGCCCGACCGAACGCTGTGTCAGGCGCCGCCCGGCGTAGTTCAGGAAAATCGCTTCCGTGTGCGGGGAGCCGCCACGTTTTGGGTGAGCCGACAAATTTCGTAGCAGCAGGCGCTCACGCACCGGCCAGTATGCTTCGAGCGCTTCTTGCGCTTTCGAGCCGTATGGAACGATTCGCTCCTTGTTACCCTTGCCGCGCACGCGCAGGATACGGTCTTTGCAATCCATATCCACGAGATTGAGGCCAGTGAGTTCGCTGACGCGAAGGCCCGCGGCGTAGAGCAGTTCAAGGATGGCGCGGTCACGTTTGATGAGTATTCCTTCTTCGTCCGCGTTGCCTCGCGGCAGTTTCCGTTCGGCCTTGTTGCGGCGGCTTTGCGGTTCATTTTTGGCGCCGGAATCGGCCTTCATTCCGGCAAGCTGGTTCAAGAAGCCGTTCATTTCCTCGGCAGAGAGTACGGATGGAATGCGCTTCGGGAGCTTCGGCGTCGGCACGAGGCGCGCGGGATTTTCTTTCAATATGCCTTCCCGCACGCAGTATTTGAAAAACGAACGAAGCGTGGCGAGTTTTCGCGCGATGGAGCTTTTTTCGAGCGACTGATCGTGCAGATGCCCGACAAATTCGCGGATGATTTTGTGATCGATTGAGGCAAGAGCCGGAGGTTCCGATTCGGGCGGTGTGAGATAAGCGAGGAATTGCTGCAGATCTTTGCCGTAGTTCGAAATGGTATGCGGCGAAGAATTCTTCACCGAGTACAGGTTCGTCAAAAACTTGGCGATGGCTTGCTTCATTGGCTCCGCGATCTATCCGATGCCAAAAGTATAGAAGATTGGATGCACATACAGCGGGCGGAGTGCGCTGGTGTTGCCTGACCAAAAGTATGTGGGATCAGGGCTTGGCGCCAACGGGAGTGGCTTCTTCGGGCTGCGTGACTGGCGCTTCTGGCGCGAGTTTTTCCCAGTCGCATCCTTCTTTAATGCAGGTGCGAACCAAACCTATTTTTGATTTCTTTTCGACGATAAACGGCGCGCCGCACTTCGGGCATGGTTCGGCGATGGGCTGGAACGGCGTCGTAAAGTCGCAATCGGGATAGCGCGAGCAGCCGTAGAAAATTCGCGTGCGCCCGCCTCTGCCAATGCTGCCGCGGCGCACAAATTCGCCTTCGCTGCACTTCGGACATTTGATGCCGAGCGTGATCGGCCGCGTGTACTTGCACTTTGGATAGCCGGAACAACCGATAAATTCGCCGAAACGCCCATGCTTTTTGATGAGGCCTTCGCCGCACGTCGGGCATTTTTCGTCGAGCGGTTCATCCGGCTGCCGCGCGATGCGTGTGCCCTCCACAAGGCGCCGCGTCGTTTTGCAATCCGGGTAGCCGGTGCAAGCCAGGAATACGCCGAAGCGGCCGCGCTTGATGGCCATTTCCTTGCCACAGTTATCGCAGATTTCGACTTTGGCTTCGCCGTCCGCTTGTTCCGGCAATTCCGGCGAAAGGTCCTGGATAAAATCGCAATCCGGATAACGCGAGCAGCCCAGGAAAAATCCGTGGCGGCTGATGCGTTCGAGTAGTTCGCCCTGGCCGCACTTCTCGCACTTTTTGCCGGTCGCGATCCCCGCCTTGTAGGAAAGCATTTCGTCGCCGGCTTTATCCAGGTCAACGATAAATTTTTCCCAGAACTCTTTGACGGCCTCGCGCCAGTGCAACTTGCCTGCTTCGATTTCGTCGAGTTCTTCCTCGAGGCGCGCGGTGAACGTGACGTCGAAGACATCCTCGAAACTTTTTACGAGAAGAATGCTGACTCGCTCGCCTAACATCGTCGGGAAAAACCGTCCCTGTTCCTTGCGAACGTACTCGCGCTCGACAAGCGTGGAAATGATGTTCGCGTACGTGGATGGGCGGCCGATGCCGTCTTCTTCCAGTTCCTTGACCAGCGTCGCATCGTTGAAACGCGGTGGCGGCTCCGTGAAATGCTGTTCGGGCCGAATTTCGTCGAGCCGCAGCACCTGGCCTTCGGTCACACGCGGCAGTGTCTTGCCTTCGCCCTCGTCGTCCTTTTCGTCGTCTTCGCGATCGGCATTCGCTGCCGGCATTTGATATACGCGCAAGTAGCCGTCGAATTTTTGGACCGAACCGGTGGCGCGGAAAGTGTAATCGCCGGCCGAAATGTCGATTGCGGTCTGGTCGAACACCGCGGGCAACATCTGCGAGGCGACGAAGCGCTGCCAGATCAATTGATAGAGCTTGAACAGGTCGTCATCGAGATATTTGCGAACGTCTTCCGGCGCCCGAGAAACATCCGTCGGGCGCACGGCTTCATGCGCTTCCTGCGCGTCCTTTTTCGATTTATAGAAATTCGGCTTCTCTGGTAAGTAGTTCGAACCGAAACGCTCGGGAATCAATTCGCGGACCTGCGTCAGCGCGTCGCTCGAAACGTTTACCGAGTCCGTGCGCATGTAGGTAATCAGCGCGACGGAGCCCTCTTCGCCAAACTCCACGCCTTCATACAGCTTCTGGGCGAGAGACATGGTGCGCTTTGCCGTGTAGCGCAACCGATTGAACGCAGCCTGTTGCAACTTGGACGTGGTGAACGGCGGCGGCGGATTCCGCTTCTTTTCTTTTTGTGTAACCGTCGCCACCTGCCACTTGGCTTTTTTCAACGCGGCAAGAACTTTGTCCGACGCTTCCTGATTCCCTACTTCAATGTCCTCACCTTTATATTTGGTGAGCTTGGCTTCGAAGATCGGAGGATTGCCCGCGTCCAGCATCGCGTGGATGGTCCAGTATTCCTGCGGCACGAACGCGCGGATCAGTTGTTCGCGCTCGACGATCAAGCGCAGTGCAACGGTTTGCACACGTCCCGCTGACAAGCCGCGGCGTACTTTGTCCCACAACAGCGGCGACACCTTGTAGCCCACGATCCGGTCAAGCACGCGGCGCGCCTGCTGCGCGTCCACGAGACTAGTGTTCACCGCCCGTGGGTGTTCGAACGCGGCGCGAATCGCCTTGGGCGTAATTTCGTTGAAGGTTACCCGAAAAATCTTTTTCGGATCGGTCGCGGGAATTTCCTTCGCCGCCTTTTTTCTTTCCTCTTCTTCGGCAGGATCGACTGGCTTCGGCTTCCGGCCAAAACGAGGAGCGCTGGGCTCCTGCTCTTCAAACTTGTGCGGCTTCGCCAGCACCATTGCCAGGTGCGCGGAAATCGCTTCGCCTTCGCGGTCCGGGTCGCCCGCCAGATAGACCGCATCGGCGGTATTGGCCGCCTTGCGCAGGTCGGTGATGACCTTGCCCTTGCCGGCAATAATCTGGAGCGTCGGTTCGAAAATCTTTTCGTCGTCCAGCGTGACCGGCTTGCGAACCTTCTTTTCCTTTACTTTCTTCGCGCCTTTTTTCGCGCGGGTCTTCTTTTGCGGAACGTCGTCTTCATCGGGCAGACGGATGCCGATCGTCTTTTTCGGCAAGTCGAGCACGTGGCCGACCGACGCCTTCACGACGTAATTCTTCCCAAGATACTTGTTGATGGTCTTCGCCTTCGCAGGCGACTCCACAATTACCAACGAACGACCCATGATGCAGTTTTACCTCGTAATCTTCCAAGGGAAGGGCCGCAGGCGCGGGCTGTGTCCTTCTCGCTACCTTATACCAGAGCTGTCAAGCCGGCTTCCGGCTGCAGTTTGCCTGCTACAGAAGAATCTTGCTGAACAATTTCCCCGGCGATTGCCGGACAATCCCTTTCATCTCCAGATTAAAAAGCGTAGCCAGAACTTCCGATGAGTTCAAGCCGCTCCGTTCCACGATGTCATCAATCGGTTGCGCCTCGTCGGAGCTGAGCAGTTCGTACAGCTTTTTTTCGCTGGGATTGAGAGACGCCGCAACCAATAGATTCGCCTGACCCGTCTCTGGTTGCATAGCCTGGGTGAGGGCCGCCCGGACCGGCGTCGGCAGCTCCTCGATCACGTCTTCGGCGGATGTCACCAATTTCGCGCCCTGCTTGATCAATTGATTCGGTGCGAAGCTCACCGGTTGCGTCACATTGCCGGGCACGCCGAACACTTCCCTACCGAACTCCATCGCGAGCCTCGCCGTGATAAGCGAACCGGAATACTGCGCGCCTTCGACAATGATCGCTCCGAGCGGCATGCCCGCAACGATCCGATTGCGAATCGGAAAGTTTTCCGGCGAGGGATGGGTGCCCATCGGAAATTCGCTGAGAATTGCGCCGTTCTCCAAAACTTTCTCGTACAACTTCTTGTTTTCCTTCGGGTAGCAAACGTCGATGCCCGTGCCGAGCACGCCGATCGCTCTCCCACCGACCGCCAGCGCTCCCTGATGCGCAATCGCGTCGATCCCGCGCGCTAGGCCGCTGACGATCACGATTCCGCGTACTGCCAGATCGCGGCCGAGGCGCTGCGCCATTTGCGTTCCGTAGAGTGTCGGCTTGCGCGTGCCAACAATGCTCAAGCTTGGCGCATTGAGAATTTGTGAATTGCCACGCACATAGAGCATCACCGGCGGGTCGTAAATCTGCAGCAGCGTTTGTGGATATTCGGGCTCGGTCCAATTGATAATCCGTGCGGCCGCCACTTTGCGCAGATTGGTCAGATCTCTTTCCGCACGCTTGAACGAATCTTTTTTGACGATGGCTTGCGCCGCGGGAGCAGGGATGTTGCAAGCTTCCAGCCGCCGCAGCGGCGCGCGAAATACGTCGTCGGGCGAGCCAAACTCCTTCAACAAACGCGCCGACAGACGCGCCGCAATCCCCGGCGTCAACGTCAACGCCATCCACGACAACGATGAATCCAGCTCCATCGAGACCCCCCCCACGCGTCAGGGAGCGTATGCAAGGGATAACTTACCTGTCAAGTCTTTTGTCGGGAATTCCTGCTGTTTGGTCTCGGACAATGCTTTCTTCACCTCCTCGCAGCCGGCACAGGTTACGCGAAGATTCCGGAATCCTCGTCCTCATACAGTTAAATTGTTTATCAACCACCAAGAATCTATGCTTCAGGCTTGGAACCGCCAAACAGCGGCAATCCTTGGGCGAAGATTGAAGCGGCGATCGCTCCACATTCTAGCTGGAGAGTCTCTATGCGTTTGCTGCTTATTATCGCCCTCGCGCTCGCCCATATCCGCCGCTGATGCCAAAATCTCTTTTCCATACACATGCTGGGTATGTGCGCGATGTTAACCCAGTGTTTAAGCTCTTGCCACACGGATTCGAGATTCGCGTGAACGTGATGAGTCTCGATTTTGATGTCATGACCCGGCCCGCCATATTTCGCTATGAAGTCAGCGGGGAAACAGTTCGGCGCGTTCAGCCAATCGCAATGAACGGCCGCGATTTTGTGGATGAATGGCTGACTTCCAGTTGGGAAGACTCCGAGCGGTGGGCCTCGCCGCCAAACCTGGATCGTCTTCTAAGCGCGCATGACGAAATTAAGGATCACTGGAAACTGAAAACAGCCGCCGTTACCAGCTACAACTTCGGTCCTGTTCGCGGTTGCTCCTCTCCCTCTAGCCAGTTCCAAGTGGAATTGGACCGCGATCCTGGAGCGCCATCTTACTTCCGCATCGAACGAGGCCGAAATTCGTTCACGATGGTTTCTGTCGCTGAAAAGGCCGATCCACTCTGTAATGGCCCCGACCTAATGCCGAAGCGATAGGGCAACTACGGTTGCGCCGAACCTTCCGATAGTGTGCCGTCCAAGGTCGAATTGAAAAGGTCGGCGTCGGGTTCGGTGAAAATAAGTGGCGGACGGAGCTTGATGACGTTGTGGTGCGGGCCGTCGGTGCCGGCGAGGATGCCGCGTTCGCACAGACGATTCACGATATAGGTGGCTTGCACCGTCGCAGGCTCGCGCGTTTCGCGATCGCGGACCAAATCGAGGCCGAGAAATAGTCCTGAGCCGCGAATGTCGCCGAGAATCTCGTGTTTTTGCTGTAACTCGGCGAGGCCAGCAAGCCAGTAGTCACCGACTCTTTTCGCGTTCTGCTGGAGGCCTTCGTCGCGAACCACGTCGAGCACCGCGAGGCCAACCGCGCAGGAAACCGGATTGCCTCCGAACGTGCTGAAAAACTCCATTCCGTTCGCGAAAGCCTCGGCGATTTCCGGAGTCGTTACAACAGCGGCCAGGGGAAATGCGTTGCCAATCGGTTTTCCAAAGACGACGATGTCCGGCACGACTCCCTGCGTCTCAAATCCCCAGAAATGCGTGCCGAGCCGTCCAAAGCCGACTTGCACTTCATCCGCAATGCAAACGCCGCCCGCAGCACGAACATGCCGATATGCCTCAGCCAAATAATTCTGCGGGAACACAATTTGCCCCGCCACACTTGGCAAAGTTTCCGCGAGATACGTAACACGGCGATTTTCTTTGTGCAGCTTTTGAGTAATTTCGCCGACATGCGCCGCGTATCGTTCGCCGAGATCTTTTTCGTCGCGCCGGTACGGCCCCCGATAGTCGTCCGCAATCGGTGCAACATGTACCCACGGCTTCCTGCGGCTCCCGCCAGGCCCGTCAAACTTATACGGGCTCACGTCAATCAACGTGTTTGTATGGCCGTGATACGCGTGCTCCAGAACGATGATGTCGTCGGAGCCCGTTTTCGCGCGAGCCATGCGAATCGCCAGTTCGTTCGCTTCGCTTCCCGAATTCACGAAATGGCAGACCTTCAACGGTTCAGGCAGAAGTTCGGTGAGACGTTCCGCATAGCGAAGAATATTTTCGTGCAGATAGCGCGTATTTGTATTGAGAAGCGCCAGTTGTTTCTGCGCCGCTTCGACAACGCGCGGATGACTGTGCCCAACCAGTGGCACGTTGTTGTAAACGTCCAGATACGCCCGCCCCGTTTCGTCGTATAGAAATTGCTTCCAGCCGCGAACGATGTTGAGCGGCTTCGCATAGGAAACGCTCAAGCTGCCGCCAAGAAGTTTTTTCCGCCGCGCGCGGAGTTGCTCCACACTGCGCGAGGGTTTTGGAAACCGTTCCACCGGAATCTGTAGCAGAAGATTCGGATCTGGCGAGAGCGCTTTCCAGATCGCTCGTTCTGATGCGCGGGCCACGCCGGGAAAATCAGCGCCGCGATCGAGTAAATCCAAAATAATCTGAAAGTGTACGTGCGGTGCCCATCCGCCGTTTTCATGAACCGCGCCGACATGAGCAAACACCTGGCCACGTGCAACGGGCTGCCCGATGCTCAATTCATGCAGCGTCTGTTCAGTCAGGTGGCCGTACAGCGTGAAAAACTCCTCGTCGGAATCAGTCGAATGTTTCAAAACGACGAGCGGTCCGTAATCGAGCGGCACGGCATTGTTCGCTAGAAGATGAACCGTGCCGGCAAGCGGCGCGTGCAGCGCCGCCCCGGGCTCCACAAACAAATCGATACCCAAATGAATCGTCCGCCGCTCGTCAGTGGGATTTTTGCTCGCGCCAAATTGCGGCGCACTGTAGAGGAGCCGCGGCTCGTCGTAACGTCCGATCGCAACGCGCGCGCCAGACTTCTTCCTCTCCACAGAAATCGCCGCAATCAAATTCGGCGTCTCTGATGCAGACGAATCCGCGCCGAGAAATGTGCTGCCAACGCTCAAATCAAGCACAACGCTCGGCTCTTTTCGCAAATCGCAATCAAGAATGGAAGCTGCCGTCGTCGCAGCCTTCTTCAGAAAGGCCTCAACGCCAGCAGCTTTCGCGATGGGCGCCAGTCCGCACGCCGCGCGAAAAGTGCAGTTCGCAAAACGTGGAAAAATCTTCGCCAGCCGCTCCAGCCCTTCCCACGCCGGTCCTTCGCTGACCGTTACATAGGGATCATCCGGTTTCAGCGACTTGCGGCGCGCCGAATTCACGACGCTCACCGCCAGCCGCATCGCAATCAGCGGATAGAGCAGCGCAATCTCTTCTTCCGCCAACGGAAATTCCTGGTAGTAGCCCGCGACGACCCGCGCCGCGGCGCCGAGTACATCCTTCTCGCCTAAAATTGCGTAAGCAACTGCCGTCGCCAACTCCGAAATCGTGATGCCGTAGTGCGTGTCGCCAAAATCAATCACTCCCGCGATGTGCGCCGCCTGCCCCGTTTGTTGCGCCACCAGCACGTTGTAATCGTTCGCATCCCCATAGATGACGCTCTTTCGCATCTCCGAAACTCGTGGCGCAACTTCCGCTTCGAACAATCCCAAAAACCGCTGCACCAGCATCCGCCGCGGCAATTCTGCAATGTCCTGCAAATAGTCGCGAATCCAACCCGCCCGCTCCGCGTCCCATTTCAGTTCGCGATGCGCCGCAGGATGCGAAAATCCATCTAATGCCCGGCTCAGCCTTCCGAGGAACCGTCCCAACTCTTCCAGCAATTCCGGCGAATGTGGCCGAAACTCAACCAACGTTTTCCCGCGCAGAAACGCCAACATCCAGACAAGCCGTTGCGACCCCTCCGAAACCTTAAACTCGACAAAGGAATCGCCATTCTTGGCAGGAACGACTCGCGGTAGCGGAAGCTCCCTGGCGTTCGTCGCCAGATGCTGCAACACAGCGCACTGCATTCCCACAAATGCACGTTCGCGATCCGGATGCATCACTTTCAAAACGAATTCCGTGCCATCCGCCGCTTCCAAATGAAAATTGTCGTCGTATTCGCCCGGAAGCGAACGCGCGGCAGCCTCTACCCCAAAGAGCTGCCGTGCAATTCTAGCTGCTTCGCTTTCTTGAATTGGTTTTGCTACGGGAGCTTCGCGCATCGCGCGCAGAAGTTTAGCGGGAAGATGCCAACGCGTCCATCAGGTGAGAGAGGACAACGCGACCGATCGCGCTTCGCCGATAAGTGGCGTAGCCCGTGCCACGCCACTTCCGGCAGAATGTTTTGCGCTCAGTTGACCGAGATCGGCCCGTTCACCGTGGAAACATGCACAAGCGTCGGCCCAGAGCCAAATTCGACGCGCTTCTTGTCGTCCTCCCAGGTCTTGCGGGCTTCCGAGCAATCGTGGCAGCTGAACGGGCTATGTCCATCGGATTCAATCACGACACCCGACTTGTAGCCGCTCGGCACGTGAATCGTCAGCGGCCCGTTTTCCGCATGAGCCTGCAGCCCGGAACCTTCCCAGGTTTGGCCAGCGAGCGTGAGATCAATCGGGCCATTCCGCGTATGAATGTTCACTGTACCGCCAGTAGCATCCGTGCTGATCGGTCCATTTTCCGTTTGCAGGTCGAGGCTCCCGCTCGAGCCGCGCGTATCGATCGGGCCGTTCTGTGCATTGAGCTTCAATTCCCCTTTGCAGTCGCGCGCGCTGATCGGCCCGTTCACCGCCCGCGCCGTAATCTTTCCATTGATTGAATACAAACTCAGCGGCCCATTGTTCACATGCAAATCGAGCGCAGCCGCCTTCGGCGCATGAATCAGCAGGAACGCCGTCCAATCATCATTGTG
>Ga0137409_10008637_pt1 | contig 10400 bp, 10 predicted proteins | sample CZODoug1_16funga_FD_122059 | JGI IMG/M metagenome (GOLD analysis project Ga0137409, IMG submission 122059) | Vadose zone soil fungal communities from Angelo Coast Range Reserve, California, USA - CZODoug1_16fungal (Hybrid Assembly) | ecosystem: Environmental > Terrestrial > Soil > Vadose zone... | reverse complement strand
TTGGGCGGCAAACGATGATCGGCGTAGTTGAAAAAATGAGGCAGGCGGGCGGCAGCCGGTCCGCGGCGTTCACGAAGAGCGAGGATCGAACAGCGATATTCGATGCGAGGTTCGGTCCTCGATCTTCAACCTCGGATGCGAGCTTCGATCCCCGATCCGCAATCTTCCATCCTCGATCTTCCATTCTCGATCCTCGATCCTCTTGTGTCAGGCGAATTCCTCAATCATCCAGCCTCTGCTTTCGGCGATCTTTCGCAGCGCCGTATCGGCGTTGGTCGCCACGGGATGGCCCACCATCGCCAGCAGATGACGATCCGCAAAACTGTCGGCGTAAGCGAAGGACCGCTTCAGATTGAAGCGGTTGGCGCGGTTGATCGCCGCCAGGCATTCGGCTTTCGTCACGCCGAACGGATGCGCGCCCGCGATTCGTCCCGTGAAGCGGCTGTCCTCAATTTCAAGCTCCGAACCGACGCGCGCGTAAACGCCCAGACGCTCGGCCAGCGGCTCCAGCAACAGGTCGAGCGTGCCCGAAAGCAGGATGACGAAATGGCCGGCGCTCTGGTGCCAGCGCAGCCGATTGACAGCTTCCGGCGAAAGACGCGGCTCGACCTCGCTCTCGACGCATTCTCGCGCCAGACGCCGGAGATATGTGGAATCCTTGCCGCGCAGGTAGGCTTTTATCGCCTTCAATCGCAGGCAGCCCGTGACGGCGGCTTTCGCCGCCGCGCCCAGCCAGCAGACCATTTCATGCCAGCCCAGTTCGCCGCGCCGCCGGAGAAATCTGATGAAAATTCGTTCGAGCGTCGCGCCTGCGATGAGCGTGCCGTCAACATCGAAGATCGCCGCGATGCGTTGGTCATTCATCTCTCAAATCGCCTTCAGGTCTCCGCGGAAAAATCTGAGTCCTTCGATAATCACCGGGACGCCGCGAGCCACGCAAAAAACCACCGTGGAGACGGCCAGACCAATCGCTGCCGCTCGCAGGCCATTCATCAACACGTCGGCCTGGCCGGCTGGCGCCGCCCGCCATTCGTGCAGGTTCGCGAGCGTCAACCACAATCCGAGCGCGAAGAACGCCGCGCTTTTGACCGCGCCGTAAGCGACCCGGCTCGCGCGCGACCCCGTGAGCGCCCTGCCCCACCACGTCCGCATCATCGTCTTTTCGCCGAAAGCCGTCTGGCCTTGCTTGAACGCGATGGCGCGCAGAAAATCGGTCAACCCGCCGCGCGCGATCACGATCACCGGAATCCAGAACGTGACCAGCCCGGCCGCCGCGAAATAGATCCAGAAGACGCTCTCGACTATCCGGTCCGCCGCGATGTCGAAAGCCGCCCCGGCTGCGCTCGCGCGACGATTGCGCCTCGCCACAAAACCGTCTACAGCGTCGAGCGCCAGCGTGACGACCAATAAAATCAGGGCCGCCAGGCTCGCATACGCCCCTACCCGGAAGAGCGAGATCGAAACGAAGGCCAGGACGACTCTGATTAACGTGATCAGATTCGGAGACATAGAAAGACCTCCTAAAATTGTTTGCGTGACTAGGGTTTTCAATCGGCGTGCCTGCGGCGTAAATTTGCAAAAAGCCCTGACGGCATTGCGTTTAGGTCGCTCATGCGGATTAATGCTCCTGTCGTCCGGCGCCGGATTTTTATGACGGCTGGTATTTTTCTGTTGAATTGCGGCGCCGAACGGCTCGGTTCCGTCGTATTAAGGATTATGCCAAAAACGCTGCACAAAAATCACAAAGAGTCTATCGGGTTTCTGCTCGGCGCGACGGCGCTGACCATTGTGGTTTCATACCTGCCGTTCGGGTTTCTGGTGGTCTACCCGCTGCGCCTGTTCGTCACGTTCATTCACGAAGGCGGGCACGCGCTGGCGGCGCTGCTGACGCTCGGATCGGTCTCTCGCCTGGTCATTCACGCCAACGCCAGCGGCGAGACGTACACCTATGGAGGGTTATCATTTTTGATCTCTAGCGCTGGTTACCTGGCCAGTACGGCTTACGGCGCGGGATTGCTGACGCTGCTCCACGACGGCGGCAGGGCGAAGGCCGTGCTGACGGTGACCGCCGCCATTATCCTGACCCTGACGGGCTTTTTCACCGCCGATTCTTTCAGCCTTTTCATCGGCATTGCGCTGACCGGTCTTCTGATCTGGGTGGCGATTGGATGGAGCGCTCGCTGGGCCCATTTCTTCCTGAGTTTCCTCGCCGTGCAATGTTGTTTGAACGCGCTTTACGACCTGAAGACGCTTTTCCTGATCTCCGCCACCACCAATATGCATAGCGACGCGGTCAATATGCAGGAGGCGACGACGATCCCCGCTATTGTCTGGGTCTCGTTCTGGATAATCATTTCGATCCTGGCGCTGGTCTTCGCGCTGAGGATATATGCGCAGAATCTGGGATTAATTTCGAAGCCGGCCAAAATGAATGGAGTTGGGAGCAAGAAATAGGGAGCCGGGTTTCTCACGCCGCCGGCTCTGTAGTAATATTTGGAACCCGCTCGATAGTCCATCGTTTCAAAAGGGCTATTGAAATACCCTGAAGACCTCAAACGTTTAATCCAGAAAGGAGTTTAAAGCTGTATATGAAACGCAAGAGATCTTTCCGTCACGCGCAAGCAGGTTTCTCGCTTATCGAATTGCTGATCGTGGTCGCGATCATCGGCATCCTGGCCGCTGTGGCGGTGCCCAAATTGCTCAAGAATCTCGAGACCGGTCGTGAATCCGCCGCAATGCAGACTCTCAAGACAATTCACAATAACCAGGCCCAGTATCAGGGGACAAAACAGAGATTCGGCACGCTTAAAGAACTCAACGAAGCAGGATACCTCGATTCAAATTATGCCAACGGCAGCACGGTGAGCGGTTATAAATACACATCCGCCCCTGAAGTCACTCAGGATAGTTATTGTGTCCAGGCGACCCGGCAGGCGTCATCTACTGCATCGAAAGATTTCAACGTGATTGAAGACGGCACTATTCGCTACGTCGAATCCAAGACTCCGAGTCCGATTCCTCACGGCGAAGGCACTCCGCTTGCGGGCGCCGGCGCCGCCGCGGGCGCGACCGCTCAATAGTCGAACCCTTAACCTGCTCTTTCGACCATTCGATTTTCCGCTCAACCGCCAAGACGCGGCGTCTTGGCGGTTGATCCCTTCTCTATGTTACCCTGCCATTGCTATGGCAACGGATCAAACCCTGCAACTCGACGTTCTTGCGATTGCCGCGCACCCGGACGATGTTGAACTCTCCGCCAGCGGGACGCTCATCAAGCTGGCCCGGATGGGGTACAAGACCGGGGCGATTGACATGACTCGCGGCGAATCAGGCACGCGCGGGACGCCGGAGATTCGCGCGGAGGAGGCCGAACGCGCGGCGCAGTCGCTCGGATTGTCAGTCCGTGAAAATCTCGATCTGGGCGACGCCCGCGTTTGGGCGAATGAGGAGTCGCGCGTGAAACTGGTCCGCGCGCTGCGGCGGCTGCGGCCTCGCGTGGTCTTCACCCAATTCTGGGACGACCCGCATCCCGATCACGCGCACACATCCCAACTCGTGCGCGAAGCCTGTCACGTATCCGGTCTGGCGAAATACGACCGGGAGTCGGGCCAGGAGCGATGGCGGCCTTCGTGTGTCGCGTATTTCCTCTTCCCCCGCGCGGTCACGCCGAGCTTCATCGTCGACATCAGCGAAACATCCGAGCGCAAATGGGAAGCGATCCGCGCGCACGCCTCGCAATTTTTCAATCCGCACGCGACGGAACCGCAATCGCGAGTCAGCGCCCAGGCGTTCCTGAGCGAGATGGAAGCGCGCGACCGTTATTTCGGCGCGCTGATCGGAGTCGAACGCGGCGAAGCGTTCTTCGTCCGCGAAGCGCTGAACGTCGGCGACCCCGTCTCTCTGTTGACGCGGCCGATGAATATGTATTCGTAGTTGGTGGTTGGTGGTTGGTGGTTGGTGGTTGGTTAGGAAATAACCGATTACCAGGCGCCGACCACCAACCACCAACCACCAACCACCAACCACCAACCACCACAATGAACATCGGCATTACAGTCTTCCCCACATACGGCGGCAGCGGAATCGTCGGCTCCGAGCTGGGCCGCGAATTGTCCGAGCGCGGCCACAACGTCCATTTCATCAGCTACGCCCTGCCGACGCGGCTATGCAGTCTGAACGAGCGGTTGCAGTTCCATCAGGTCGACCTCTTCGATTACCCGCTCTTCGAGTTTCCGCCTTACGACCTGGCGCTGGCATCAAAGATCGTCGAGGTCGCCGAGAATGAGCGACTGGACGTCCTGCACATGCATTACGCGATCCCACACGCGACGGCCGCGTTTCTGGCGCGCGAGATGTATAAATCGAATCGCTACCTGCCGTTCGTCACGACGCTCCACGGCACCGATATCACGCTGGTCGGGTCGCGCAAAAGCTTCCTGCCGATCACGCGGTTTTCCATCGCGCAATCCGACGCCTTGACCGCGATCTCGCAGTACCTGGCCGACGAGACCTGCCGCGCTTTCGGCAATTGCGCTGTCGAGGTGATTCCGAACTTCATCAACGCGAACGAATACAGGCGGCGCGAAAACAAAGAACTGCGCCGCAAGCTCGCGCCGAACGACGAGAAGCTGTTGATTCACGTCTCGAACTTCCGCCCGCTCAAACGCATCAACGATTGCATTCACACGCTGGCTCAATTGCGCGGGCGCATGAGGGCGCGGCTCGTGATGTGCGGCGACGGGCCGGAGCGGGAAGGCGCGGCGCAGTTGGCGCGGGATTACGGCATCGCCGATGACGTGATCTTCGCCGGACAGGTTCCGAACATCGCCGATTATCTATCGGCGTCCGACCTGTTGTTGATGCCGAGCGAGACCGAATCGTTCGGCCTGGCCGCGCTGGAGGCGATGGCCTGCGAGACGCCGGTGATCGCCACTCGCGTGGGCGGATTGCCGGAGGTCGTATCCGACGGAGAAACCGGCTATCTGGTCGGGGTTGGAGACACGCGGGCGATGGCCGACCGCGCCGTCAAGATTCTGACGGGCGAAAACAGGCGGCGGATGGGCGCGCGAGGCCGCGCGTGGGCGGTCGAACGGTTCAACACCGAGACCGTGATCCCGCAATACGAGAGACTCTATGAACGCGTGATCGATTGGGCTAAATCAACATAGACGAGATTGGGATACACAGATCAACCACGGGGATCACGGGGATCACGGGGAGGCTGATCCGCCTTGCCTTTCCCCGTGATCCCCGTGGTTGGCTGTGGCGACACTCTCTGCCGGTTTGATTGATATGACAGATCGAAGACCACAAGTCGGAATGGGCGTTCTGGTGATGCGGCGCGGGCGCGTGTTGTTGGGACGCCGCCGAGGGTCGCACGGCGAAGGGTATTACGCCGCGCCCGGCGGCCACATCGAGTTCGGCGAGAGCTTTGAAAAGGCCGCCCGCCGCGAAGTCAGTGAAGAGACCGGGCTGGAGATCGCCGATTTGAGATTGCTCTCGGTCGGCAATTACGTTTTTAAACGCGAAGACGGCGAGCGGCATTACATTGACGTCGATTTCGTTTGCGAAGCGTCAGTCGGCGAACCGCAATTGGCGGAGCCCGAAAAGTGCGACGGCTGGGAGTGGTATGACCTCGACGACTTGCCACAGCCGCTGTTCATCGTCACGCAACGAATGATCGAAAGCCTGCGCTCCGGCGTCGCGCTCAACAACATCTCGGAGATTGAGCGGCAATAACAGTTTGTAGTCCCGCCTTCAGGCGGAAAGGGTAATGCCCCCCCTCCGCCTGAAGGCGGGACTACAAACTTTCACCCTTGTTGAATCCCCAGCCTCAACCCATAAGTTTTGCGAAAGTGGACTGTCGGCTTATAGCCGACAGAGGAATTTCGCATCGCGCGAAGCTTTCGCGTAGCGCGATCCCTTCTCATAGTCCCTTTCTTTTGTGATACAATCCGCCCAATATGGTAGCCTTTGTTTCGGAAGCTTAAATCGCTACGAAAGCCAGCTACGCGGCTCTTTGAAACTCTAGCTAGGGCGTTGTGGCAGGAAGTCCGCCACGTAAAAGTTAGGACGCTAAAGTAGAGAAACACCCGAATCTCCTTGAGATTCACGGCCCGGACGGGGCCTTTACGAGCTAACGTAGAAGGTTGCTTCATGCGTTTCGTAAGAAGCCGCTGTTAAAGCCGGCCTTCCAAAAGAAGCCGCCTCCTTTAGCTGGCGGAGTCGTCACCATCCCCCGGCAAAGCGGAAAACGCGTGGAAGACCAATGACTCGAATTTATGAATCAGCGCCGCTCGCGGTACTGAAACGAATAGGAGATTATGAAAAATCGTCTGAAGATTCATACAGTCTGGGGATTCGCTGTGGTCGCGTTCTTGCTGGCGCAACTCGGCTGCTCATCTAAAAGCTCTGAAAACGCGGTGACTGCTCAACCGACTCCTTCGCCTGACACCGCCACGGCTCTGGCATCGCCTTCGCCGACGCCGGAGAGCGTTCCGGCCGCTGTCGCTTCAAACGCGGGAGCCAAATCAAGATCCGTCGCTTCAAACGCGGGAGCCAAATCAAGATCCGTCGCCTCAAACGCGGAGCCTAATCCAAGTTATGCGCCGCCGCCCCCCGCGCGCGAGGCTACTGCGCCCGCCAGACCCGAGTACAACCCGCCGCCGCCTCACGTCTTCACGATTCGCGAAGGCACGGCTATTACCATCTCCACGGCCAAGACGCTCACCACCAAGCTTGACAAGAACGGCGATCGTTTTACGGCCAGCCTGGCGAACTCCATTGTCGACGGCGATTGGGTGATCGCCAAGCGAGGCGCGTTGGTCGAGGGCGAGATTGTCAACTCCGATCCGGGTGGCAGAGTGGAAGGGCGGGCCGTACTGACGGTCAAGCTGCGCAGCCTGCAACTTGCCGACGGGCGTAAGGTCGCCATTTCGACCAATTCTTACACCAAGGAGGCCAAGAGCACGAAGAAGAAAGACGCGGCGAAGATCGGCATCGGCGCCGGCCTCGGCGCGGCGATCGGCGCGATAGCCGGCGGCGGTAAAGGCGCGGCGATCGGCGCGGCCGCCGGCGGCGGCGCCGGCACGGGCGTTGTGCTGGGGACGCGCGGCGACCCGGCGGAGATATCGAGCGAATCACAGTTGACCTTCCGCATCGAATCGCCGATCACCGTCACGAAACGCTGATAGGAAGCCGGAGGATAGAAGATCGAGGATAGAAGATTGAGGATCGCGTCATTCGCATATGGCGATCCTCAATTCTCGATCTTCTATCTTCTATCCGCAATCCACAACTATTCCTGCAAATGCGCTTCGAGGAACCAGAGCGATTTGTCCAGCCCACGTGAAACGCCCGTGAAGAGGTCAGACGTGTCAACGTCTCCCAGATCATCAGCGCGATCAATCGCGGCGCGGGTCGTCGCCGCCAGTTCGGCGTAGCGCGCGACGAGGGCTTCGACGCTTTCACGGCCTCCGGTTGTCTCAGTCGAATATTCCGGCAGGCGGCTCTTCGCCGCCGCCATCCGGGCCGTGCCCAGGGCGGTTCCGCCGAGCGTTGTAGAGCGTTCGGCGATGGTGTCCACGTGATCGAGCAGCTCGGCGGCGAGTTTGTCGAAGAGTTCGTGCAGTTGGAAGAACTGAGGACCTTTCACGTTCCAGTGCGCCTGCTTCGTCTGGCTGTAAAGGTCGAAGGTGTCGGCCAGTTGCTGGTTCAAAAGCGCGATGACCTGCTCGCGCGTCTCGGCGTCAAGATCTATGCTGGTTTTATAGGTTTTCGGCTTGCTCATTTTCTTCTTCTCTTATAAGTCCCATAAGTCCTATGGCTTATCAGGCCCGATGTAATTGATCGTGACCAGATCAAAGTAGCTCTGGTAGCGTCCTTCATTGAAGTCTTTAAGGAAGAGCTTCATTTGCTGCAACAACGTGGAGGCGCGGTGACCGGGCAGCCGCGCCGGGTGTGGAAAGCGCCCGGTAGCGGAGCGTATGAAGAGGCTGCGGTCGTCGATCGGGAGCGTCCGCACGTTGTCGACGAAGCCCGCGAAGACCTCGTTCTGAAACAGGTACTGCTCGACGTTCGACGTGTAGAAGGCAGTCACCGTAAAGCCGTTCTTCCGCAAGTAATCGCCCACGGCCCGGAGCGCCTTCTTTCCGGCGAAGTCGCCGACGACGGGAATGATCAGATTCTTGCGATGCATATCGCGCACGAAATCATAATCTTCTTTGCTGGCGAGATAATTGCCTGGCTTATTGTTGAGGTCGGTCTGTAAGATCAGGTCCTTCAGCGAGGGAAAGTAACCGCCGCGCGAGTCGTCCATCCTGTATGAGATGTCAAGCCCATCTTCGCGGAAGCTTCTATAGACGTAATCCAAACTCTTCAGATCGCCCTCGGAGAGCGGGAACTGAAACTCATCCTCGATCGTCTTGCGGATCGCGGCCAGGTTGGCCGCATACGTCTTTTCATCGGCGGCGGCCTGGCTGAAAAAGGTGAGGATATCCTGTATAGGCGCGTCCGGCTTCGGGGCCTTATCTTTTGGCAATGGTCTGCTAAACAAGCGTGAGAGAAACTGCGCGCGATCCGGCGAGAGGTGGAAGATGGCCTTGTACATCAGGTGCTGGATCATCGCCTGGCGGCGGATGTCCACGATGAAGGCGATGCGCGGGCGAATCTTGGCGATGTAGGTGAAATTCTGTTCCGGCCCCACTCCAAGATAAGCCCCGCCGGAAGCGCCGAGTCGCCGCATCGTGTCCACTACGGTCAGATAGGCGGTCTCGTTAGATGTGAAATTGTCCGAGCGGAAGTAACCGCTCTCTTCGGAAAGTTCACGAATCAGGCGTGAAAACTCCGCAGCCGGCAAACTCTCCAACTTGTCAGGCGCCTTCGCCGTGCCCACGTTGTTGGATGGCTGGGCGGCCGCCGGGCTTTGCGGCTTCGACTCCTGCGCCGCCGTGAAGCCAACCGCAATCGCCCACACCGACGCCATAATCGCCAGTGACGCTAAATGCTTTCTCGCTTTCATAGTCTTATGGGTCCCATGAAACTGATACGACCTATAGGACCTAATCGTCTTTGAAAATAAAATACAACGATCGGTGTAGGGGCGGGTTTTCCCCGCCCCCCTCCGTTACCAGAGCGACTGGGCGCGGAATACGCGCCCCTACGCTGTTGTTGCATTTAGTTCTCAAAGACCATCAGTCTGTCCCACATTTTTCGGAGGAAAAACATGCGCTGCCGATATACGCTCGTGTTGGCCATCATCGCCCTGTCAACTGTCGCCGCGCTGAACGTCGTTTCAGCGGAAAACTGGCCGCAATGGCGCGGCCCCGCGCTCAACGGCGTGAGCGGCGAAAAGAATCTGCCGGTGAAATGGACGGCGGAAGAGAACGTCACGTGGAAGCTGGAGATGCCAGCCTGGAGCGGTTCGACGCCGATTATCTGGGATAATTACATCTTCCTCAACGCGTCCGAAGGGGAATCCAACAAGACGGTCAAGGGCGATATTTACCTCTGGTGTGTTGATCGGACGAAGGGGACCGCGCTGTGGAAGAAATTGCTCGGCTCCGGCGACACGAAGATGCGCAAACAGAACATGTCGTCGCCTTCGCCCGTCACTGACGGCCGCGGCGTCTGGGTGATGACAGGCACCGGCGTCTTGAAGGCCTTCGATTTCAAAGGCAATGAATTGTGGGCGCGCGACATTCAGAAAGATTACGGCAAATTCGGATTGAACTGGGGCTACGCCTCGTCGCCGCTGCTTTACGAAGATTCGCTCTTCGTGCAGGTGCTCCACGGGATGAAGACCGACGACTCGTCGTACCTGCTGCGCATCGACAAGAAGACGGGCAAAACGACCTGGCGCGTCGAACGGCCCACGGCGGCGATCAGGGAATCACCGGATTCTTACGCGACTCCGGCGCTGCTGCGTTACGGCAATAGCGTCGAGATCGTCGTCCTCGGCGGCGATTGCGTGACGGGCCATGACCCGGCGACGGGCAAGGAATTGTGGCGCGGCAATGGCCTCAATCCCGACAACAATCCTAACTATCGCGTCATCGCCTCGCCAGTCGCTTTCGACGGCGTGATCTACGCGCCGACGCGCGTCAAACCGCTGACCGCTTTCCGCGCGGGCGGGCGCGGCGACATCACCGAGACGCACCGGCTCTGGACATTCCAGAACGGCCCGGACGTGCCGACGCCGGTGACCGACGGCAAATATTTTTACAGCGTCAGCGACGGCGGCGTCGCGTGGTGCCTGGACGCCAAGACCGGCGCCGAGATTTACGGCCGGCAGCGGTTGAAGCCCGGAACCTACAGTTCGTCGCCCATCCTGGCCGACGGCAAGATTTACATCACGAGCGAAGAAGGATTGACGACCGTCTATAAGGCTGGGCCGCAGTTTG
>Ga0137409_10008636_pt1 | contig 10400 bp, 7 predicted proteins | sample CZODoug1_16funga_FD_122059 | JGI IMG/M metagenome (GOLD analysis project Ga0137409, IMG submission 122059) | Vadose zone soil fungal communities from Angelo Coast Range Reserve, California, USA - CZODoug1_16fungal (Hybrid Assembly) | ecosystem: Environmental > Terrestrial > Soil > Vadose zone... | reverse complement strand
GCCGGGTTGTTGGTCAAAAGCTTCTGGCGCTTGCAGCGCGTTGATGCGGGAATTGACACGGAACGAGTGCTGACAATGCAACTCGCGCTGCGCGGGCAGCGATACGCCGACCCGCGACAGGTTGACGCATTCTATCCGCGCCTGCTCGAACGAATCCAATCGCTGCCCGGCGTGCGCGCCGCCTCAGTGAGCGACGGCCTGCCGCCCGACAGCACGGAAGAGTCGGATGATTTCACGATTGAAGGGCGCCCCGCCGTTCCCAATCAACCTCCGCCGATAGCCTACGTGATCCGCGTGAGTCAGGACTACTTCCGCGCGTTCGGCATCCCGCTGCGTCGTGGGCGTTACTTCGACTCCGCCGACTCCGCTGACGCCCCGCTGGTGACGATTATCAGCGAGACGATGGCGCGACAGTTCTTCCCGAACGAAGACCCGATCGGCAAGCGTATCAACCTGGCCGACGAGCGGGAGCCGGCCTGGCGCCAGATCGTCGGCGTCGTTGACGATGTGAAATACACCGGGCTGGCGGAAGATACGCAACCCGCGATGTATCAACCGTTGATCCAGGCGACCTCGTTGAATGTGTTTCTCTCTGTCAAGACCGAAGCCGCCGACCCGTTGAGTCTTGTCTCCGCTGTGCGCAACGAGATCAAGTCACTCGACCCCGACCTGCCGGTTGCGGGGGTCCGTACGCTGGAGCAACACTTCGCCACGGCGGTCGCGCAGCCTCGTTTCAGCGCCACGCTGGTCGCTATCTTCGCCGCGCTTGCGCTGATCCTGGCGAGCGTCGGCATCTATGGCGTGATCTCCTATTCGGTCACGCAGCGCATGCATGAAATCGGCGTCCGCGTCGCCCTGGGGGCGCGCTCGCGCGATGTGCTGAGTCTGGTGGTGAGGCAGGGAATGACCCTGGCCGTGATTGGCCTGGGCGTTGGATTGGGCATGTCGTTCGCGCTGACGCGCCTGATGAAGACGCTGCTGTTCGGAGTGAGCGCGACCGACCCGCTGACGTTCATCGTGATCTCGCTGTTGCTGACTTTCGTCGCATTGCTGGCCTGCCTGGTTCCGGCGCGACGGGCGACGAAGGTGGATCCAACGGTCGCGTTGAGGTGTGAGTGATTACTTCCCGGTAACGCGGTGCGCTGGCGGATGCAAACCGTCACGGATCACGATGCGCCGCAGGTTGATGACGCGCTGGCGATTCAAATCCAGCGCCGCAATGGTGGCGCGTCCGGTGGCCGTCAAGCCCTTCAAAATGAGGCAATCAGGACTCCATGCGAAATGCTCGTGCCAGTTGTCGCGGCGCGGATGAAATAGCGGAACGGTTTCTTCGCTGATCGGATCAACGGCGCGCATCTTATTTGTATTTTTTGTTGTTACAACCCTGACAAGCCAGCGCGAGATTTTCGGCGTCGGTCGTACCGCCCAGCGATTCAGGAATGATGTGTTCGTTGGAATGAACCTGCGTGGCGTGAGAATCAGCGCAGATGCAGTATTCACAGCACCCGAAGGCGCGTTCGGCGACCAGGCGCTGCAATTTCACTGAGATGCGTCGTTTAGTCATGCCGCACGGGTTTGAGTCCTAATTGCTGAATCAATTGCGCGAGCGGCACATTGCGCAAATGCGCGAGTTCGCTGATTAGCTCCAGGCGGGCGACATCGAAGGCTTCAACCTGATCGGTCAGTTCGATCAATTCCCGCAACTCGTCCGGCGTGAGCGTGTAAGCCTGACGCTTTTTGATTAACTCATTTAACCGTTGCTGCGTGTCGTCAGGCAGCTTTTGATAGATTTGATCGAGCAACTCCGCTTCGCGTTCAGAAAGTACGGACGTGCGCTCTCTGGCTTTGAGCGAAAACAAGCGTCGGACAAATTGTTCCAGTTCGACTTGCGGCAATTGCGCCGCGGCTTTCAGTAACTCATCGGTTTCGATTTGAATAGTTGGCATAACTCTGACTCCCTGATTTTAACCGCGCTAATAATAAACTGCGCGTCGTGACATTGGCTAACGAAACGAGGTGAATTATGCAAACACTCTGGCAAGACTTGCGCTACGGCGCGCGAATGTTGGCGAAGAATCCAGGCTTCAGCTTGATCGCCGTGATTACGCTGGCGCTCGGCATCGGCGCGAACACGGCAATCTTCAGCATCGTCAATGGGCTGTTGTTGAATCCGCTGCCGTACCGCAACGCCGAGCGGCTGGCAATCATCTGGACACATTCGCCGGGCGCGAATGTCGCGCAGGATTGGCCTTCGCCGGGACAGTTCTCCGCGCTCAAGTCCGAAAACACCGTCTTTGAACAACTCGCCCTGGCGCAGGGCAGCAATGTCATTCTCACCGGCGACGGCGAACCGGAGCGAGTGGGCGCGGTGCGGGCTTCCTCCGCTGTATTTACATTACTCGGCGCGCAGGCGGCAATCGGGCGCGTCTTCCTCCCCGAAGAAGACACGCCGGACAAAACGCTGACGGTGATCCTCAGTCACGGCTTCTGGAAGCGCCGGTTTGGCGGCGACCCGAAGGCGGTGGGGCGAACGCTCACGATCAACGGCCGCGGCTATGTCGTCGTGGGCGTGATGCCGCCTGACTTCTCGCTCGGTTACGACGTGATGCCGACAGTGGGCAGCGTGGCGCAGGCGGAAATATTGATGCCTCTGCCGCTGAGCGTGGACAGGATGAACAACCACGGCGACGAAAATTACAACGTGCTGGCGCGGCTCAAACCCGGCGCGACCATCGCGCAGGCGCAAACCGAATTGAATCTGGCCGTGCGACGGTTGGAACAGCAATTCCCGGATCGTTATCCGCCGAGCCGCCGCTTCAATTTCAGCCTTCGGCCTTTGTTGGAGCAGGCGGTTGGCGATGTTCGCCTGGCGTTGTACGTCTTGCTGGGCGCGGTCGGCTGTGTGTTGCTGATCGCCTGCGCCAATGTGGCGAACCTGTTGCTGGCGCGCGCGGCGGCGCGCGAAAAAGAGATGGCTATACGCACGGCCATCGGCGCGGGGCGCTGGCGCGTAGTGCGACAACTGCTGACCGAAAGCGTGCTGCTCGCGGCGGTGGGCGGCGCGCTTGGCTTGTTGATGGCGGTCTGGGGGCTGGCGCTGTTGCGCTGGCTCAATCCGGGCAATATCCCGCGCCTGGCGGCCGTCGGCATAGACAATCGAGTGCTTGCGTTCACCACCGCCGTCGCAGTGTTGACGGGCATTCTGTTCGGACTGGCGCCGGCGCTGCGCGGTTCGCGGATGAATTTGAGCGAGACGCTTAAAGAAGGCGGGCGCAACCTTGCGGGCGGCGGCCACGGCCGGTTGCGGAATCTGCTGGTCATCACGGAGATTGCCTTGTCGTTGGTCTTGTTGGTCTGCGCGGGTTTGTTGATCCGCAGCTTTGTCCGCGTGCAGCAGGTCGAGCCGGGATTCGTACCGCAAAATGTTCTCTCGATGCGCATGGCTCTGGTTGGCCCGGCTTACCAGGAAGAAGCCCGCCGCGTGAGTTTTTACCAGCAACTGTGGGAGCGCATACGGCGGCTGCCGGGCGTTGAGGCGGCGGGAGGTGTTTCCACGCTGCCGCTCACTGGCGGCATCGGTTGGGGCGGCATCACGATTGAAGGCTATGACGCCTCGTCGGGGCAGAGCATGATCCAGGCCGACAATCGCATCGCCAGCGTGGGCTATTTCGAGACGATGAAGATCCCGCTCATTCGCGGGCGCTTCTTTGCCGAGCAGGATACGAAAGAGTCGGAGCGGGTCGTGATCGTTGACGAGAATATGGCTCGAACCTACTGGCCCAATGCGAACCCCATAGGCAAGCGGTTGAAATTTGGCCGCGGCGATAACAACAACAATCCCTGGATGACAGTCGTCGGCGTGGTGGCCACCGTCAAACATTACGCGCTGGACACCGATTCCCGCGTCGCGCTCTACATACCGCATATGCAGAACGGCGCCGGTTCGTTGTCCATCGCGGCGCGCACGACCGCCGACCCAACCGGCATTGCCGCCGCCGTCACGCGAGAAGCGCGGGCATTGGATCCGAACCTGCCGATTTACGACGTGAAGACGATGGAACAGTGGCTATCGGAATCGCTGGCGCGGCGGCGATTCGCGATGCTCATGCTCGGGTTGTTTGCGATGGTAGCGATGCTGCTCGCGGCGGTGGGCATCTACGGCGTGATGTCCTACACGGTGGCGCAGCGCACGCGGGAGATCGGCATCCGCGTCGCGCTGGGCGCGCAAACGCGTGACGTGCTCCGGTTGATCGTCCAGCAGGGAATGTCGCTGGCCGGCATCGGCATCGGCGCCGGGGTGGCGGCGGCGATTTGGGCAACCCGCTTGATGACGGGCTTGCTGTTCGGCGTGCGCGCGACCGACCCGATCACTTTCGCGGCAATCGCTTTGCTATTGGCGATTGTGGCGCTGCTGGCCTGCTTGCTGCCGGCGCGGCGGGCGACGCAAGTAGATCCGCTGATAGCGTTGCGAGTGGAATGACAATGAAAATCCCTGGGAGCGCAGGCATCCTTGCCTGCGCTCCCAGGGATTTTCTGAGGAGCCTTCATGCCGCGTTGCGACGCCAGGAAACGATGAAAATGCCTATATAGTGACGACTTTAGTCGTCACTACATAGTTATTTTCTGAGTAGGTAAACATGTCGCGTTGCGATGCCCTGAAACGATGAAAAGGCGGCGAGCTATGTACCGTAGGTTGTCCAACCTGCGGAGGCTTCGTAATCAAGCCGCTTGATGATAACTGAACGCTTCATTAATCAAGCCTCCGCAGGTTGGACAACCTACGGTACATTTTTTCGGAGGAGGAATTATGCAAACACTCTGGCAAGACTTGCGTTACGGCGCGCGAATGTTGTGTAAGAACCCAGGCTTCACGTTGATCGCCGTGCTGACGCTGGCGCTGGGTATCGGCGCGAACACGGCGATCTTTAGCGTGGTGAGCGCCGTGCTATTGCGCCCCCTGCCTTACCGCGACGCCGGGCGCATTGTGGCGATTCAGGAATTGGGTCCACAGGGGGATCGAAGACAAGTCACTTCCGCCAACTTCCTCGACTGGCGCGCGCAGAACACGGTCTTCGCGCATCTGGCGGCCATTCACTCGCTGCAATCCAATCTGGCGAATGACGGGCAGGCGGAGCGAATAGAAACGGCGATCACGTCGGCGAATTTCTTCGAGGTCTTCGGCGCGCAACCGCAGGCAGGGCGTCTCTTTGCGCCCGCCGATGAGCAAGCGGGGCACGCGCCGGTCGTCGTCCTCAGCCACGGATTGTGGCAGCGGCGATTTGGCGGGGCGGCGAGCGCCATCGGTCAACAACTGATCCTCGACGGCAAAAGCTATACGGTCATCGGCGTCGCGCCTGCGGGATTTCAGTATCCGAAAAAAACCGAACTGTGGTTTCCGCCGCTGCGACTCGCCCCGGAAGCCAACGAGACGTTCGACGTGACGCAGACGCGCGGCTTTGGCTATCTGAGCGCGGTGGCGCGGCTCAAGCCGGCGGTTTCGCTGGAACAGGCGAAGGCTGAGATGGAGACGATCACCGCCCGATTGCGAAAGCAATACCCGGAGACCAACAACAATCGCTTCAACCGCGTCGTCCTGCTGCAAACGCACCTGGTCGGCGAGACGAGCCGATTGCTCTGGCTGCTGTTCGGCGCGGTCGGTTGCGTATTGTTGATCGCGTGCGCCAACGTCGCCAACCTGTTGCTGGCGCGGGCGACGACGCGGCGGCGCGAGTTGGCGGTGCGCGCCGCTCTGGGCGCGACGCGCGGGCGGCTGCTGCGGCAGTTGCTGACAGAAAGTTTGTCGCTCGCCCTGGCCGGCGGACTACTCGGTCTTTTGCTGGCGTGGTGGGGCGTGTACGTCTTGACGCGGTTACTGCCGGCGAACTTCCCGCGCCTGGGCGAGATCGCGCTCGATCTGCCGGCGCTCGGCTTCGCGCTGCTGGCGTCCCTGGCGACGGCGATCATCTTTGGACTAACCCCGGCGTGGCAAAGCGCGCGGATCGAGCTGCAGGAAGCGTTGAAAGATAGCGCGCGGGGCAGCGTCGGGGCGCGGCGCAATCGTCTGCGCGGCGCGCTGGTGACTGCCGAGGTCGCGCTGTCGCTGTCGCTGCTGGTCGGCGCGGGGTTGCTCTTTCGCAGCTTCCTGCGGTTGCAGGCTGTGAACGCGGGCTTCGACGCGGAGGGCGTGTTGACAATGCGGCTCGCGCCGTCGGGGACAAATTTCCGCGAAGACCCGCAGTACATAGGCTTTTATCAAAAGGTTGCCGAGAAGATCGCGGCAATTCCGGGCGTCGAGGCTGTCGGCGCAATCAACACGCCGCCCCTTTCGAATGGAGGACCGACCTTCGAGTTCCGCGTCGAGGGGCAGCCGGAGAAGCCTGTGGATCAATGGCCCGGCGCGAATTATCGCAACGTCACTCCGGACTATTTCCGCGCCATGAAGATTCCCATCGCGCAAGGCCGCTCCTTCACTGAACGCGATAACGGGTCGGCTCCGCCGGCCGTGATCATCAATCAAGCCGCCGCCGCGCGCGACTTCGCCGGCCAGAACCCCGTCGGCAAACGCGTAACCTTCGGCGGGCGGGGTCGCAGCGGACAACCCATCTGGCATGAAATCGTCGGCGTCGCCGCCAACGTCCGCAGCCTGAAGTTACAGGACGAAGCCGAGCCGGAGATTTACACCGCCGCGAGGCAAGACGCTTGGGCCGAAATGACATTCGTCATTCGCGCATCGGTCGAACCCGCGAGTCTGGCGACGGCCGTGCGGCAAGCTGCGCGGGAGGTTGATCCCGCGCAGCCCGTGTCTGATTTGCGCACGATGGAAAGCGTCGTTGTGGAGGCCGTGACACAGCCGCGGTTCAATTTGACTCTGCTTGGACTTTTCAGCGGCCTGGCGCTGGCGCTGTCGGCGGCGGGCATCTACGGCGTGACTTCTTACGCCGTGGCGCAACGCGCGCAGGAGATCGGCATTCGCAAAGCTCTGGGCGCGCAGAACGGCGATGTGCTGCGATTAGTGATTCGGCAAGGAATGGCGGCCGTCCTGCCCGGCGTCGTAATCGGGCTGGTCATGGCGCTTGCCGCAACGCGCGTGATGAAGAGCTTGCTCTTCGGCGTGAGCGCGACCGACCCGCTGACGTTTGCCGTGATTGCGTTGTTGCTGATGTTGGTCGCCTTGCTGGCATGCTGGATTCCGGCGCGCCGCGCGACGAGGGTGGACCCGATGGTCGCGCTCAGGTGTGATTGATGCTAAAAAAATAGCATTTTGCGCTTGACCGGCGCCGGGAGTTGATGCTAAATTTTTAGCACGCTGACGTCGAACGGGCGTCGCGCTTCCTGAAAGATCGTCACAAATTGCTAGGAGACGCAGATGAGCAAGCAAGCCCACATTAACCTGAGCCGCCGCGAGCGGCAGATCATGGACATCATTTATCAGCGCGGTCAGGCCACGTCGGCGGAGGTGATGGAGAACCTTCCCGACCCGCCCAGTTATTCGGCCGTCCGAGCTATGTTGCGTTTGCTCGAAGAGAAAGGCCATTTGCGCCACGAGCAGGACGGCCAGCGCTACGTCTTCAAACCCACGCTGGCCCGCGACCGGGCGAAGAAATCGGCGCTCAAACAAATGTTGCAGACCTTCTTCGACGGCTCGATCGAACAGGCCGTCGCCACTCTGCTCGACGTGTCACGCTCAAAAATCTCACAGGAAGAACTGGACAGGCTTTCGGAACTGATCGAGGAAGCCAGAAAGGAAGGAAGGTGAATATGGTTCGCCTGTCGTCGCAATCAATCGCGTTGATTCAACTGATGCTCGATACCTTCATCAAAAGCGCCGTTATATTGTCGGTCGCCGGATTGGGCGCCCGCTCGTTGCGCAGGGCGTCGGCGGCGTCCAGGCATCTGGTCTGGAGCGTGGCGATGGCCAGTTTGCTGGCGTTGCCGGCGCTGTCGGTCGCGCTGCCGTCCTGGCGAATAGCGGCGCTGCCGTCGTTGGCGACAATCGTTAATGCCCCTGTTGACGCCGCTGTTAAAGATGGATCGCGCAAGCCTGCCGGTTTCGAGGCGACGGCGGCGGCGCCGGAATTCGAGCCCGCGCGGGAACCCGGAGCTGGCCTGCGCGTTCAGAGCCAGCCTTTAAATATCGGAACGGAATCGCCGGCCTCAAATCCCGGCTCGTCACGATTCGACGCGACGCCGAACCCTGACGCATCTTCTCGGAACGGTTTCGATTGGAAGATCGCGCTGTCGCTGGCCACGACCGTGTTGTGATAGATCGTGACATTGCGCGGCAGGTCGTTATGCGGCTGCACGTTGATCGCGGCGCCGCGGTGATTCACCAATACGTTGTCGTGCAGCGCGATGTTGCCCTCACCCTGAAACAGGGCCTCGCTGGGATTGTCGTAGAGAAAGTTGCCGTAGATCTCGTACAGGTCATTCATGCCCGCGCCGGACAACGGAAAGTGGCCGACCAGCAGATTGGGTCGCGCCAGGTCGCCGCCCGAAGCGTTGTTCGACTTGACCAGGACGTTGTGCCTGATGATCGTGCGACTGTCGCTGGTCGGCAGGCCCACGTTGGTCGGTCGTGGATTCTGCTGCTTGATCTCGATGTTGTAGCCGGTCGTGTCCTGGATGAAGTTGTACTCGATGATGCCGCCAACAAACGGAAAGGCGCCGTCGGAGTTACCCAGGTACATCCCGGTACCGGCCGCGAGAATCACGTTGCGGCGGATGATCCAGTTCCAGGCCGACCCCTTGGTCGAGATGCCAATCGTCGCCTGGTCCGGTCCGTGATTGATGATGCGCAGCCCTTCGATCGTGATGTGATGGCACGGTCCGCGGCTGTCGACGCCGAAAGGTCCGTCGAGGTGCTGACCATCGAGCGTCAGATTGCGCACCTCGATGTAACTCGACGTATCGAGCTGCACGGTGTTGCAACAGCTGTTGGCCTCGAACACGGCGCTCTGGTCCGAGGGCCCGGCAATCACGATGGGCGCGGCGGCAGTACCATTCATGCCTGTGATCGGCAAGCCGTCGGTGTAAGTGCCCGATGCGAGCGCGAGCGTATCGCCGGGCTGCAGCGTATCGAGAAGATTGCGGTAATTTCCCGGGTTCGCCGCTATGGTTCCTGCGTGGCTTGCGAGCGGTGCGCCAAGCGCGGCGACGGCAAGCAATAACCACAGCCGGGGAAGATCGAAGAGGTTGTGATGCTTCATTAGCTCCAGACTCTCTGCAGGGCGCAGCGAACGGGAGCGATCAAGACCAGCTCGGCCAGCTGCCATTTGACTGACAACCCCGCTGTCATGGTTGAGCCATGACCGGTGGCTTTGCGCCCCCGCCTCGCGACGGGTTTACCTTTAACAGTTAACAGCCACTCGCCGGGTCCATTTCGGACCGCATGCGATTGTTTTTGGAGTCTAGCATCGGTGCTACCGATGTCGGGATGTCTCAGGATGCCGACAAAGAGGAACCGTGCACACGTCGCAGCATCAGACCCGCGAGGTGCGGGAAGGCGAGAGACTGGAGTATAGGGCGTGCCAGTCGCTACCGATCGAACTCCACCTGAAGCGCTGCGCGAATTCGAGCCCGCGGGCGGCGAGGCCGTCCGCGAGCGCGGTATCGCTCAGCACGGAGATGAGTGCAGCAGCCATCGCATGAAAGTCACCGACCGGCACGAGTAGCGCCGTTTGCCGGTGAGCTACGAGGTGCGCTACGCCGCCAGCGTCGGTACTGACCACCGGCACGCCGGCGGCGAGACTTTCGAGTACCGAGTTCGGAGCGTTGTCCACTTTGCTCGGGTTGAGCATCACTGACGCCTGCTGATACAGCCGCGCAACCTCTTCGTGCTCCAATTGGCCCGCGAAGACAACCGACGCTTCGAGTCCGAGCTGTTTCGCGAGTGCCTCTAGCGTGCTGCGCTCGGGTCCCTCGCCCGCCACTGTCATGCGCGCAGACGGGATGCGTTCGCGGACGATTGCCAAGGCCCGCAATGCAGATCCAATGTCATAAATCGGCTCGAGGCTCCTCGTCACCACGACGTGCGCCGCAGCGGCACTGCGCCCGCGCGCAACAAAAAGCTTCGAATCGATGATGTTGGGGATGATCCTGACCTCGATCCCGTACTGGCTGAAGACCTCGCAGAGAAAAGCGGAAGGCACAATCACTGCGGCCGCACGCCGCAGAGCAGGCAAGACCCAACGACCTTCCCGCTCGAGAAACTGACGCGCACCGCCGCCACGGTAGTTCACAAGCACCGGCCGGCGCCGCAGGATGCCGATCCATACCGCGGGAGCGGCCAGGAAATGCCAGGCCCAGCCTGAATTCGCCATCACGTGCAGCACGTCCGACGCCGTGGCAGCGCGCCACACCCGGAATATGTAGGGGACCAAGCGGAACAGCGCACGCACGCC
>Ga0137409_10008635_pt1 | contig 10400 bp, 4 predicted proteins | sample CZODoug1_16funga_FD_122059 | JGI IMG/M metagenome (GOLD analysis project Ga0137409, IMG submission 122059) | Vadose zone soil fungal communities from Angelo Coast Range Reserve, California, USA - CZODoug1_16fungal (Hybrid Assembly) | ecosystem: Environmental > Terrestrial > Soil > Vadose zone... | reverse complement strand
CTCGCCCAGGTCGCTTCTACGGTTGAGGTCAACGCGGCCGCCTTATCGCTGGACACCACTGCCACCACATTGACCACCATCGTTTCGTCCAACACGGTGGAGAATCGCCCACTGAACGGCCGCGATTTCGTTCAGATGATCGCGGTTTCTCCCGGATTTTCCGGTTACGCTGCCGGCGCGATTGGTTCGGTCAATGGAGCCCGCGCGAATCAGGTGAATTGGCAAATCGACGGCACCGACAACAACGACCAGTGGTGGAACATCATGGCCGTCAATCAGGGTGGCATTCAAAGTATTCCAGGCGTTCTGATGCCCCTGGACTCCGTCGAGGAATTTTCTTTGCAAACCCAGGCCGGCCCGGAAACCGGGCGCAATCCCGGAGGAACAATCAATTTAGTCATTAAATCGGGAACCAACCAACTGCATGGAAGCGCCTACTACTACAACCGGAACGAATTCTTCTCCGCGCAGTCCCCTTTTGCGCCAGCGGGTTCGCCCAAAAACAAGCTGCGCAATGAACACTATGGATTCTCAGCAGGTTTTCCCGTTATTAAGGACCGAACTTTCTTGTTCCTCAGCTATGAAGAGCAGAAATTCCTGATTGGGAATCAAGCGCTTTCCACCGAGCCGTCGCTCAACTATCAGGCCGCCGCGCGCAGTCTGCTTCAGCAATATAGCGTCGCCGAGAATCCCGTATCCGACAATTTGCTGAACGCTATTTGGCCAGCTTCTTCTCTCACCGGGCCTGCGACCCCTAGCAATTACTTCGACCCCAAGCCGGAGACAGGGTTCAGCCATAACGGCCTGGTTAAGGTGGACCACAGCTTTAACAACAATAACCGCTTGTCGTTTCGCTATTTCGTGGGGCAAGGCACGCAAATTGCCCCCGTTGGGTCACGCATTCCTTACTACTACCAAGTCGGCCCCATGCACGTCCAAAATTATTCGCTTACTTACAACCGGATCTTGTCCGCCAGGCTCACGAACCAAGCTTTGGTCGGTGTGAGCTATTTCAATCAAGTCTTCTCGGATGTGAACAGCAATTTCGATCCCGTCGCACTCGGTCTCAACACCGGTGTGAATTCGCCTAATCTTAAGGGAGCTCCGCTTGTCTCCATTTCTGGTTTCGAGAACACCGGGCTCACGCCAAATTCCGGCCGCAACGATATCACCGGGCATTTCGCCGACGCGCTGTCCTACACCACTGGGAAGCACCAAATGCGCTTTGGCGGAGAGATACGCCAAGCGCGCATCGATTCTTTCTATACCACCGGTGGCCGCGGCGCTTTCTATTTCAACGGCACGCAGGGACCGTGGAGCGGCCTGCTTAATAACCCCACCTTCGATACCAATATCGCCACCTTGGCTGATTTCATGGCCGGATTCGTCTACCAGTCCACGATTATGCGCGGCGACCAAGAGCGCAAAGTAACAATGAACAGCTTCAACCTCTTTGCCCAGGACGCCTGGCAGATAACCCGCAATCTCAACTTAAACTTCGGTGTGCGCTACGAATACGAAGGACCTGTTCACGATGGAAAGAAGGATCTCTCCACATTTGATCCCACACGCGGTGGCCTGGTCGTAGTAGGAAATGGAATCAGCGATCTTTACCCCCGATACTGGAAGAACTTCAGCCCGCGCGTAGGCTTCGCTTACCAGCCGCAAGCGGTCCACAACCTCGTCGTCCGCGGCGGATTCGGACTGTTTATTGACACGCCGGCTATCGTTCCGTTTCTCGACAATTCGTCCAGCCTTGCGGCGGCATCCACCGCGAACAACGGGCCTATCGGAGTCGAAGGAAATCCAGCGGGCGCAAACCCTGTATACCTTCTGCAAGCCAACAGCTACACGATTGTTCCGAACCAGCCCATCTTCCCAACCGGAACCATCCCGGTTTCGGGAAGCAATGTTTTCAATCTTTTTTCGGTGAGCCAGCACTTTCGCCCCGCCTATGACATGAGTTACAACCTGAACATCGAGAAGAGTTTGGGTGGCAACATACTCCTGCAAGTCGGCTACGTCGGTACGGAAGGAAGGCGATTGCTGTCCTTGGTCGACATCAACCAGGCGGCGCTCGGCAGCGGATTTGTGAATACCGTCAATGCCGCGGGCTTTACCTTTCAGCAGCAAAGCCGTCCTTACTTCTCACAATTTCCGAACTTTGGTGTCATCGACGAAATCCAAAGCATTGGTACCTCCAACTACAACTCGCTCCAAGTCTCATTAAAAACTACCAGTTGGCATGGAATCACTTCACAGCTTGCCTATGCTTGGAGTCATAGCCTCGACGAAGTCACTCAATACGTCGGCGCGCTGCCGCAAGACTCGACCAACTTCAAAGGCGATTACGGCAACTCGGACTACGACATCCGGCACCACCTGAGCGCGTTTTTGCTTTACGACGTACCCGGATCGTCGCACGGCCCGAAGTGGCTGTCGCATGGATGGCAGGTCAACTCCAATTTCTCTTTCCGCACGGGCTTTCCGTTTTCGATCCATGCCACTTCCGATACCAGCGGCACGGGCGAGAACACCGCGCGTGGCGTCCAGATCGGTAATCCTTTCCAGGGCGTCTCTCATACGCTGAGCAATCACAATCCCGTGCAATGGATCAATCCAAATGCTTACACCAATCCCGCAGACGGTTCGTTCGGATCCGTAGCCCGCAATTCGGTCTATGCGCCGGGATATGGCGACATCGATCTCTCTATTCTCAAGAACATACCGATCACGGAAAGATTCCGGGCGCAATTCCGGATCGAATTATTCAATCTCCTGAAACGCACCAACTTGGCGCCTCCTTCCGGTTACATCGGGGGCGGATTCGGACAGAGCGGCGACACTGCTGGAGATTTCTACGGCTCTCCAGGCATCGGTCCGGGCGAGCCGTTCAACATGCAACTGGCGCTGAAAATTGTGTTCTAATCGTGGCCTCCTTCATGGGTAGGCCTTGGAGTTCGCCGACGACGCGCATGGAGCTACGCTGCTGGCGGAGCGTTGCATTGTCTTTCCTCTTGGCGGCGGCGATGCCCGCACGCGCGCAAACCAAAACGTCATCGACCAATTCGCCCGAAAAGCCGCGCACGATCCACTACGAACTGAAGTTTGAAGAGCTAAAGTATGTCTTCGGCCCGCTACCTCCAGTCATGCGCGTTCACGCGGGAGATATCATCGACACAACCACCGTGGATGCTGACGGCAAAGCGCTTGAAGCGGCCGGACTTAAAGTCGTGGGTCCAAATCCTCTCACTGGTCCTTTCTATGTGGAGGGCGCCGAACCGGGCGACACCCTCGTAGTGCGTTTCTTGGCCATCGATCCGAACACAAAAGAAGGTTTTGGCGGCGCTGGCCCCGGCTTCGGCGCTCTGAACAGCAGTCATTACACGCCGATGCTGGGCGAATCGATTCCGACGAAATCCTGGGTCTATCCCATCGATACTGCGGAGAACGTCGCGACCTTTCACGCCAACGATTCCAATTTTTCAGTGAAGATTCCTCTGCATCCGTTCCTGGGATGCGTGGGCGTCGCCCCTGCCGATGGAGAGGCCCGCAGCTCGATTGTCCCCGCGGAGTTTGGCGGCAACATGGACGCCCCAGAGGCCAGCGTGGGCAACACCTTGTATCTGCCGGTCAGTGTCCGCGGTGCCCTTCTCTTCTTCGGCGACGGCCACTCCGCCATGGGTGACGGCGAAATCGCCGGCACAGCGATCGAAACTTCCATGCACGTGCGTCTGAAGGTGGAGGTTTTAAAAGGACAAAAGATCGCCTGGCCGCGCTTTGAAAACGACAATTACATCATGGCCGCGGGAATCTACCGTCCGCTCGACGACGCGCTCCGCATAGCGTTCACGGAACTCGTCCGTTGGATCCACGAAGGCTATGGATTATCCGAAATGGATGCGTATGAGTTGCTCTCCAAGACCGCCGAAATCCATGTGGACGAAATGGTCGACCCGAACTACGTCATCGTCGCCAAGATCAATAAGAAATTCTTGCCAAGCCACAAGTGACCACTAGGAATCCGGATAACCACTGCCCTAAGGAACCTTCCGTCTAGAGTTCAACGCAGCATGCAATCGTCGCCCGAAGTTACGTTATCAATTAGATCTCCATAACTCTGCTATATTAGCCTCTGATGTTCTGGTCTTAGCGAATTTAGAAACAGTTTTGACCTAGCTTAGGTCTAAATTCTAGTTTAGGCCTGAATTGAGGTGGCAAGTCTTGAGCGCCATTGTCGAAGCAGCGGGCCGATCAAAATCGACTGCGATCCCGCGCCAGTCCCTCGCAGCTGCTGTTGTTGAACGCCTTCGGGAGAAGATTCTAAGCGGCGAATTGCAAGAGGGCGAACAACTTCGGCAAGAGGCTATTGCCGCTGAATTTGAGATTAGCCGGATTCCTGTCCGCGAAGCGCTAAGCCACCTGGCCGGGGAGGGCTTGGTAAAAATTGTCGGGAATCGCGGAGCAGTCGTTGCAGCACTCTCACCCGACGAAATCATGCAATTGTTCGAGACCCGCGCCGTTTTGGAAAAGTATATGTTGCAGCAAGCGATTCCGCATATTACGGATGGAGATCTGCGTAAGGCGGAAGAAATCTTGGCCCGTTACGAGAAATCTCTGGAACATGACTCAGAAGTGAAGTCGTGGGGACGTTGGAATTGGAGTTTTCACTCGGCATTGTATGCGCCCGCCAATCGTTCGGTGATGTTGTCGTTCCTAAAAACTCTGAACATGCAGTGTGACCGGTACACGAGGCTCCATTTGATCGTGACACGCGACCTGCACAGCGCGGGCAAGGCGCACCGGGAACTTCTCGAGGTATGCCGGACCCGGAACCCGGAGGCCGCCGCCCAAGCCGTTTGGCGGCACATCATGGACGCAGGCGAATACTTGAAAGAGTTGATCCAGAGCCGGCGACAACACCGCTCCGCATAGAGTCTGGCGAGAGATAAAGTCCCAACAGAGCCCACTTTTCCATGCTCCACCTTCGAGGACGCTGGGCGAGGACGATGGGCTCGGGGTCATCCAATCCGGGTGGAACCCTGAAAAAGTAATCCACAGCAGCAAGATTCCGACGTTGACAAGAGGGGCGACTGTATACAATATGCAGACTTCGCGCTGCCAATTTCTTGCCTCGGCGTGTCCCTCGGGGTGAGGGAAGCAAGAGCCTTGGACAGCGATTCTTACCTTGAGGTGGCTTATGTCTTTTCTTGTGCCTGCCCGTTCCCGTTCTATTTCTCGCTCGCCTATCCTTATGTATCTATTTGGTTTGTTTTGTTTCCTCTCCATGGCTCTTAGCCTGAACGCACAGGTTTCAACGACCGGGAAGATCGCCGGTACCGTGACTGACCCTTCGGGCGCGGCCGTTCCGAATGTCACTGTTTCGGTAAAGAGCGGAGCGCTCTTGGCTCCCCGAAGCACGCGCACCCAGGAAGACGGAAGCTACCTTTTTGACCTGCTACCGCCCGGCACGTATGAACTCGCGGCCGCCGCGCCCGGATTCAATACCTCGACGCAAACCGGTATCGTTCTGACCGCCGGCTTCACAGCCACGGTCAATTCAAGGCTGAAGGTCGGCGACGTTTCCGAAGTCGTGCGAGTGGAAGGTCAACCCGTGGTCGACTTGCAAAACAACGAGACGTCCACCACGTTTGACCAGACCTTACTGCAAGACATTCCGAGCGGGCGCGACCCGTGGTCAACCGTGGCGCAGATGCCGGGAGCAACCGTGGGCACTTTCGACGTTGCCGGCGACAATAGCTACCAGCAGTCCACGATGCAGGTGCACGGAAGCACCCCCGCCGAGCAGGTTTACAGCTTCAATGGTTTGGATCTGAACTGGCCCGGCGCGAATGGCGGCTACACCCAGTTCTATACCAACCATGATTCCTTCGACGAGTTTCAGGTGGTGGCTGATAACGCGCCAGCATCGGTGCCCATCGGCGGCGTGTACATGAACATGGTGACCAAGTCAGGTTCAAACGAACTGCACGGACAAGTGGGACTTTATTATTTGACCTCGAAGCTCCAGTCCGGAGTCAAGGCTCCGATCTATAACGGTTCGCCGGTTATCTCCGGGTCGCCGTTCGACATGACGCGAGATACGACGGCCAGTCTGGGCGGCCCGCTCGTGAAGGACAGATGGTGGCTCTTCGGTTCCTATCGGCGCTACGATTTGCGGCAGCGAATTCTGGCGGTCACGAATCAGGATGGCTCACCGGTGGTAGACGTGAACCATCAGACCAACACAGACTTGCGCAGCGACTTTCAGGTTAATTCAAAAAACAAATTCAGTTTCATCTGGCTGTACAACGAGCAGAACCGGTTCTTCCGTCGGGATACCATGTATCAATTCGTTACCACCGCTGCAAGCTGGAAACAGATTGAGCCCGCGTACATTCTGCAGGGATTGTGGACCAGCCAGGTCACCAACAGTCTCCTCCTTGATTTTCGCATTGGCTGGAACAAGATTACATTCCCACTCAGCTACCAACCGGGTGTCAGTCCGACCGACATCAATGTGCAAGATGTTGGAACTAGGACCGAGTCCATTGCAGCGCCCTACCAGTTCGCCAATCCGGCGTGGGTACTGAAATGGTCGGTGGGGGGCTCATGGTATAAGGGGAATCTTCACGGAACGCATAACGTGAAGTTCGGCTTCGAAATGGGGAAGGCCTACAATTCTTACCTGTACCACGTGAACGGTGGGATCAACGAATTGTTCGACAATGGAAATCCTATTCAGGTCATCGCCTACGATACTCCAGCTAAGCAGAAGAACTATTTCCGCGACGACAACATCTATGTGCAGGATACCTGGACGGTGGCACGCCGGCTGACCCTGAATCTTGGTGTTCGCTACGACCATTTCAATACTTACTATCCCCAGCAGACTACGGATCCCGCGGCAACATTTCCGCAATTATTTCCCGCGACAACTTTCCCGGCTTCCGGGAACCTCGTTAGTTGGAACACCGTATCGCCGCGCTTGGGATTGGCATTCGATCTCAGTGGAAAGGGCGACTCGGTGCTAAGAGCCAGTTACGGACGTTACTACCTGATGCAAGGAACCGGGCTCGCCGAAACGGCGAATCCGGTGGGGTTTGCGGGACAGATATACACCTGGAACGATGCAAACGGCGACAAGATTCCGCAGCAAAATGAGTGGCTCGTGCCATCTCAGCAGGTTGGTGCATTCGGTGGCTCGAGCACACACATCAATTCGAACATGAGCCGTCCATACTCGGAACAAATCAGCGTCGGGTATGAAAGACAGCTTTGGCGAGATTTGCGCGTCGGAGTTGCTTACTACTACCGCACCAAGAAAAACATGATCGGAATTGAGAACACGTTGGTAGCGCCTTCCGATTACACGCCGATTACAGTGCTGCCAGACCTGAACGGTGTTCCGCAACCGATCGTCAACGGCCTAACCGGCCAGCCGCTTACACTTTTCAACCTCGATCCGGCCAAACAAACGGCCTTCAATTTTGTGGTCACCAACATCCCCAAGCTGAACGACAACACCTACCACGGCGTGGAGTTCACGGCAGTAAAACGGCTATCGCGCAAGTGGCAACTGCTGTCCGGATTCACCATTCAGCGCCAGAAGGGCGTATTCGGCCGGGGCTTCTCAGATCAGGCGACCAGCGACAATTTCACCGATCCAAATAACGACATCAATCGCAACAATAACTATCTGAATTCCGATGCCACTTATGTTTTCAAAGTGGACAGCAGCTATGAATTGCCTTTCAAGATTGGGACAAGTGTGAACTTCCAGCACTACACGGGCTTGCCCATTCAGCCGGTAGAGATTTTCGGCACCAATGGCGGGCTGACGCAGGGCACCGAAACTGTCATCCTCCAACCCGCGGGAATCAAGCGGCTGCCTAGCGTCAATATGCTGAATCTACGAATCTCCCGCGAATTCGTGTTGAACGAGCGGTGGCACATCATGCCGGTGGTCGACTTCTTCAACCTGACCAACGGCCAGACGCCGGTGTCCGAGAATAATTTTGTCAGTCCTGCAAATAGCTCGTATTTGAGACCATCTCTTACGATCGACCCATTTGTGACACGCTTCGGATTACGTTTCACTTTCTGACTTGGGCCGCATTGCGGAGGTTGATTCCGGGCGTTTGTACCCGGCGGCGTGGGCATGGTTCCCGCTCACCCGCCGGTTTCGCTGTTCAAACTTGATCGCCAATCTTTGTATTTCAGGGGAGCTATGCGCACAAAGAAAGCCACCGGGCCAATCTTGGGATTGCTCTTAACGTTTACGCCTTCCGCGGCGGCGCAAGATAGCGCGAAATCCACGAAGCTGACCATCGAGCAATTGATTGAGATTAAGCATCCGAGCAACCCGGCGTGGTCGCCGGATGGCAGGCACGTTGTTTTTAGCTGGGATCGCGCCGGCGTTGCCAATCTTTATATAGCCAACGCCGACGGTCACGGCCAGCCCGTCGCGGTGACTTCATTTTCGGAAGGACAAATCGAGCAAGCATTCTGGGCTGGCGATTCGCAGACGGTTTACTTTCCGCACGACGGCCATCTTTGGCAGGCGTTTTTTAGCGGAGGGGCAGCGAAGCCGGCGTGGACTGCGAGCGGGCACGAATCCGACTTTGCCCTTTCAGCCGACGCAACGCGGGTCGCGTTTGTCCGCTCTAGCAGCGCGGACGACGGCGCTGCGCACAAAAGCGATCTGGTGGTCCGCACGCTCGCGAGTGGGAGTGAATCCGTTGTCGCACAAGACAGTGTGAGCATCACCCGCCCTATCTGGTCTCCGGACGGCGCCAGCCTTGCCTACACGGCGGGATCCAAGACCATCAATCACGATGAAACGCCGGGCTATTCCGGAAAGAAAATCATTTATCGGATATGGGAGTTCGTTCCGGGACAGATTTTCGCGGTGAAGATCACGGGCGGCCAACCGGTCGCGATTGGAAACCCTGGCGAATATGGTGGCTTGGCCTGGATAGACGCAACCCATCTTGTGTACGACGGACAATCCAAAGATTTCAAAAAATACTCGATTTACGTGGCGAGCACTAGCGACGGTAAACCGCGCGAAATCCACGCCATCACCGAAGAAAAGTTTTGGAGCATTCCGGACTGGGGCGAGGCGGGAGCGCAGCCGTGGCCTTCGCCGGACGGGCGGTGGATCGCATTTTTAAGCGATGAGGATGGATGGGATCACTTGTACGTCATGCCCGCGGCAGGAGGCGACGCTGTCCAAATCACCAAGGGACACTTTGAGGCTTGGCGCCCGGCTTGGTCGCACGACAGCACGCGCATTGCGTTCGACGCGAATGAGCCGGACCGCCCCGGTGACCGTCATATAGGCGTCGCGAACGTTGCAGGTAATCCCGGACGCGCGACGGTAACGTATATTACAACGGGAAACGGCACCAACATCGAACCGCACTGGTCCGCCGATGACAAATATCTTGTGTACCAGCACACCGACACGCGTAACAGTGCGGATTTCTACACCGTCGAGGCCAAAGCCAATGCCAAACCCGTGCGCTTATCCGACTCGATGCCAGCCGGAATCGACAAAGCGCAATTCGTCGAGCCGCAATTTGTGCATTTCCCGGGTGCGGACGGGAAGTCAGTGCCCGGGTGGCTCTTCGTGCCCAAAAATCTGGATCGCACAAAAAAACACCCGGCGATCATCTGGATTCATGGCGACGGCGTGAACCAGAACTACGATGGCTGGCACGTCCAACGGAACTACGCGGTTTACTACAGCTTTCACCAATATTTATTGCAGCAGGGCTATGTGGTTTTCGCGCCGGACTATCGCGGCAGCATCGGTTACGGGCGCGATTGGCGCAACGGCGTTTTCATGGACGTCGGCGGCAAAGACGCCAAGGATGCCTGGATGTCGGCGAATTATCTGAAGATGCTGCCCTACGTTGATATGGATCGCGTCGGCGTGTGGGGACTGAGCTACGGCGGGTTCTTCACGCTGATCGCCGTCACCGATCAGCCGATGCTCTTTCGCGCCGCGGTCGACGTCGCCGGCGTCGCCGATTACGCGATGTACTACGAGGACCCGTACCATGGCGGCTGGACGGTCAGCCGGATCGGCACGCCCGAGCTGCATCCGAACGTGTACGCGCAGGCGTCTCCCTTGTCGCACGTGGATCGGCTCGTTCGTCCGCTGCTCGTGCTGCATGGCACGTCCGACGTAAACGTCCCGTACCTCCATTCGGTCCGACTCATCGACGAGCTTCTGAAGAAGGGGAAGGGCGACCTGGTCTCGTTCATGACGTATCCCGGCGAATTCCATTACTTTACGCGCGAGCACGTGCTGCGTGACGCCTGGCATCGGGTCGAAGACTTCTTCGACGCGAACTTGAAGCCCGGCGCGGTCGCGAGCCATTGATGACGCT
>Ga0137409_10008634_pt1 | contig 10402 bp, 9 predicted proteins | sample CZODoug1_16funga_FD_122059 | JGI IMG/M metagenome (GOLD analysis project Ga0137409, IMG submission 122059) | Vadose zone soil fungal communities from Angelo Coast Range Reserve, California, USA - CZODoug1_16fungal (Hybrid Assembly) | ecosystem: Environmental > Terrestrial > Soil > Vadose zone... | reverse complement strand
CGCCGACACGCGCATCACGCAGGTCCTTGATGCCGGAGATCACGAACCCGACTTCGCCCGCGCCGAGTTCGTCACGGCCGCTCGCCTTGGGCGTGAAGACACCCACCTGCTCGACCAGGTGGGTCGCGCCGGTCGCCATCAACAAGATCTTGTCCTTGGGACGCACCACGCCGTTGACCACACGCACCAGCATCACTACGCCGACGTAATTGTCAAACCACGAATCGATGATGAGCGCTTGCAACGGTGCCGCAGTAGAGCCGCGCGGCGGCGGGATGCGCTCGATGATGCGCTCGAGAATTTCATCGACGCCCAAACCCGTCTTGGCACTTGCCAGGACGGCATCATGGGCGTCGATGCCGATGACGTCCTCGATCTCGGCGCGCGCCTCGTCGGGGTTAGCTTGTGGCAGATCCATCTTGTTCAAGATGGGCAGCACTTCGACCCCGAGCTCGATCGCGGTGTAGCAATTGGCGACCGTCTGCGCCTCCACGCCCTGTGAAGCGTCGACCACGAGCAACGCACCTTCGCAAGCCGACAGCGATCGGCTCACCTCGTACGAAAAATCGACGTGCCCCGGCGTATCGATCAGATTGAGGTGGTATTTGCGGCCGTCACGCGCAACGTATTCGAGGGCGGCCGTCTGCGCTTTGATGGTGATGCCGCGCTCGCGTTCGAGCGCCATTGAATCCAGCACCTGCTCTTCCATTTCCCGATCGGACAAACCACCGCAGCGCTGGATCAGGCGATCCGCCAGCGTCGATTTGCCATGGTCGATATGGGCGATGATGGAAAAGTTGCGGATCTGCTGCATCGGGACTGCGACCAGCTGGGCCGGAGCGGTAACGAAACGCGCGGCAGGACCTCCGAGGCGCCCGCACGCCGTTTAGGTGCCAACAGAAAGGGGGTGCGCCCGGAGGTGCACCCCCTCGTCTGTCGACAAGCGGCGGATTTTACCGCGCCGCCGCTAGTCTCCTGTCGTGCTACCTGTCGTTGGGCCGGATGATCAGGAACGTACTCTGATCGCCGCGCCGCACAAGCATGAGAACCCGCGTCTTGGGATCAAGTTTCGCCACCAGGTCATTGAATTGTTTGGCGTTCGTTACCTCGGCGTTGTTGAGCGCCAGGATCAGGTCGCCGGGTCGAACTCCGACCCGCGCTGCCGGGCCGTCGACCGCCTCCACCTGCACCGCACCGCGCACCCGCAGCTCCTTGAGCTTGTCGGCCGGCACATCGGCAACCACCAGCCCCAGGGCGTTGGCCTTTTCAGTGCTGCGTGGCGCCTCGCCGCCATCGCGGCGGGCTTGTACCTTGTCCGCCGGCAATTCGGCCACAGTCACCTGCATGTCCATGGTCTTGCCCTTGCGGAATACCTGGATCGGCGCCTTGGTGCCGGGCTTGGTGCCGCCAACAATCCGCGGCAGGTCGCTGGAGCGGTCCACGTCGCGGCCGGAGAACTTGAGAATTACGTCGCCGGCTTCGATGCCGGCTTTATCGGCCGGGCTGTCACGCTCGACGTTACTGACCAGCGCGCCGCGCGGCCGGTTCAGGCCTATCGCGTCCGAGACGTCCTTGCTGACCTCGCCGATCGCCACGCCGATGCGCCCGCGGATAACACGGCCGGACGTGCGTAACTGCTCCTGCACGTTCATCGCCTCGTCGATCGGGATGGCAAACGAAATTCCGGCATAACTGCCGGAGGTGGTGAAGATCTGCGAGTTGATGCCGATGACCTCGCCGCGCATGTTGATCAGCGGTCCGCCGGAGTTGCCTGGATTGACTGCCACGTCGGTCTGGATGAACGGCAGGTATTCGCCGGTTTCGCGCGCCTTGGCGCTGACGATGCCGGCCGTGACCGTATTGTCGAGTCCGAATGGCGAGCCGATCGCGATGCACCATTCGCCGACCTTGGTCTTGTTGGGATCACCGATTTTCACCAGCGGCAGTCCGGTCGCATCGATCTTGACCAGTGCCACGTCGGTACGGCGGTCAGAACCGATCAACTTGCCTTTGAATTCGCGCCGGTCGCTCAGAGTGATGAAGATGTCATCTGCACCATCGACGACGTGATGATTGGTCAATACATACCCGTCGCCGGTAATGATGAAACCCGAGCCTAGACCACGCGGGACCTCGCGCTCGCCGCCGCGTGGGGTGCGCGGCGCCTGCCCCGGCGGCGACGGCCGCTGCTGGGGTCCAGGCGGGAAGAAACGCCGGAAGAACTCCAGCATCGGATCGCCTTCCTCGAGATCCGGCAGCTGCGGATTGGCTTGTGACTGGCTGATCCGCGCCGTGGTACGAATGTTGACAACGGCCGGACCATATTTTTCGACGAGCTCGGTGAAATCGGGCAGGACCTGGGTGCCCTGCGCCTGCGCGTTGGCAAACCCGAGCGCAAAAAGCAACACGACGAACGCGCGTTGGGCATGTTGAATCATTCTTCGACCTTCCCTGGAGATCTAGCGCGTGGGGCGCGGTTTGACGGACAGTGCCACATCGCGCACCGTATTGGGAGGAACTTCACCCACCACGGTGATCATGGTGTCGCCAAGGCGATGGACATAGGCGTTGATGGGACCCTTCGACTTGGCAGCGCTTGACCCGGCGCCGCCCTGGTCGGGTTCGATGAAGACTGAAAACGTGGCAAGGCCGTCCGAGTACACCGCTTGCACCGTGTCGCGGCCGTTGCCACCGGCAAAGCGACGGATTACTGCGCTCAGTTGGCGAAAGCCCTCTGGAATAGCGAAGGACCACGGAAGGTCGACCGACTTCTTTTCCACCTTGTCGATGCGCCATCCTTCGGTCGACCAGCTGGGCTTCAGGCGCGCAGGATCTGCAACCTCGCCGATCCGCACCTCGGTGAAAGCCATCTGCTCGATCACATCCTGGCGTTCGTTGAGCATCTGCGCGCGCAGCAGCAACCCGGTCGTGCGCTCGACCCAAAGCCGGTAGCCGTACCGCACGCCATCTTTCGGCTCGAGCAGGATGACCTGGCACTCGGCATCGGCAACGCGTTCCACGAACGCCTTGCGCAAGTTGTAAAACCGCAGGATGTCGGCGGGCGCCGAGGTGGAGAGCGCCGGAAAGTTGCTGCCAATCGGCCGCTTCTCCACGATGATGCGCTTGGCGTCGGGCAGCAAGCACTGCACCTCGTCGCCCTTGCGCAGGTACTCGCGCCTTTCGCCGTCCAGCAACAGCAGGCGCTCGCGCGAGGTAGACCCGTCGAACTGGTGCACGATGCGCGAAGTGCGAATGTCGGCGCCTTGCTGGTAGTAGATGGTGCCCGAGTAGTTGGTGCGCTGCGCCGCGCTCTGGATCGCCTCCAGCCATTCGGTGTCGGACCGAGCCTGGCTGCCCGCGGGTTGCGCACGAGCGGAGGCAATGACCGTGGCGGCCGTCGTCAATGCCACCGTAAAAGCGACCCGACGCGCTTGCGCGGCCCAGCCGCGCTGAATCGTCGCTCGGGCGCACATCAGCTCAACGCGACTCCGTCTTCAGCGTGGCGTTGGTGACATATTCGGTTGCGCGGGAAGTAACCGGGCCACCAGCGCTTTCGCGATGCGCCGCGAGATAGGCCTCGAATTCAGCCGAGCGGATGACCTCGCCATGGGCGTCGACCAGCGGCGGCACAACCTTGGATTCGTTCTTGGCCTCGATCATTTTCGGCTCTGGCCCCGGGGCGCGTAGCTCTGGAAGAGCTACCACCGCGAGCACCGCGGCCGCCGCGGCAACGGCGGCGGCAGGAATCACCACTCGCCGCAGCACTCCCTGTCGGCTGCGCAACGCCCTGGGGGCGAGGATCACCGGTTCGGCCGCAAGTGCAGCGCTGACGCGGGTGACGAACGCGGCCGAATGCAGCGCTGCGGTTTCGCTGGAACGAACCGCATCACAGGCGACGTTCAGAAGCACCCAGGCGCGGCGCGCTTCATCGTCCGCGCCAAGGCGCTCGAACAATTCGCGACAGGCGCCGGGGTCGAGTTCCCCGTCGATCAGTCGCGAGAGCGCCTCGCTGCAACCCAACCTGGGCGCCTGTTCGCCATCTGCCTGCTTCATCGTTACCTCACCACCGCTTATCTTTCGAAGTATCCAACAAGGGCCGAAGTTCTTCAGCAATCGCTTCCCGGGCCCGAAAGATGCGCGACCGCACAGTACCAATTGGACAGTTCATCGTCTCGGCAATTTCCTCATAGCTCAAACCTTCGAGCTCGCGCAGGACAATCGCGGTACGCAGGTCCTCCGGCAACCTTTCTATCGCGCGGTTGACGGCTTCGCCGACCTGCTTGGAAAGCAGCATGGAATCGGGCGTGTTGACGTCGCGCAGCTGATCGCCCTCGTCGAAGTTTTCCGCTTCGTCGATCTCGGTCTCCGTCGTTGTCGGCGCACGACGGCCCTGGGCCACCAGATAGTTCTTCGCGGTGTTGATCGCGATCCGATACAGCCATGTGTAAAACGCACTTTCCCCGCGAAAGTTCGGCAGCGCGCGATACGCTTTGATGAAGGCCTCTTGAGCAACGTCCTCGATCTCGGCCGCATCACGGATCAGGCGCGACAAAAGCCTGAATATCTTGCGCTGGTATTTGGCCACCAGCAGCTCGAAAGCGCGCTTGTCGCCGCGCTGCACCCGCTCCACCAGGGCTTGGTCGGCCTCGCGATCGCTCATCGCCGGACCCGCCCTGGCGGGCAATCCCTGTCCGCAGCGACTGTGACCGCGACCGGTGCCTTAAGTTCGATCTGCGCCATGCGTTAGATCAACAACCGGTGCGGCGCGTTCCACGCGCCAGCGTGCGGCGACAGCCAGGCGTCGAAACGCCGTTGCTGGCGTCGCATCACGCCAGATTTCGAGGCTTCGCCTGTCATGACGCAGGACAATCAAGAAGGAAGAAACGAAAACTGCGGACGCTTCGCTCCGATCGGCCCCGCTCCTGTCCCACCGAACCGAAACCCGTCCGTCCCGACCGATACGCCAGCTGCGTTCACATTCGGGTGCGCCACGTGCACGACCTAGCAGCGCGGCGGCGCATATCGCGCACGCGCCACCCAGGGCAGCAAAGGCGCGTGAACCAGAAAGGTGGACCAGCAGCACCGCGGCCGCAACACCAGCCGTGAGCGCCAGTGCGCCCAAACGCAGACGTTGCCGCCACGCCGAGCGGGAGACGGCGATCCAGTTGGTCGCGATGTCAGACACGCCGGAAGACCAGCGTGCCGTTGGTACCACCAAAACCGAAGGAGTTCTTCAGTGCGACGTTGATCTTCACGTCACGCGCGACGTTGGCGCAGTAATCGAGATCGCACTCCGGATCCTGGTTGAAGATGTTGATGGTGGGCGGCGATTTCTGGTGGTAGACGGCGAGCGCGGTGAAGACTGACTCGATACCTCCGGCGCCGCCCAGCAGGTGACCCGTCATCGACTTGGTCGAGTTCACCACGATCTTCTTCGCTGCATCTCCAAGGGCCGCCTTGATCGCCCGGGTTTCGTTGATGTCGCCCGGCGGCGTCGAAGTGCCGTGTGCGTTCAGGTAGCCGATCTCATCGCTGTTGACACCCGCATTACGCAACGCGGCCAGCATCGAGCGCCGCGGCCCATCCATGTCGGGCGCGGTCATATGGAACGCGTCCGCGCTCATGCCGTAGCCGGTGAGCTCGCAGTAGATGCGCGCGCCGCGCTTTTTGGCGTGTTCGTAGTCCTCGACCACGACCACCCCGGCGCCTTCGCCCAGCACGAATCCATCCCGGTCCTTGTCCCAGGGACGGCTGGCGGTGGTTGGATCGTCATTGCGCGTTGAGAGCGCGTGCATGGAAGCAAAACCGCCGACGCCGAGCGGGCACACGGTCGCCTCTGCGCCGCCTGCGATCATGACGTCCGCATCGCCGTATTCGATCAGCCGACCCGCTTCACCGATGCTATGCAAGCCGGTGGTGCAGGCGGTGACGATCGCCAGATTGGGGCCCTTCAGCCCATACATGATCGACAGGTTGCCCGAGATCATGTTGATGATCGAGCCGGGAATCAGGAACGCTGAGATACGGCGCGGCCCACGCGTCGTGAACTCGGTATGGTTTTCCTCGATCATCGGCAGGCCACCGATGCCCGAGCCCACCAGGCAGCCAATGCGCTCTCGATTGGCGTCGGTGATCTCCAGGCCGGAGTCCCTGATCGCCTCGATGGAAGCGGCAATGCCGTAGTGGATGAACGTATCCATCCGGCGCGCTTCCTTCGCCGTCATGTAATTGGTGACGTCGAAGTCTTTTACTTCCCCCGCGATCTGGGCGTTGAAGCGGGACGCGTCGAAGCGGGTGATCCGCGTGATGCCGGATCGGCCGTCGAGGGCGTTGCGCCACGCAGTCGCGACATCGTTGCCGATCGGCGAGATGATGCCCAGACCGGTCAGGACAACGCGGCGACGTCCGTTCATGCGTGGTGGATGGTCTCGGGCGGAGGCTTACGACTTCTTGAGGTGCGTACCGACGTAGTCGACCGCCTGCTGCACGGTGCGGATTTTCTCCGCTTCCTCGTCGGGAATCTCGCACTCGAATTCGTCTTCCAGCGCCATCACGAGTTCGACTGTGTCGAGCGAATCGGCCCCGAGGTCTTCAACGAACGCGGATTCGTTCTTGATGTCCGCTTCGTTCACGCCCAGTTGCTCGGCGACAATCTTCTTGACGCGCTGTTCGATGTTCTCCATGAACTCCTCCTGACTAGATTGCTCGACGCACGGCGCATGGCTCGCTGGCACCGGCTGTTTGAGTTGAGTACGTTCCGCGTCTCTTAATCCGACGGTCTCGACCGCCGCAAGGTCGAGCCAGAAAGTCTATCAGAGCATCTCTAAGCACCACGCGGCGCTACATACACAGCAGGCCTCTTTAACCCATGTGCATGCCCCCATTGACGTGCAGGGTAGTGCCGGTGATGTACGCACCGGCACCCGATGCCAGGAATACGACCGCCGCGGCCACTTCCTGCGGCTGACCAAGTCGGCCAACCGGAATCTGCGCGAGCAACGTCTGTGCCTGCGTCTCGGTCAGCTTGCGTGTCATGTCGGTAGCGACAAAACCAGGTGCTACACAATTCACGCAAATGCCGCGGCTGCCTACTTCGCGCGCCAGTGCGCGCGACATGCCTTCGAGTCCGGCCTTCGCCGCCGCGTAGTTGGCTTGCCCGGCATTGCCGCTGGCCGCGACGACCGAGCTGATGCTGATGATCCGACCATGCTTCGCCTTCATCATCGGGCGCAGTGCGCTGCGGATCAGGCGAAAAGCCGCTGAAAGATTGGTGTCGAGGACCGCGGCCCAGTCCTCGTCCTTCAATCGCATCGCGAGCGTGTCACGTGTGATGCCCGCGTTGTTCACAAGCACGGAGAGTTTGCCGAAGTCGCTCGTAATACGATCGACCAGGGTTTCACTGCGCGCGGCATCGCGGACGTCCAGCACCTCGCCGCGGCCGGCAGCGCCGAGTTCAACGATGCGCGCCGTGATCGCCTGCGCGCCGGCCTCCGACGTCGCCGTGCCGATTACGGTCGCGCCGCTGCCCGCAAGCGCCTCCAGGATCGCAGCCCCGATACCGCGCGAGGCGCCGGTCACCAGTGCAACCTCGCCCGCGAGTGCCGCGGCCGAATAGAGGGAGAGACTCGTCATCCAGCGCTCAGCTTGGCGCGCACTTCGGCGAGCGATGCCGCGTCGCTGATCGCAAGGCTTTCGAGCGTGGGCACGATGCGTTTGGTCAGTCCCGCCAAGACCCGACCCGGACCACACTCGACGACATGGGTGACGCCTTCTGCGGCCATGCGCGAAATCGTCTCCGACCAGCGCACAGGACTGGCCGCCTGGCGCGCGAGCGCCTCGCGGATGGTGGCCGGGTCGAAGCTGGTCGACACGTCGACGTTGTGAATCACCGCGATCTGCGGCGCAACGAGCGGCACGTGCGCCAACCGCCCGCGCAATTTTTCGCGCGCCGGCGCGAGCAACGACGAATGAAACGGCGCAGAGACGGGCAGGATCACCGCTCGTTTTGCACCACGCTGCTTCGCAGCCACACACGCGCGATCGACCGCCGCCTTGTGGCCGGCAATCACGACCTGTGCCGGAGCGTTGAAGTTGACCGCTTCGACGACTTCGCCTTGTGTCGATTCCTCGCACGCTGCACGCACCTGGGCATCGTCCAGACCGAGGATCGCAGCCATCGCGCCGACGCCCACCGGCACCGCATCCTGCATCGCCTGGGCGCGGATGCGCACGAAACGCACGGCGTCCTCGAGCGTGAAAGCGCCGGCGGCTGTGAGCGCGGAGTACTCGCCAAGACTGTGGCCCGCCACCACCTCCGGCAGCGGACCATCCGCGGCACGCCAGGCGGCAAACATGGCGTAGGCGGCGGTCAGCATGCAAGGCTGCGTGTTGACCGTCAGGCCGAGATCTTCGGCTGGGCCCTCTGCAATCAAGCGGCCGAGGTCCTGTCCAAGCGCGTCCGATGCTCGTTGCACGACCTTCGACACGGTTGCGTCGCCGGCGAAACTCGACAACATGCCAACCGACTGGGAACCCTGTCCGGGGAAAACAAACGCGATCTTCATCGAAGCGGGCTACAGGATTTCAGAATCGAACCAGGACCGAACCCCAGGTAAATCCACCGCCCACACCTTGCAGCAGAACGTTTTGGCCTTTGCCGATGCGTCCGTCGCGGCGCGCAACATCGAGAGCGAGGGGAACCGACGCGGCTGATGTGTTTCCATGTTGATCGACGGTGACTACCAACCGGTCCTCGCCGATGCCAAGGCGTTTCGCAGTGGCGTTGAGGATGCGCACGTTGGCTTGATGCGGAATCAGCCAGTCGATGGCACCCGTCGGCAGATCGGCATCCGCGAGCACCTGGCGCGCCGAATCGGCCAGAACGTTGACCGCGAGCTTGAATACCGCCTGGCCGTCCATGCGCAGGAACGGATCGCCCGTGACGCGTCCGTTCTCGACCCGGCCACCGGTACACAGGATCGCCGCCTGCGAGCCGTCTGCATGCAACCGTGCCCCGAGGATCCCCGGCGTATCGCTTGGCTCGAGCACAACCGCGCCGGCGCCATCGCCGAACAAGACGCAGGTGGAGCGGTCGTTCCAGTCGAGGATGCGCGAAAAAACCTCCGCCCCAACTACCAGTGCGCACCGATAGTGCCCAACGCGCATCATCGTGTCAGCCACGGCAAGCGCGTACACGAAGCCGCTGCAGACCGCCTGCAGGTCGAACGCCGCGCCGCCTTGCGCGCCAAGCTGCGCCTGAATGAGACACGCCGTGCTGGGAAAGATCTGGTCGGGTGTCGACGTGGCCACAATGATGAGGTCGATCGCCTTTGCATCGACTTGCGCGTCGGCAAGTGCCGCCCGTGCTGCACGCTCACCGAGCGCGCTCGTCGTCAGTCCCGGCTCTGCGATATAGCGTTGGCGGATGCCGGTGCGCGCAACGATCCATTCATCCGAGGTTTCGACGCCGCGCCCGGCGAGATCGCGCGCGAGCTCGTCATTGCTTACCGCGCGCGCCGGAAGCGCAGAACCTGTGCCGATGATGCGGGTGTAGCGCGCCGCCATCGCTCGATCAGGCGTCGATCATCGCGGGGGCCGCCGTCTGGGCGAGCTGGGCCGCGAACGGTTGCATCGCGGCGACGGTGCGTTCCAGAAGTTGGTGGCGCGCTGCCTCGTAGGCGCGGCGAATGGCGCACTGGAAAGCGAACGCATCGGCCGAGCCGTGGCTCTTGATGACGATTCCGCGCAGGCCGAGCAGGCTGGCGCCGTTGTATCGACGTGGATCTACGCGACGCTTGAAGCGGCCCAGCACCGGATACGCGATCAATGCCAGCAACTTGGAGTACCAATCACGGGTGAATTCTTCCTTCACCATGCCGGCCAGCAGCCGCGCGAGGCCTTCCGACGCTTTCAGGGCCACGTTGCCCACGAATCCGTCGCAGACGATGACGTCTGTGGTGCCCTTGTAGATATCGTCGCCTTCCACGTTGCCATAGAAGTTGAGCGGGCTGGCGCGCAACAGGTCCGCCGCGCGTTTGACCACGTCGTTGCCCTTGATGACTTCTTCGCCAATGTTGAGCAGTCCGACGCTTGGCCGCTCCTTTTCGTCGACCGCGGCGACGAGCGCCGATCCGAGCACCGCGAACTGCACTAGATGCTCCGGCGTGCAATCCACGTTGGCACCCAGGTCGAGCATCGTGGTCACACCGCCAGTCTGGTTCGGAACCACGGTCGCAATAGCCGGGCGATCGATTCCGTCGAGCGTCTTCAGGACAAACCGCGAGATCGCCATCAAGGCGCCCGTGTTGCCGGCGCTGACGCAGGCGTCGGCGCTGCCTTCCTTTACCAGGTTGGCGACAACGCGCATTGAAGAATTGCGCTTGCCGCGCAGCGCTTGCGCTGG
>Ga0137409_10008633_pt1 | contig 10403 bp, 6 predicted proteins | sample CZODoug1_16funga_FD_122059 | JGI IMG/M metagenome (GOLD analysis project Ga0137409, IMG submission 122059) | Vadose zone soil fungal communities from Angelo Coast Range Reserve, California, USA - CZODoug1_16fungal (Hybrid Assembly) | ecosystem: Environmental > Terrestrial > Soil > Vadose zone... | reverse complement strand
CCCGCCGCCACGATACCCGCTAAACGAATGGCCTCCACTGAATCCAGAGTGGCCCCCGCCGGAGAATCCTCCGCCGCCGTGAAACCCACCGCCACCTCCATGAAATCCGCCTCCACCGCCGTGGAATCCTCCTCCACCACCGTGGAATCCTCCTCCACCACCGCCGTGGCCTCCCCCATGCTGAGCCAGCGCCACCTGCGGCAACCAGGCAAGCGCAAACATCGCCGCAACCCCAAGTACGACTCGAATCAAAATTCCCTTTTTCATATCACTACCCTCGGTTCTAGGTCCCACAATCCTTAGATGTGCGGACATCCAATAAGGATTCCAAGCCCGCATTCTACACCCGCGGAAGTGCCCTGGCTCTCCTTTAACGGTATGGCAAATCCTCTGCGCACTTCTCCCACCATCTGCCGGCAAGGCGTGGGTCCGCCCCCTCGTATTTTTCATTTTCTGACGGAGGGGGAGGCCTACCAAGTCAATCTTCCAGAAGTTTGCTGAAGTCCGGGCTCTGATTTTATTGGGACACACCGCCAGAAAGCGGTTGTTTACGGGGCCAGCTGGTGAAGCAGTTGCCCTAGTTGAGTGCGCGCATTCTGCAGCGCGTTCGGGTCGTGGCTCCAATTGCTCCAGCTCCCCGCAATCGGAAGAAGCGCGGTGTCCACCGTGCTGATACGCCCCAGGTTCTTGAGGATCTGCGCGTATTCGTAGTCCTGAATTCCGTCGCGGATGGCCTTTAAGCGAATTCCCGGTGCAGACTCGGTCGAAGCGATCGGCGCTGGCGGATAGACGAAGATTCCGTCACCCGGCCTGCCCAATCCTCCGCCACAAGCGGTTGTGTTCACGTTGTTCCAGCTGCCGATGGCGTTGCCGGCGGTCCAGCCGTCAGCGCGATAATACAGCAGCCCCGTCGCGCCTTGCGTGAAGTTGAGGAATCCCGCCTGGATGCGCTCGTTGATTGGTGGATAGTCCACCATCCACTCCGGCGCGTTTCCGTAGCCCGCGTTGCAGCTCGTATAGCTCCAGAGGTCCCCGCCCACCGTGAAGGGCAGCGTGGGCCACTGTTGCAGCGAATCGAGCAGCACCCAATGATCGACAGCACCGTAAAGATTCGGGTCCGTCGCGTTGAGGGTCACCATGGTTTTGACGCTGCGATTCGCCGCGTGCGCATTTGCGCCCATGGTCCTGATGGCGTTGTAATCGCCGGTGCACCCGTTCAACTCATCGGAGAGATAGAAATCAAGGCCAAGACCGGCGGGGAAATTCGCTGCTGCCGTATTGATCTGGCTGGTCGAAGGAATGCTGCTGTACGCGCCGTTGCACTGGATGCCGATGTAGTAGTAGCTGTCCAGCCCGGAGCGATTCATGCCCATCGTGGAAACGTCGGAGCTGGTGTTACCAGCTGCGTCGTACCAGCTCATCACTTTGTTGCGCATCAGCGCGCGTGCCAGAGTGGTGGTGGTATTTCCCGATGCTGCCGGCCACAGCGTCCAGAGGGTAAGCTCCGAAGGCTGCATGGGCAGTTCGAAGTTCCAAACTGTCAGCGAAACCGGGATCGTCGAGGTTCCCTGAGAAGAAGAAACCGTGACGCTGCCGGTGTAGGTTCCCGCCGGGCTGTTCGCCACGCCGTGTGGAATGGAAATGTCAATCCAGTAAGGCTGGTTCTGCCCCGAACTGACGGTTGCGTTGCAGGCCTTGAGAGTAGCCGCGCTGCTGCACAACGCCGCGCCCGTTTCCGGATCGTTGAACGGAATCAGCGGTTCGGCATAGGTTCCCGAACCGAGCGGAGGATTGCTGCCGCCGCCGTAGCTCGCGGTTCCGGTCACTGCAAGGTAGTACTCACGGTAGAGCGTCACGCTCGACGCCGGAATGGTGACTCCATTTGGACCCGTAAGAGCCGTTGCCGTCACGTTGACGTTCGTCAAGCCGCCGGCCGGGCCGTGGACTACGACCTGTGTGTCCACGGTTTCGCCGCGTGCTCCAGACAGCGCGATGGAAGAAAGTGTTCCAGGTGCGTCCGTCTGTCCAACTCTGTTCAAGCTCGGCGACACCCAGGTAGTGAAGTTCGACTGCACGCCGGTTCCGCTCATGGAAATCGTCGCTGGCGAATTGGTGGCGTTGCTGGCAACCGTAACGCTGCCCGCCACGCCGCCCGTCGACGTCGGAGCGAACGTCACGTTCAGAGCCGCCGACTGCCCCGGAGCCAGAACCGTGCCGGAAGACACGTTGCTGGTGCTGAAGCCCGCGCCCGTAGCACCGACGCTCGAAATGGAAACGTTGGCAGAGCCGGAGTTTTTCAGCGTCACGCCAAGCGTGCTGCTGCCGTTGGTGTCTATGTTTCCGAAGCTCAAGCTCGTCGGACTCACAGTGAGCGAGGCGGTAGCGGCATTTACCGTGAGTGTGGCGGCGCTGCTGGTAACGCTGCCCGCTGTGTTGCTGACCACCGCGGTGAACTGCGCGCCGTTGTCCGTGGTTGTTGCGGCAGGCGTCGTGTAGCTCGCCGCAGTCGCGCCGCTGATAGCAGTTCCGTTCTTGCGCCACTGATAGCTGAGCGGCCCCGTGCCCGAGGCTCCGACCTGGAACGCGGCGGTCTGCCCTACCAGGATGGATTTGCTGCTGGGTTGCGTAGTGATGGCAGGCGCCACCAGTGTTGTCGTGCCGACGCTAAGCGTTGCGGCGTTACTTGTGACACTTCCCTGCGAGTTGCTCACCGCAACGGTGAATTGCGTCCCGTTATCCGATGTGGTTGTAGCCGGTGTCGTATAGGAGGTCGAGGTGGCTCCGCTGATGGCTACTCCGTTCTTTTGCCACTGGTATGTAAGTGGAGCGGTGCCCGTGGCGGTAACCGAGAACGTTGCCGTCTGTCCCGCCGTGACGCTTTGGCTCTGCGGTTGAGTCGCGATCGAGGGACGAACGGCCGCTGCAGCGCCGATCGGCGTGTTCATTTCACTTTGAATCTGGCTTTGAGTCAGAGCTTGGTTGTACAAGCGCAATTCGTCGATCGTCCCGTTCAAAACGCGTGCAACCCCACCACGGTTCTGCCCGCCGATGCGAAGCGTGTTGATACCGCTTCGGAAAGGATTAGCGTCTGCCGCGGCACCGAATGTCGCATCCAGATTCCCGTTGATGAAGAAGCTGATCGCCGGGCCGTTTCTTACAACCGTGACGTACGTCCAAGTGTTCAAAGAAACTTGGGCAGTTCCGCTAACCAGATTGTAGGAAGGCTGACCCCATACATTCCCGCCTGTGGTCTGCCAAGCGAAAGTGAGATGATTACCCGAATCCAGGCCGAACAGATACTCATCATCAGCGGTTTGACTCCACTTGTTGATGATCGAAGAAATGTTGGAGTTAGCGCCGACCACCTTTACCCAAGCCGAGAAGGTCGCCGCCGTTCCAGGATTCAAGGAGTTCGAATTGACGGCTTCGACGTCGGCTGTAGTTCCGTTGAAAGTAAGAGCGTCCCCGTTGTGGCCCGCCGTCGTCCAGGCTGCACCCGACAAAGTTCCCGTGTTTCCGCTGCCGCTGGCATCAGCCGTTGTGGTGCCGCTACCCTCATTAAAGCCATAGGCAGCGGTCGCAGAGACAGTGGATGTACTCTTGAAAACCACGTCTACCCAATAGTTCGCAGCCTGGTGCGTATTCGTGGGATAGGCGCCAAGAGTTCCGAAGACCCCGTTTGGCGTTTGCAGGGCATGTAGAGGGGTATTATTAAATCCCGCGGTCGCGAAATAGTTCCAGTCGGCGCTAAAATGTCCAACCGTCATGTTATACGAGGCTACATAGACGGTGTTCGCCGTGATGACCACTGGCGTGGAAAAGCTAGCCTGCTGCCACCCCGAAGCGGTTTCGCCCGTAAACGTAACTGTGGCGAGCAGAGCGCCTGTCGAGCTCCAAAGGTGGCCGACGTGAGCCCCTGTGTTGGCCGCACTCTTGTAAAAGCGAATTCCGGTGATGGTGCCGCTGACGTCCGACTTGAACGAAACTCCCAGTTCCAGCGGACCGCTGGCGCCATTATCAATCGAGGCCGGCACCGTCGTGCCTGGCCAGATCGTTTGTTGAGCTGCCGCGTAGCCGCTGCATGCCAGGGCAATTACGAGGCCCAATAGCGCCGTTCCGGCGAGTTTCAGCAACTTCAAGTAAGAGTGAATAGAACAATTTTGCTTTCTGGTTTTCAAAAGAATTCCCCTAATAATTGTTTGCGGGCATTTCGAGACCTGCGTCTCGATAGGGCTGGGGGGCTGGGCAAGCTAACGCGATTTGGAGGGGCGGGTTGCTGAGTTCTGCGGATGACTTGGTTTTCTCAGCCACTCATCCCCGCGCCGAGAGCAAATGCGCTCCAAACGTTGCGCCCACGGGAGAGAGATTAATTCGCACCAGGATTTCCGTCTGTCGGCAGGGAAATGATTTTCGTGTCAGACGTTTGTTTCAGAACGGCCTCATTCAGTCTTACATCAGGACAGCTGTACCTGTACCGATTGGACGCCTTCCGGGACACCAGAACCGAAATGTTTTATAGTGGAATTGAGCATCCCAGCTCACCTCGAGCCATATTGCGCCCGAGCCCCGGCCACCTGATTCCAATTAAGAGAGTTTCTATGAAAACCCGCAGGTTTGCCGGTCTCGCTATTCAGGAGGATCCTTCTCGTTTCCCAACTCCAAGCCAGACGGTCCTCGGTTTGTACCCGGAGCTTCTCAGGGCGCTGCCGGTCGGAATTGTCCTCTTATTGCTGGAAGATCCTTCGGATGCCGAATCATTCAGAATCGTCGATGCCAATCGCGCCGCCGCGGAAATTACCACGCCGAATTCGCCTAACCTGGTTGGCACAAGTCTGGCCGATTTTCCCAGGCTCTTGGAAACGCCCATCCCGAGCCAGTTGCTCGCCACGCTCCGTGGCGGGGTAGCCCGCAATCTGGGAGAAATTTCCTATGGTGACGACCATATTCGCCACGGTGTTTACTCCGTTCGTGCCTTTCCCCTCTCCAATAATTTCCTTGGTGTCGCCTTTGAGGATGTCACCGATCGCATCCAGGCGGAACGCACCCTCCGGGAAAGTGAGGAGCGTTTCCGCCTCCTGATCGAGGGTGTTCAGGAATACGCCATCTTCCAGTTGGATCCCGAGGGCAACATAGTCAGCTGGAATGCCGGCGCACAGCGTTTGAAAGGCTACGACTCGGCTGAAATCATCGGTCACCATTTTTCCATCTTCTATCCGGAAGAAGATCTGATGAACGATAAACCGCGCGATATTCTTGCCCGGGCTGCTCACGACGGACAGGCGCAAGACGAGGGCTGGCGTGTCCGCAAGGATGGCTCCCGCTTTTGGGCCAACGTGGTCGTTACCTCCCTCCACGACTCGCACGGGATTCTCCTTGGTTTCGCAAAACTGACCCGCGACACCACGGAAAACCGCGAGAGAGCCGAAGCCCTCACCAAGGCCAAGGAACTTCTGGAGCTTCGTGTCGAGCAGCGGACCGCCGTCCTCACCCGTGTGAACCACGAGATGCGTACGGAGATTGCAGAACGCCAGCGCGCCGAGGAGGAGCTCAGGAAGTCACGCGACCAACTCCGCGCCCTTGCCGCGCGGCTGCAGAGCGTACGCGAAGAGGAACGCACCTACATCGCGCGTGAGATTCACGATGAACTCGGCCAGGCTTGCACTGCAATCAAGATGGATCTTGCCCTGATCGGCCGGAAGCTGACCAAGCGGCAGACCGCGCTTCGGGCCAAGGTGGATTCATCCATTCAATTGGTGGATGGCACGATTGTCACATTGCGCCGGCTCGCCTCCGAGCTCCGTCCCAGAACACTGGATGACCTCGGCCTGCCTGCCGCGCTCGAAGCGCAGGCGCAAGAGTTCGAGAGCCGCACGGGCATTCATTGCAGTGTAACTTTGCCGGAGGACCCCCTCACGCTCGACACGGACCGTTCCACAGCCATCTTTCGAATTTTTCAAGAGTCATTGACCAATGTCGCGCGCCACGCCCACGCCACCCGGGTCGAAGCGCGCCTCCGGCGCGAAAATGATCGGATTATTTTCCAGGTCTTCGACAACGGCACCGGGTTCGATCCCGAAGTAGCAAAAGCGCGCAAATCACTCGGCCTGATCGGTATGCAAGAGCGCGCGCTCTTGCTGAACGGAGATTTCAAGACGGAAGGAATGCCTGGTTCGGGAACTACAATGACGCTGACGATTCCTCTTGCTCCCTTGATCGCTGCAGAAAGCGTGCGACATGAGGATTCTGATCGCTGACGACCACGCCATGTTTCGCCGGGGCCTGAGAGAGACGCTGGCGGAGGCATTCTCTCGAGTGATCTTTGGCGAAGCGAAAACGGCCGCGGAGACGCTGGAGCTTGTCCGGCGTCACCCTTGGGACGTCGTCATTCTGGATATCAGCATGCCCGGAAAAAGCGGCCTCGACATCCTCGATGATGTGAAGCGCATCCGCCCCAGGACCCCGGTGCTCCTTTTGACCATGCATCCCGAACAGCAATATGCACGGCGAGCCCTCAAAGCCGGCGCCGCCGGTTACTTGACCAAAGACAGTGTGCCGGATGAGCTGAAAACCGCTATCAAGAAAATCGTTGCTGGCGGGCGCTATGTAAGCGAAACCCTGGCGGAAAAGCTGGCCGTCGACCTCCGAAAAGGCGCCGACATGCCGCTTCACGAACTTCTTTCCGACCGCGAATTCCAGGTCTTGCGGATGCTCGCTTCCGGGAAAACCGTCAAGGAAATGGCGGAAGACCTTTCTCTCAGCGTAAAGACCGTCAGCACCTATCGAGGCCGAATTCTGGAAAAGACCGGCATGAAGACCAACGCGGATCTCATTCGCTACGCCCTCGAAGCACAATTGGTGGATTAGCACCGGACGAACTCCGCGTTGCGCTCCGCCCAATTCCAGGCGTTTTGCGGTCTTGGATCGAGGGGTTTACTTCGTAGGACAATTGCGGTCAACACACCTTCCTATTGTCCTACATGAGATTCGTGCTTCCACCGGATGTATTTCCGCGCGAATTTGTCATTCTCTGTTACTGGGCTCTGATTTTGGCGAACGCCGTTCATGAAGGAATTTTTATGAAAGTCTTTATCGCTGACGACTCCAGGGTAGTCGTGGAACGCTTGGCGAGCCTTCTCGAAGAGGTCCCCGGCGCACGGCTTGTGGGCCGGGCGGGCGATGTGCCCGCTGCGGTAATCGGCATCCAGAAAATGAAGCCGGATGCGGTCATTCTCGACCTGCACATGCCCGGCGGCAGCGGACTCGACGTACTTCGCGCCATCCGCAGCGATCATCCGGACCTTTATGTCCTTGTCTGTACCAACTATCCCTACCCCTAATATCGCGAAGAATGTCTGGCCGCCGGCGCCAACCTGTTCCTGGATAAGTCCGCCGATTTTGAAAAGATTCCCTCCATTCTTCGCGAGTTGGCCCAGAAAGAAGCCAAAATTTCTCCCGGCGCACGCTGAGGGAAATCCCCGCCGCTCACCCGTATCAGCCCCCATTCTTCTCCCTATGTTCTCTCTATCTTCGCCCTTTACGGGTTCGGGCGATTCCCACCCCTGTTTTTGCTGTTTTCACCCGATTGTCCGTTGCCTCCTCTAAAGGCATAAATACGGCAGCGCCGAGTGATCGGCAGGTCGGTAAAAACGGAGAAGTGGCTGAACGACCCGACTGTACTCGGCCACGCTGCGGGCTATTTTCAATACATAAGTGTCCTCGCCCAAAGAACACTTCTGCTCGCCGGTTCGGTTCGAATCGTCCCCGCGCGGCCGCCCAATAAACGAGGAGAGGAAAGATGAGAAAGTTGCAGATTCTAGGAATCGCGTGCCTGGCCCTATTTACAGCCGCCGCGATCCGGGCCCAGGTCACAACAGGAGTAAATAACACAGAGCTGAAAGGCGACTACGCATTTACCTTTAACGGAATGACCACCGGTGGCAGTGGTGGCTCCACCCCGTTCGCCGCGGTGGGAAGACTCACGTCAGACGGTGCCGGAAATTTGACGAATGGAGTTCTGGACACCAATGGAGTAGGCATACCGGAGAAATTAATCGACCAGGCGTTCACCGGAACTTATTCGATTGGCGCCGATAACCGGGGCGTCATGAACCTGAATATTCCCGGCGGCGGCAAATTGGCATTCGTAATGATGGGCAATGGGACTGCGAAGTTCGTTGAAATTGACGCCTCGGGAGGTAACGGAACGGTTGGATCCGGCTCAATGGAAAAGGCGGATACAACCGCATACAGCACTGGCAAAATCGTCGGCGATTATGCCTTTGGCGTCGCTGGCTTCGACCTTTCGAACAATCGAACGGCAATCGCGGGCCGTATGACGGCAAACGGAGCGGGCACTTTTACCGGTGGAGCTGCGGACGCCAATCAGTCCGGCACCTTCACCACTTTGAACGTCTTCGCGTCGAGTTACATCGTGACCGACACTTCCAGTGGCAGGGGTATGCTGAACCTCCCGCCGCTCGCGGGTGGAATTCCCCAAAACCTTAACTTCGTCTTTTACGTCGTGAACTCCGGAAAACTCTTTGCGATGGAGTCTGACTCCCCCACGCCGGCGACGCCTCTTCTGAATGGCGCGTTCCTCCAGCAACAAACCCCGCTTGGTGGATTCTCCAACGCCTCTCTGAATGGCGGCATGGTGATGTACCTCACCGGACGCGTCGGCTCCGGGTGCGGCAACAATAGCGGAGCTGCTCCCAACGTGATCGCCGGTTTGCTCACAGGTAACGCGACCGGCGGGCTCACCCTGACCTACGACCAGAACTGCGGCGGCGCAGCTACGTCTGTCACCTCTCTTGCCGGAACATCAAGCGTCGATAGCGACGGCCGAACTGCAATTCACCTCGGTGGTAGCTACCTGGTTGCTTACCTCGTCAGCTCCAATGAGGCCTTCTTTATTGTCCCGGACAGTTCTGTTTTGTTCGGGTTCGGTGATCCGCAGACCGCGACACCCCTCGCCAATAGTTCGCTCAGCGGCGCGTACACCGGCTTGGCGACCGTTCCGATGACGCTCGGCGTGACGATTTTCTCCGGCGAGTTCACTGCGAACGGTGCGAGCCCAATCGGCAGCATCACGGGTAGCGAAGATATCGGCGCGCCGAGTGGAGCAAGCTCCGGTGTCAGCGTGAGCTCCGCCTATTCCATCTCCTCCACCCCCACAAATGGGAGAGGAACCTTTACGGGAAGCGTTGGCGGCAGCAGCGCCATCGTCTATGTGGTGTCGCCCACCAAATTCGTGGTGATCTCGACCACTGATCCAAATCCAGCCGTTCTAGCGTTCGAACAATAGGCATAACCCTGATTTCTCAGAAATAAAGTTGTGGTCCTTTGAGGAGCAGCAATGCAACTCAAAGGATCACAGTCCATCTTTCCGCCGGAAGTTCCTGCCAGGAATTCCTTCTTCGCGATCGACCTAATCGATAACTTCGATGAATTGTTTCGTGAATCGGCCGCGTTCCCCGGTGACTTTCCATGTCGAGTTGAGATACAACGCTGGGGCCACTAGAATAAGTTCAGTGCCGGCACGAGCGTCCTGGTGTACGCTCTCCTTGACGCATGAAAATATTTGCGAAAGCGCCTGACGGCGGCGGTCAATGGAGAAGCCGGCAGATATTTTGCGTGGTTTTTTCCAGCCTGCTCTCTGCCGGTGCCGCCGCCCAGACAGGGCCACGCTCAGTTCTCCCTGGGGCCGGCACGGCGCAATCCGCAACTTCGCCATCCGACGCTGCAAAGTACACCGATGTAACTTCCGCGCTGAACATAACTTTTGAGTACGTCGCTTCGCACACCTCGCGAAAATACCTGATCGAAACGATGGGATCCGGCGTTGCCCTGTTTGACTACGACAACGATGGGCGCCTGGACATTTTTGTGGTCAACGGCGCTCCGCTCAGCGATCCCACGCCCAAAGGGACGATTCCGAAAAAAGCGGGCCCAAAGGATTGGAATCGGCTTTTCCACCAAAAAAAAGACGGCACATTCGAAGACGTAACTGAGAAAGCCGGGCTGCACGGAGTAGGTTACGGAATGGGAGTCGCCGTCGGCGATTACGACAATGACGGATTTGAAGACTTGTACGTGACCGCATACGGCGGGAACAAGCTTTATCACAACAATGGCGACGGAACATTTACCGATGCAACTGAGCGTGCCGGCGTAGCCGGCAGTGGCTGGTCGACGAGCGCCGCCTGGGTTGATCTTGATGGCAACGGATTGCTCGATCTCGTTGTCCTCCGCTACCTGCAATGGGACTTCGACGACATTTACTGCGGCGAACGCAGAGAAGGCTACCGTTCATACTGCCATCCGGATTCCTTTCGCCCCATCGCGCCTCTGGTGTACCACAACGATGGCAACGGGCATTTCACGGAAATCGCGCAGAAAGCCGG
>Ga0137409_10008630_pt1 | contig 10404 bp, 6 predicted proteins | sample CZODoug1_16funga_FD_122059 | JGI IMG/M metagenome (GOLD analysis project Ga0137409, IMG submission 122059) | Vadose zone soil fungal communities from Angelo Coast Range Reserve, California, USA - CZODoug1_16fungal (Hybrid Assembly) | ecosystem: Environmental > Terrestrial > Soil > Vadose zone... | reverse complement strand
TTCCGCAGGCCGGAAAAACGCGGCTCGGCTTATCGTCCGTGGAACGCGGCGCGCCGCCATTAAGGCCGGCGCGCCCTGTCGGTGGCCTGCGCCGCGTTTTTCGTGCGACCACGGCGGCCTGCTCCAACGGTTTTCTGCGCGAATGCGCCGAGTCGGCGCCTCCATTGATGAACAATCCGGGTCTCAGAAATCGAACAACCGCGTGTACTTTACGATAAACGATCGCCCCAGCGTGTTATACGGGTTGAAACCGGTCGTATCGCGGCGATCGTTGTAGACGACAAACAGCCCCGTCCCGCTGCGATTGAGCAGCGCGATGCGGATGTTCGACGACACCAGCGACGACTGGTTGTTGTACTGGACGAGCGCCTGGACGCTGGCGAGCGTCGTGAAGGCGTAGCTCACTTTCACCGGCACCAGGTCGGTGTGAAAGTCGCCGTACGGAAGCTGGACGTTCTGACGCGTATAGCCCAGCGAGCCGAGGAATCGCTGCCCGGCCCGCCAGGAGAACGACGTCTCGTAGGCGTCGAAGTCTCCGTCGTAGAAGCCGCCATGACGCCAGCGCAATGTCGTCGAGAACACGGCGCTCGGATCGCTCAGATACTCGTTCGAGATCTGATACCAGGTGTACAGGCCCGGCGGAATGACCACGCGCTTGCCGTCCGCGTTGAAGATCGTGAAGTTTGTGACAGGTCGGTCCTGGTAGCGTTCCGCAAACGTGCCGAACCGGCCGCCCTGCCGCGGCTGGATCTCGAAGAAATGAAAGTGCCCCATCGAGCTCTGGACCAGGCCATCGTCGATCCCGTAGAACGCGGTGTAGCTGGTGTGAGGCGAGATGCGGCGGATCCACGGCCACCGTTTGGGCTGGGGCGTAAAGAACACGCGCAGGTCGGGGCGCCGGTAGCCGCGGCGCGGCAGGTAACCGACCTCGGGGTTGAAGTCGTTGCCGACCTGCGAGTAGCCGGTCGACAGCTGCCAGAGGTTGTTCGTGAAGCTGTAGAAGACGCGCTCCGAATAATCGTGGCCGCCGCGCGATTCCGGCGAGTCGGTGCGCGCCACGAACGCGAACAGCTTCGCGTTCCTCGTCACCTGCAGCGCCGTGTCCACGCCGAACGCCCGGTTGTAGTTGTCCGAACCGGCGGCGCTGCCGGTGCCCTGCCGGTTGACGAAGATCGCGCCGAAGTTCGACCGGCCGACCTCACGCTGCACGCGGATGACGCCGAAGTTGTTGGCGGATGTCAGCGGACGCCCGGTCGCCGGGTCGCTCGCTTCATCGGTTTGCATGTCGAGCATCCCGACGTTGTAGCCGCCCACTTTGCCGGACACGCGTGCGCCGCCGAAAATGTCGATCGGCAGCCCCGACGATCCGGTCGCCGACAGGCCGATGCGCCGCGAGAAGAAGAGATCGATCTGCTGCGGCGCGCCGAACTGAAAGATCGACGCGTTCTCGAGAAAGAACGGCCGCTTCTCCGGGAAGAACAGGTCGAACCGCGTGAGGTTCACCTGCTCCTCGTCGGCCTCCACCTGCGCGAAATCGGTGTTCACCGTGAAGTCGGCGGTGAGGTTCGGCCGCACGCCCCACTTCACGTCGAGGCCGACGTTCCGATCCTTGAACGGGTTCACCTTTCGAACCACCTGGTTGCCCACCGCGGCGGTGTAATCCTTGTTGACGGACCCCAGCACGTACGGCGTGATCTTGAGATCCCGGCGAGGCGGCAGGTTGAGCCCGGTCAGCTTCGCCGCCGACGACACGCGATACACGTCGAAGCCGCGCTGCACCGGCGACAGGTAGACCTGCTCGTTCTTGCGCCGGATGTTGCGCTTGAGGTTGAAGCCCCAGGTGCGGTCGGCGCCCGTCGGATAGCGGAGCGTCTTGAACGGAATGGCGATCTCGGTCTCCCAGCCGCGGTCGGTGATCGCGCTCTTGACGCGCCAGTCGCCGTCCCAGTTCAGGTTCAGCGATCCGATTGTGCCGCGCTGCGAGCCGCTGCTGCCGGACAGGCTCGCCGAGGTCCCGCTCGTCTGGCCTTCGCCCGCGACCTGGCCGTCGTACTCGATGCCGAGCGGGTTCGTGCCGAACACGAACGCGTTCTGATTGTCGTTGAACGTGTCGAGCACGAGGATGATCGCGTCGGTCTCGGTCAGATCCGCGTCGCGGCGGCTCTGGCTGATGACGATCTTCGCCGGCTCGGAGTCGAAGCAGATCACGCCGATGTACAGATTCGTCCTGTCGAACAGCACGCGCACCTCGGTGCGCTCGCTGGCCGGCGCACCCTCGATCGGGTCGGTCTGCGTGAAGGTCGAGTACGGGTCGACGCGGAGCCACACCTCGTCGGTGACGTTGCCGTCTATCGTGGGCGGAGCGCTGCCGTCCGGCAGCCGCACCGCGGCCAGCTGAATCGGGTTGGCGTCGGCTGCGGCGCGAGAATCGCCGGCGGCAGCCGGCGCAATGGACAGGACGATCAGAACGATGACAGTCGACGCGAGGATCCTGGATCTACGCCAATACAGCATGTGAAGCCGTTATCGCACAGTTTTCGCCGGGTCCGGGCGAGCTTTTTGTCACGAGATGTCACCGGGCTGACAGTCACGCGGTATAATAGTGAGTTCCCTCTCGACGATATTTTCTCAGTGTCAGGGCGAGGTCCATGATTTCAGTCCAGGGTGTGTCGATGCGGTTCGGGTCGAGGGTCCTCTTCGACGATGTGACGACGACGTTTTCGGCGGGCCGCCGGTACGGGCTGACGGGGCCGAACGGCGCCGGCAAGTCGACCTTCATGAAGCTGCTCGCCGACGAGCAGCCGCCGCAGCGCGGGACCGTGGTCCGGCCCGACAAGGTCGGCGTACTGCGTCAGGATCAATTCGCGTTCGATCAGTTCCGCGTGCTGGATGCGGTCATCATGGGCAATCACCGCCTCTGGAGCGCGCTCCAGGAGCGCGAGGAGCTCTACGCCACAACAGACATGACCGACGCCGAAGGCATGCGCCTCGGCGAGCTCGAAGGCATCGTCGGTGACGAGGACGGGTACGAGGCCGAGAGCCAGGCGGCGATTCTGCTGCAGGGGCTCGACATCCCCGACGCGCTCCACAAGCGGACGATGGCGGAGCTGCAGGGCGGCCAGAAAGTCCGCGTCCTGCTCGCGCAGGCGCTCTTCGGCCGGCCGGAGGCCCTTCTGCTCGATGAGCCGACCAACCATCTGGACCTCGACTCGATCCACTGGCTGCGCGAATTTCTGGTCCGTTACGAGGGCACGCTGATCGTCATCTCCCACGATCGGCACTTCCTGAACGCCGTCTGCACGCACATCGCGGACATCGATTACGAGACCATCATCGCGTATACCGGCGGCTACGACGACATGGTGCTCGCGAAGACGCAGATTCGCACGCGTGTGGAAGCCGACAACGAGCAGCGGGATAAAAAGATTGCGCAGCTGCAGGATTTCATCGCGCGGTTCTCGGCCGGCACGCGCGCCAGCCAGGTGATGTCGCGAAAGAAAGAGGTCGAGCGGCTGCAGACGACCGAGCTGGCGCGATCGAACATCCAGCGCCCGTACATCAAGTTCACGATGAACCGGCCGTCGGGCCGCGTCGCGCTCGAGGCCAGGGGCGTCAGCAAGTCGTTCGGCGACGTCCACGTCATCTCGAATTTCAGCGCCATCGTCAATCGCGGCGAGAAGATCGTGCTCGTCGGACGCAACGGGCTTGGCAAGACGACGATGCTGAAAGCGCTGCTCGCCGATGCGCCCGGCGCCGACGCGTCGCCGGCGGACATCGACGCGGGCGCCGTGCGCTGGGGGCACGAGGTGTCGATCGGCTACTTCGCGCAGGACCACACCGGCGTCATCCAGAAGGGCCTCACGGCGGTCGAGTGGCTCCACCAGTTCGATCCCGACGCCGCCCGCCAGGACATCCATGGCCTGCTCGGCCAGATGTTGTTCAGCGGCGAGGAAGGACTGAAGCCGACCGAGGCGCTGTCGGGGGGCGAAACGGCGCGGCTGCTCTTCTGCCGCATCATGCTGCAGAAGCCGAACGTACTGGTGCTCGACGAGCCGACCAACCATCTCGATCTCGAGTCGATCAACGCGCTCAACATCGCGCTGCAGAAGTACGACGGCACGGTGTTTCTCGTGACGCACGACGAAGATCTGATGGAAGAAGTGGGCACGCGCGTCTGGCACTTCGACGGGCGGTCAATCCGGGACTTCAGGGGCACGTACGAGGAATACAGCGCGTCGCTCGTGTAAGCCACCCCGGCGGCTTGTCTCCGTCACTCCGCTTCTCTGTGTGAACCCGTTACCTCTGGTCTCCTCCGATGACTCTAGTGGGCCCGCTCGGGTGTGTTCGCGATGACCTCCGCGTCCATTACGACGATCAGCCCTTCGCGCACCATGCCACGGATCTCGGGGAGCACGGCCCGTAGACGCGTCTCCTCGTCGACCGCCATCACGGTCGCCGGACGATCGTCGGCGATGCCGAACAAACCCTTATGGTGCATCCGCATGTGGTGGCCGAACCCCATCACGCCGATCTGTGCGGTGGCGCCGGCGATGTCGAGCTGCTGAAGGCGCTCGACGACCGCCTGATAGAGCGGGCGGTTGTGCCACATATCCGCCTCGTTGACGAACACGAGCAGCAGCTTGGCGGGCGGCTTCACGGACGATCCTCCTCGAAACGGCACGCGACGAGCCAGTAGAGCGCGGGCAGCGCCAGCAGCGTGAGCACGAGCGTCGACAGCAGGCCGCCGACGACGACGGTCGCGAGCGGACGCTGGACGTCGGAACCGATCCCTGCGGCGCGCGCCGCGGGAACCATCCCCAACATCGCGACGACGATCATCATCAGGACCGGGCGCATCTGCGACAGCGACCCCTGAATGACGGCGTCGCGCGCGCTCACGCGGCTGTCGGCGCGGCGCCGGTTGATCTCGGAGACGACCAGCACGCCGCTCATGACGGCGACGCCGAAGAGGGAAATGAACCCCACGGCGGCGGACACGCTCAGGTTGATGCCGCGTAGATACAGCGCGAGGATGCCGCCCACGAGCGAAAACGGGACGTTCAGCAGGACCAGGCCGGCATAGGTCGCCGATCCGAACGTGAAGAACAGCAAGGCGAAGATCACCAGGATGGTCACTGGAAGGATGAACGCGAGCCGCCGCCGCGCGCGGGCGAGGTTCTCGAACTGGCCGCCCCACTCCACGCGGTAGCCGTCGGGCAGCGTCACGCTCGCCTCGAACTGCCGCTGTGCGTCGTCGACGAAGCCGCCCTGATCGCGGCCGCGGATGTTCGTGCGCACCGAAATCTGACGCCGGTTCTCGCGCCTCGCAATGATGCTCGCGCCGCCGACCATCTGGATCTCGCCGAGCTGCGAGAGCGGCACGCGGCCCCCGTCGCGCGTCGTCACCGCGATCGTCCCGATGGCCGACTGGTCGGTCCGCGCTTCGGGCACGTAGCGGACCGTGATGTCGAAACGCCGCTCCCCCTCGAAGAACGTGCTGACCGTGCGGCCGCCAACGGCCAGCTCGATCACGTCCTGCACGTCGCGCACGTTGATGCCGTAACGCGCGACCGCCTGCCGATCGATCCGGATCCGCAGCTGGGTCTGGTCTTCTTCCTGCTCGATGCCGGTGTCGGCGGCGCCGCGCACGCGGCGCAGCACGGCCAATGTCTCGTTGGCCAGGCGGCGCAGCTCGCGGAGGTCGGGGCCGGTGATGATCACCGCGAGGTCGGCCGGCGAGCCGGTCACTGCTTCCGTGACGTTGTCGATGATCGGCTGTGTAAAGCTGAAGAACCCGCCGGGAATCGCGGTGCGCAGGCGCGCGGACAGCTCTTCCACGAGGTCCGGCTTGTTCTTCCCGTGCGCCCATGTGTCGTACGGGGCGAGCGCTACGAAAAACTCGTTCCGGTTCGGCCCGTAGGGGTCGGTCCCATCGTCGTTGCGGCCCGTCTGCGACGTGACCGATCGGACCTCGGGCGACTGCTTCACGAGCGCGCGGATCGTGGCGGCGAGCTCGGCCGATTTGGAGAGCGAGATGCCGGCCGGAAAGTTCGCGCGGATCCAGAGCACGCCTTCATCGAGCTGCGGCAGAAATTCGGACCCGAGTCTCGTCCCGAGCAGAAACGCCGCCGCCACGACAACCGCGGCGACGCCCAGGACGCGCATCGGCGCGGCAATGGCCGCGGCGAGCGCGCGCTCGTAGCGGCGGGAGAGCCACTCCAGCACCCGGTTGTCCTTGCTCGTCGACGGGCTTCGAAACAGATAGGTCGCGAGGACCGGAATCAGCGTCAGCGCCAGGAGCATCGATCCGAGCAGCGCGTAGCAGACCGTAAACGCCATCGGCGTGAAGAGACGGCGCTCGACTCGCTCGAGCGTGAACAGCGGGATATACGCGGCGACGATGATCAGCAGGGAGAAGAAGATCGGCCGCTCCACTTCCAGCGCCGCCTCGCGAATCGTGTCCAGCGCGCTGTCCTGCGAGTCGGCCGCCCGGTGCGACAGCGAGTGGACGATGTGCTCGACCATCACCAGCGTGCCGTCGACGATGATGCCGAAGTCGAGCGCGCCGAGGCTGAGCAGGTTCGCGGGAACGCCGGTGAAATGCATGCAGACGAACGCGAACAGCAGCGACAGCGGGATGGTGATCGCGGTCAGGAGCGCCGCGCGGACGCTCCCGAGGAACAGGAACAGGACGGCGACGACGATCACGAGTCCTTCGAGCAGCGTGTGCGTCACCGTGTGCAGCGTGTTGTCGACCAGATCGGTCCGGTCGTAGATCGGGACGATCTTCACGCCCGCCGGCAGCACGCCGTGGTTCAGCTCGTCGACCGCGTTGTGAATCCCGTGCAGCACCTCGCTCGGGTTCTCGCCGCGGCGCATCAGCACGATCCCCTCGACGTGATCGGCGCGATCGTCGACGCCGAAAATGCCGGTGCGCGGCGCCGCGCCGATCTGCACGCGCCCGAGATCGCGGACGAACACCGGCACGCCGCCGTTCGCCACGACGACGATGTTCTCGATGTCGGCGACCGACTGGATCAGCCCGACCCCCCGGACGACGACCGCCTGCTGCCGGTTGTCGAGCAGCGCGCCGCCGGCGTTCTGGTTGTTCGAGTCGACCACCTGAGCGACGTCGCGGATCGACAGGCCGTACTTGGCCAGCGCCAGCGGCTCGATCTCGATCTGGAACTGTTTGATCAGCCCGCCGAACGGCGTGATGTCGGTGACGCCGGGGACCTGCAGCAGCCGTGGCTCGATGGTCCAGTCCTGAATCTCCCGGAGCTGCCGCGAGTCGGAGCCCCGGCCTTCGATGGTATAGCGATACAGCTCGCCGATCGGCGTCGACAGCGGGCCGAGCACCGGCGTGACGCCGTCGGGCAGCTCCGCCCGCCGCAGCTTCTCGAGCACGACCTGCCGGGCAAAGTAGTCGTTCGTGCCGTACTCGAAGGTGAGCTCGACCACCGAGAGGCCGAAGATGGTCCGCGATCGCCGCGCGATCACGTTCGGCACGCTGTTGAGCGCCCGCTCGATCGGCACCGACACCTGCTGCTCGATCTCCTCGGCCGCGTGACCTGGATACAGCGTGATGGCGACGACCTGCGTGTCGGAGATGTCCGGATATGCCTCGATGCTGAGCTGCGTGAAGGCCCAGAGCCCGAGGCCCACCAGACCCAGGCCGAGGACCACGGCGAAGAAGCGCTGGTTCAGCGCGAGGCGAAGCAGCTTGGCGATCACGGCGTCAGTTGCGCCTCGCCAGGCCTTTGAGCAGCATGACGCTGTCGACGGCAACGACCTCGCCGGCCTTCACTCCGCTCAGCACGCGCACCACGCTGCCTGCGCGCTTGCCGAGCGTCACCGCGCGCTCGTCGAAACGCCCGGGCTCGGTTTCGACGAAGACCACGCTGTCGCTCTCGTTCTGGACGACCGCGCCCGCGGGAATCACGACGGTTTTCGCGGTCGCTTCGACATGATGGATGCTGCCGTACATCTCGGGCCGCAGACGGCCGTCGCGGTTGTCCATCTCCGCCTGCACTTTCACGGTGCGCATCTGCGGGTCGACTGTGTCCGCGATGCGCGACACGTGGCCGGCGAAAATTTCGTTGGGGTACGCGACGAGGCTGATCTCCACCTGCTCGCCGACCTGAATGAAGCGGATGTAGCTCTCCGACACCTGCGAGGTCACCCACACGGTGGCGAGATCGGCGACGGTCATCACGCTCGCGCTCGTATCGGTGCGATACTCGCCGGGCACGACGCTGAGCTCGAGTACCTTGCCGGCCAGCGGCGATCGCACCACCACCTGCTGCTGAAAATCGCCGGGCGTGAGGCCGAGCACGGCGAGGCGCCGCAGCGCCTGCTCTCGCGATGCTTGCGCCTGATCCACCGCAGCCCTGGCCTGGGTCAGAGCGCTCTCGGTCGCGAGCACGTCTTTTCTCGCGACGGCGTTGTGCTCGAAGAGATCCGACGCGCGATCGAAGTCGGCCTGCGCCTTTCCCATCCCCGCGTTCGCCTGCGTCACCGCCGCCTGCGCTGTCAGATACGCCGACATCGCCCCGTCCGCATCCGGGCTGCGCATCGTCACCAGCGGCTGATCGCGCTTCACGGTGTCGCCGGTCTTCACCAGCACGCTGACGATGCGTCCGGTGACCGGCAGGACGACCTTGGACACGCGGCTCGGGTTCGCTTCGATCTTGCCGGGCGCAACCACCTCGTCGGTCGGCAAATCGACGACCCGCGCGCGCTCGCACATTATCTGGCGGAGCATCGGCGAACCGGCGGGCAGAACGACGGTGCCGGGCGCGGCGGCGGCGGCCACCGTCTCCAGCGGCGCCGCTCGTCTTCCGCAGGCGCCTGCGGCAACGGCAGACGTGGCGATGGCGGCAACAATAATGAGCTTCACGGCGTCACCTTCTGCGGCACAGAGCCGCCGGAAATCGCGTCGAGGGCATACAGGCTGCGCGCGAAGTCCGCCCGCGCGTCGTTGTAGCTCTGCATCGTTTCGTTGAACACACGAACCGCGTCGAGGAACTCGACGAAGCTGGCCTCGCCGCGGCGGTACGAGTACTCGGTCGTGCTCCGCACATCGCGCGCCTGCGACAGCATCCGCGCTTCGATGGTGCCGACGACTTCGCGCGAGGCCCGGTACGCTTCGTAAGCGGCGTCCACCTCGTGATTGACGTCGGCCTCGAGCGCGCGCACGCGCGCCTCGAGTTGCAGCGCCTCCTCGTTGGCCCGGACGATCTCTCCCTGATTCCGGTTGAAGATCGGCAGCGGCACGCTGGCGTAGACGCCGTAGAGGAAGCCGGTGGCGTTGGGCGGACCAGGCTGGTGCTGGCGGTGCAGTTCGCCGCTGATCGTGTAGTCGATCCGCCCCTGCGCGATTTGCAGGCGCAGATCGGCGGCCGATCGCGCCTGGTCTCGGCGCATCGCCAGCAGGTCGGGCCTGAGCGCGATCGCGCGTTCGCGAACCGCCTCGATGTTCACCGGCTGGGGATCGCGTCGCAGATCGCCGGCGGCGTCGATCGGCCCCGTCCGGTTTCGGCTGAGCAGCGTGTTCAGCCGGCTGCGGGCGATCGCAAGCTTCGATTCGTGCTGCCGGACCTCGTTCTGGAACTGCAGCGCGGCGAGCCGCGACCGCGCGAGCTCCACCTGCGAGAGATCGCCTGTCCGCACCCGTTCAATATTCACCTGGACCAGCGCGTTGAACGCCTCGAGCGATTGGCGCGCCAGCGCGGCGTTCTGTTTCGCGAGCACCACGTCGACGAAGGCGTTCTCCACGTCGAGCACGACGGTGCGCATCGTGTTCAGAAACTGCAGCTCGGCGACCGAGCGGGCGCTCCGGGCCACCTCGATGCGCCGGTCGCGCTTGCCTCCACGCTCGATCACCACGTCGGTCCGCAACACTTGCTCGCGTGGCGAGATGTTGTTGGTAAACGTGGTGTGATCGGGCAGCATCACGTTGGATGTCAGCACTGGATTGGGCCTGAGCTGCGCGGTCAGGATCCGGGCGTCCGCCACCGCGAGCGCGTACCGCTCCGCGACCAGCGTCAGGTTGTGGTCGAGCGCCTCGGTGACCGCCTCGTCGATCGTCAGCGCCACACTGACCGGCGCGATCGGCGGCACGCGAAACACCGGCTGCGCCGACACCGCTGCGGCCGTCGCCGAAAGAATCAGAACGATTGCGAGCGAACGCGCGTGCGCGCGTCCCATGACACCCATAGCCCTGCTCCCGGCCGCGCACACACCGGCAGTAGCCGGAGCGTTGCGTCCTCAACGTCGAGGGTTAGCTGAAGAGGCGCTGAACGGGAGGGGATCTGGGGATGCGGGTCGAGAGCGCGGCCGTGGCGAGCGCACGCGGCGCGCGCCTCCGGGCCACGCGCGCCGGAGCAAGCGTGCCGAACTCGA
>Ga0137409_10008629_pt1 | contig 10405 bp, 13 predicted proteins | sample CZODoug1_16funga_FD_122059 | JGI IMG/M metagenome (GOLD analysis project Ga0137409, IMG submission 122059) | Vadose zone soil fungal communities from Angelo Coast Range Reserve, California, USA - CZODoug1_16fungal (Hybrid Assembly) | ecosystem: Environmental > Terrestrial > Soil > Vadose zone... | reverse complement strand
CCACCGCCACCCGCAGCTCCTCCTCGAAGTCGATGTCGTCGGCGAAGACGGTGGCCAGGCCCAGCTTGTTCGCCGCGTCGCCGTCGATCGGGCCTTCCTTCGCGCTGGCGAGGACCTTCTGGACCCGCTGCGGGTCCCCGAGAAAACGCGTCTGCAGCCGCGAGAGGCCGTTCCAGCCGGGCAGGGCGCCGGCCGACAGCGAGCCCGGCCAGACCTCCACCCCATCCGCGTCGAGCACGTAGCTGCGATCGCAGGCGAGGAGCAGCTCGAAGAGCGGCCCGCTGAAGCAGGACTTCTGGTCGACGACCGCGAAGAGGCTGCGCGCGGTGACGTCCAGGCGCCGCAGCGTGCGCGCCAGGTTGAGGCGCACCTCGCGGGTGAAGCCGTCGTCGGCCATGAGCAGCTCGCCCATCTCGTGTGCGGTCTTGCGGTCGCCCTCGGTCCGGACGATCACCAGCCCGACGTTCTCGTGCTCGAAGCGGAGGCGGAGCACGGCGTGATCTAGCTCGCGCGCCATCCGCAGCGGCCAGAACGAGGCGTCCTCGACGCGCTTGGCCTCAGTGGGCCCGCGCACCATCAGCTCCGCGCGCCGCGCCTTCTCGTCCACGCGCAGCGAGACGTGCTTGTACTCCCCGATGGAGTCCAGCTTGACGCCGGCGCCGCGCGCCACTCCGGGCGCCTTGGCCGCGAGGTCCCGCGCGCGCTGCGCGATGGTATCCGCGAACTTGCTGCGCGGGACCACGGCGTCCACCAGGCCCCACTCGACGGCGCGCTTGCCCTTCACCCCTTCGGCGAGCGTGGAGAACGCGTCGGCCAGGTCGCGGCGCACCTTCCGCTTGTCCACCACGCGGGTCAGGCCTCCGGTCCCGGGGAGCACTCCGAGCAGCGGGACCTCGGGCAGCGCCACGGTGGAGGACCCGTCGTCGATCAGCACGATGTCGTCGCAGGCCAGCGCCAGCTCGTACCCGCCGCCCGCGGTGGCGCCGTTGCAGGCCGCGAGGAAGCGGATGCCGCTGTTCTGCGAGGCGTCCTCGATCGCGAGGCGCGTCTCGTTCGTGTACTTGCAGAAGTTGACCTTGAAGGGGTGCGTGCTCGCCGCCAGCATGTAGATGTTGGCGCCGGCGCAGAAGATCTTGTCGTGCGCGCTGGTGATCACGCAGCACTTCACGCCGGGGTGCTCGAAGCGCAAGCGCTGGATGGCGTCGGCCAGCTCGATGTCGACGCTCAGGTCGTAGCTGTTGCTCTTCAGCTCGAGCTCGGTGTTCGCGCCCCCGAACGGCTGGACCTTCATGCTCAACCGGGCGACCTCGCCGTCGACGGCGAGGATCCAGTGGCGGTACTTCGAAGGGTGGGTATCGAACTGCAGCTTTTGAGCGGAGGCGGGCGTGTCCATCCCCGGCAAGGTAGCGCGAAGCGAGGACGGATGCAAGCACTATATTGCTTGCGCTGGTCATGTATCATGCACTATATTGCAAATTGATGAGACGGGAACACCAGGTCTTGCTGTCCTCGGTCGGCGCCGCGGTGCGTCGCCTCCGCGAGGAACGCGAATTCAGCCGCCGCGAACTGGCGCAGAAGAGTGGAGTCTCACAGCGCTTTTTGGCGGACCTCGAGGGCGGACTGGGAAACATCTCCGTCGCGCGGTTGCAGGACGTGGCGCGTGCCCTGGGCTCCTCCGCGGGCGAGCTGCTCTTCGCGGCCCAGCATGAGCGGACCGACCGGCGGGTGGTGGCGTTGGTGGGCCTGCGTGGCGCGGGCAAGAGCACCATCGGGCAGGCGCTCGCCAACCGGCTGGGCCTGCCCTTCGTGGAGCTCGATGCGTTGGTCGAGAAGGACGCGGGCCTCCCGCTCTCAGCCATCTTCCAGCTCCACGGCGAGGCGTACTACCGCAGGCTCGCCCGCGAGGTGCTGACCCGGTTCCTCGCCGAGACCGACGCCGCGGTGATCGCGACGGGCGGCGGCATCGTCACCGATCCGGGGTCGTTCAAGCTGCTGCAGAAGCGCTGCCGGACCGTGTGGCTGCAGGCGACCCCCGAGGACCATTGGCAGCGCGTGCTCAAGCAGGGCGACGTCCGGCCCGGAGCGGCGAGCCCGCATGCCCAGGAAGAGCTGCGGGCGCTGCTCAAGTCGCGCGAGCCGCTGTACTCCCAGGCGGAGATCGCGGTGGATACGTCGCGGCTGGAGATCGATGGGGCGGTGGAGGAGATCGCGCGCAAGGTGGCGTGAAACGGCCGCTCAGGGTCCCCGCTTGCGCCGGAAGAGGCGGTTCCAGGATCGCTCGAGCCGGTCCATGACGCGCCAGCCCCACTTCTCGCTCCACATGCCGGGCCCGGTCAGGAGCAGGAACAGAAGCGGCAGTCCAAGGACGATGATCAGGAAGTAAGCAACTTCGGACGTCACCGCGCCTTGGATGTGCGCAGGCGCGCCGGGATGCGCCCGCGGCGCTTGGAGCGGTGAGGGCAAGGCGGGGCATCCGTGGCTCGCTGTACGGGCGCCGATCAGTCTCCCGACGTTTTGTCCGGTTTTCAACTCGTTCCGGAGCGAGTTCCGAAGACTTCCGGAACGAGTCCGTCACTTCCCGCTGAACTGCGGCGGACGCCGGGCGTTGTATGCCGACAAGCCTTCCTTCGCGTCCTGTCCCTCGAACAGCCGCTGCTGGAGCTCGCGCTCCAGCGCAAGACCCTGCTCGAGGCCGACCTCCAGTCCGGTCGTCACGGCCCGCTTGATGAACCCCACCGCGCGAGAGGCCTTCGACGGCGGCACGAACTTCCGCGCGTATTCGAGCGCACCGGCGCGGAACTCCGCCGCGGGCACCTCCAGGACGGCGTTGATCAGGCCCAGGGCCTTCGCATCGTCCACCCCGAACGTCGTGCCTTCCGCCATCAGCTCGATCGCTTTCGCCCGCCCGACCGCGCGACCCAGCCGTTGTGTGCCGCCGGTCCCGGGGAGCACGCCGAGCGACACCTCGGGCAGGCCCAGTTTTCCGGCGTTCGCGCGCGCGATCCGCAGATCGCAAGCGAGCGCAATCTCCAGCCCGCCGCCCACGCAATGGCCGTTGATCGCCGCGATCACCAGCTTGGGCGTTTGCTCCAGCCGGCAGAGCGTCTCGTTCGCGTGGAGGCAGAAGTTGTACTTGAAGTAGGGCGCGCTGTGACGAAGCATCTCGATGTCCGCCCCGGCGCAGAAGAACTCGGTCGTCTTCTCGGGAGGCGGGCGCGCGCCCGTCAGGACGATGACGTGGATCTCCTCGGCCATCCGAGCGTCGAGGACGTGCGCATCGAGTTCGCGCATCATCTCGTAGCTGTACGTGTTCGCCGGCGGGTTCCTGAGTTCGAGCAGCAGCACGCCGTCGTGCTTCTCGGCAGTGACCAGAGGCGTCGTCATGCGGCGCCTTCTACACCGCTACAGGTCGAAGTTCACGCCCCCGATCGAGCGCTCGAGCTCGATCCGTCCGTCGGGATACACCTTGGCCCAGCCGTCGATCTCCAGCAGCAGCTTCCGCTGGTCGCGGATGTCCTTGACCTTGCGGAGCGCGAGGAGCGCCTCCAGCGCGACGACGCCCGCCAGTCGCATACCTGCCCGAAGCAGATCGTGTACGATATGTCTGCTCAAACGAGCCGCGCCGACACTTCCGCCGACTGGGTCGAGGGCGCGTGAACGTGAACGCACGGAAGGAAAGAACATGGCACCTTCGATTCTGGTCACCGGCGCGGCGGGCCGCGTCGGCGGGGTAGGGGGCAGGGTCACCGAACTGCTTTTGAGGCAAGGCAAAGCGGTGCGTGCGATGGTGCGAAACGAAGACGAACGTGCGCAGGCGTTGCGCGACATGGGTGCGGAGGTCGTGGTTGGCAATCTGCTCGATCTCGACTCGATGCACAAAGTGATTGACGGCTGCGAGACCATGTACTTCGGGATGTCGGTTTCAGCCGACTATCTGGCCGCGACGGTCAATACGGCGGCGGTGGCGAAGAATCACGGCGTGAGAGCGTTCATCAACATGTCGCAAATGACGCTGTCACAGATGAGCATCACCGAGACTACCGCGAGCCCGCAGCACAAGCTGCAGTGGCTCGCCGAGCAGACGCTGAACTGGTCCGGTCTCCCGGTCGTGCACGTACGGCCGACAATATTTCTCGAAGGGTTCTTCCTGACTTTGACTCCCGATTCAGTTCGGGAATCCAACCAGATCAGACTACCGTTCGGCGAGGGCAAGACTTCGCCGGTCGCAGCGGAAGACGTTGCACGTGTGATCGCCGCGCTGCTCGTCGATCCGCAGCCGCACATCGACAAGATCTATCACCTGACCGGTCCTCAGTCTGAGAACATGCAGTTCTTTGCGCAGGAGTATTCGAAGGCCCTTGGCCGCACGATTACCTATCAGGACATTCCCGTCGGGGGGTGGCGAGACGGGTTGCTCGAGCACCGCTTCCCGCTTCACGTCGTGAACCACCTCGCGACAATGGCCGATCTGCACCGCGCGGGACGGTTCGACCGGATGTCGGACGACGTGCTCACGCTGACGGGGCGAGGGCCGATGAGTGTGCAGGAGTTCGTCAGGAAAAATGCGGCGACATTCACCAGATCGGCAAAAGCCGTCTGAGTGTCTGCGGATGCTAGCGTCGCTCGTTCTCGTTCGCCCAGATCTTCGGCTCCCACAGCTCGACTTTGTTTCCGTCGGGGTCGATGATCCAGGCGAACTTCCCATTCTCATGCGACTCAGGGCCCTTCAGGACCTCAATGCCGGCAGCCTTCAAGTTGGCGATCAGCTCGAGCAGATTGTCGACCCGGTAGTTGATCATGAAGGCGGACCCGCTAGGGCGGAACCATTCGCTGTCCGGTTCCGCGACGTGCCAGACCGTGAGGCCGCGATCCTCCGCCTTGTCGTCGGGCCACCTGAAGACGGCGCCGCCGAACTCTTCGAGCCGTAACCCGAGATGATCTCGATACCAGGCTGCGAGAGCTCTGTCGTCTGTTCTCGACTTGAAGAAGACGCCGCCGATGCCGGTAACCCTTGCCATGGCTCGCTCCCCGCCGGCGGTGGATCGGAGGCTCCACCGCCATCGTCATAGCGCTCCAGCTTACTTGAAGTACGGATCCGCGCCCTCCAGCATCTTGATGTCCGCTCCCGTGCAGAAGAACTCGGTCCTCCCCCCCGCCGATGCGCCGGCGATCAAGATGACGTGGACGTTGGGCTCGAACCGCGCGGCGAGGATGTGCGCGTCGAGCTCGCGCATCATTTCGTAGCTGTACGTGTTCGCGGGAGGCGCGTTCAGCTCGAGCAGCGCCACGCCGGCTTCGGTCTTCGCATTCACGAGGGCCACGGCCAGCCATCCACCACGACGCTGCCTGATCACCGGCGCAGCGCGCCCATCTCCCTCTCGATCTGCAACGACTGCTCCATCGCGTCCGCCCACTCGCCGGGATCGGTGGTGACGATCGCCGCCGCCGGGTCGACGATGGCCGCGCCCAGGGCGCTGGCGAAGAGGCTGACCAGGTTCTGGAACGGATGGATACGCTCGTGCTCGTCCAGCTTGCCGCTGGCGATGCTCAGGTACGTCTGCGCGTTCTGCTGCAGGTGGCTGGCTGCCTCAGACAGCTCGTGATCCCGCCCGCCGATGTGGTCGAGCAGGGCGCGGTGCGGGCTCTCCGGGTCGCGCATGTCGAACACCTGCACCAGGCAGTCGTGCGGCGAGGCGGTGGCACCATCGACGACGGTCACGCGCCAGGCCCGTTGCGCGGCCAGCTGTTGTGGAGACGGGCTGCCCAGTGGCGAGAGTGTGAGCGACGCGCCCCCGTCCTCCTGGCGCATCGAGTCGATGCACGCGCTGACCAAACGTTCGAGGTCCTGCGACTTCATCGCATGGCCTGTGAACAGGCCCACCATGCGAGCGGGGCGTTCCGAGTCCACCAGCGCTTGCAGGTACATCTGGTCCTTCGGCGCAACCATATCTGCGGAGAATCGGCGGGCTCGGGGTCGACGTCAACTCGGCCTTGATGTCGAGCGTCAGCGATCGATGTGTTCCCAGGCTCCGTTCGCAGCGCGCCTGTAGACGTCGTTGTAGCCTCGCGAGGTCGTCACCAGACCCTTGCGTCCGCCAGGAGCGTGGTCCGCGGTGACCACGATGACATCGACATGCTTTTCATCCGCGGTCTTGAACATCGCTTGGACCAACTCGTCGGCATTCTCCCGGAGCACCCGTGGATCCTCGGAAGGAGCGTCATACTTCACGAGGACACCGCTCCATCCCTGGCCCTGAATCGGGCCTGTTGCCAGCACGCGGAAAGACTTGCCCGACGGCGACCTCCACTCTTGTGTGGGTGGCGGTTGGCTGCAGGCGAGCAGCAAGACGGTAATGATGCCAATCCGCGTCACGGCACGGACTCGATGATCACCGACACGCCCTGGCCCACTCCGACGCAGAGCGTTGCCAGGCCGTACCGGCCGCCGCGCGCTTTCAAGGCATGGGCGAGGTGCCCCAGGAGCCGCGCGCCGCTCATGCCCAGGGGATGTCCGATGGCGATCGCGCCGCCGTCCACGTTGACGCGCTCGGGATCCAGGCCCAGCTCCTCGATCACCGCCAGCGACTGCGCGGCGAAAGCCTCGTTCAGCTCCACCAGGTCCAGCTGCTTCGCGGAGAGCCCCGCCTTCTTCAGCGCCTTCTGCGTCGCGGGCACGGGGCCGATGCCCATCAGGCGAGGATCGACGCCTGCGCTGGCGGCGGCGACGATGCGGGCCAGCGGCTTGAGCCCGAGCTCGGAAGCCTTCCGCTCCGAGGCGAGCAGGAGCGCAGCGGCGCCGTCATTGAGCGAGCTGCTGTTCCCAGCGGTCACCGTGCCGCCGTCGCGGAAGGCGGGCTTCAGCCTGGCCAGCTTCTCCAGCGACGTGTCCGCGCGCGGGCCTTCGTCCCGGTCGACCACCACCGGCTGCTTCCCCGGCACCGTCACCGGCAAGAGCTCCGCCCGATATCGCCCCGCCTCGTGGGCGGCAAGCGCGCGCTGGTGCGAGCGGAGCGCGAACTCGTCCTGGGCGGCGCGCGGGATGCCGTACTTCGCGGCCACGTTCTCCGCCGTCTCGCCCATGCTTTCGAGCGGGAAGCGCTGCGCCATCCTCGGGTTGGGGAAGCGCCAGCCGAGCGAGGTGTCGTAGCTCTGCAGCGACCCGCCGGCGAATCCCTCGCCCGGCTTCATCACCGCCCACGGCGCCCGGGTCATGCTCTCCACGCCGCCTGCGATACAGAGGTCCATGTCGGAGAGCCGGATCGCCCGCGCCGCCTGCACCGCCGCCTCGAGCCCGCTGGCGCAGAGCCGGTTCACCGTCACGCCGGGCACGTGCTCGGGGAGGCCGGCCAGGAGCAACGACATGCGGGCCACGTTGCGGTTGTCCTCGCCTGCCTGGTTCGCGCAGCCGAAGAAGACCTCGTCGACGGCGCCCGGCTGCGCGGCCGGATTGCGTTCGAGCAACTGTTCAATGACGTACGCGCCGAGATCGTCCGGCCGCACCGCCGAGAGCGCGCCACGCAACTTTCCCACCGGCGTGCGAACTGCGTCGATGATTAGCGCGTCCATTTCGATTACCATCCCTTTCATGCACTTGCGCGAGGGCGATCCCGCACCGGACTTCGCTTTGAACGGCGTTCCAAAGGGCGCCTACCATCTCGCCGACCAGCGCGGCAAGGTGGTGGTTCTAGCCTTCTATCCGGGAGATTTCACGCCGGTCTGCCTGCGGCAGCTCCAGCACTACGAGGCCCAGCGCGAGAAGCTCGTCGAAACCGGCGCGGTCCTCTGGGCGCTCTCCACCGACGATCTCGAGCTCCATGAGCGGATGGCGAAGAGCTATGCGCTCAGCTTCCCACTGCTCGCGGATGAGGGCGGCAAGGTCGCCGCCGAGTACGGCGTGCGCAGCCTGCTGGGGACTGCGCGGCGCTCGATCTTCATCATCGATCCCCAGGGAGTGATCCGCTACCGGAAGGAGGAGCCTCTCTCGCTCAGCTACCGGAGCGTGGACGACATCCTCCACGCGCTACGCGACAGCGGGCTCATCCAGGCGCGCGCCTAAACCGGCGCGGGCACCGTATCGTGCAGCCTGGCGTAGTCGAGCTCCAGCCTTCCGTCGGACTTCTGCGAGAGCATGTCGGCGAACCGCACCCCGAAGCGGAACTCCTCCGGCAAATAGCGGCGCCTGGCGTGCAGCGTCTGGAACGTTGTCCCGTCCAGCCCGATGACCGCGACCTGGAGCTCCACGTCGGTGTCCCGGATCGACTCCTCGGTCGCGTCCCGAAGAGGGCTTCTCCCCTCCATCCGGTGGAGGATGGTCCAGCTCCGGCCCATCGCCGAGCTCCGGTCGCGCACGAGGTCGAGATCGTACATCCGGTACAGGAATAGGCCTTCCGCTGTGGTCTCCGCGCGGATGAAAGTCACCCGGACCTGTGCCTCGACGATGAAGTTGCGCCGCTGGTTAGCGACCCGGATGGCAAGGGTGCGGACGCCGTCCTGCCGGTAGACCGCGATGTTTCGCGAGAACTCGAGCCTGGCGACGGGCATCGAGAATTTCGTGAACACGATTCCGGTCGCCAGCGCGACGGCGACCAGCGCCACGATCGATTCCACCGTCACCACCAGATGCGCCGCCCGGGACTGCGGGTACATGGCCCCGTACCCGATGGTTCCCAGCGTCTGCACGCTGAAGAAGAACGCGTCCGCGAACGACCCATGCTCCGCGTTCGCGATCCCGCCGGTGACGACGTACACCAGCGCGAATGCGACGTTCAGCGCCAGCAGCATCACCGCGATGACCAGCAGGGTCAGCGACCAGGGCGCGCCGAGCAGCTCGTGGTAGAGGTCGCCCAGGACGTCCCGCGGCGCGTGGACGACGTCGATTCCGGTGTCGTCCTGCGGGAGAGGGGGCGAAGTCGCCATGCCGCCCGAGCATCGCGCGCGCCAGGGCGGCATGGCAAGAACGGAGCTACTTCTTGTCCGTGGTGTCCTTCACGTCCTTCTTGACGTCGTTCTTGGTGGCCCGCGCCTGCTTCTTGGCGTTGCGCACCTTCTTCTTCGCGTGACGCTTCGCCTTGTCGGTGCCGCTGTCGGTGTGCAGCGCGTCCTTCGCGCTGTCGGTCGCGTTGGCGGCGGTGTCCTTGACGTCTTTTACCTTGTCGCTCTCTGCAAACGCAGGCAGCGCAAGGCCGATGGCCAGCGCTGCGATCATCCCCTTCAACATGTTCTCATTCCCCTTCTCAGGTCGGCCGATGGGCCGGCGGTCCTCCGGCAAGGTGCGCACGGGTCGTTCGGTGCACAACGGTGCGGAGGACCACCCAACCTGGGGCGGCCTACCGGTCCTTCGGCTGGTTGCCGGAGGGGGCGTTGTCGACCGGCTTCTGGGTGTCGGTGGGCTGGCCTGTCACGTCGCCGGGACGCGACGACATGCCTGGGTCCTTGTTCGTCCCCTTGTCGGTGCTGCTCGGTGCGGGCGGCCGCGCTACGCTGCCCGACGTTGCCTGATCGGAAGGCGAGGAGCTGGCACCGCTGCGCGTGTCGGTCGCGGAGCCCGGCGAGGTGCTCTTGTCGTCCGACGCTTTCGGAGCAGTCTTGGTCTCGTCAGCGGGAGGCGTGTCGGAGGGCGTCTTCGCGCGGTGCATGTCTCCCGCGCCACTGCGGCCCTGCGCCGGCTGACGCTTCTTCGTCTTCTTGCTCTTCGGTGCGGCCGCGGTATCCATCTTGGACGAGCTCTCGTTGCCGACGCCGGTCGCGGTCGATGCAGCGCCCTTGCTCGGCTTCGCGCTCGACGAGTCGTCGCGGTTGGAGCTGTCGTCCGGTCGCGGCTGGGCCTTCTTCGCCTTGGTGTCAGCGGACGGCGTCTGGTTGGCCGCCGGGTCGTTGCTGGGGAGCGTGCTGTTGCTCGTCGCGGTGTTGGACGAGTTGCCGGGCAGGGCGCTGCTGTTCTGGTCGCCCGGGAGGACGGCGGTGCCCTTGTCCTCGGTCGGCTGCTTCTTTGGGGTGGTCGTGCTTCCAGTATCCGTGTTGGTCTGCGCGCGCGCCGCGAAGGCGGAGAGCGCGAGGGCCAGCGCGGCCGTCGTGATGATCTTCGTCATTGAGCCTCCTTGGTTGTGTACCGGAGACTCTGGAGATTCCCCGCCGCGATTCCAACCGACGACGGCACGAAGGGACGAAGCACGAAGAGGGAATGGCCCGCCTGGCCACCCCCTCCTCGAGATCGAGCTTCTCGCTAGAAGCCAGAAGCGCAGTGCGTCATCCCGCCGGGGCGGGATTACGCACTGAAGCTCGACCCGCACCCGCACGTGTGCTTGGCGTTCGGGTTCTTGAAGCTGAAACCGCTCTGCCCGAACTGGCCTTCGACGTAGTCGACCTCGACCCCGAGCAGGTACATCGAGCTCATCGGGTCGACGAA